>Ga0074045_10003847_pt1 | contig 13476 bp, 11 predicted proteins | sample BogForMeECP23OM2_FD_94442 | JGI IMG/M metagenome (GOLD analysis project Ga0074045, IMG submission 94442) | Bog forest soil microbial communities from Calvert Island, British Columbia, Canada - Bog Forest MetaG ECP23OM2 | ecosystem: Environmental > Terrestrial > Soil > Wetlands ... | reverse complement strand
TCCCGGCCTCAAGAGTCCCCTAGCTCGCACGGCCACGACGTTCATGTTACGGTTTTGTCATGACTTTTTCCGTGGACCTGTCGCTGCTGACGTGGGGATCATCAAGATGACTTGCGTTCCCTTCTCCAGTTCGCTCACCACAGTCACGTTGCCGCCGTGCAGCGTCATAATTCCCCGCACGATGGATAGTCCCAGCCCGAATCCACCCGGCCGCTGCGACCTCGACTGGTCAACTCGGTAGAACCGGTCAAACAATCGTGGAATCGACTCGGCGGGAATCCCGCATCCGCTGTCGCGCACCCAAATCTCCAGGCCCTCAGAACTATGGCACGCACTTAAGTCCACGCGGCCGCCGCCCGGTGTGTGGGCTAAGGCATTGCTCAACAGGTTCCCAATGGCCCGTTGCATCAAAGAGCGATCGAGCGAAGCCTGCAAGCCCGGCGGCGCGCTGGCAGCAAGCCTCACGCCCGCCTGATCGGCAGGCCCTTCGTAGTAATCTCTGATCGCCTCCAACATCTCGTCAACGCGAACCGCTTCCGGTTTGATGAACGTGCCGGGACTCTCCGTCCTCGCCAGAAACAGTAGGCTCCCTATCAACTCCGAAAGCCGTTCGACCTCTTCCAGGCTCGAACCCAGCACTTCGCGATACTCATGAGTTGACCTGGGTCTGGCCAGCGCTACTTCAATCTCGCCCCTGATATTGTTTACCGGCGTGCGTAATTCATGAGCCAGATCAGCGGAAAACCGGGTCAGCCGGTCAAAGCTGTCTTCAAGACGATCCAACATGGCATTGAACGTCAGCGCCAGGTCTGCCAGTTCAATCGGATAGCCTTCGGCCTGAATGCGTTCGCTCAGTGTGCTCGAACCAATTCGCCTGGCGGCCTCCGCTACATGTCTAACGGGCCTGATACCTCGTTTGGCAATCTGGTGACCGACCAGCGGAGACAAGATGGACGAGGCGGACAGAATTGCCCACCCCCAGTGGCGATATCGCGTAATCGCCTCCTGCTGTTGCGCCAGACTTACCGCTGTTTGAATCTTCCAATACACGTTTTGAGCGCCGCCCACCCGCGCGGTCACTGCCGTTGCCTTGTACGGTGATCCTTGAACCGACTGGATCAGCCCTACGCGTTCGGATAATCCATCAAATTTCTCGACAGGCACAACTAGGTTCATCCCCGGGGTCTCCAGGAGCGTCTTCCCGTGCCCATCCACCAGCCGTGTATAGAACTGGTCGTACCGGCGTGCCGCCGATTCCAACTCAATCTCTTCTCGCAGACTGTCCCAATCATTAGGGCGTTCACGCAGGAGAGTCCCCGCTACCTGCACTTTATCCGCCAAAAACAAATCAGAGTCGCGCTCCAGATTTGTCACCAATGCCCAATACAAAGTCCCCGTCGCCGCCACCAGGAGCAGCAATGACGCCACCGTGTACCAGGCCGTCAGCCGGAATGCAAGCGACCATTTACGCTTCGCCATTAAGCACGTACCCGACGCCCCGCACCGTCTTGATCAGTTTGAGCGGGAAGGGGTCGTCCAACTTACCCCGCAGCCTCCGCACATTGACATCCACTACATTTGTGTCGCTATCGAAGTTCATATCCCAAACGGCCTCTGCAATCATCGTGCGCGACAGCACCTCACCCGCTCGCTTCGCCAGCAAAGTAAGCAAGATAAACTCCTTGGCCGTCAGGTCCACCCGCCGTCCCGATCGCATGGCTCGATGCCGCGCCTGATCAACCTCCAAATCAGCTACCCGCAACACCTCTTGCTGCCGCAAGGGTGATCGCCTTAGCAGCGACCGGATCCGCGCCAACAATTCGGAAAACGCGAATGGCTTCACCAGGTAATCGTCGGCACCCAGTTCAAAACCCTTAACCCGGTCATCCACTGCATCTCTCGCGGTGAGCAAGAGAATCGGCAACTCCATGCCTTCGCGCCGCAAAAGAGTCAACACCTGCCAGCCGTCGGCTTTCGGAAGCATTACATCCAACACAATCAGATCGAATGCAAGCTCTTCGGCCATGTGAATCGCTTCCTCGCCGTCGCCCGCAACATCTACCACAAATCCAGCCTCACGCAGGCCCGTCCGCAGAAACCGCGACGTCTTCGCCTCATCTTCAACTACTAGGATTTTCACTAGTCTCCTCCTTGCGCCTTCGCTCGTCGTGAAGTTCCGGTTTCTTTGGATATCTAGAAAGATCGAAATTCATTTCCGTGCAACAAATCTCTTGCAAACTGATGTGGGCGGAAGGACGAACGCGTGCCTTTCTTTTCATTGAAATGTGAGACAAACGCTCTTAACACCCTAATTGTGTCCGTTGTGTTACTCTCTCTTTCCAGCTATCCCTTGCCAAGTTCTGGCATGGGCGGTGAGGCAAGACTTGGAATGGAGGGCACATGGCAACAGAACAACGAACGCTGCGTACCTCCACCGCAAAACAAATCATATAGTTACAAGATGACCGTTGAACTTAGCGATAACATACTGCGAGTTCATATTACATCAAACAACGGTCATGGTGAACGACAAAATGCTTTCACTTATGAAATCGGTGGAAAAGAACTTGTATACATTGGTTCTGACGGCGATGAATTTCACGCCAGAGTTCATTGGGATGGCGACGCGCTGGTGTTTGACATAGTCGAGCATGAGGGCGTTCGGCTGATTCGTTCACGGGATACCTGGACGCTAATCGATTCCGGCAAGAGCCTGCAGCGGGTCAGAGAGAGTCCCGACGAAAGAAGCAGGGCCATTTATGTCCTGGAACGCATATGATCGATAACACCTATAATAAAAAGCTAGTCCTAAAAAGCGGGCTTAATAAACCCTGCAAAGCCATCACCAGATCTGATAAATAAGTAAAACCACACCTAAGAATTACCGTTGGCGCCGCTGGGCCATGTTGCCTTGGATGCGCTTGGCATAGACCATGTTACCCGTAGCCGGAGGTGCATCTCGGCTTGGAAGGAAGTATATGGGACGTTCCTTCGGTCTTCGACTTTGCATCGCAGTTATGTTAGTCGTTTGTTTGTCTGGCAGCACATGGGCACAGATAAACCGGTCCGTATTAACCGGGACAGTGACGGATCCGCAAGGCAACCTTGTCCCGGAAGCCAGAATCGTAGCGACTGAGACGACGACTGGACTTCAGAGAGGGACGGTAACAACGTCCAAAGGCGACTACGAATTGGTTGATTTACCTCCCGGCGTCTTCTCCGTGGAGATCTCCAAGCCCGGGTTTGCGGTGTTTCGGGCCGAACACGTCGAGGAGGTGGTTGGCCAAACGCGGACACTGAACGCGCGGCTGAACATAACGGGCCAAAAACAGGAAACGACGGTCATCGAACCGCTGGTCCAACTGGACAAAGTCGATGCTACGATCGGCGCGCCGATCGAACAGGACGATGTCAACGAACTTCCCATTAATGGCCGCAACTGGGCGACTTTGACGGCTCTGGTTCCCGGCGCTATCAACAATGGAGCCGGCGATCAGCGCACGATTCGTTTTGCCGGCCACGGCTTAGACGACAACAACCTAACCCTGGACGGAGTAGATGCGACGGCGGTTTTCAACCAGATGCAAAGAGAGTACATGCGGCTGAATGTGCCGCTGGATTCCATCAATGAATTTCAGGTGCAGTCGCAGAATTTCGGAGCCGACGTGGAAGGGGGCACAGCGGGCGGACAGATGGCTGTGGTTTCGACGTCCGGAACCAACACTTTTCAGGGCGATGCGTTTTGGTACTTCAGAAACGACGCTATGGAAGCCCGCACTCCGTTTAACGGACCATCGCCGAACCCCTTTCTCCTCAACCAATTCGGCGGAGGCTTGGGCGGTCCCATCAAGAAGAATAAGACGTTTTTCTACATGAATTACGAGGGGCTTCGGCAGAGATTGGATGGAACACAGATCGGACTGGTGCCCAGCCCGACCTTCATTCAGGAGGCATCCGCAAAATCTCCCGCCCTGATACCGCTCTTGAACGCCTATCCCAATGGGACCTCGCCCACATCGAATCCGAACATTTGGAATTACAACGCGAACGGCCGGCAAATTGATAACGAAGACTCCGGAATGATCCGATTGGACCAGAACTTCTCCGAGAGAACCACTGCGTTCGTTCGATTCAACGCGGACGAAGCCGTGGAGCATACTCCCACCGGAAACCTCATCGTGCTGACCGGCTACGACACCATATTCCTTAACGGCGTGGTTGGCCTCACGCACACGTTCACGCCGACTCTGGTGAACGAGGCCAAATTCGGGGTCAATCAGACCCAGTATTTGTCGGGAAACATCTCGCCGCTTCCGGAAACTGTCAACGTTACGGGTTTTAGTTCCCTCGGCGGCGCGACCGCAAGCGATTTCCCGTCCAAGACCTTCGATCTGATCGACGACGTGGCGTGGACCAAGGGCAAACACACCATTAAGTTCGGAGGTGAAGTCAGATGGCTCCTGATGAACCAGGGTTCGGCTCCGACTGGCACACTGACCTATCTTTCGCCCACGGCGTTCCTGAACAACGCGATGTCGTCGGCGACTTACACCGCCGTGCAGCCGCTGGTACGGCAACGAAAAACGCAGTATTGGGCCTATCTTCAGGACCAGTGGAAGGCGACGGCCAATCTGACCATCACGGCGGGCCTCCGCTACAACTACTTCAATGCTTTGCACGCCATTGACAACGCTGCCGTGCCATTCGATTTTTCCACCTGTGGCCCGGGCGGCTATTGCCCCCGCTCGTATTTCTTTTTCGTTCCGCGGTACAACGACCTCGACCCGCGCCTGGCGGTTGCGTGGTCGCATGGCAACACGGTTGTTCGTGCAGGCGGCGGAATCTATCATACGGATGGGCAGGAAGACGACCAGAATCTGCCGATTTCAAACACCGTCGACCGTTACACCTTCACCAATGTTCAATTTCCCGGGCTTTCTTATCCACTGACCCCATACTTGATCTATGCCGAAAACGGCGGCTTGGGAGTTGTCACCCCACGCGATCTGGCACGCAACCCCAGGAAAGATATGTACGTGGCGGCCTGGACTGCGTCAGTTCAACAGCAGTTCCCGTGGAGCATTGTCGGAGCCGCAACCTACCTTGGTAATAAAGGCACGGATGTTCTGACGACCACCTATACGAACTTGGTAGATCCGGGGACCGGCGTCAGGCCCTATCCGGCATTTGGTCCTCTGACTTGGCGCGGAGACGTGGGCAACTCCACGTTCGAAGGCTTGCTGCTTACGGCCCGTAGAGCATTCCAGGGCGGACTGTCGCTGACGGCCAATTTCATGTGGTCCCATTCGATCAATGACGGCAGTATCGGCGGAGGCGAGTCGGATGTGCCTCAGGATACGTTCTGCCGGTCTTGCGACAAAGGCAGCAGCGATGACGACGTGCGGTCGATGTTCAATCTCGCCTTCGTCTACGATCTGCCTTTCGGAGCCGGGAAGCGATACCTCAGCAGCCCCGGGGTATGGCGGTCCATCTTGGGAGGTTTGGAACTCAGCGGCATCGGAACCGCGCAAACCGGTCTGCCGGTAAACATCACCATCGACCGTACCAACGCCTCCGTCCCTGGTCTGCTAGCGATTAGCGGTTGGATGCGGCCCGACTATGTTGCCGGCGGCTCGCTGACACCCGCGGGAGGATCGACCCCCAATAATTGGATCAATCCGCTCGCTTTCGCCAAGCCAGTCTTCCAGACCTTCGGCAATCTCGGGCGCGATGCCTTTCGAGCGCCGGGAATCTCCCAGTTGGATCTGGGCCTCTCAAAGTACATAAACATCACGGAGAAGGTAAATATCCGCTTCCGAGCGGATTTGTTCAACGTCTTCAACCGGGCCCAGTATGGCGCGCCCAATGCTGACCTGTCCAATCCTGTTAACTTCGGGGTGATCACCACAACCATCAGCAATTACGCGACGGGCCGCGGCACTCCGCGCGAGCTTCAACTGTCTGCCAAGATCCTCTTCTAGATCCGGGATCGAAGAAGCCGGGCAATCGGGCCGCCATCCGGCTCCACGCTCTGCTTGATTCCAGCCTATTCTCAAGTGGTTCATCAGTGCGTAACGTGATCCAGGTAGGATCGGACTGATTCGCATTTCTTTGCCCGTCCGGAACATCCCATGAGGTGCCTAAAGACACTCGCAGCCCTGCCGGGTGCGGCCAGATGTTGGAAAGCCGTCCCAAGGCCGGCGGGCTGAGACGCTAGGGCGGTGATTCGAAGGTACTCAAATGAGGATGCTGCCGGATTCGGAGGAATATGTAAAGGCTCGGGAACTCTGCAAAAGGTTATCCGGAGAGGACGTGCCTTCCGCTTTTGGGGACCAGATAGCATTGATCGCGGCAATAGCGATGAAACTACCAGCCGCGCTCGATACCATCGACGAGTTGGTGCGCCTGAACGATGACTTGCGAAGCGGACTGAAAGTTGCGACGGCGACAGTTGCCGAGACGCGGACGCTACTCGAGCACTGGGTCAGTTGACTAAGCTTTCTTCAAGAAAACCGACTTTCGCTACGGATCGCGCTCAGGACGGCACGCGAGCCATTCTAGCGCAGGAACTTCCCCTTTTTACAGAGCTGTCTGCAATATCCATCATCAGCTAAGACCAGCCCATTGTAGATTGGTAACACTGCTGTCCGCGAGGCAAGACACATGGACTTCACCACGCTCGCATTCTCAATGGGATCGGCCTGGCTGTCCGGGATCAATCTCTATGCGACCGTCCTGACGTTGGGTCTCCTGCAGCGCTACAACCTGGTCCACTTACCGGGCCATCTGAGTTACGTCAGCAATTGGTGGGTAATCGGGGTCGCCGCGGTTTTCTTCGTTATGCAGTTCATCGCCGACAAAATTCCAGCTGTCGATTCCGTTTGGGACGCGGTCCACACCTTCATTCGTATTCCGGCCGGAGCAATCCTTGCGGCCAGCGCCTGCGCGGATTTCGATCCCTCGGTTCGTCTCCTAGCCCTGCTTGCCGGTGGCACGTTGGCGCTGAGTTCGCACGGCACCAAGGCAGCCACGCGGCTGGCGGCTAACACCTCTCCCGAGCCCTTTTCCAACATAAGCCTCAGCCTCTTTGAGGACGCGCTCACCATCGGAGGCGCCTACCTGATGAGCGTTCATCCGCTGGTGATCCTCGGGGTCGTAGCGGTGGGATTACTCACATCGGCCCTCATTTTCCGCTTCATCTTCAAAGCATTTCGGGCCATGTTTCGGCGCAAGCCCGAGCCCGCTATGCCGGCCAGTTGACACACCTCACCGCACTCTCCACCCGGCCCGTTGTTGTCGCGTAAACGAGGCGAAAACATTTTACTGATTGATTGTTTTATTCCCGTGTTCACTGGGTCGCCATCCGATCGAAACAGGAAATAGCGATCCTGTTGCCATAAGATACTTTCTCATTCGGCGGGGACGATGTACATGATGCAATCCCGGATACTGACGCGAGGCGTCCTGTGGCTGGTTCTTGTGGTCGGTCCTTCGGCCAGCTTGGCCCAGCATGCCGGAGTCGTCTCAGCGTCGCGCACCTTCACCACAGCGCCAGCTGACAGCCTCTATCGCCACTATGATGCCTGTGCCCACGTCACGGTTCTTGGCATTCCGGTATTCTCCCGCTGCGGCGTCGGGGGCGGTTTCGCCAGTATTGCCAAGGGCCAGGATCAGTCGGTGGTTTTGCAGTTCGTCAGCGGGTCCAGCCCGGATCGTGCACATGGTCTCAATCGCATCGGTCTGATTCAGGAGGTGGTTTGGGAGGAAGGCTCAGGCGCCGCCCGGTCGTCCTATTTCGGGTTCATGACGTCGAGCGGTGAAGAGTCCATCTCGCAGGCCAAAGCCGCGCTGGACGACGCCAGGCCGGGTAGGCAAGTACCGTACACCGTGGCTCAGGGCTTGGCTTCCGGTTCGTCGGTGCGCTATTCAATCTGCCAAATGCAACTGCCCGCTTCTTTTCAATGGTCGGATTCGGCCGAGATGCTCCGCCAGATCCAGCAACAGCTCAAAGTGCAATCACAGTCGCGCCCGATTGTCATGAACGCCTCCGAAGCCGGCGATCAACCGGCTCAGCTTCGAACCTTCCTGTATGCCATGCGCTTTGCTTTGATGTCCCCGGCTCCTCAGACCCAGCAGAGCGTTGTTCACAACGGAACTGTTTATCGCCTGACAATCGTGAAATCAGCCGACCCGAAAGTGGGGGCCGAACTAGCGCGGACGGGCCTGATTGCTTCTCCGCAAGACGCGTTGCATTTGGCGGGTGTTATCAAGAACCTAAAGACCCGCTCTGAAACGCCGTTCTCCGTTTGGTATGACGCATCGTCGACCAACATACTACCGCTGCGCTTCGAGTTTCGGCCCAAGTCGTTTTTGAAGCTTACCTTCCAGGCGGATAAGAATCTGGCGCCGCCGTCCAAGTTTGACGTTCGCGCCAGCATCCGCTAGGAACAACCACCTACGTTCCCACCATCGGACGCCTGCCGCTGTCCAGAATCTCGCGGACCGCCGCTACCCGCGCCCGGCGCACGGGTCCATTGTGAACCGCCGGCATGCGAGCCGCGCGGCCCACGTGAACTTCTCGGATCACTTCGCTGCCGGCAAGCTGGCGCAAGGTTTTCTCGTCCGAGCCGCCGGCCGCAAGTATCGTAATCTCCGGATCAGCTTCCTTCTGTAGCTCCTCGAGGCGCTGCAGCCTGGTTGCGGCGTCACCTTCGCATCCGCCGCTCAAGACCCGGTCCACCTGCGGAAACTGTTTGAGGATGCGGAGCGCTCCTCTCTGGTCCTCGATCTGTTCGAACGCCCGGTGAAACGTAATGTGCCAGTCCGGCACGATCTTAATAATGCGTTCCAACTTCTCGGTTTCGACGACACCCTTGCGCACGAACCCCACCACGATGCCGTCCAGCGGTAGCTCACTCAGCCGGCGGAGCCGGTCTTCGATCAATCGGAACTCAGCAGCGCTGAATACAGTGGCTGCGTCGCTTTCTCTCAGCATGACCCGTACCGGGATCTTCACGGCGGAAACGAGCTGGCGCACGACGATCAAATCGGGCGTAAAACCGCCTTTAGCCAACGCGCGCACAACTTCCACCCGGTTCGCCCCACCAAATTGCGATTCGATCGCGTCTTCGGGCGTACACGCGATCACTTCAAGGAGCTTTTGCACCTGCTGCATTTTATCGCGTGGGCCCAAGTATTCCCTTCTCTACGGTGCGAACGCCCAAGTCATTCCGTACAGCGCTGCGATGAGAAGCCCCAAGTAGAGAATCACCAAGGCATAAACCCGACTCCATGTTCCGAGAAATGGAGGCGGCTCGTCGCGTTCTGCCTGGTCTGCACGGAGTTGTGATAGGCGAGCCTCATGTAACACCGTCTCCCTCTTTGCGAGGCGTTTCCGATGAGCTTCGTCGCCCATTAGCGCTCCGCTCGATTTGCAGGCGCAGCGGCCGCTCCGAGTGTCTTCGACGCACTCAGGAAGTTCGCAAATAGCCGGTACGCCCCGGGGACACCTGCCGGCAGTTCCCGGAAGAACGAAAACGCGGTGAAGATGTACACGCCTCTCCCGTAGCGCGCCACCAGTGTAGAACCCTTCATGGGTGGCTCACCCGGATCATGCATCTCGAATGGCGTCTCGTAATGAGCGTCCCACTTCGAAGCGAAATACAAACCACGCTCCTGCACCCAGCCATCGAAGTCCCGCTCGGTGATGCGGTTCGGCGCGCTCAACAGTGGATTCTTCGCGTCAAAAACAACCGGCGCCTCTTCCACGGTCACGCGCTGGTTCCCGATCTCAAACGGGTAGGGACCCAGGTGCTTCAGCAGTTCCGAACGGTCGCGTTCAATTCGGTTATACTGCACGACCAGCGTTCCGCCGTTCGAAACATACTGCATCAATCGCGCCTGGTTCGCCATCAGGTCTGGTCGTTCGGTGTAAGCGCGAATGCCCGTGACAATCGCATCGAACTGGCTCAAGTCGCCTTGCGCCAGATCGCTTGGGCTTAACTGGACTACCTCGCAGCCGAGTTGTACCAAAGCGGCGGGAACATCGTCGCCGGCTCCCATGACGTATCCCACGCGCCGCGCCAGTACGATGGTGTCCGCCCGCACCAGTTTGGTTTCAGCTGGCGGAAAGAGCGTCTGCTGGGGGATATGCGGGTAGTCAATGTGTCGCACATCAACGGCGATTTGACGACCGTCCGTTGCCAAGTAAGCCTCCAGATTGCCCGCCGCGGCCCCCCGCACCGGCGTCACCTGGAAGGTCACTACTTTCTGCTCGCCGGCGCCGCCGAATGCTACGCTTTCGAAAGCCGGCTCAATCGTCCAACCCGGGGGCGCTTTCATCGATACCTTGCCCTCTTTCACAGCCGCGTGCGAGTTCACCTCCACTTCAATCTTCTTGCTCGCCTCTGCCGGGAAGACCTGTGTCGGTTGAAGAAACCGTAACGAGGCCGGCGGCATCACCACCACGGGCTTGATAGATTCTCCATGCATCCGGTCCATGTAGCGGTAAAGAACCGGACGCTCCACCTTGATATGCGCCTGCCCAATCTCTACATCCGCCTGCAGCGTCAGCAACGGCGGGTTCTCCGGTAGTCCAATCAGCTGCGCATCTGCCACTTGATAGAGGTCCCCAGCCGCTGGCTTCCTTAGCCAATACGGTTGCGTCGTCACGCCCGCTGCGGGTATCCTGTGTGGCGCCTCAATCACCTTGGTCTCATTGGGCTTCAAAGCAACCGGAGTCTTTGCTCCAGGAAGTTCTTCGCCGTTCACTCGCAACGATTCAATCACCACCGGCAGCGTTGTTCTTTGGATTGCCGTCACCTTGAGCTTAAATTCGTCACCCGCCAGAATCTGTTCGCGATCTGTGCTGAAGTCGAGCCAAAGGCCCGCGCACTTTCCAATAGTCTCGTCAATCTGACGGACTCGTGCCGAGACCTCAGACGAATCGAGCCGCGAAGCAGCCTCGCGGGCTTTCACCAGCCACTCAATACACTGCGTCGGATCCTCAGCCTTCCACGCCCGCGCCGCCTCCGCCAACATCTTCCCTACCGGCTCGCCGCCTGGATAACGCGACCAAGTCAGGTCCACTCCATCGAACAGATCGTTTTTCGCCGGCGGACCGCTCAGTGTCACCAGCGTAGTCTTCAGGTCCCCTCGCATGCGGGGCGTGCCGTCGCTTTGACTGCTGTTTAGGCTCCGGCTGATTCCCGCTAGCTCGCCGTAACTGTAACCGAGCAGCGGATCATATCCGCCGATCTCCAGGTCTACCCGCTCAGGTAAGGCCTCGATTTCCTTCTGCATCTCCTGCGTGAATCCTCGCCGGTTTACCATGAGCCGCGTCGGCCGCCACGGCCGCACGTACTTCAACTGCTCCGGGAACTTCTTGGGATCCCCGGCAGCTTCGTAGGCTTCGCGGCCCAGGATTGCCGACGCCTGATGCTGCCCGTGACCATCGCGCGAAGTACCGGTAAATTGCAAAATCACCACATCCGGGCGGAACGAGCGGATAACCCAGACAATGTCCCCCAGAACTGCATCATGTCCCCACTTGTCGAGTGCTTCCTTTGCGCTCTTGGAGTAACCGAAGTCAATCGCCCGCGAAAAGAACTGCTGGCCGCCATCCACGCGTCGGGACTGCAGCAACTCCTCAGTTCGCAGAATGCCGAGGTCGGCGCCTTGCTCCGGACCGATGACGTTCTGCCCACCTTCACCTCGCGTCAGCGACAAATAAGCGGTCCGGACCTTCCTCCCCCGGGCAAGATACGAGATAAGTCCTGTATTTTCATCGTCCGGATGCGCCGCAATCATGAGAACACTGCCCGTCACGGTTAGCCGGTCCAGCGCTTGCTTGACGTTTATGGCGTCGGATTGGGTCTCATTCGGAGTGGACGCAAACGCCGAGCAGGTCGTCAGGCACACAAGAAGCGGGAAAAAGTGGTGACGCCTCATTCCTGATCAGTTTAGAGGATTGCGACGTCCAATGGATACTTGGCGAGGCCCGTGCAACCGAAATCGTTCACGTTACATCGGTTACACTTACTTCGTGGGAACCCAGCCACGCTCGGCGTCGAACGTCCTCATTGTCGATGATGAGGAGTCTCAGCGCGTGCCCCTCGCTGCCCTGGTTGAATCCTGGGGATTCACCGTTGAAACCGCTGCCGATGGTCTGGAAGCCCTTGAAAAACTAGCCGGTTTTCCGGCTAACGTCATCATTACAGATTTGATGATGCCCCGCATGGATGGATTCGAACTCATGCAGCGCCTGGGCTCCAATGGCCAGATGCTGCCGGCCATCGTGCTGACGGCCTTTGGGAATATCGAAACCGCCATCCAGACGATTCACGACCTGGGAGCGTTCTGGTTTCTGGAGAAGCCGATCCAGCCCAACGCGCTCCGGATTTTGCTCCAGCGGGCGTCTACGCAGAGCCAGCTCGCCGAGGAAACCGAACGCCTCCAGCGCCAGCTTTCCTACCAGGGCGTCTTGGGTGAAATGGTGGGCACCTCGGAAGAAATGCAAAAGGTGTTCTCCATCATCCGCCAGGTGGCATCCAGCAAGGCGTCCGTCCTGGTGGCGGGCGAAAGCGGAACGGGGAAGGAGCTTGTCGCTCGTGCCATCCATCAACTCAGCGACCGCCGGTCCGGGCCCTTCATCGCCATCAATTGCGCCGCGTTACCCGAAACGCTCATTGAGAGCGAGCTGTTCGGCCATGAGAAGGGCGCCTTCACCGGTGCCCTCGAACGGCGCGCGGGCTGCTTCGAATTAGCCCAGCACGGCACGCTTTTGCTCGATGAACTGGCTGAAATGCCCAGCGGCACACAGGCCAAGCTACTGCGTGTTCTGGAAGACTCCCGGGTCCGGCGTCTGGGTGGCAAATCGGAAATCTCTGTCGATGTGCGGGTGATTGCGGCCACTAACCGCGTCATCGAGCAAGCCCTGAAAAAGGGCGACCTCCGCGAGGACCTCTACTACCGCCTGAATGTCTTTCAGATCACCCTGCCCCCACTTCGCCAGCGCATGAGCGATCTGGAATTGCTTTGCGAGACGCTCATCTCGAATCTGAACCGTAAGCACTCCTGCAACGTGAGCCACGTAAGCCCCGATGTCATGGAAGCCTTCCGGAAGCACACTTGGCCCGGCAATGTGCGAGAGCTAAGAAACGTTCTGGAGCGCGCTGTCATTGTCGCCGGCGAGGGCGCCATAGTCACGGCCCACCTGCCCTATGACTTCGGTGTCTCGACCGGTCAGCGCTCGGCGTCCACCGTCTTTGAGCCCGAAAATGTTCGCCTGCCGGTCGGCACGACGGTCGCACAGGCGGAGCGGGCGCTGATCCAACTCACCCTGCAGCACACCAAAAACAACAAGACGCGTGCCGCTGAGATCCTTGGCATCAGCTTGAAGACTCTGTTCAACAAGCTGAAGGAATACGGCGCCACCGAAGGCGAAGCGCATTAGCTGCCGCGAAGCAGTCATCGGGT
>Ga0074045_10003846_pt1 | contig 13476 bp, 11 predicted proteins | sample BogForMeECP23OM2_FD_94442 | JGI IMG/M metagenome (GOLD analysis project Ga0074045, IMG submission 94442) | Bog forest soil microbial communities from Calvert Island, British Columbia, Canada - Bog Forest MetaG ECP23OM2 | ecosystem: Environmental > Terrestrial > Soil > Wetlands ... | reverse complement strand
GGTCAGCATGATGCGAACGGTATCGGGCGCCAGCAGCTTGACCTTTTTCAAGAGCTGGGCGCCATCCACTTGGGGCATTCGCATGTCGGAGACCACGACGGCGTAGGGCCCGGTCGCTTCCAGCGCGGTCAGGGCCGCAGCTGCGCTAGCCGCGGTGTCGATTTGAAATTCGTTGCGAAACATGCGCTGGTACCCCAGCAGCACGGCGTCTTCGTCATCCACCATCAGTATCTTTTCAGGCATTGGGTTCACTCCGAGAGGCCACTTCCCGACAAGCTTTCTCCCACGGTGCCAGTTGTCGCTGGAGTCCGAGTTGAGTTAAAAGAAGTTCATCGATCACCGAGGTTTCGTCGGAACGCGGATGATCCTGCAAGTGGTTGTCGTAGTAATCGGCGGCATGCACGGCGATGAGCGGCGAAAATGACGCTGGTTCGGCCTGCGCCGGCTGGTGGTGCCAGGCAACCGCCTCGACGATTGAGTCGGTCAGTCCCCATAACCCGAGCAGATAAGCTCCTACGCCGTTGTGGGTACAACCGAAGGCATCTGCTTCACACTGGGCCAGCAGAACTCGGGACTGCTCAGTCCTTTTCAGAACCTGCTGATATTCGGCTCCAAAAGCGCAGGCCAGAACCAGCCGCCCTACATCGTGCAGCAGGCCGGCGGTGAAGGCATCATCCATGACTGTGTGAGACGATCGTTCTACGCGCGCGATCGCCTTGGCGAAACCGGCGGTGGTCATGCTGTGGTTCCATAAGAAGCCCAAGTCCTGGGTGAGACGGCCTCCGAGATCGGAAAACACTTGCGCGCTGAGAACCAGCGCCTTCAGATTTTCAACGCCAATCAGGCCCACCGCCTGGTGCGGGTTGGAAACGCGACATGAGAGTCCAAAAAACGCCGAGTTGGCCAGTTGCAGCACTTTCGCGCACATGCCCATGTCCCGGGCGATGAGGTCGCCTATTTTTGAGATCGAGGTGTCGGGAGAGCGCAGGGCTTCGGTCACAGCTACATAGAGTGCGGGAAGGCTGGGCACGGTTTTCAGCCGGCCGATAACTTCTTTCAGGTGGGTGTCGTTCAGCATGTCGCGCAAGGCAAAAGCGCGGATCAGCCTTTGCTTAAGCTCATCGAGATCGCAAGGTTTGGACAAATACTGGTGGCTGGGGCCCACCGATCGCAAAATGGTCTCGCGGTCCGATTGCCCGGAGAGAATAATGCGCACCGTACGGGGAAACTTGGCCTTCACCAAATCCAATAATTGGGCGCCATCCATCCCGGGCATGCGCATGTCCGTAATCACCACGTCGAATGGGCTTTTCGCCATCGTCTCCAGGGCCTGGACCCCGCTGTTGGCGAGTTCGACCTCCCACTCCGCGCGCATGCCGCGCAGGCTGTGCTGGATGCCTTGCAGAATCATGGGCTCGTCGTCGACAAAGAGTATTCGCTTATTCATGACGCCCGGGTTCCCACTTCCAGCGGAAGCCGGATGAAGAAGGTTGTTCCTTGCCCCAGTTCACTTTCAAACCAGAGTTGGCCCTGATGGCGATTGACAATCGCCGCGTGCGCCAGCGCCAACCCCTGCCCGGTGCCCTTGCCCACTTCTTTCGTCGTGAAAAAAGGCTCGAAGACTCTGGAGCGTATTTCAACCGGGATGCCGGCGCCGGTATCGGCCACCGCAATCCTGGCCCAGTCGCCTTCCCGCCGCGTGCTGATGGTGATGGTGCCTTTCCCGGCGCCATTCTTTTCGACTGCGCTGCTGATGGCGTGGGCAGAGTTGACGATCAGGTTCAGCATTACCTGGTTGAATTCGCCGACCAGGCACGGGACCAAGGGCAGATCGGCGTCAAGAGCAGTGACCACGTCGGCGCAATATTTCCATTCGTGCTGCGCCACTGAAATGGTGGTTTCGATTGCCTGGTTAAGGTTAATGGCCCGCTTTTCTTCCGATCCGGGATGGGAAAATTCTTTAAATCCTTTCACGATCTTGGCGATGCGCTTTACCCCCTCCAGGCACAGATCGATGGCCTTCGGAATATGTTCCGACAGGTATTCCAGATCGCACTTCTGGTGGAGTTCGCAAAAGCGTTGAAGATGTTCGGGTGAAACTGGGCCGGTGGCACATTCCGATTGCACTGTCCCGCAGAAGTTCATAAATTCCGCGACCGGGCCCCAGGAATCCTTCAGGAACCTGATGTTGTCCCCAACAAATTGCGTGGGAGTGTTGATCTCGTGCGCGATGCCCGCCGCCAGTTGACCAATGCCCTCTAGTTTTTGCGCCTGCCGAAGCTGCAACTCCAAGCCCATGCGTTCGGTGACGTCGGCCCCGGTGATGATGAAACGAGTGTGTTGGCCGCTCTCCGCGGGGATGCGCAGAACCTGCAGACCCAGAAGCCGGGTCTTACCCTCCCGCTCGTAGGGCAGATTGTCAGAGCGGTAAGCAGATTCGGTGGCCAGCCAGCGCGAGATCTCGTTTTTCATCGGGTGCAGCCATTTGATTCCGCAGTCCTCCATGCTGCGCCCGTCTACGCTGATTTCGTCGATGCCAAAAATATTGGTCGCGGTCAGGTTCCAGCGGGTGATGCGGCCCTGACAATCCAATCCGATCAGAATCGAAGGGACGGAGCGCAGGAAGAGGTTGGTCTCGGCGTGAGCACCCTGCAGTTCGGCGAGAAGCTTACCCTTGACCCGATTGGCACCCTCCGCCTCCTCCTGGGCCTTCTGCATTTCAACTTCGGCTTTCATCCGCTGAGTGGCATAGCGAATGGCTCGGAGCAGCCCTGCAGTGTCAATTTTGCCCTTAACCAGAAAGTCCTGGGCGCCCACCTGCAAAGCCTGATCGGCCATCAATTCGTCGTCGCATCCGGTCAGCACAACCAGAGGGGTTCGAGGTGCGGCTGCGTGTGCGCGCTGCACCGCTTCCACTCCCTGCGCGTCCGGCAACCCCAGGTCAAGCAGGATAACGTCGACGGTATTCGTCGCGAGGTGGTTCTCCGCCTCGCTCATAAATCCGAGTGCAGCCAAGGCGAGCTTGTGCGGCGCCTGCTCATTGAGCATCTCGCGGAGCAGACGAACATCCAGCGGATTGTCTTCCACCAGAAGAATCCGCGTTGGCATGTCCTTCATTTGTTCGCAGGCCTTGGGTGCCGTCGTGGTTGTTCCCTGGATACGCGCGACGGACGAGTCACGTGGGCGAAGACACCCCGTCCGATCACTTGCCTCTCCCATCGGCGGAATTGACCGTCCACTTTAATGCTGGCCGTCCTCAGGGAAGATCAGGTGGAGCGGGGGGCATTACGTCATCGTTTATGCGCTCTTTATAAACTTTTTATTCGCTCCTTATCAGTTTTCGAATGTGATAGGAGGTTGGCCTCCAAAGGAAAGTGGCGGGCATGTGATCTGTCCGTTCGGTCGGATTGCGCGAACTTCTATTCCGCCTAGAGAACCGGACTTCGGACCGGAAAGGATTCTAACTTGAAAATCATGAGAGCCTTATTGTGTAAGCCCGTGGCGGTTTCAGCGTTCTTCTCGATGTTTGTCTTCATTCTCTGTGCGGGCGAGGGTGCGCGCTGTTACGCGCAGGCTCAAACTCAACCTGACGCCCAGAAGAATGTGGCTGCCCTGCACGAGCCGCTCGCTGGTGACGTTGCTACGACGAGCACGGCGGCGCCTCCGGCTGCGCGCCCCGCGGCCAAGCCAGATCCGGAACTCTCGCTCGACATCGCCAGGGAACTCGCGGCCATGAAGGCGCGTATCGAACAGCTCGAAGCCGAGCTGAAGAGTCGCTCTGCGACCACAGCGGCTGCACAGCCCGAGCCTTCACAACCCGCGGCCGCTGCGACAGCAGTCGCGGCAAAAGCGGATGCGGCCCCGGCTCCAGCGAGCGTAAGTCCGGCATCGGCGGCTGTGCAAGCGCCCGGTGACGCAACCGCTGTGCCCGCGAAAAAAGAAAAGATCGCACCGTTCTCCGATTGGGACTGGACTTGGCTGAACGGCAATCCGCGGAACAAAGACACCGCCTTCGATTCAAAGTTCTTCACTCCGGAAATCCGGGCGGACGTTACCTATAACTACGATTTCAACAAGCCGGTCGATAACTCCGAAGGCGGATCCAGCGAGCTATTTCGCGCCAACGAAATCCAGTTGGAGCAACTGGGCATTGGCGGCGATTTTCACCTCGACAATGTTCGCGCCCGATTGATGACTCAATTCGGCATGTATTCCACGGCGACCGTGCGCAATGACCCAAGTTACGCCAAGGGACAGTGGAATATCGCTGATGCCGATCGCTACCTGGCAGAAGCCTACGGCGGTTATCACCTCGACGTGTTGAACGGGATCAACATCGACGCCGGAATTTTCATGTCGTACATCGGCTTGTTCAGTTATTACAACTACGACAACTGGGCGTATCAGCCTTCGTACGTTTCTTCCAATACGCCATGGTTTTTTGAAGGTGTGCGAATCCAGATATTTCCCAGTCCCCACTTGAAGATCGAGCCTTGGATCATCAACGGATGGCAGTCCTACGGTTCCTCCAATGCGCGAAAAGGCTTGGGCGGCCAGATCAAGTGGACGCCATTTCCATGGATGAACGTCATTTCCAACAACTATGGTCTCGGCCATGACGACCTGTACATACAGAATCGCGGCCGCATCCATACCGACAATAGTATCGAGATCAAATACTACGACCATCCGGAGAAATTGCTCGACAAGCTAGCCTTCTCGTTTACTGGCGACATGGGCTGCGAATTCGGCCCCAGCACGGCCACCTTAGCCGGCGTCAGCTGCTTCGGCGACAAGAAGGATCGGCTTGGGCCAGTCAGTGCTAATTTTCCCAAGGGTGGAATCGACCCCAAGCAGAGCTTCATCGGCTACATGTTCTACAACCGCTCATGGTTCAAGAAGGACAAGTACGGATTAACCCTCGGCGGCGGCCAGATTAACAATCCCGGCAGGTATCTGGTGCTGCTCCCACCCATCAACGGGGAAACGGCGTCCTCCGCCGCAATCAATGCGCCTTACTTTACTGGAAATCCCGGAGATCCATTTAAGGCCTGGGATTCTTCCATCACCTTCGATTACATGCCGAGGCAGTGGATCACCTTCCGTTGGGAGGCCGATTATCGCCACGCGAGCGCGCCCTACTGGACTGGTCACGGCGGAGTTACGCCGCCGGGTTCGGGTGGAGTGCCTTATACGAATAACGGTTATCCGCAGTTCTTTGCCTGCAATAACGGGAATTCGTCCATGCAAGAGGCCCTCAGCGGCGCGCAAGCGGCCTGCGGAGCCCAAGGCAGCAGCGTATGGTTTCCCGATCTGCGCAAAGACGAGATGTTGGTCGACTTCGATATCATGGTCAAGTTTTAGCGCTTGACCTAAGACTTCTATCGAGGCAGTTCTGGTTCTCATGCCCGGGCAATCTTGAACGAAGGTGGAACCATGTTTAGGTACTGGCGCACTGTTCTTGCCCGCGGCGTTGCTGGCCGGAGCTATGGCAGCGAACTCCGCGGCTCAGAGCGAGAAATCGTCGGGTGTAGTTTCTCCAACGCTGGAGGCTGAGAAGGCTGAAAGAGAAAAGAGGCTGGCCGCGGCAACCTATGCAGCTAAGCAACTGCTGCTCGTGATGGATACAGACAAGAGCGGCAAAATCTCCAGGGAAGAATGGATGAAGTTTATGGAGGCGGAGTTCGACCGGCTGGATACGGACCATCAAGGGCAACTGGACGTCAAAGAATTGACCCGATCCCGTGTGCGAATGCGTCCCTCTGTCGGCGAGTAGTCTCGAACGGCACTCGATTTACGAAGCCAAAACCCGCTTTCTAAGCCCTGGAGGCAACGTTTCGCAGGCTGTGCGCAACACCAGGCGTGGAGCGCGTCCACGAATCTTCATCAGATACGGAACCGTCTTTTTCGCGTCGGACTTCGCGGTTTCGCGCAGCAGCCAGCCAAGTCCTTTTTGAACCATGTCGTCTTCGTCCGCCAAAAGCGAATCGGATAGCTTTGTGATCTGGGCGAAAAACATCCTGGCGCGCGCTCCACGAATCAGCGCCACGCAAGCGGCGCGTCGATGCCAGCGATTCGGCGACTTCGCCCAGACAAAAACATGTTTTGCGCGGCGAGCGTCTGAGGCGATCATCGGAGCGATCAGAGAATGCACCAGCCCATCGTGATCTGCCCAACTGCTGATCCGGTCGAGCCAGAACTCGAAGAGCTTGAACTCGCGATCTCCAAATTCGCCGTCGAGCCCTTCGAGCAGGAAGACCGCCGCGGCTTTTTCTTCCAGCACCGGACCGGAAAAAAGGTGGTCCGCAACCCCCACCAGGAAATCGAGCCCGCGTTCTTTTCTCAGCTCTCGGCGAAAGCCGCGGGCGGCGCGGCGCAGCTCTGCCGTATACCATCCGTGCGATTCAACTTCATCTTTGAAAAACCATTGCACCCCTGCGGCATGCTCGGCCGAGCCGCCGGCCTTCAACGCTCTCCGGATCTGCGCCGACACCTCTGCCGGTGACCCGCGGAAAAGGAATTCTCCGGTCGATGCCGGAAGGCGCGCCATTTATTTGCCCTCGACGGCGATCTCAACCCTCACGAACTGGTCGTAGATCCACAACAGCAGCGTTGTGGTGACGCCCACCGCGACTACCGACCACCAGACTAATTGCGGCCGGTGCATCTCCTCGCCAAAGTGATGCATCAGCCACCCACTGAACTTGCCGGCAATGAATGATCCGATGCCGAGCGGAAGAAAGGCGAATCCCATATACGTGCCTTGTTGGCCTTTGGGAGCGAGCCGCGAAATATAGTCGTAGTAGCGGGGTTGTTGGGTGATTTCTCCGATCGCGACAACAACCAGCGTGGCTACCGCCATCCAGACCGAGGGATGGATGATCAGCAGGATCCACGCCAGGCTGGTGATCAATGTCCCGAGTACGATGGCGTGAAATGCATGCAGGCTTTTGGTGAGAAAACCGATCACCATCGTAAACAAGATCACCACTACCGGGTCGGTCGCCAGGATTCGCGCCGTGTCCGCCTTCGGATCGATGTAGGAGGAAATGTAGAGCGGCAAAGCGATGAACTCCTGCCAGAAGACGATCCAGTATCCCGTGAAGATCAGTAGAAACAGCATGAAACGCGGGTTCGAAAGCACCGTAAGAAAGTTCTTGCCAACTTGGCTGAGGCTTGCCGTCTCTCCTTCATCCACGCGGCGCGGCTCTTTGAACAGCAGCAGCACCACGAAGAACATAAGAAACACGCTCAACGTGGCAATGCGAAACACATTCTGAACGTTCCCATGCTCTTGCGCCCACGAGGCGAGCAATGGTCCCAGCGTGCTGCCCACGTTGACCAGCGTGTAGTAGATCGAATACCCCACGGAACGGACGTTTTCCTTCGAGGCGCGAGCCGTAGTCCCGACTACACAAGGCTTCACCAGAGCAACCCCAAGGGCGGGAAGGATCAGGACGAAGGCCACCAGCGCTACCAGCGGGACGCGGTCGCGCAGCGGAGCGAACCAGGCAGAGCCGAGCGAACCCAGCAGAAAATAGGCGACAGTTAGAATCAGATAGGCGACCGAAAGCGCCCGCCGAAAGCCGAGCCGGTCCGCCAGCGCGCCACCGCCGATGGCAAGAAACCACACCCAACCGCCGAACATCCCGGTAAGACTGCTGGCCCGCTCGACATCGAAATGCAGGCCCTCGTGCAGATACCGAGCCAGCACGGCAAACACCGCGTAGTAAGAAAGCCGCTCGAAAAGCTCGCTGATATTGGCGACCCAGAAGGGGCGCTCGAAGCCCGTGCGAATTTCCTGCAAGCGTTCGGAAAAGCTCAACCGGGGCTCCCTGTGGTCGACGTTAGATTCGAATCCGTTTGCGGACCTCTTCCGCCGGCAGGCCGGAGACGCGAATCGTTTTTTGACGAATGTTCTGGCCGGAGGCAATGGTAACGGAAGAGCGCGGCACGTTCAAAAGTTTTGCGAAGAATTCCACGCAGGCCTGGTTGGCGCGGCCTTCTACCGGCGGCGAGGTCAGCGAGAGCTTCAGAGCCCCGCCGAATTCACCCGTGATGGCATTCTTTTTGGCGCGGGGATGGACCTTCACTGCGAACGTTACGGCGTCCCCGTACTCCTGAATCGCAATCAATCGTTCTTCCCTAACGAAAACACAGCCTCGACCAGCAGCAGAGCGCCCACCAAAGGTATTTGCGGGTGTTGCAGCGCGCGCGATTTCCCAATGCTCGCTAGCAGCCCGATTACGAACACCAGCATCGTGACATTTGCGGTGATGCAAGACAGCCTCAGCCCCTTCACGCCCCGGCCATTGCGAATGCGCAGCCCATTCAGCATGGCGGTGAACAGCAGAGCCAGGGCAGTTCCGAAAATCCAGATTCTGCCGGTATAAGTTCTCGGCACGAGGAGGCCGTCTGCAATCGCCAGAACAAAAAGGATTCCCGCGCCAAGCCAGTCGAAAAGCTTCATTCTCGGTGTGCTCTCGTGCCCCCTTTGTGTTTATGTTTTGATTCTTTCGCCGAAAATCGCCGTTCCCACCCGCACGCAACTCGATCCCTCTTCAATCGCGACCTCGAAATCGTGCGACATACCCATCGAAAGTTCTTCCATGTGAATGGCAGGCAGCCTGCGCCGGGCAATCGAATCGCGCAACTCGCGTAGCTTGCGGAAGAAGGGTCGAGCATCCTCGGGGTCGTCGGTAAAGGGAGGCACAGTCAAGAGCCCGCGGAGTACCAGCCCGTCGAACTGCGGCGCGGAGAGGAGAAGTTCTTCGAGTGCGGGCGAGTCCAGTTCTACGCCGCTTTTGAGGGCTTCGCCGCCCACGTTGACTTCGATCAGCACCGCAAGCTTGTTGTCGAGTTTACGAGCCGCTGCGTCCAGCTTCTCCGCAAGTTTTACCGAGTCGACGGAATCAATGGTGTGAAATAGTTCCACCGCCTTCGCGGCTTTGTTGCTCTGCAGATGCCCGATCAAGTGCCATTCGGCCGCGTTCAAATCCCGAAGCGCCTCAACCTTGCCGGCAAATTCCTGCACCCGATTTTCGCCGAATACTCTTAGCTCCGCTTTGTATGCTTCCCGGATTCGCTCTGGCGGCTGCGTCTTGCTCACTGCCATCAACGTTATGTCGTCGATTTTTCGTCCGGCGCGCCGTGCGCTCGTGCTGATGCGTTCGCGCACTGCCGCAATATTTTCGGAGATCGACATGAAACACCTGGCCCGCTACATCATGGCGGTTGGTGGTGCCGGTTCATTCGGATCGCCAGCAGCCGAAACCGGCAGGAAAATCATCAAGGCCGCCAGGCCCACGAGCACGATCATTCCGCCCACCAGATAAGACGGGGTGCTGAAAAGTTGCGGCGGATGATTGGGCGCGCCCCACGAAGGCACGAACTGCAGCCCTGCCCAAACCAGGCCCAGCAAGGCTTCTCCCGCGATCAGCCCCGATGCCACCAGCACTCCGGCGTTTTCCACGCGAGCTTTTTGCGCCGAATTGAACCCACGGCGTTCGGCCACCCAATCCCCCAGCGTTCGAAATACCCCGCCCACAAAAATCGCGAAAGTAGTTCCGAAGGGAAGATACATTCCCACCGCCACGAGCATGGGACTCTTCACCTGCATCATGATCATGGAGATGCCGAAAAGAATCCCCACCACCACCAGCGGCCACGGCATATCGTGGCCCACAATGCCCATGGCCAGGGTCGCCATGAGACCAGCCTGTGGCGCCGGCAGTTCTGCCCCGCCGAATCCCACTCCGCCGGCTTTGATGCTGCCTTCGTGCAACAACATCAGGGGAAAATACATCACCAGGCTCGCCACCACCACTGCGATCAGTTCGGCGGTTTGAATCTTTGCCGGTGTGCCTCCCAGAATGTAACCAACCTTGAAGTCCTGCAAAAGCTCACCCGCCACGGCCGACGAAACACAGACCACGGCTGCAACTCCCAGCACCGCAGCCACTCCCGAGCCACCCGAAACTCCCAGCGCCACCATCAAAAGCGCCGCAATCAGCAGCGTCGAGAGCGTCAACCCGGAAATCGGATTGTTCGATGAGCCGATGAATCCCACCAGATTGCCCGAGACCGTGGCAAAGAAAAATCCCACCACAATCATGACCACGGCAGCCAGAATAGCGGGCCAGAACAAGCCGGAGATTCTGATGTACAGCAGGCACATCAGCACGAACATTACCGCGATCAATCCGAAAACCGTCTTTGAACTCATATAGCGTTCGGTCCGCTTTAATGCCGCCTGCTGATCGGCCGTCTGGCGCAGGTCTGCGAAGGCCTTGCCAATTCCTGCGGTCAAGCTGGCGCGCATCTTGAACAAAGTGTAGGCCGCGCCCACCAGCATCCCGCCGACAGCGATCGGCCGCACGATGTATCGCCACACCGCATCCGCCATCGGAACCCAGTTATCGGGAGTGTCGGCGGGGATGTACGCTTTCAGTTGCGGCCCCAGAAAAAAGAGTAGAAGAGGAACCATCAATCCCCAGGCCAGCACGCTGCCGGCGAACTGAATCGATGCCAGCCTGACTCCGATGATGTAGCCCACACCGAGATAAGCTGGACTCACGCTCGGCGCCGCAAACATTGTCGTCCCGCCGGTCGGGAGGACGCGCGAACTCCCGACGCCTCCAAGACGAACCTGGGTGTGTCCCAAACTCCCCACCCCGACGTGAAGATCGGTGTCAGCGGCAAACAAGCCAAATTTGCCCAGCATGTAAACCACGCCGCCAATACCGATATTCCAGAAAAGATACTTGGCGGCTTGCGCGCCCCGCTGTCCCGCCTTGTGAATCTCCGAGGCCGCCAGCGATTCCGGAAAGGGCAACTCCGGATCTTCCACCATGGCGCGGCGCACCAAAGAGATGAACAGCACTCCGAGAATGCTGCCGACCATGATCAGCGCCGTCGATTTCCAGTAAGCGTCGGCGAAACGGAAAGAGGGCCACGCCTTGGCGAGAAGGAAAGCGGGAAGCGTAAAAATGGCCCCCGCGGCCACTGATTCTCCAATCGAGCCCGCTGTTCGCGCGATATTTTCTTCGAGGAGAGATCCCTTCCACGCCCGCATGGCCGCCATCGCAATCACCGCGGCGGGATACGTAGCTGCGATCGTGATACCCGCCCGCAATCCCAGATATGCGTTCGCCGCTCCCAGCACGATCGTCATGAGCAGCCCCAGCAAGACGGCGCGTAGCGTGAATTCCTTCATCTCCATGGTTTCCGGAACGAAGGGGACGTGTTTCTTGACCCCAGGTCCTGAATCGCCGGGGACTGGACTGCTCATAGATTGATTCCTCTTAAAGCGTGGGATAATCGCAACCTTGTTTCGGAACTTGTCCGAGACACGGGAACGGCGCACGTTAGCATGCGAGGCCGGAGCATTACAAGTGGGACGTGGGTCTTCAGGCGCTTTCAGAAGTCATCGACGCGTAAGGGCTCATCAACAGGAGTCGATGATAGTGGGTCAGTTTGAATCTGTTTTGAAAGGGCGCGGCTTCAGCCGCGCCGTAAAATGCCTCAAATCAATCGCGGCTTCAGCCGCTGCGGGGATGTGTTTGTCAAACTGACCCACTACCGAGTCGATCAATCGCGTGACTTAAATCTCAGTTGCAGAGTAGAATAGCGACAATTGGTCTGTACCGCCCTTCGCTTTTCGTCTTCCGGAGGTGTAGTGTGGCTAGACTTTCCCCTGACCAGCTTTGGTTCCGGCATTATCTCGAATATCGCTGCGATGATTGCGGCGGAACCACCCCCTATCGTTCGCGGCGGCGTTCCTTCGCCGAACGATTTCTGCTGCCTATTTTCCTTCTTCAACCCGTGCGTTGCGGCGAATGCTTCCGGCGGGACTATCGTCTGCTGTTCCTGCCTGTGAAGGATCGGCTATCGCCAGCGAGAAAGAAGGGCGAATCCGCGGCGCAACCTGGTGACTATCGAAACGTTGCCTAGCTGGCCCCAGGGCCGTTATACTCATGGCTAAGGCAGAGCAAGAGTCGCCCGCCCGGAGTTGCGGGCATCAGGGAGGCCGTCTTCAGCAGTAGTGGAGACCGAATTCGGGCTACCCAGGCCAAAGCTGCAGTGGCAGGGCTTTCTATTGCCGAAAGCCTCTTCGCGGTTTTGTTTCCCTCCGATTGCCGCATCTGCGGCGAAGCTTTAGTCAGGATCTCACGGTTGCCGGTTTGTCAGGAATGTCTCGCTTCCATGCAGCCGATTGCGGGCGGAACTTGCGCCGTTTGCGGGGAGCGCCTATTTTCCGCCTACGCTATTGCCGATGCCGGAACCGGGAATACTCCCTGTTGTGGATTGTGCCAGCGGATCGATCCGCCCTTTGCCCGCGCCGTGGCCTATGGAAGTTACGAAAGCGGGTTGCGGGAACTGATTCATCTGCTGAAATACAGTGGTGTGCTCCCGGCTGCAAATGTTCTGGGGCGAATGCTGGCGGAGCCGATCGCTACCCTTGAGAGGGAAATGGGTCCCGAAGTCGTCAGCGTGATCCCGGTGCCGCTGCATAGTTCCAAACTTCGCCAACGTGGCTATAACCAGGCCGCACTGATTGCCCGCGCCTTCTTGAAAATCACTCCGGCGCGCGATCGCTTTCATCTGTGTGCGGAAGGGCTCGTAAGAAAGCGCGACACCAGTTCGCAAACCGGCCTCACGGCCCACCAGCGCCGCGCTAACCTCCGGGGCGCCTTTGCAGTGGCCCGCCCGGGCGAGGTCAAGGGGCGCGAAGTGCTGCTGGTAGATGATGTTTATACCACCGGAGCGACCGCCTCAGAGTGCGCCCGGGTTCTGCGCCGGGCGGGAGCGACGAAGGTTTGGGTCGCGACCGTGGCGCGCACGCTGAAAATTTCAGCGCAGCACGTCGAGATTCGCGGCGATGATCGTTCCGAAAATGAAGAAGAGATCGCGGCGGCCGAAGTTCCTATGGCCAAAGCGGTAGGAATCTAGCTTATGTCCGCCAGACTGGAAAGCGACGCAGGACCACCGGGCCACTTTGCCGCCGGCCTGTTTGCGGCGGCTGCTGTGCATCGTGACGGCAAGGGCAACGCCTTGCACGCTCCCGTGCTGGTGCTCAACGCGTCCTATGAGCCGATTAACGTCTGCGCCGCGCGCCGGGCTCTGGTCCTCGTCCTCAAGGGCGTGGCCATGACCGAGGAAGAGAACGGACACTTCCTGCACGCCGCCCGCATCGCCATGCGCGTGCCCTCGGTGATTCGCTTGCTTGAATACCGCCGCATCCCGCATCAGAGCCGCGCCCTGTCGCGAAAAAATATCCTGCTGCGCGACCGCAACACCTGCCAGTATTGCGCCACCGTGCTGCCTTCCAGTGAGTTGACCCTCGACCACGTGATTCCCCGCTCTCGCGGAGGCTCCTCCACCTGGGAGAATCTCGTCGCCTGCTGCCACTCCTGCAATCGCCGCAAGGGCAACCAGTTCCCCCTCGAAGCTGGCATGAAGCTGATGCGCGAGCCC
>Ga0074045_10003845_pt1 | contig 13477 bp, 12 predicted proteins | sample BogForMeECP23OM2_FD_94442 | JGI IMG/M metagenome (GOLD analysis project Ga0074045, IMG submission 94442) | Bog forest soil microbial communities from Calvert Island, British Columbia, Canada - Bog Forest MetaG ECP23OM2 | ecosystem: Environmental > Terrestrial > Soil > Wetlands ... | reverse complement strand
TCATACAGAACCGGTTAGGCATGGCAGCGATAAAGGTGTTTCAGAACGATATTGTCCCTGTCCTCCGGATTGAATGGGTTGACAAAACTGTGCATCATGCTGCAATGGAAATCATGCTTGCTGTTGCCAGGAAAAAGCTGAGCCTAGTTGACTGCGTGAGCTTTGAAACCATGCGGCTTTTAGGGGTTACAACTGCCTTTACCCTTGATAAACATTTCAAAGCTCAAGGATTCATCTGTTTGCCCACCGCTACGCCTGCGACTGTGCTCAATCGAATCGGCCAAACATGACCCAAATCTGAGCGCCTGAATGTACAACTTATTAGTAACAGGCCTTAAGTAATTGCCGGATTTTTGCATTGTCCGGCCTTATCTTTAATGCGGCTGCCAATTCCCGCCGGGCTTTTTCTTTTTCTCCCTTCCTTAAATAAGCACAGCCGAGATTAAAATGTGCCTCTTCCAGATCAGGCATCAGATTGACGGCTGTAAGAAATTCTTTCTCCGCCTTGTCGGACTGGTCGAAAGCCTGACTATAGACGACTCCGAGATTGAGATGCGCCCATGCATAATCAGGCGCCAGTTTTATGACTTCCTGATACTGTTCCACAGACGGAGCAAACATGTGGAGGGCTTGATATATGACACCGAGGTTATAATGGCCCTCCACGTTATCAGGTTTCATTAAAAGGGAAATCCGGCATTCTTTTAAAGCTTTGTCGTATAGTCTTTTTTCGGTGAGCTCGGCAACAAGGTTATTGTGGGCCCTCAAATCCCCGGGGCTTTTGCGCACAACGTCCTCCCAAAGCCTCACTCTGTCCTGCCATAATATGTTTCTTGCGTAAGTAGCGCCGGCCAAAACAATAATGATTAATGATAAAACTATTACAACTGCCTTCTCGATTTTTGTTTGCCCGGATCTGTCCCTGAGCGGGATAATGAAAGCAGATGCGGCAACGGCAATGAAAGCGCCGGCCGAGGACAGGTAAAGCCGGTGTTCGAATATCACATCCGCGATAGGAATGATGCTCGATTCCACAGAAAGTGTCATAAAAAACCAGAGTATGCCGAAACCGATGAGACGCAAAGAGCATAGCGCATAGGGCGTAAAGTATAAGCCCTTTTGGTCTTTGGTCTTTGCTATTTGCTCTATGCTCTTTGCCCTCTGCAACATATAAATTCCTGTCCCGAATATAGATGCCAGAAAAATAAACGACAGTAATACCGGAAGCTGAAAGAGGGAGTGATATACCGGGTAGTTATAATCGAGTCTTTGGTTTACAGGCAGGAATATCAGCCGCACGTAAGTCGTGATTACGCGCATTTGAGTCATAAGGTAATCCCACCTCGAAAGGTCGGTCTGCAGCCTGAATCTGTCACTCAGGTCCGAAATTATCTCGCTCAGCGGCCGGTTTGTGCCCATGATGCTTATTGGAATTATCAGCATGGTGAACAAAATGGGTGTCAGGAAGAGCAGCTTCTTCTTTAAGGTGGACTTGAAGAAAGTAAACTCATAAAGGATTATTATTACCGGCAGCGTGAAGGCGGTCTCTTTTGTCTTCATCGCAAGCACGGCAGAAAAAAAGGACAAGATTAACCACAGAGAACACAGAGAAAAACGTCGGGCATTCCGGGAAGCTTCCTGTGGCCTTTTTATATTCAGGGAATCCTCTGTGAACTCCGTGGTTAAGGCAAGCCTGGCCTTTATATAGGTAATCAATGATAGCAGGTAAAACATGGCTGCGAGAGAAGCTAACCTCTGGACTATATATGTCACAGCCTGGGTTTGTATTGGATGGGCTACAAAAAGGAGGGCGGAAAACAAGGCGGCAAGGCGCATAGGGCGCAGGGCAGAGGGCATAGAGTTCTCTGCCCTCTGCTCTTTGCTCATAAAAGGTGTTTGGAATGTCAGGGTTACGAGTAAATATACCAGTATGGCGCTGGTTATGTGAATTGCCAGATTGACTATATGATATCCGGTTACGCTTAAGCCCCCGAAATGGTAATTGACTGCGAATGAAAGATACCCTGCAAACCGTCTGGGATTAAAATCGTAGCCTTTTGAACTTGAGATAAAGTTGCCGATGTTCTTTATAAGAGGGTTGTCAACAATATTCGGCAGATCGTCAAACTGAAAAGGCGCCTGGAACGTGTTTGAATAGGCGAGCAGTCCAACCACTGCAATGAGCAACAACTGATACCTTGTCCTGACTGCAACCGCGTGAAACCGCCCAATATCCATGGCTTTTTTATAGTAATTGAATTATTTCATTAAATCAATAAATCTGTTGCCTCATGCAAAAAACATGAAAAATTTTATTATGATTAAGCTTACGTTATTCCCGAATAAAACTCATGTCATTCCCGCATTCGCGGGTATGACGGCATTATGGAAGCACTGGTTGCAACAAAACTCATGTCATTCCCGCGGACGGGTCCCCGAAAAGTCGTAGACTTTCCGGGGCACGGTAGGCGGGAATCCAGGAAAAGAAAAGATGAAGAACTTTTACGTTTATATGCTATGCAGCAAGCGCAATGGCACTTTGTATGCGGGCGTCACGTCGGATCTAGTCAAACGCATCTATGAACATAAAAATAATCTTGTAGAGGGTTTTACAAAGAAATATGATGTCCATCGTCTTGTTTGGTATGAAGTGCACGAAACATCTGAGGCAGCAATCAACAGAGAGAAACAGATAAAAAAATGGAATCGTAAATGGAAAATAAACCTCATTGAACGTAATAATCCGGAGTGGAATGATCTATATGAAAATTTATTGTAACTGAGAATTTCTGGATTCCCGCCTGCGCGGGAATGACGTTATAGCTATAAACGCGGGTGGCTTCTCGCCGCCTGGATTCCCGCCTGCGCGGGAATGACGTCATAGCTATAAACGCGGGTGGCTTCTCGCCGCCTGGATTCCCGCCTGCGCGGGAATGACGTTATAGCTATAAAAGCGCGTCGCTTCTTGCCGCCTGGATTTCCGCCTCCCGCACCTCAAAAGTCTGAGACTTTCGGAGACCCCGTCCGCGGGAATGACATGAAATGATTTTAAATGGATTTTTGATCCAATTTAGGCTTTTGATTTATTTGTGGTGGTGATGTAATAATAACATCCGGGGTCATAGGTTATTTTACACATGGCCTGTGACGGAATAGCATGTTGAGGTGAAGCGATGGAAACAAAATTGCGTGACGAGAAAGGTTTTACCCTGATCGAGATATTGATCGTGGTTATGATTATCGGGCTAATAGCCTCCCTGGTGGCGCCCAACCTCATGGGCAAATTCGAGCGGTCCAAGGTGGAACTTTCCAAGGCGCAGGTCGAAATGCTTTCTTCCGGAGTCCAGTCTTTTATGCTCGATGAGAGCAGGTGTCCTGCTGATTTATCTGAGCTGCTCAAGCCAAGCGATGCAAACGATACAAAATGGCACGGACCATACCTTTCCAAGCAGGAGCTTCCCAAAGATGCCTGGGGCAGAGATTACCAGTATAAATGTCCTGGCGATCATGGGCCCTTTGACCTCTATTCACTGGGCCCCAACGGTAAGATCGACGAGAAGATCCTGCATAACTGGTAATTGCAACATTGAGGATATGGGATTTGTTATTGCCGTCATTCCCGCTGGTTGTGAGCAGTGGTCCACCCTTCGACAAGCTCAGGGTGACATGTTGTGGTGAGCTTGTCGAACCATGGATACCCGCCTGCCACATCCCAAAAATCTTGCGACTTTTGGGGACCCCTTGCGCGCGTATGACGAAAGGTGTGTGCTGAGTGGCAAGCATACTTCTTGGTGAGATTCTTAAATCACGCTTTGACGTAAAACAGGAAGATATAGAGAGAGCGCTGACAATACAGAAGCAGGTCGGCGGCTACCTCGGTCAGATTCTGATCCAGCAGGGCATTATCACTGATACACATCTTGTCCAGGCTTTATCGGAGCAGTTGGACATCCCTGTCTTCGAAGACGAGAATTACGAAACGGACCGCGAAGGCGTCATTGTTCCCCTCTCACAGGAATTAGACCTGGATTTTATTGTCAGGAACCATTTTATCCCCGTGCAGTTTGACAGGGAAAAAGGTGTTATCACCTTCGTCACTGACGACCCCCTCAATAACTCCATTGAAGAGTATGTAACGAAAAGCACCCCGTATTCTTTTATTACCCTTCTCGCCGGTGAACGGACGGTCAGGGAATTATCAAAAACATTCATAGGGAACAGGGAAGTCAATTTTGTCTCCCTTAGCATAGATGACACGCCGGAGCGGCTGAAGGAACTGGCGTTCGAAGCGCCTGTCATCAAATACCTCAACAACCTTCTGAGCAGGGCTGTTGAACTAAGGGCTACGGATGTCCATATAGAGCCTGTAGGGGACAAGTACCGCGTGCGGTTCAGGATTGACGGAATTCTCCATGATATCGAGTCACTGGAAGAGGCCTTTTATCTTGCCGTTGTCTCGAGGATAAAGCTGCTGTCCATCCTGGACATAGCAGAGAAGAGATTGCCCCAGGACGGGAAGTTCAGTACCAAGATTGCATCAGTATTTCTCGACATCAGGGTGTCCACCATACCGATGGTGAAAAGCGAAAGCGTTGTGATGAGGCTCCTTTACAGGGAACGGCTCACTTTCGATATTATGCAGCTTGGCATGGAGGCCGACCATGCGAAAACCATTATAGATCTGATAGCCAGGCCATACGGTATTCTACTGGTGACAGGCCCTACAGGTTCCGGAAAGACCACCTCCCTTTATTCAATGCTTACCCGTCTGAACAAGACGGACAGGAAAATCATAACTGTCGAAGACCCGGTCGAATACCAGATCGACGGGATAAACCAGATACAGGTTAAGACAGATATCGGTTTGACCTTTGCCTCAGCTCTCCGCTCCATACTGCGACACGATCCTGATGTAATTATGGTGGGTGAGATCAGGGACAGGGAGACAGCGGAAATTTCCATACACTCTGCTCTTACAGGCCATTTGGTTCTTTCCACGCTGCACACAAACGATTCTCCGAGCAGTCTTTTCCGTTTGATGGAGATGGGGCTTGAGGATTATCTCCTGAACGCTGCTGTTATTGGAGTGATTGCCCAGCGTATTATCAGGAAGAACTGCCCGCGGTGCACCGATGTTGCCCGGATACCGGAGGAAGTGTTGAAGGAGTTTAACCTCCATACCCTCTACGGACATTATAAACACCTGCTGGGAGATGAAATTGTTTTCAAAAAGGGGAAGGGCTGCCATGCCTGCGCAGGCACCGGATACAAGGGCAGGATGTCCATCTTCGAATGCTTTGAGTATACTGACGATCTTAAGGAGTCATTCCTCAAAAACCATTCACTGGAAAAGCTGCGAGAGGACATCAGGGGAAGACACTCTTTCAGGACACTCCGTGAGGACGGCATGCTCAAGGTGATGAAAGGTCTTTCTACCATAGAAGAGATATTGAGGGTGAGCTGATGGATTACAAATACAGGTGCCTCGACCCTGCCGGAAGAGTCATTACCGGAAACATAGCAGCATCTGATTCTGCAGAGGCACTTTCTCTCCTTAAAGGACGGGACCTGACCGTTGTGGAAATAAACGAGGTAATTGCAAGAGCCGTAAGAAGGCGCATTTCCGGTAAAAAGGTGAAGGACGCGGATCTTTACAACGTGTTTCGTGAGATGAGCATACTGCTCAAATCGGGTATTAAGATAGACAGGTCGCTTGAAATCATAATCAATTCCAGCTCATCTTTGCAAATGAGGGAAACCCTCGCTGCTATCCTGAAGGAAATCAAGGGTGGAAAGACTGTCTCGCGGGCTTTTTCCGACACTGGACGGTTTAACCTGCTAACCTCAACCATGATCCATGCAGGAGAGAGCGTGGGTGATCTTCGTTCGGCCTTCGAGAATATCGCCGATTACCAGCGGTTCCAGATCCAGTTCAAGGGAGAGATAAAGAATGCCCTTGCATATCCCTCTTTCCTGATCGGATCGAGCATGCTCGTTATTTTTGTTATCTTCAAGTTTATTATCCCACGGTTCTTCAGCATTTTCGGCAAAAATGACGCGACACTTCCATTTACGGCAAAGATTCTGTATTCCATCGGTAATTTCCTTAGCTTTACCAATGCTTATTTTATAGTGGTGGCGGTTGCGCTTGTTTTTATCATGCTGAAAGTGGTGAACACGCGAAAGGCCCTTTCAAAGGCATATTCATATCTTATTTATTTTCCCCTCTTTGGCAGTCTGATCCTCTATCTTGAATTGTCGAGGTTCTCCTATTCCATGTACTCCATGCTCAACAGCGGGATTGCGTTCATCGATGCTCTGCGCCTGTCCACAGGGGTTATCATGGACAAAAAAGTGAGGGAGGCAATTGAGCCGACTATTGACCAGATAAAGGAGGGGAAAGGCATCGCAGACGTCTTTTCCCACATACATATCCTGCCGGAGATCGTGCCGAACATGCTCCGCGTGGGAGAGGAGAGCGGCAACCTGAGGGATATTTTTTTGGAGATTCACAGGATATTCGACGAGCGCTTCAGGAACCTGGTCAAGAGGGTGCTTGCCCTGGTGGAGCCTGTGGTGATTACTTTCACCGGTATCATAGTTGGATTTATCGTTATCTCCCTGATCCTGACAGTAATGAGCGCAAGCGATATCAAATTATAGGAAAGGCGAGGATTGGAAGGCTAGTGTAGTGTCCCGGATATAAGTTTACACGTCCTGTCATTCCCGCGGACGGGTCCCCGAAAAGTCGTAGACTTGCCGGGGCGCAGAAGGCGGGAATCCAGAAAAATCAAAGGACTGGATTCCGGGTCAAGCCCGGAATGACGGCAAAATATGTAAAGAACTGTTAGGGACACTACATCCGAGGGTTGGAAGGTCAGAGGGTCAGAAGGCTGGAGAGTCAGAGGAAAAAAGGATGGAGAATTCTATGAATAGAAAATCAGACAGCATTTGCCAACGCTTGAGTCCTCCAGTCCTCCAGAAGGGTTTTACTCTCATAGAGATTCTTCTGGTAGTTACTATTATCGGGATGATGTTCTCTGTTAGCATTCCGATTTCTTATTCAATGTACCAGCGCTATCAGGCGTCCCTAAAGGCTGAAAAGGTACTGACCCTTGTTTACTCTATGAGGCTGGAAGCATTTTTATACGGGCGGGAAAAGCTCATCGAATCCAAAGATGGCAGGATCCTTATTGACGGGGCCGATCCCGGCGGATTTGAAAATATTTTTATCCAGATAAACAGCCCGATCAGATTTTACAGGTCAGGCACTACTTCCGGTGGGGAGATCAAGGTTTACGCGGATTCCAACACTTTTCTTATCGAGATACATGCCCCTCTCGGCGGTATGGTGATGAAAACGGCATGAAAAAGGACTTCAAAACTTCACAGCTTCGTTCTTTCTCATCTTCCGGTTTTTTGATCCTCGAGGTTATGATCGCAAGTCTTATCCTTACTGCGGGTGTTGCCGCGACCATGTATCTTTTCAGACTCGGGTTCGACTATCTGCAGCGGGCGAATGATTCCAATCTGATCTCTTCCAAGCTGCCCCAGGTCATCAATTACATGAAGATCCTCGATATGAATGTGAAGGAAGGGACGGAAGATATGGGCGATGACGTTATTATGCATTGGGGCGCCAACCTCATTGATACTGTGCGACCTTCCATTGACAGCCCTGACGGATTCGGAAAGATACAATCTTATTTTAATATTTATCTTTATAAAGTGAAAATCAGGCTCGACTCAAAAAAGCTGAGCCGGGAGTATGAGATGAATGTTTTCAGGAGCGCCAAAGTTGATACGAAGCTCGCGCCTATGGAATTCTAAAAGGGAAGAGTCGGTGAATCGGGGAATCGGAGAATCGCCGACTCACCGACTCAAAGGTTATACTTTCATAGAGGTGCTGGTGGCAATGGCCATTTTCAGCTCTATGATTATGCTTGCCACGACGGCTCTCGATCAGGGACTCAGGCAATATCGGGGTCTGATGGAAAAGGGAGTTAATTTCTGGGACAAGGCAAAATACCTGTGGCTGGACGGCAGCTTCGGTTCTGTGCTCGATTATTATGTATTTAAGCAAAGTGCAGGCTGGTCACCTTATTTCTACGGCGACAGTGAAAGGATTTCCTACGTCTCTCTTTCTCCCCTGGCGGGAGACCTCCCGGTTGTAGTATGGATAGTGAAGGAGAAAAGAGATAACGGACTGTATGCTGTGGTATATTATGAACTTCCGGTCTATACGAAGACTTATAACGACATAGACCGGGCTTACGTAAGCGGCGATTATAAGAAAGGCAACTCACTGCTGCTGCTGGAAGGCGTGCAGGATATTGATGCGGAATTCTTCGGTTTCGACGCCAGGAGACAAAATGCGGGGTGGTCGCAGGATTTTGACGGTGGCGTAAGAAAGTCGATGCCGTCAGCGTTGAAACTGACATATACGACGGAGAATAAAAAGCACGTATTGCTGTTCTGCATCAACACGAATTCTATGAGGAAATCGATATATGACGACGTACTCTAACACTCCAGCCCTCCGACCCTCCATTAGGGGTTCGGCCACAATTCTGGCGTTGATGATTACCGGGGTTGTGATCACTGTCGGGATCGGGTTTAACTGGATCGTTAAAGAACACCTCAAAGCTGCCGACGGGATGAAACGGAAATCAGAGGCTATGGTAAAGGCAGTCTCCGCGTATGATACCCTGATTTACGGTATCCTTGCAGGTAAGCCTGCTCCGAAAGAGATTGTTCTTAATACCGCGGAGGACTTGCTGGGAGTGAAAAGCATCCCGCTGAATGGTGATGGAATTAGTGTGGGCGGCGATATTGAATTAAAGGTTCAGGACAGCAACGGCATGATTTCACTTGGCGGCTATAACATTGCAGCACTGCAAAGGTTATTGCGCAACGCGGGTGCGGGTGAGGGTGGAACCGCGATAATTATTGACAGCTATCTTGACTGGATAGGCAAGGGCAACCTATCGCGTATTAACGGGGCGAAGCAGGCATATTACACAGCGGAAGGGAAGCCATATACTGCACGCACTTATCCTATGCAATATAAGGAAGAATTCTCTTTTGTGAGAGGAATGGACAGCGAGCTTTATAAAAAAATATCTCCCTGTCTGACTTTGCTTCCCACTACAGGATTTAATCCCAATACGGCTTCGGATGATGTACTGATGGCTTATCTGAATATCAGCAGGGATTCAGCCCGAAGACTGCAAACGTTCATTTCTCAAACTCCTGTATCTTCCAATTCCACCCTTTTGAATATTGTGAACAATTCAATCGGAGGAGAAGGCGAAGGAATGGATTTTTTCCCTTCTAAGTTCCTGGAAATAACAATAAAGGCAGGTAAGCCCGAACCGGTGTATTCGCTAAAAGTCGGAATCGATACCAGGTCAAACCCTACTTATCCATACTCGGTAATTTATTGGCAAAACGGTTAGCAATTTTGTCGCGCAAAGGCGCAAAGACGGGAGGCGGTTATTAAAATGTTTGTCGGCTATTGGAATAAAAGAGGTTTGGATATATACCGGTTGGCGAAGGGCAAGGTCGAACGGTTCGCCTCCGGCAGTCCCGAACAGCTCAAACCTGTCAAGTCATTGGGCAAAATTGTTTTGATTGTGGGCAGGGAACTTCTTCTTCATACAAGGAAAAAGTATCCCCCTGCATCGGCTGATGACTTAAAGAAGGCAGTAGGCCTTGAAATCGGCGGGATGTTTCCGCTCAAGAGCCCCTCTTTTTTCCTGTCTGTTTCCGGGAGGACCGAAGCCTACACTTTGGCTGATATATGGGCGTGGGACAGTTCGGAATATGAGAACCTTAGGGGGGTGTTTCCGTTTACTCATGTTTTGCCTGAAGACATGGCGTTCATATCCGGGGAGCCGGAAATAAGTGTTATGGGTGGTGCTTCGGCTGGGACAGGGATTTCTTATCTGTTAGCCCATTCAAGAGAGGGGTTTCTCGGTGTTTCATCATTCAGGGGTAGGGTTAGCCGGAGCCACGTAGAGATGCTTCTCAAGGCAATCAGCAGGCATGCGGAAGATTTCAGGAGGTTGAACCTCTGCGGAGGGGCTGAAGTTGGTCCGGACATGTATGATGCCGGATTCGCGCTGGTGAAAAAGGAGAGTCTGGGGTATCCCGCATGTATTGAGAATTTGAGCGGGCTGGACCTTAAACAATTCAGTGTCCGGACGGAACCGGTCGTTCTGGAATACATCGGTATTGGCCTGAGGTCTGTGATCTACCTTCTTTTTGCTTATGGGCTGTGCCTCACTCTTGCGGGCATGCATTATGACGATGCAAGCAATGAAGTGAAGATTAAGACTGCAAAGCTGGGCGCCGGCATGTCAGTCATTGTCTCCGGGAAGGAAAAAGATTACTCGAAGGCTGCCGGTGAATTGAAGGAAAAGCTTAAGAACTGGAGTTCTCCCATTGAAGTCATGGATCTGCTGGCCAAAAATCTTCCTGGCAAGAGCTATGTGACAAGATTACTCCTGAATGAAAAAACGCTGGAATTAACTGCTGCATCGAATGATGCGTTGGCAGTGGTGGAAGCCATGGGGAAAGCTGAAGGAGTTGAATCAGTAAAATTGAAGGGATCACCCGCAAAAAATGATAAAGCAATTAATCCATTCTATCTTACGGTGGAACTGAAATGACGAGAGAGAGATTGAAGCTATTGGGCTTGTACGTGTTGGCGGTGCTGATGATTTTGCGCGTAGTTATATCACCCCTGCAGCATTCGCTGAGTGAGAAAAAGGAACTCTTTAAGGAATACGAAGACACTTACAGGATGCGTATGATGTCCGTCGTAAAATACAAGGCGCAGGAAAAAGAAAAAAACAAAGAAACCGCGGCTGTCGAAGAAGGCTTCCTGAATTCTCTGTATGCCGACGATGTTCCATACAGCATATTGCAGGCAGAGGTCGTTGAGAAGATCTCGGCCCTGGCTGAGAAACAGGGGCTCACAGTTGCGAACTTCGATTTTGCCGAACCAACGTCAATGAAATATATCAGCGACGTTCCTGTCGGCATCAGGATAAACGGCGAACAAAAAGGAATTGTTGCCCTGCTAAGGGCGTTAGAGAAGGATAGCAAGAAATTAGTTGTGCGGCGGTTCGAAGTTACCAGAACCGGACAATACTCCTCACAATGTTCCATGACCGTTTCAGCCTTCAGGCTGGAGAAATGACTGAAGGAAGGCAAATGGCAAAGGGCATAGGGCATAGGGTACAGGAAAAAGTTGAACCTTTCGTAAGGAAGTATATTATTGACATATGCATTGCGACTGTATTCGTTTTTTTCGCTCTTGTGCTCGCGGAAAGGCCGCGTGTTGTACTGGATGAAACGGGGAAAAGCAGAATCGGAGAATCGGCGCAACGGCCAAGAAACGGGGAATCGGAGAATCAGAGAACCGGAGCAAAGGCATTCCCGGATTCCCCGACTCCCCGACTCGCCGGTTCTGCCGTTATCCCGGACCCTTCAGACTTTTCTGCTGCTGAATTCAGGATTCAGGGAAAGGATGCCCGGAAACTATATGAGGCAATAAAAAATGACGGCTTTAAACCCGGCAATATCAGCGCTGCCGGAAACACTATTGACTGGCTCAATGGAGTGCTGCGGGTCACTGATTTATTCGATAAGATAACCGGAGAAAAACCGGACCTCACTTTGTCGGGTGAGATAAGAAAGTTGAAGGAGCAAACAGAAGAATACAGGAAGACGCTATTCAGGAACCTTAAAGATGAGGAACAGGAAAAAATAAAAAGGCTGAACAGATTGACATTGGAAGCGGCATATCCCGGGGAAACTCCCAGGGCCGGGAATATTGTTGTAAGGAATATCTTCGAGCCGGACGGCGGCTACGAAAAACCCGCGGAGTTGATAATCATTCCCGAAAACCCATATAATCTCATTGCTGTTCTGGAAGGAAAAGAAAAACAGGCGATAATGAGAGAATATACCGGCAGGATGGTTTCATTCAAAATTGGAGACAAAATGATCGACGGAGCCGTTGTGACCGGCATGGACAAAATGAGCGTAACTGTAAAGAGAGGGAAGAAGGAAAAGGAATACAGGATATTCGATGTTAAGCCGAAAAAGAAAAAATAGATGATATACATGAGCAAGACATTCGTATCGGTAATACTGACAAGTATAAAGGTGCATGTTTGTCATTCCCGCCTGCCGCACCCCAAAAATCTGAGACTTTCGGGGACCCCGTACGCGGGAATGACAGTTTTTTAATAATATAAAAGGAGCAACATGACCAGGATTTTGAAATTATTGGCAACCGTAATAATTATGGGTATTTTTTCCGGTTGCGCTTCCACTAACAATTTGAAGCCTGCTGATTCAGGTTCAGGAAATGTACCTGCAACACCTGCGGTCCGGACCAGGGTTGCCTCCTCTGCTGTTACGCCGGAGACGGCGCAGCAGAAGCCGGACGAAGAAGTGCTGATGCCGGAAGTAAAGAAATATCTCTCTCCAAAACCGCTTCCCCAAAAAGTTGAACGGGCGCCGGTCGACGTGAAACGTGTTGCTCACGTGGAGGGCAATGTTGTCGTTAACGCTGAATCCATGCCATTGTCGGACTTTGTCGTCTATGCCCTCGGCGAGACCCTGAAGATCACTTTTTTTATGGACGAGCAGGTAATGGCCATGAAAAATCCTGTTACGCTCAGAATGAGTCAGGCAATGCCTGCAGAAAAAGTCCTTGATATTGTCGTCGGTTTTCTTGAGAAAAATGATTTGGATGTGGAAGAAAAGGCCGGGGCCCTGTATATTCTCAAGCCGAAGCCGCAGGCTGTTCAGACCGCCCCGTTGGATTTCAGGATAGGCAGGAAAGTGGAGGAAAGCCCTGCAACCCTGGTGCAGTTTGTCCCCCTGAAACATGTGCGGGCGCAGGAAATGTATCAACTGTTGATTGATTTATTTAAAGATATTCAGATAAGATTGTTCACCAAAGAAAACAGCTTTATGTTTACCGGATCAGCCTCATCCATAAAACAGGTTGTTGACTTTATTGATCTGATAGATGTCCCCACCTTTCAGGATAAAAGACTCTTCCTGACCCAGCTCACCTACTGGCAGCCTGATGATTTCATTAAGCAGATAAGTACGATTTTGGAGGGTGTCGGTTACAGCATTGCAAAATCTTCAGCTGACGCGGGAATCAGCTTGATTCCCATCAAGTATCTTAACAGTATCCTTATTTTGTCCCCTGATAACGATACGCTGAAATTTGTTATGGACTGGAAAAAAAGACTCGATAGCGCTGAAGCGGCAGGAGCAGAGGAAAAAGCTTTTACTTTTAGTCCGCAGTATTCCAGGGCGTCTGACCTCGTGGAGTCGGTAAAAAGACTGTATGGAATTACGACTGCGAGTGTTCAGGTGCCTGTAAAGGGAGGCCAGATTACCTCTCCGATAGCTGCTGCCCCCGGCGGAGCCCCGGCCGCAGTCC
>Ga0074045_10003844_pt1 | contig 13478 bp, 9 predicted proteins | sample BogForMeECP23OM2_FD_94442 | JGI IMG/M metagenome (GOLD analysis project Ga0074045, IMG submission 94442) | Bog forest soil microbial communities from Calvert Island, British Columbia, Canada - Bog Forest MetaG ECP23OM2 | ecosystem: Environmental > Terrestrial > Soil > Wetlands ... | reverse complement strand
TCCTCCCCTGATGGATTAACAATCTATTCATGCACCGTGTGTTTAATGCAATCGAATCCAAGATCACACGGCAAAGTAGTCTGGCCCCCGTTCGCGGATCAGTTTGCAAACACGGTAAAGTAACCCACTGAGCTGCCGACAGTTGCTCGGAATAGGAATCGAACACAGCCTCCGTCGGCACCCTTAAGGGGAATGTCATTCCCTCGCAGAGGACCTGTTCATGTCGTCCGGGCCAATCCCACTGCGATGAGTAAGTGAAGGAGGATTCATGCGTCGGGCCTTGACACGCGTGTGCTTCGGGGTGCTTGTGGCCACAGCGTTGTGGGAAAGCAGCTTCGCCCAAAATGCGCTCAGTTGGCAGGAAGTCCGGGCCAAGTTCGAGGCGGCGAACCCGACTCTTCGAGCGGGACAAATTGGCGTTGATGAGTCTCGCGCCCAGGAGATCACTGCGTATTTACGTCCCAACCCGAGCCTCGGGCTGATAGCCGATCAGATCAATCCATTCCCTGGAGGGCCGCCGCATAGTACGTTTGGCGCTTTGTTGTCGGTGGCAGACATTAGCTACCTACACGAGCGGCGCCACAAGCGAGAGTTGCGTTTAGATAGCGCGCAGGACGCCACCAAGCTAGCCGTCTCCGGCCAGGCGGACCTGGAACGGACCTTGCTGTTCGACTTGCGCACGGCATTTGTGCAGGCACTGCAGCAAAAGGCCATCCTCGACGTCGCGAAAGAGAACCTCTCGTATTATGACCACGTGCTCGACGTCAATCGGGACCGCTACAAGCTGGGCGCGATTGCCCAGGTGGACTTGGACCGCCTCGAACTGCAGCGGGTTCAATACGAATCCGATTTGCAGACTGCGGAAGTCAATCTGCGCACGGCAAAGATTCAGCTTCTTGCTCTGCTGAATGACCGGACACCGGTCGATCGATTCGACATTACGGGTCCTTTCGATTTCTCCGCGCAGCTGCCTGTTCTGGACGAAGTTCGTCAAGCGGCGCTGGATACGCGACCTGACTTGAAGGCCGCTCTGCAGTCGGTCGAAAAAGCCACGACCGATCACCAACTCGCAATTGCTAACGGATCCACCGATCCAACCGTCGGCTTCGACGTGGGACGCAATCCACCGATTGACCAGTACATCGGATTCAGCGTTAGCGTTCCACTGCGCATCTTTGACCGGAACCAAGGCGAAAAACTCCGCACGCAACTTGATATCGACCGCAACGAAAGGCTTATGGAAGCTACAACCGCAGGAGTATTCAGCGACGTCGATTCCGCCTATGCGACCGTGAACAGCACCGTAATCCTGCTTCAGCCTTATAAAGACCGCTACCTTAAGCAGGCTGAAAGGGTCCGCGACACCATTACATTTTCGTATGAACGTGGCGCTGCTTCTCTACTGGCACTCCTGGACGCACAAGCGGACTACCGCAGCGTGCAGCTCAATTACCTGAACTTGGTAGCTTCGTATCTGGGGGCTGCCAACCAGCTGAATCTTGCGGTAGGACGCGAGGTCATCCCATGAGATACAGAAACGTTGGCCTGCCGATGCTGTCATTGGCGCTGGGCTTTCTTCAGTCCGGCTGTAGCGGCCGGAAGAGCGATCCCCAAGCAGAAGCCCCGCCGCCCTTCAAGGTCGAGCGCGTAGAGGACCGCAACCTGTTTCAAACAGACCGCCCGGACCGGTTCCAGTTAACTCAAGCGACATCGTACGACGCGACCTCGCAGTTGAAGGTCACCGGAGTAGTTGCCCCAGACATTTCGCGGAACGTGCCGGTTATTTCGCTCGCCGCCGGGCGCATCGTAGAAATCAACGCGCGCCTGGGCGACACCGTCAAGAAAGGACAGTTGTTGCTGCGGGTGCAAAGCTCAGACATTTCGAGCGCGTTTTCTGATTATCGGAAGGCCGTCGCCGATGAACAGTTGGCCCGCACACAACTAGAACGATCCAAACAACTGTACAACAGGGGCGCTATCTCCCTGAACGATCTGCAGATCGCGCAGGACACGGAGGACAAAGCCAAGGTAGATATCGAAACCACGAGCGAAAAGCTCCGGTTGCTGGGTAACACCAACCTCGATCATCCCAGCGGCATTGTCGACATTCGCGCCCCGATATCGGGTGTGATCACCGATCAGCAGGTTACGAATGCCGCCGGAGTGCAGGGCTTGGCCTCGCCCAATCCATTCACCATTTCTGACCTGACTGACGTCTGGATTTTGTGCGACGTCTATGAGAACGACCTCGCCAACGTACATCTTGGGGAAAGGGCTGACATTCGCCTGAATGCTTACCCCGAGCAAGTCTTCACGGGAACCATCAGCAACATCGGTCCCGTGCTGGACCCGAACCTTCGAACCGCGAAGGTGCGCATCGAGGTACACAACCCCGGCCTGATGCGTCCGGGGATGTTTGTGACCGCAACCTTCCATGGTCAGCGAAAAGAGACGCGGGCGGAGGTTCCCGCCACCGCTATCCTGCACCTGCACGATCGCGAATGGGTCTACACACCAGTGAAAGACAAGCAGTTTCGACGAGTTGAAGTGGTCGCAGGCGACATGCTTCCCGGCGGCATGCAGGAAGTGGTTTCAGGAATCACACCGGGGCAGCAAGTAGTTGCGAATGCGCTGGAGTTTCAGAACACGGTGGAAACGCAATGATCCGCTGGCTCGTCGACTTTGCCCTGAACAACCGCTTTGTCATTTTGAGCATGGCGTTTCTGCTCTTTGTGTGGGGCATCATCGCTTTCAAGAAGCTCCCGGTGGAGGCTTACCCCGACGTTGCGAATACATGGGTCCAGGTGATTACCCAATGGCCCGGTCGTGCCGCCGAGGAAGTTGAGCAGCAGGTCACCATTCCGATCGAAATCCAGATGAACGGCATCCCGCATCTTCAGCATGTGCGTTCCGCTTCACTGGCAGGCTTGTCCGTCGTCAACCTGATCTTCGACGACGACTCCGACAACGATTGGGACCGCCAGAAAGTTCTGGAGCGGCTTTCGGGGGTCACGCTTCCGCCGGGCGTGTCGGCCACGATTGGTCCCGATTTCAGTCCAATTGGCTCGGTCTATTGGTACACGCTGGAGAGCGCCAATCCCAACTATGACGTGATGGAGCTGAAGTCGCTGCAAGATTGGGTGATCAGCAAATACATCAGATCAGTGCCGGATGTCGTGGACGATTCGTCGTTCGGCGGCATCACTCGCGAATACCAGGTTAAAGTCGACCCAGACAAATTGATCGCCTACGGATTAAGCCTCGCGCAGGTCGAACAGCAGCTCGCAAACAGCAATGCAAATGCCGGCGGAAGCTTCATTGAGCAAGGCTCGCAACAGATCAATGTGCGCTCCGTGGGCTTGATCAAGACTGTCGCGGATATTGAAAGGACTGTCATCAAGACACAAAACGGCACAGCGTTACGGGTGAAAGACATTGCGGAGGTGACCCAGGGCCCAAGGATCCGTCTGGGACAGATCGGTAAAGCGGTCCATCGCTCCGACGGAACGGTCGTCGACGATGATGACGTTGTCGAAGGTATCGTGTTCCTTCGCAAAGGCGCTGACACTGCGACCATGCTGGAAAACCTTCATGCCATGGTGAAGCGGCTCAACGAGCAGATACTTCCTCCTGGAGTAAAGATCGTTCCCTACCTCGACCGTGACGATCTGGTGCACTACACCACCCATACCGTGCTGCACAACCTCGCCGAAGGCATGACGCTAGTCGTGATCATCCTCTTTCTCTTTCTGGGGAATATTCGCGGGGCCATCATTGTTTCACTGACCATCCCTTTTGCGCTGCTCTTTGCCTCCATATGCCTCGACTTACGGCACATTTCGGCCAACCTGCTTTCGCTCGGTGCCTTGGACTTCGGCATGGTAGTGGACGGCGCCGTGGTGATGGTCGAAAACATCGTGCGCCATCTGAACCGCCCCGACGAGGCCCCGCGCCCTCTGCTCGAGCGTGTTCGTGAGGCTGCCCACGAAGTACAACGGCCGGTTTTCTACGCTATCGCCATCATTATTACCGCGTACCTCCCAATCTTCACGCTGCAACGGGTCGAAGGAAAACTCTTCAAACCTATGGCGTGGACAGTCGCTTACGCCTTGGTAGGCGCCCTGATTTTCTCGATGCTGGTCGCACCGGCGTTGGCCAGCCTCATGTTTCGAAAGGGAGCCAAACAATGGCAGAACCCGGTGATGAAATTCTTGACCACCCACTATCGGACAGATGTAAGGTGGGCCGTTCGTCACCGCTGGATAACCGTTGGAGGGGCTGTCATCGCGTTGATGGTTTCGGGCTTTCTCGCCTTCAGCGGCGCAATCGGTTCGGAGTTTCTGCCGCATTTGGATGAGGGAGCGATCTGGGTGCGCGGCACGTTGGCTCCCAGCACTGGACCGACCGAGAGCGCGCGCGTCGCAGACCGGGCCCGCCAGGTCTTGGCTTCTTTTCCTGAGGTGCCACGGGTCGTGAGCCAGATAGGACGGCCGGACGACGGAACCGACACGACCGGTTTCTTCGACACGGAATTCTTCGTTGACCTCCTTCCCAAGGAACAGTGGCGACCGATATTCCATCAGGACAAGGAGCGGCTGATCGAGGCCATGGCCCGCGAATTGGACAAGATTCCCGGCGTTTTCTGGGGATTCTCTCAACCCATTTCTGACAATCTGGAAGAGGCGGTGAGCGGCGTAAAAGGCGCGCTCGCCATCAAAATCTACGGCGACGACTTGAAAACCCTGGAAGCGAAGGCGGACGAGGTCGTAGCCGCGATGCGGGACGTTCGAGGTGTCGAGGACCTGGGTGTATTTCGTGTGATCGGCCAACCGAATCTCGACTTCATCGTAGATCGTGACCAGGCATCGCGATTCGGTATCAACGTTTCCGATGTGCAGGATGCTATTCAGACCGCCGTGGGAGGTAACGCCCTCAGTCAGGTCCTAGTGGGAGAGCAGCGCTACGACCTTGTCATGCGTTACCTGCCACAGTACCGGGACACTACAGAGGCAATTGAGAGGATTCGCCTGTTGTCTCCTTCGGGCGAGCGAGTTTCACTGGCGCAATTGACGAAGGTCAAAGAAGCCGACGGGGGATCCGAGATCTATCGCGAGGCGAACTCCCGGTACGTCGCAGTGAAGTACAGCGTGCGCGGAAGAGATTTGGGCAGCACCGTCGAGGAAGTCATCAAGAAAGTCAATAAGTCGGTGAAGCTGCCGACCGGCTATACGATCGACTGGGCGGGCGAATACGAGAGCCAGAAGCGCTCACAGCGACGGCTGCTTTTGGTGTTACCTCTGACCATCCTGCTCATCTACATCATCATCTACATGATGTTTAAATCCATGAAGTGGGCGCTGCTCATCCTTTCGACTATAGCAATGGCCCCTTTCGGCGGACTGCTCGCACTATGGTTCACTGGCACAAACTTCAGTGTTTCGTCTGGAGTCGGCTTTCTTGCTTTGTTCGGAGTGTCCGTGCAAACCGGCGTCATCATGGTGGAATACATCAATCAGCTGCGGGCCCGGGGCTATTCGATTGAGGAAGCCGCGGTGGAGGGTGCCGTTTTGCGTCTGCGGCCCATCATCATGACCATGTCGGTTGCCACGTTGGGCCTGCTCCCGGCTGCGATCTCCCACGGCATCGGATCGGATTCGCAACGTCCCTTTGCGATCGTCATCGTGGGAGGCCTGGTCGCTGATCTGGTGATCAGCATTATTCTGTTGCCGACCCTCTACGTGTGGTTCGCGCGAAGTGATGATCAGCTTCCACACGCCGAAGTGAACGATCCGGTGTAAGGCGCGGAGGCTCGCCCGAAAGGCCGATCTTGTAATCCAGCAGAAGGATCCGTCCGATGAAAAAAGAAGAAGTCTGTGCCCGTATCAAGGAAATAGGCATTATTCCAGCCATCAGGGTTTCATCCGGCGATGATGCCCACTTCGCCGCGGAAGCAGTTACGAAGGGCGGCATACCGGTTGTTGAGATCACGATGACGGTCCCCGGCGCGGTGGAACTGATCGCCCACCTCGTCCGCTACCACCCCAAGATGATCGTGGGGGCCGGCACCGTGTGCGATACCGAGACGGCGCGCAAGTGCGCAGATGCGGGCGCAAGCTTCTTGACCGCTCCTGGATTTGATTTGGCGATCGTGGAATTCGCCGCGAAGGCGGGGCTGACGGTTCTGCCAGGCGCGTTGTCACCGACCGAAGTGCTGACGGCGTGGAGGGCTGGAGCCGATTTCGTGAAGGTCTTTCCCTGCGCCCAAGTGGGCGGGGAGACATATATCAAGGCGCTACATGCGTCGCTGCCGCAGATCTTACTCATCGCGGCGGGCGGTGTGAACCAGCAAAATGCCTCCAGCTTTATTTTGTCAGGGGCCACCGCGATCGGTGTCGGCAAAGAGCTGATTCCGACCGAGGCGATCGAATGCAAACAATCGGAGCGCATTCGGGAGCTGGCCCTGCGGTTTTCGAAACTAGTTAGTAACGCACGCGATCAGATCGCGGAGTGGAAGCGAAGTATTGTGCCTCAGAAGTTCGCGGGGAGTGATGACTGCGAAAAGCAATGAAGTGCCAAGAGGGAAGGTTTTCGGTAGTCAGTGGCCAGCAGGAAGCTTCAGCTTCCACAGGATCTGGCGCAGCACGCCGAGCCACACTTCCGCGTCGCGTGCATTAAGATTCATCCGGCGGACCAAGCGACGAAGTTTTTCTTCGGTAGCTGCTACGGTCGCGGGCGTGGCGTAACCGCTCAGGGTCAGTGTCTCCAGGAGTGCCATCGTCAGGCGTTCGACATCCGCGGCCGCGGCCAGTTCTGTGAGCTTGGGAGGCTCGATCGTCTTGTGGTCTCTCACCAACTCGTAAAGCGTTACGGCGACCGCCTGCCCCAGGTTCATGGACACGTGCTCGTCCCGAGTCGGTATATTCACCAGCCAATGACAATGGCTCAGCTCATCGTTGCTTAGCCCAAACTTCTCGGATCCGAAGAGCAGCGCCACGGACGCCGAGGCCATGTGCTGGAGGAGGAGAGTTGCGCTTTCGTCGAGCCTGCGGATGGGGTGCTGCAAATCGCGGTGCTGGATCGAAGTCGTGCCAACCACCAACGTACAATCGGCAACCGCCTCCGCCACGCTTTGGAATTCTTCGGCGCCAGCCAACAGGTCCGCTGCGCCCATAGCGGAGCGGGCCTCGCGGAACGCCACTTCATAGGGATTGACCACGCGGAGCCGCAGAAACCCGAAGTTGCTCATGGCCCTCGCGGCCGCTCCGAGATTAAGGGGATTGCGCGTCCCCACCAGCACGACGCGCAGGCGATCGAGTTCAGCAGGCAAGGGCAAGAGGCCCTATTTTACGACACTCGCGCGAGGTTCAACGCCATGGGACCAGCACACCGCCCCTAAAGCCCTTCGCTAGTTACGGCAGAGGATGGTTCGTGAGCAGGTAGTTCCCGCCGTTCTCCTTCACGGTAATCATCTGCGCCCGTCCAACAAGACTAGCAACCCGTGGGATCTCTGATCCGTAGGCCAACAGATACCAGCGGAAGGGCGAACTCCACAGTTCCGCGAACCTGGCGTCATCGATGAACACCTGGGGCGCGTCCGGGGCGTAGGAGCCGTATTCCAGATTTGCGCCGCGACCGTTCCAAAGTAGGGCCGAGCGATTGGCGTAAAAGTACACGGACGAAAACGCATAGTACTCGTTGGCTCCGATCAGTCCCCCGGGAGGGCTATTTTCAAGCGCGACAGCGAGAGGGTACGATCCGAGATAGGGATCGAACTCTATGAGCGCCATACGCGCCGCGTGCAGGAATGTGAGCATGCAGAGGGCGATCGCCAGCGCCATCCTGCGAGGGTTCGAACGCCACAGCCACAGCCCCACCGACGCGGAACCGAACGCAGCGGCCGCGAGCCCCAGCGGCACCTTCAGGAATGCGAAAGCTCCCTTTGTCAGGTCGAAGATGTGTCCCATCGATAAGGTGTACACGTCCGGGTTCTGCGACAGCGCCTGGGAGATGTCGCCTACCGGGGGCGTCCGCCACACCATGGCAAGCACAGCCGCCAGTACCAGAAAGAGCGCGGTCGTGATCGCGAACAGGACGCGTGAGCCGATCCAAACCCAGCGTCCGCCAGCGGCCAGCGCCGATCCGATTAGGAGCGCCAGCGCCGGATAGATCGGCATGGAGTAATACTCTTGCGTGGTGGAGAAGGTGAAGAAGATCATCACCGCCGCTATCCAACAGGCGGCCATCAGCCGCGCGCGGCCTGCACGCGTTGTCTGCACATACGACAATGTGGGAGCCGCCATAAGGTAGACCGACCAGGGGAACAGCCACACCAGGTTCAGCGCCCAGAACCAGAATCGCGGCACCGTGTTGTAGTCGCGCGGATAGCGCAAGTTCAGAAAACGCAGTAGATGTTCGTTGATAAAGTAAAACCAGAAGAAGCCGCGATACTCTCCCGGCCCGGCGTGCAGCGAGAACGCAAAATACGGAGCATTACCGACCGTCGCAAGCACGTGCCAGGGGAGAGCGATCGCCAGTGCGACCGGGATGGCCAGGAAGATGTGCAGACGCTTCCAGGCGGTTAGCGAGAACAGTTGGCGTGTGATCGCCATGTAAGCCAGTCCCGCGAGAGTCGGGAACACGATGGCGATCAGTCCCTTTAACAGCAACCCGCATCCCATGCAGGCGCCAAGGACGAATGCCCAATTCCGCTGGTCTTGCCTGTCGGGTTCCAGCAGGCGCAGCAACGCCCAGATCGCGCCTGTGATCGTCAGGGTGACGATCGCGTCAGGAATCAGGATGCGCGTGAAGAGGAACAAACCCGCACACGTAGCCAAGGCCAAGCCGGAATACAACCCCGCCTCGTCGCCGAAAGCCCAGCGCGCAAATCGAAATGTTACCCAGCAAAGCAACACGCACGACAATGCTAGCGGCAGACGGGCAGCCCAGTCGTGCACCCCGAAAATGCGGTAAGCAGCCGCCATCATCCAATAGATGAGCGGCGATTTTTCGAGGTAGACGACGCCATCGAGACGCGCAGTGACCCAGTCTCCCGAGGAGAGCATGTTGCGCGCAATGGTTGCCTGCACGGCGTCGACGTCATCCACCAAGCGCGGCGGACTGACGACACTCACGAGGAAAACCAAGCTCGCGGCAGCTACGACGATCCAGCCTAGCCGCCGACTGCGACCATGGCTTTGGTCGCTGTTGATTCCTCGATTGCCGTTTCGATATTCCAACGTTTCATCCAGATAAACAGGACCAGCAGGCCCCATAAGTGATACCCCAGATTCGCTCTCCGCTCCAGGTGATCGTCGAGCAATCGGCGAACATACGGCCAGCGGAAGAGTTTGCTCGACGTGATTGCGTCCTCGGAGAGCGTTTCCAGAAGTAATGGGCGCAAGACCCCCCGGAACCACTCATGAATAGGAATGTCGAAACCGATCTTCGGCCGCTGCAGCACGGAAGGCGGCAGCTTATTCTGCATCAGGCGGCGCAGCACGTATTTGGATTGCGAACCGTGCAGCTTATAGACATCGGGCAGGCGTGCGGCGAAATCGACAATGCGATCATCGAGGAACGGAGGCCGCACCTCCAGCGAGTGCGCCATGCTGATGCGGTCGACCTTGTAGAGAATGTCGTCGGCAAGATAGTATCGCTGGTCAAACTCGAGGAAGCGTTCCAGGCCTCGACCCGGGCGAAGGTCCTTCAGCATTCCTGCCAGCGGTGCTGCGTCAGCATAACGAAAAAGCTGTTCTTTCTCCGCGTCAGAAAAGGTCCCGTTCCAAAAGAGGTGGGCCGCGCCAGGCTCCATCAGCGAGCCTTGCAGGAAGCGTTTCAGCTTGTACTCGAAGCTGATCTTGTCATCCGATACGGGAAGGAAATTCGCTGCGGCGAGGGCCGCGCGCCGCAATGGCGCAGGAAACTTCCTCACGATATCGCTGTATCGGTTCGCCTTGTAGGTGAGATAGCCGGCGAACAGCTCGTCTGCACCTTCACCGGTCAAAATCACTGTGACGTCCTGCGCTGTCATCTTGGCGAGGAACCACAAGGGCACTGCGCCGGCATCGGCACTGGGCTCGTCCGAGAAATACGCAATCTGTTGGATGGCGTCGGCCAACTCCGCATCGGTGTTCAGGTCGAAGTCGGTGTGATTCGTACCGAAGTGATGGCTGACTTCCCGAATGTACTTGCTCTCGTCAAAGGAGCGTCCCTGAAACGTCACTGAAAACGTGTGCAGCCGGTTCGGGCTGGCGCTGGCCGCGTAGTGCAGAACAGACGAGGAATCCAGACCTCCACTCAACCACACCCCAAGGGGCACATCGGAAACCAGTTCCTCCGCAACCGATTTCTGCAACAGGTCGTCGAGTTCTTCGCAAGCCGCATCGATAGAAGTCGGCGCGGGCACACTCGCGCGTTTGGGAACATACGAGCGGGCGCTGCACCGTCCGTCCTTCCATTCCAGCATATGGCCGGGCAGCAGCTTGATGATGCCCTCAACAAGCGTGTACGGCGCGGGTACATAATTTAGGCTCAGGAAACAATTCAGCGCAGGCAAGCAAATTCGCCTCGGTAAGTTCGGATTCGCAAAAATACACTTTAACTCGGAGCCGAAATAGAGTTCACCATCCTGCTGGAAGTAGTAGAGCGGCTTGATGCCAATGCGGTCGCGAGCGAGCACGAGCCGGCGTTGCGACTGCACCCAGACGGCGACCGCGAACATGCCGCGCAGCCGCGCAAACGCCGCGTCACCCCAATGCAGATACGCTTGCAGGATGACCTCGGTGTCGCAGTGAGTGTGAAAAGTTGCCCCTTCGATCTCTAACTCGCGCCGCAAGGCGACGAAGTTGAAGACCTCGCCGTTGTACACAATTACTGCATCGCGATCGGCGCTGAAGATGGGCTGGTCGCCGCCGGCGATATCAAGAATGGCGAGTCGCGCGGCGCCCAGCGAAACTTCTTCACACTCGAACCGGGCCTTCTGGTTGGGGCCTCGATGGGTAATCGAGTCTACTGCGTTGGTGAGGACGCCAACTGGCAGAGGTTTTCGAAGGTGGGTAAAACCCGCTATGCCACACATTCAGTTTGAGGATTCCGTTCTTCCTGCGACCGTCTTATGAGTGTAAACCGGGAGGCGTGCGTTACAAAAATGTGAATTGCGAACAAAACTCTTGATCATCAGGAGTTTCCCCTGCGGAGTCGATTGCACAAGGTACAGCAAGGCGGTGCATGTACAACTGGTCGAGGATGTCTTAAGGTTAGTACGATGCTGGGTTGCTTCGGGCGATTTCCAACTCCGCCAGATCCCGACCTTGCAGGAGGATGAGGCTTGACGGAAGGCCCGGCGAATTCACCCGGCAGTGCCACTGCCGACTCCATCGGAGCGATTGGCGCGTTCTCTATCGGAATCGGGGGAATCGTCGGCGGCGGCATCTTCGCGACCCTGGGAATTGCGGCAAACGGATCTCGCGGGTCTACCTACATTTCTTTCCTGGTGGGCGGCGCCATCGCATTGCTGACCGCGTACTCGTATGTGCACTTGTCGCTGACCTATCCCGGCAAGGGAGGGACTGTCACCTTCATCGAGCGCGGCTTCGGCAAGGGCCTATTCGGCTCAAGCATGAACGTTCTGCTGATCTTCAGCTACGTTGTGCTGCTTGCTGTCTATGCCGACGCGTTCGGCACTTACGCCTCAAATTTCTTTCCAGTCGATCAGCGGCACTACTGGCACGTGGGATTGCGCTCGGGAGTGATCGCGCTGATGGCGCTCATCAATTTACTTGGACCAAGCCTGGTTGATCGCTCCGAGGGTTTCTTCAACGTTGGCAAGCTGAGCATTCTGGCGGCGTTCGTCATCGCGGGATTGGCCGGCCACGGACTCACCTTCAGCCGGCTGGGGCCTTCCGACTGGGTATCGCTGCCTAAGATCATCTCCAGCGGCATGGCGGTCTTTCTCAGCTACGAGGGGTTCGAGTTGATCGCCAATGCCTCCGACCGCATCCGCAACCCGCGGCGCAATGTGCCTCTGGCGTTCTATGGCAGCGTGGCGACCGCCATCGTTCTTTATTTCTTCATCATTGTTGTCACGCTGGGATACCTTTCATTCGAAGCGCTGGAGCAGGCCTCGAATTATCCGCTATCAGCGGCGGCGGAGGTCTTCATGGGGAAACCGGGATTCCTGCTTCTGTCCGTCGGCGCAATCCTGGCAACCGCTTCGGCGATCAACGCTGGGATCTTCGGCGCCTCGAAGCTGCCGATCACGCTGGCACAGATGGGCGAAGCCGCGGGAATATGGGACCGCGAAGTTTGGCAGCGGCATCCTGCGGGCCTGATCTACGTCGCCGCTTCCGCGCTCGTGATATCGAACCTGCTGAACTTGCATGCCATGTCAGCGGCAGCGAGCGCGGGATTCTTGGCGATATTTTCGCTGGTGAACTTTGCCAATGCGCGCCTGTCCCAGCAAACCACGAGTAAGGGTTGGATCTCGAAGGCGGGCGGCGCCTCCTGTCTTCTGGCGCTCGCCACCATGATCGTGCAAACCCTTCGTGAACCTGAGCATTCGCTCGAAATCTACTGCTTCGCTGCGTTATTCCTGCTGCCGTTTGTGGCCCAGATCATTCGCCGCGCCCTCAGGCCGTAGACGAGGACGCAGAGCGAGCCGATTGTTATCCTTCTAGCGGAGAAAGGCTGATGCATACGATCCTTTTCTATGATGTAGTCGACGACTATGTCGATCGGCGGATGCGATTTCGCCAGATTCATTTGGAACTCGCCCGGCAATCGCAACAACGAGGCGAGCTGTTGCTGGCAGGCGCGCTAGCCGATCCCGCGGATGGCGCGGTGTTGGTGTTTCGTGGCGATTCAACCGACATCGCCGAGGCTTTTGCCAACGCCGATCCCTACGTAACCAATGGTTTGGTAAAAGCGTGGCGGGTTCGCAAATGGATAACGGTTGTGGGCGGGGAGTGATGAGGCGACGCTGAGGCGATTTAGGGAGACGTGCTGCCGATGGGTGGCCAGATCTTCGGAATGAAGCGCCCAGCACATTCTGCGCCTCGCCGCGAAGCGTGCTGTAATGTGATTTCGCGCTGCTTCGATTCCGCCTGAAGAAGCGGTGACCAAGCAAGCAAGTTTTGATCGCAAGTTGCCATCGCCAAGGGAGAACCAGAGGTTGCTGACCATTCCGCAAGATATTCTGATCGTTCTGGGTGCGATCGTTGCTTCGGTCGGCTTCTGGTGGCTGGTGCGCTGGATGTGGCCTCCCGACCGCCGCCGGGTCCACAACGAAATAACCGGCTGGCAACTCAGCGTGCTGGGGACAACCTACGCGGTGATTATTGGCTTCATGCTGTTCGCCGCGTGGTCGGAATTCCGCGCCGCCGAACAAAACGCTGCGTCCGAGGCCAGTTGCCTCATCAACCTTTATTGGACCGCGACAGGTCTGCCCCAGAACCAGCAGGCTGAGATTCGCAAACTGTCTG
>Ga0074045_10003843_pt1 | contig 13479 bp, 18 predicted proteins | sample BogForMeECP23OM2_FD_94442 | JGI IMG/M metagenome (GOLD analysis project Ga0074045, IMG submission 94442) | Bog forest soil microbial communities from Calvert Island, British Columbia, Canada - Bog Forest MetaG ECP23OM2 | ecosystem: Environmental > Terrestrial > Soil > Wetlands ... | reverse complement strand
GAGCGCGACCGGATGCTGGCCAGCGCGGAGGTGATCCTCGGGGGCTGCCTTTTCCCCTGGATCTGCGCGTGCGATCAACGCGCCTTGCGATGGTTTCATCAACTGTCAGCCGGGGCGAGCAATCTTCTACGCGGAGACCTGTGGGGGGAGTGACGTGATTGTCACCACCTCGCGCGGCTACGGCAATCTTCGCCCGATGGCCGAGTACGTCCTGGCCGCGTTCCTGCATTTTGCGCGCGGCTTTCAGCGCGCCTCCCACGATCGTCAGCAGCATCAATTCGACCATCGCGCCTATCGGCCGGTGCTTTTGCGGGGCAAGACAGTATGTGTCGTCGGCACCGGCGGTATCGGCCAGGCAGTGGGTCAGCTTTGCGCCAATGCGGGCATGCGCGTGATCGGTATTCGGCGCCACCTGGTGCCCGGCGATCCGTTGCCCGCCGGCTTCATCAGTATTAAAAGCGCCGAGCGGCTGCACTCGCTTTTGGCGGAGAGCGATTTCGTGGCGATGTGTTGTCAACGGACGCCGGAGACCGCCAATCTGATTGGCCGCGAAGCCTTCGCCGCTATGAGACCGAACGCCATTGTTGCCAATGTCGCACGCGGTGAAATCATCGATGAGGAAGCGCTGATTGCCGCGCTCGGCGACGGCAAACTCGACGGCGTCGCCCTGGACGTGTATGTCGGCGAATTCGAACGCGAGCCCGACCACCGCCTGTGGGACGACGAACGCGTTATCATCACGCCTCACTTGTCCGCCGCCGACGATCTTGGTCAGCATCGCGGGGTGGACCTGTTCTGCGCCAATCTGCGCGCTTATCTCGATGGTCGGCCTCTCGCCAATACTATCGATTGGGCACTAGTGCTACTGTGTCATAAAATTAGGCGCTCGCATGGTGACCACACCAGGGGCAGGAGTGCAGCGCCGCGGCCAGCAAGCACGCCTGGCAGATGCGAAGGGTAGTGATCGAGGCAGGATTGTGACGTTCAGGACGCACCGGTGGCGCCGCGTGGATGGAAGCCTCTGGGTAGGCGAGCGGGACGCAGGAAGGCAAGAGCTGCTGGGGGGGAAAGCCGAGCGCGCTCGGCGGCGAGAAAGGCGTAGGCGGCGATACATAGCGCTCCGTGGTGATGAAACCCGCGCCAGCCCCGGCATTCGTAGTGGTCCAAGCCGATTTCATCTTTGAGTTCCTGGAAGTCTCGTTCAATGCGCCAGCGGATCTTCGCCAGCCGGACCAAGTCGGCAAGCGCGGTGCCGGGTGGCAGTGTGGACAGCCAATAGCGGGTGGGTTCGGACTCCCCTTGGGGCCATTCCATCAACAGCAGTTCTGGCGCGCGCGGTACGACCCGTAGATGATCACGATGAGCCGGGCGCACGCGGGTGACAGCGAACCGTGATTGCATCGCACCCTTGGTCCCTTCGCGCCAGGGCACCGCCTGCCAACTGCCCCGGTCTAAACTTCGCGCCAGGGCGCGGACGGCAATCGGCTGATGATCGGGATCGCGGCGTAAGCGTGTAGCCGGTCGGCCACGGCCCCTGGCGCGCGGCGGCGGCACGGGATGGTCGCCTTGCGACCACACGGTGGTTTCCCGCATGATGCCCACCGCCTAGAACAGGCCGCGCGCGGTAAGGCCCTCGCGAAACTCCGTCGCCGAGCCGTAGCCGGCGTCGGCGACCACCGGCGCCCGGGGCAGGTCGGCGGCCAGCAGGTCATCGACCTGCGCCAAGGCCAGTTCCGGCTTGGTTTGGAAACCAATTTCGTCGGGGATTGCGGCGGCGTGGCGTCGTTCACGATCGTCGCTCCAGGCCTTGGGCAGGTAGAGCCGATAAGCGCAGGGCACGCTCATCGAGGGGTTAACCAGCGACAGCGTCACGGCTACTTGGCAATTATCCTGTTTGCCCATCGGTCCGCAGTACTGCCGCGCGACCCCCACCGAGTGCGTGCCCTTCTTGGGAAAGCCGCTGTCGTCCACCACCCAGGCGGCGACCGGTCCGTGGCGCTCCAATTGCGCCAACGCATATTCGCGTGCCACCGCGATCACCGCGCGCTCGTCCCACGGCGCATTGGCAACGAAGTGATGCATTGACTGGTGACGCATGCTCACGTGACGCGGATCGACCTTGGCCGCCATCGGCTCGACGCTCTTGCGCTCGCCGGCCAGCAATAGCCCGGTCAAATACGCGCGCAACGGCCCCGCCCGATCAGCGTGACCGATGCCCTCGCTCAGCAAGCCCAGATATTCATCAAACCGCTCCGCCGCTTCCGCCCGCCGCCCCGCCATGAACCAAAGTATCGCAGAGCTTCCGCCGAACCGCCAGCTTTATGACACAGTAGTACTAGGCTATTGATTCGAAACGCGCGACCGAACTGTGAGGGCCTGTCATGTACGATTTAATTCTTAAAGGTGGCACGGTGATCGACGCGTCGCAGAACCTAAATGGGGCGCTCGATATAGCGGTCCAGGGAGGCAAGATTGCGCGGGTCGCGCCGGCGATTCCGCGTGAAGAAGCGCGACGCGTCATCGATGTTCCCCGTACCGTCGTCACGCCGGGCCTCATCGATCTGCATGCCCACGTCTTCGAAGGATTCACGCGCTTCGGCGTTAATCCCGATATCGGCGGCGTCTATGCGGGGGTGACAACGCTGGTCGACGCAGGCAGCGCGGGATCGGCGACTTTCGAGGGCTTCCCGCGGCATATCCTGCCGCATTGTCATACAGAGATAATTCCCTTTCTGCATATCTGTCAGACCGGCCTTGCGACGATCCCGGACATCATTGCGGAAGGGAGCATTGATTTAGACGGAACCTTGCGTGTCGCGAATCGGCACAGGGGCCTTATCCACGGCATTAAGGCACGCATGGTTTCACCCGCGCTCGAGATTCTTGGCATGGAGATGCCGCGTCTGGCAAAACGAGCGGCTCGCGAAAGTGGCCTCAAGCTGATGGTTCATATCGGCGATACCGAGAAGCGCTACGATCCGACGGTAATCAGGCGCTTGCTGCCGATGTTGGAAAAGGGCGATATTCTGACCCACTACTTCACTGCGAATCCAGGCGGCGTGCTCGACGGTAATGGCCGGCTGGTGCCTGAGGCTTGGGAGGCGGCGAAGACCGGGGTCTGGTTCGACACCGCGCACGGGCAGATGAACTTCAGCTTCGACATCGGCCGCCGCATTATCGAGCAGGGGCTGTTGCCCCACTGCATCAGCACCGATCTAACGGTGCCAGGACGTTTGCGCACCGTGCATAGTATGACGGAAATGATGACCCGCTTTCTCGGCCTGGGTTTCACCCTGGAGCAGGTTGTCACGATGTGCACGGCGAATCCCGCTCAAGCGATCGGCGCGGATGACCGGCTCGGCAGTCTCGCCGTCGGGCGTCAGGCCGATGTTTCCGTGCTGCGTATCGAGGAGGGCCACTGGACCGTCTATGACGTGCTGGGCGCGAGCCTGAAAGTAAAGCAAGCGCTGATGCCGGCCCTGACCCTGAAGCGGGGCGAAGTGTTCACGCCTGAGTGGGGACCGCGATCATGGGGCTGGGAACCCGATCCTGGACCGACCGGAGCCACCACCTTCAAGGGCTGTTGCTAATTCTTCAGCCAGTCGCTGCGGCAAAGCTAGCCCGCGAGCAGTCGGTTGACCTGAGCTTCGACCGCCGTGCCCTTGAAAAACGCGGGGTTGTTCCCCGCCCAAAGTCTGGTCGGATTCGTGAAGACGAAGTCGCGGAAGTCCTGTTCTTTGGTCAACTTGTGCTCACCAGCTCATAGGCCTCCGGTAGTACCTTGGTCATGCCCGGAACATCGAAATGCCCGATGTCGGAGCAGAACATCGCGCCGAGGCGAGCGTCGAACGAGCGCCTGAAACGCCCAGGCATTAAGCGGATCATCGGCTTCACAGCGGAAGTAGAAGCGTGGCACGAACAGCTCCCGGATGTCCTCGGGATGCTCGATTCCGCACGCGTGCTCGAAGACGTACTCGACGAGAAGGTTACGCCAGGTGCCGCAGCGCGTGATTATGGGGTCGTGATCGACCTGGCTACGCGAAGCGTCAATACAACGCGAACGGCAATCCTGCGCGAACGCCAGCTAACGGAGCCAACGGAAGATTGAAATGATAGAGGCGCTCCGCGTCGCTTTCGACATCGGCCGAACGTTCACCGATATCATCGTCGTCACCGGTGATCGGCGGCTCCGCGCTTTCAAGATTCAATCGCTTCGACTCCGGCCCGCTTTTCACGTGTTCGTCGGTTCGAAAGCGTCGTGGTTCGAGATCGCCGATCAGTTGCCGCGATTCGATGTATTCCCGCCGGCGTCTCTTGTACGGGAGGATGGTTCGTCGTCGGATTCCCAGCTTCCCGGAGGGCGTTCTATCGGCTCGGCACACGCAATGAAAATCCTTCTCAGATGGCAAATCGAGCGATCACGGGTTGGCGCCGCCAGAAAAACTCGATAGTTCGTCGATATCACCGAAGTCAGTCGCGCAGCGGCCCGCCGGGAGCACGACTATCTTAGTGCTAAAATCCCGCGCTACTCACTAGGCCGACAGGTTGCGAACCGACTACGCTAGGGCCTCAGATAGGTACGGGCAGGGGCCAGCAGGGAAAGGAAAACAACGCGATGAGTTGTAGACATGATGCAAGTGCCGTCAGATGAAAATTCGACTAGTGCAATCGCGTTAATTTATTTAACGTTCGCGGAACGTGAGGCGCACGGTCGTTCGGCCCTCTACGAGACTCTCGCGCGAGGCGTCGCCGGTGATTCTGTCGCTCGCTTTTTTGTCGCCGCATTTCCACGAGCAAAACCGCAGCCCAACTTGCTTTTTGCACGGGTAAATCCGGCTCTTAATCAGCGGGTCTGGAGTTCGAGTCTCCAACGGCCCACCAAAAAACCCCAGCAAATCAGGCACTACTCTGAATCGCTTTTCTGATAGATCCAAGACCGCGGTCCATTCTCGATCCGGCTCGTCCGGACCGAGACCAAGCAGCGGGAGGAGCGAAATGAATTCAAACGATGAACAGTTGACGATACGGTTCGTTGAGTTACTTGCGGAAAAGGCCCGGAGCAATGGCCAGCCGGTATCGAATTGGGCGGCGATGCCGTCCAACTGGCGCCGCGTTTTCGCGGAAACGGTGCCCGCGTTCCTGCGGCAGATCGGCTATCATGCGGGCGACGGAAGAATCGACGACCAGCATGAGGACGAGCAGATTCGCTTGCTATGCGAGAACCTGACAGCTCGGCAGCGCCTGAAGACCTACCGCCAGCTCTATGCCTTGGGCTGTCGCATCGACGCGATCGAACGTGCAATCGACAAGCTTAGCTCGCGCAGCTGACCTCGCGACAATCCCCCGCGAATCCCATTTTCGCGCGTCAGGCTGCCTTCGGTTCATGGGCGCGTTCTTTGAAGCAAACCGTCGATCCGGTCGACCCTTCACCTAGCTTACGGTGAGCACAGTGACGGTTGCACTTCGTTTGGTTGGTCTTATCTCGGATACCCACGGTTTGATTCGGCCGGAGGCGCTCGATGCGCTCCGGGACTCGGACCTCATCGTTCACTGTGGCGACATCGGTGACCCGGCCGTCCTGTCCGCTCTCCAAACGATCGCACCTGTTCACGCGATACGCGGGAACAACGACAAGGGCGGCTGGGCTTGCAAGCTTCCAACAGACCGCGTCGCCGAGATCGGCGGCCACGCGATATACGTCCTTCACGATCTGTCGGAACTCACCCTTGACCCGTATGCTGCGGGCTTCAGCGCCGTCGTGTCCGGTCACTCTCACAAGCCCGTGATCGAGAAGCAGGGCAACGTTCTTTTTGTCAACCCGGGCAGCGCTGGACCGCGGCGCTTCAAGCTGCCCGTAACGGTTGCCACTCTTACCGTAGGATTGGGTCGCTTCGAGGCCAAAATCATGGAGCTAGCACTATCTCCACAGCACCGCAGACCGAAGTCCTCCAATTGATCAGCGGGCACCGCTGGGGAAAAGCGCTTCCGATCAGGCAACCAGCAGCGCCGCGTCTGGGTATAGTCGTAGTTTGAGAGGCGCCATCGCGCCTATCGTCGGAGGACGTGTAAAGAAGCGATCCCGGGCTGGCAGGCGCATTATTGGCCGTCGGCGGGGATGAAACGGCGCGAGTCGTAACCGTCTGGAACCTCGGGTTGGCCGAATAGCTCGACCGCGGGTCCGACCTCAGCGAGCGAAAACGCGAGGTGCAACAGGCGTTGCGCCTCCGGCGTTAGGCTTTCAAGCGGGAACTCGCTCAGATACGCGAGGATGTCCCCGATTCGCGGGAAAAGGGCATCATAGAAAGCACGCAATTCCTCGATCCCGCTTGCCAGGCGTCTGGCGTGACGCTCGGCTTCGGTGGACAATGCCCAAACTGCGGCGAGCGGCTCGAGGTCGTGAAACCGATCAGGCAGACGCGGCTCTGGCATGGGTTCCGCCTCGTTTTTTCCGGTTTTTCGTTCGATCGTTGGGTAGCCCCATGTATTCGGCAAGAATCTTGTTGTCGTGCCGCAGCAGGAGTTCCTGATCCTGCAGCATAAAATGCGTCTTCGCGCCGGACGCGATGACCGACTGGGTTCGCTCCATCGTGCTCGCGTCTTCCATAATGAGGTCACGGAAGCTGATCCGTGCATGCTCTTGGCTGAACCGCTCGGCGGCGTTCGCCGGCCGTGGGAAGTAGGTCCTGACTTCCCACAGCGTACGATCTACGCTCAGTGGCCAAAAGTTATAGGTGAAATACCCGCCTTCGAGCATGTCGATGGTGTAGTTCGGGAAAATGGCGTTGATGTCGAGGACCCAGCTGGGGCTTTCCGTTGGATTCACTCCGGCGGGCGGTTCGCGCGTGAAGTCGCTTTTCAGCACAAATGAAGCGTAACGATAGGCCTCTGCTTCCAGCGGCGAAGGCGCATACTGCGGATTGGCCGGGAGCGACCAGCGCTGATGGAGTGGAAAGAGCTTGAAGTAAAGCGCGTGCGAGAAGGGATTCCCGCGGCCTGTATACGAATCGCGCGCGGATCGCCGGTGCAGGAAGGCGACGTGATACGCCTCCTTAAACGCGTCGCGCAGCAGTTTCCAGTTGCAGCGCAACTCGGTGCTCCACTCGTAACAGACCGCGCCGTTTTGCGCGAAGGGATAACCCTGGAGCCCGTCGGCCCATTCACCCAGGTACTCCCGCAGCGTCTGTTCAGGACTCAGATTGATGAAGATGAAGCCTTCCCAGGTGTCGACCGCGATAGGTGTCAGCCCGAGTTGATCTTTGGCGAGATCGAAAAAGCTCTTTTCGTCCGGTACGGCTAGCAGTCGGCCGTCGAGACGATAGCTCCATCCGTGGAACGGGCAGGTGAAGGCGGCGCAGGAACCCTTCGTTTGCCATTCGACCTTGTTGGAACGATGAGAGCAGGCGTTGTGGAACGCATGGATTTTGCCGTCCTCGCTGCGCGTCACGAGAACCGAAGTCTTGGCGATCGCGAGGTCCTTGACGAAAAAGTCGCCCGGCTTGGCAATCCGCTCCTCCCGGCCGAGACAGAGCCAGACGCGGCGAAACACCCGTTCGCGTTCCAGCTCGAAAAACTCCGGCGATACGTAAGGCTCGATAGGTACCGGCGCCGTGCCGAGTTCGGGATAGCGGCTATGCCACGTCCCACCGTTTAATCCACCGCCGTTGTTTCCGTCAGGCTTGGTCGATTCCATTTGCGATGCCTCTTGGCTAGCTGGTCGAGTGGACCTTGACCCCCGGGTATTCGAATATCGCGTCGAAATACAGATCTCTCAGAGCCGTCAGGCTTTCAAGGCCCCCGACAACTTGGCGACATGCGTCGCGATGGCATCCATCAGCGGGGGCGAAAGGCAGTCGTAGGGCTCGAGACCAAGTTGCTTCAGTCGTGAGCGGACCGCGCCCTGGTTCGCGGGGTCCGCGCCAGACTCGATGATCGACGAGACGAACGCGGCGAAAGTCGGCTCCGACCAACCCGATTGCGGCGAGAGTTCCGTGTGAATGAAGTCGAATCCATAGAACGGATGCTTGGAATTCTCGATGCGGCCAAACATATGCACGCCGCAATCCTTGCATGCATGGCGCTGGATAGCCGCCCTCGAATCCACGATGGCCAACTTGTCTGCGTTTTCTGTCACTGACACCTTGTCGCGCGGTACGACTGCAACCATTGAAAACAAGGCGCCGGCAGGCTTCCAGCACTTGGTACAGCCGCAGACGTGATTATAAGCGGATTGCGACTTGACCGTCACCTTGATCGGATTGTGCGCGCATTTGCATACAAGCGTTCCACCGGCAAAGTCCTTCGCGCCCGGTTTGATGCCGTTGTCGACCGCCGGATGAATTGAAATTGATCCTGCCATCCCACACCTCCAGAGCTTTCCTCCAACGAACACCTAATCGACTCACCCCGTCAAGCTCTCTTGCCGTCATCCGATAGACCGGACAAGAGCGACACGTGGGGGTACGGGCCGCCGTCTTGATCTCATTCGCAAAAACTGCGACTGAGGGCAGAGAGTTCCAAAAAAAGGGAGGGCATGCGCATGGCAACGTATTCTATAGACACCGTTGAGATCTTCGGCCGCGGGGTTTTGAAGTCGGAAGGCGTGGTGGTCGATAAAGAAAATAATGTGCACGGCGGCGGCCGCAACGCCGTCATGTACAGAGTCAGCCCGGACGGCAAGGTGAGCGAACTCTGCACCCTCCCCAAAGGCTCCATCCCCAACGGGGTTACCATGGATCGTCAGGGTAACCTCGTCTATTGCGATCTCGGCAAACAAGCGATGATGCGCGTGACCCAGCGCGGCGAGGTCTCGATGATCGCCGATCGGGTGGGTACTTTGGCCCTGACGTTGCCCAACTTCGCGAGTTATGACGCCGAGGGCAACCTTTATGTTTCCAACTCGAGTACCCGCGACATCAGGACCGCCCTGGTAGAAATGTCGAAACCAGAACCGAATGGAGCCCTGGTCCGCATCCGCCCTGACGGTAAGGGTGAGGTCGTGGCGACCGGTATCTACCTGGCCAATGGGACCGCAATTGACCCCAAAGAGGAAGCGGTCTACGTGCTGGAATCGACCAGAACGACTGCTTGCGCATCGCAATCAGGAAGGATGGGAGCTTCGGCAAGCCCGAGATCTATTCCAAAGACTTTCCGGCGTTACCCGACGGCATGGCCTTCGCAGCGGATGGCACACTCTTTGTAACCCTGCCCGCGTTCATCCGGGACGGCAAAATGGCTCCTGCTCATCAGATCATTCAAGTGGATACCAACGGCAAGTGGACCACCCTCATTGACGACGCCGGAGGGCAGAAGCTCAATTTCCCGACGAACTGCGCCTTTGGCGGGGCGGGTTTACAAGATCTGTACTTCGCCAACCTGGAAGGCGAACACTTCAGCCGGGTCCACACTACGTTCCAGGGACACCCGCTCTATCACCAGCGGTGAGCAAGGTCGCCGACCGCGTCGAGTTATTGGAAACAAGGTGTTGCGCAGTTCCGAAGTAGCTAGTCAGCCCGCACGGAAAATCATCTTCCAGCAGCGAGGAAGGATGCATGAAGGCCGACCTCCACATGAATTAGCAGCTCAAGCTTGGACGAGCCTTGTCTCCCGCACCTACCCGCTTGACGACATCAATCAGTCGACGACGGCGCTGGAAGCGGGCGAGGTTGTGCGCAGCGTCATGGTTGTGTCATCGAATCACGCTGGAGGCTATGAACATGGGTACAATGTCCGGTTATAAAATCATTGAGTTTGCGGGGATCGGCCCGGTCCCGATGTGCGCGATGTTACTGGCGGACATGGGCGCCGAGGTGCTGCGGATTGACCGGACGGAGGATGCTGCCCTCGGAATTCCGCTCGAAGCGAAATACAGCCTGCTCAGCCGTGGGCGCAAATCGGTCGCGATCGATCTCAAGCGGCGCGCAGGCGCCGAGGCGGCGATGAAGCTCATCGAAAGGGCCGACGCGCTGCTCGAGGGCTTTCGCCCCAAGGTAATGGAGCGGCTGGGCCTGGGGCCCGACGAATGCCTCAAGCATAATCCGCGGCTGATCTATGGGCGCATGACCGGATGGGGCCAGGACGGACCGCTCGCGCATGCCGCCGGCCATGACATCAACTATATCGCGTTGAGCGGTGTCCTGGCCTCGATCGGGCGCAAGGGCCAGGCCCCCGTGCCGCCGCTCAACCTTGTCGGTGACTTTGGCGGCGGTGGATTATATCTCGCGCTCGGTGTCCTGGCGGGCCTTCTCGAGGCGCAGAAGTCGGGCCAAGGACAGATAGTGGACGCCGCGATGGTGGACGGCGCGGCGTCACTGTTGACGGCGATCTACGGGATGCACGCGTCGGGCATGTGGTCGAACACGCGCGGTGACAATATTGCCGACACCGGCGCGCATTTCTACGACGTTTACGAAACCAAGGACGGCGAGTTCGTTTCGATCGGATCGATCGAGGCCAAGTTCTACGCCGAATTGCTGAAACTTTCCGGCCTCGAAGGGCAAGAGATGCCGCGCCAGATGGATCGCACGGCATGGCCTGACCTGAAGGAAAAATTCGCGGCGCTGTTCAAGACCAAGACCCGCGCCGAGTGGTGCAAGATCATGGAGGGCAGCGATATCTGCTTCGCGCCCGTGCTGAACATGACGGAGGCGCCCAAGCATCCGCATAACCAGTTGCGCGGGACCTTTGTCGAGGTCGACGGCGTCGTGCAGCCTGGTCCGGCGCCGCGCTTCAGCCGCACGCCGAGCAGGATCCAACGGCCGCCAGCCAAGCCGGGGGAACATACCGAGGAGGCGCTGCGCGAATGGGGCTTCAGCACGGCGGATTTGGCGAAGCTGCGCGGCGCAGGCGCGATCGGCGTCCGCGAGAAGTAAGCGAAGGCGAAATTTACTGCGCCCTTCTCGCCTCGCGGTTTGACCGGATTCACAATTGAAGGTGCATTAGGATGCCGCCTTCCCGCGAGTTCGTAGACAGCCCGGAGCTTTACGACGCGATCTATCATTTCAAGAACTACGCGCGTGAATGCGGCCGCCTGCACGCCATAATCAAAGAGGCTGTACCCGGTGGACGCTCGATTCTCGACGTTGCGTGCGGGACTGGCGAGCACGCGAAATTCCTCAAGCGTCATTACGCGATTGATGGTATCGACATCAACGAGAGCTATTTACGCGTTGCCCAGCTAAAGAACCCTTCGGGCAACTATACCCGTGCCGACATGATGGACTTCGATCTCGGCCGCACCTACGACGTTGTCACCTGCCTGTTCAGTGCGATTGGTATCGTCAAAACCTTCGCGCGGCTCGAGCGCGCGCTTGCCTGTATGGTGCGGCACGTAAGGCCCGGCGGTGCGCTGATAATCGAACCATGGTTCGCCCCGGAGCAGTGGCATCCCGGACCGCCGTTCATCCTTGCCGGGGAGATCGGAGCCAACAGGGTTTACCGGTTTAGCAGCAGCATCAAGGAAGGACAGCAATCGGTTCTCCAACATCATTATCTGCTCGGCACGCTGCACCGCATCGAGCACTACCGCGAGTGTATCGAGTTGGGTTTGTTCACGCGGGACGAGATGACGTGGGCGTTTGAGTTTGCCGGTATGCAAGTGCGGTACGATGCCGAAGGCTTGATGGGCCGCGGCCTTTATATTGGCAAGCATGCCCTTGAAAATTCGTCCAGGTGAAAGACCACTACCACGTATTCCCCAACAAATTGGAAGCGAAGACGCAGAAAGCGCTTGGCCGGCTCAAACCTGAGCGGTAGCGCATCCGGGGCGCGCCCTGCTATGCAGGATCTGCACGAGAAGGTCCGGGTCAGGCGTGCAAACGGCTTGGCTATTGGACGTGGTCGGGTGCATATTCTAAGCGTGGCACCGGTTCGGCCTGTGGCACGTGAGATTATGCTGAAGTCGTTCGCGCTAGAGCTACATGTTCTGTGGCATTCTTCGGAAACTGTCAGTTTTGAAGGAGCGTAAGTTATGGCAAGCAAAGATTTCGAGGTGCAGCAGCTATTCAAGGCTTATCGCAACGGGGTCATCTCGGAGGAACTCTTTACCCAACAGATGGCGGAGCTGTGTGCAGCCGGGAACGGGCAGGGCGCTGCGACCACGTCCTCATCGCGACCGGCTCGGATTCGTGCCGTGACGGGAGACGCAAGCCTTGACGCGCCGGGCGGCATGGCCAGGTTGATGCAGAAGGGCAAGACGTATGATCGGACCGCAGAGGATCTTGGCAATATCGTCGCGCTTGAACATGTTAACGTCACGGTTCCCGATCAGGAAAAGGCCGCGTTGTTCTACATCAACGGGCTGGGTTTGACGCGCGACCCGTATATGATGACCGGCCCGGCCAACATGTGGGTCAACGCCGGCCGCCAGCAATTCCATCTTCCCGGCAGCAAACCCCAGATATTGCGCGGCCATGTGGGCGTGGTGGTCTCCGACTACGAGGCCCTGCCGCGGCGCCTGGGCCGGGTAGGCGAGTCACTCGCCGGTACCCGATTCGAATTTCATGAGCGCGACGGTTACATTGAGGCGGTGTGTCCATGGGGCAACCGCATCCGTTGCTTTGCACCAAATAAGCGCTTCGGTCCGATGGCGGTCGGTATCCCCTACGTGGAGTTCGATGTGCCGGCGGGAGCGGCTGACGGAATCGCGCGTTTTTATTCACAGATTCTGGGCGCGCAAGCCGCACCACTGGAGGACGCGCAGGGCCGTTTTGCTTGCGTCACCGCCGGGACCGGGCAGAATTTATTCTTCCGGGAAACCGACCGGCCGATTCAGCCCTACGATCAGCATCATATTCAGATCTACATCAATGACTTCTCGGGGCCGCATCGCCGGCTGGCTGCGAAGGGCCTGATTATCCAGGAGAGCGATCAGCATCAATATCGATTCCAGGACATCGTCGATCCCGACGGCGGCAAGGTGCTGTTTACCATCGAGCACGAAGTTCGCAGCATGCGGCATCCGCTATATTTGCGCCCGCTGGTCAATCGCAATCCGTCGCAGAGCATCATCCGTTATGCACCGGGGGAAGACGCCCAAAACTGGGCAATGGCGTCGAACTAACTGAGCGCGGCGGGAAAGCCACCCAAATCCCGTTCTTGAACCGTAGGGAAGCGCAAAGGAGAAAAGCGAGGCGAGACTATGGCACAGAGCATCTTGTTCAAAAACGCCCGGTTGATCGACGGTCTCGCCGATCAGCCCCGCGGCGGAGCCTCAATTGTAGTTAGCGGCGAGCGTATCACTGCGGTCCAGAGTGGAACTATTCCCGAGCCCGTCGGGGCACAGGTGGTCGACCTGAAAGGAAAGACCGTCGTGCCTGGTCTGATCGATACCCACGTCCACGCGACCTTTATGGATCGGGAATGTCTCCCCCTGTTTCTCGCCGCCGGGGTAACCACCGCGCGCGACGTCGGCGGCAAGTTGGACAAGGTTCTACAGCTCAGGGCCGATCTGAACAGCGGCAGACAGCTCGGTCCGCGGTTGTT
>Ga0074045_10003842_pt1 | contig 13480 bp, 11 predicted proteins | sample BogForMeECP23OM2_FD_94442 | JGI IMG/M metagenome (GOLD analysis project Ga0074045, IMG submission 94442) | Bog forest soil microbial communities from Calvert Island, British Columbia, Canada - Bog Forest MetaG ECP23OM2 | ecosystem: Environmental > Terrestrial > Soil > Wetlands ... | reverse complement strand
CACCCTGAATCCGGATTTCTGTGGCTGTTCCGTCGAACAACGTTAACGACGACAATTCAAAGCCCTGCTTCAACTGTGGTATCTCATCAACAGTGAGCCCCATGAAGCGAGCTGCGGCTGCATCAACGGCCAAGGGGTTCATTCCTGCGAAGACCGCTCCACAGCGAAGGTCGGAGGGTTCCAGGGGGCCTTCACCCTCACCCGCGGTCACCGCATCCACCACGCAGAAAATCCGTCGCTGAGACGAGGACTTGATACGTCCGTCTCTATCAGCATACCGAGCAATTCGATTCAGATCCAATATGGTTCGCCATAGGGTATCATTGCCAAACCAGGACCCTTCCGAGATCCGGTCGCCGAATGCCAGAACCAGATCCGGAATCTTGTGAAGTACCGAAAAAAGCACCTGGCTACTGCGGCTTGAGGCCGCGTCCCGCAACTCCTCTATTGACGTGCGGACAGATTTCAAGGCATTGGCTCGCGGATATTCGTCGTGGCCTTGAGAAGCCGGCCCGCGTCGATGGTGCGGCAAGAAGCTTTTGTGCCCGTTGATACCGACAAGGTTCTTTAGGCATCCCGTCATCCCTGCTTTGCGATGCGACTTCAATTTTGCCACGTTCAAGATCACGTCGGCCTCAAGAATCCTTCGGGAAACACAATATTCGTGTATGCCCGGGCGATGATGCTTCAGGAGTGCGGCAGGGTCATAGTTGGTTACCCGAAAGTTCTCATAATCGTGAGCTACAGGTTCGAGCAAGCTGTCCTCTCCAAGATTGACTACAAGGAAACGGTCATCTGACGGCCTCAGTTCTTTCCGGAATGTTAGCTTGCCATCGCGATGATAGAGTTCCAGCCGCCAGTCTTCTAAGACGACGTTCAGTTTGCTGTGGGCCTCGTAGAATCTCGGGATAGTTAACCAGTCCTGGGATTCCCACAGCAGGTCAATGTCGCAAGACTGGAGAGGCGCATCGCCCAACACCACTGTCCCCTCTCTTCCCAAAGCTATGTAAACAAAATCAAGAACGGCCCGAACGACGGAGGGGTGAGTCACAAGGGCATTCAGGCTGCCTGAACCTCGATTCTCGTGCATCACCCAATTGGGTTTGACTACGACCTTATCCCCTGGCCGGATCAATTCGCCAAGCGGATTCCAGAAGGAGGTTCCGGCTCGTTCCTTGTCCAGGCCCAGTTGAATAAGACAATTTCGTACAAGATCGTAGACGAGATTAGGACGAGGTCCAACATCCGCAAAGGGATACTCGGGATAATGCTGGTGTGGTGAAAAGGGAGGAGCCGGACAAAGCGCGGCTTCATCTTCTGCGAAGGCAACCAGACTTTCATTGTTCATAATTGACAGCGTCCTCCCGACAGCGCCCACCGCTTTTGGCGGGCCTCACGAGATAGCTTTTAACACACTTGGCCGGTAGAGGCAAAAGCCGCCCTGCCAGCGCTACTGAATTCTTTGAATCCTTTTGAGCACATGACACCCTCGTGACATGTGCTCGTCATTGTCCCCTTAAAATTCTTTGCAGCTTCTAAGCTTGGGAGGCATTTTGAAGATTGCTCTGTTTATGGAATCCCTCAGAGGGGGTGGCGCTGAACGAGTCATGCTGAATTTGGCGCGAAAATTCTCTCAATTAGGACACCAGGTAGATCTGGTAGTTGCTTCAGCGAAAGGGCCGTACCGCTCGCATGTTCCAGACTCGGTAAAGTTGGTGGACCTCCGGGCCAACCGGACTGTTGGCGCCATTTTCCCCTTGGCCTCTTACTTGCGTCGCCAATCACCGGAAGCGCTTCTGTCAAAGATGAGCCACTGTAATATTGTTTCTCTCTTAGCCCGAAAACTTGCCGGCTCCCTGAGCCGAGTGGTCATAAGTGAGGTCAGTCTATTGGGAATCAGCACCAGGACTGCGGCACAGTTACGAAGCCGGTTGATACCGTTTCTCGCCAAGAGGCTTTATCCCCAGGCAGATGCAATCATTGCCGTTTCGCGAGGAGTGGCTGATGATTTGGCCAGTGTTTTAGACTTGCCCTTCGATCGGATTGACGTCATTTATGACCCAGTTGTGGGACCGGAATTCCATGAAAGAGCCGGCCTGGCGTTGGAACATCCATGGTTCACGGGAGGGGCCCCCCCCGTCGTGCTTGGTGTGGGCCGTCTCGATCCTGAAAAAGATTTCCGCACCTTGCTGAGAGCATTCAGTGTGGTTAGAGGGAATCGGAACGTTCGGCTGATGATTCTGGGCGAAGGTCCGGAGCGCTTTGTCTTGGAATCGTTGGCACAAGAGTTGGGCATAGCTGACATTGTGACCTTGCCCGGTTTTGTCGAAAACCCTTTACCTTTAATTGCCAATGCCGCGGTACTGGTTTTGACCTCTCGCTTCGAAGGTCTGCCCAATGTTCTTATCGAGGCCCTTGGTTGCGGAACTCCTGTCGTGGCCACGGATTGTCCCGGCGGCACAACAGAGATACTGGAGCAGGGTCGTTATGGAATGCTTGCGCCTGTAGGGGACTTTAAAGAGGTGGCTCGTGCCATAGAAGAGACGCTGGAAAATCCCCCTGACCCGATGTTCTTGAAAGGTGCTGCGGAGAGGTTCTCTGTGGAAGCAATCGCAAGGCAGTATTTGGAGGTTCTAATTGGGTAAGTCGGCCTAGAGGGAGATTCTATGTCGGGCTCTTCTTGAGCTTGATTCCCTTCACGTCCGTCAGTTTCGCTCCTTTCATATTGGTTCCGGCAATTTTGACACCGGTAAAGTCCGCCCCATTTATGAACGCCCACGAAAAATCGGTTCCCGAGAGATCGGCCCCAGCAAGCGAGGTTCCTGTCATCTTGACGCCGGAGAAGCTCGCGCCCGCTAAGTTGCTTCCGGAAAGATTCGCTTCATCCAGACAAGAATTCTGCATATTCGCGGCCGAAAAATTCGCCCCTAAAGCATTGACCCTCGTCATGTCGGCATTGACCGCGACGGCTCCTCCAAGGTTTGCACCGCTTAAATCGGCGCTCACCAACTTGGATTTCTGCAAATTGGCTTCCCCCATGTTGGCTTTGGTAAGGTTGGCTCCGGAAAGGTCCGCTCCTTCCAGGGTTGCGGACCTGAGATCCGCCTCTTCCATTTGCGCGCCAGCCAGATTTGCTGACGAGAGCGATGCCTTACTCAGGATCGCCTTGCCAAGCTGACTATTGGTAAGATTGATGCCAACCATGCTCGACCCGACCATGTTTGCTTCATTCAACCGGGCGCCCGAAAGATTTGCACCTTCCAGGTCCGCATCTGTGAGGTCGGCCCGAGTCATGTCGGAACCGCTGCAATCGCTTCTCGCCAGCTTCGCTCCATGCAACGTGGCTTCCAACAGGTTCGCGTTGGTCAATTTCGAGCCGTTGAGGTTGGCATCGGTCAGCACAGCATGAGCGAGAATCACCCCTGCTAGATTGGCCCCTTGAAGATTCGCCTCTGACAGGTTAGCCCGACTCAGGTTGCTCCCGATCAGGCGTGCGTCCGACAAGTCCGCTCGTTCCAGATTGGCGGATGACAGGTCTGCCCGCTCGATGTTCGCCTTCGACAAAATTGCCCATGACAGATCGGCATTCGTAAAGTTGATTCCACTGAGTTGCGCCCTTGAGAGATCTGACGAAGTCAGCTTCACCCCCGAAAAATTGGCTCTTGCCAAATTCGCCTTAGTTAACCGGGTCCCCGACAAATCAGCTCCAGAAAAAAGAGCATCCGAGAAATTGGCTGTGTCCACCTGCGCTTTCCTTAGATTGGCCCTCGAGAGATCAGCCTCGGAGAAATCCGTTTCACTGAGGGTCGTACGCGAAAGATCTGCCTTTGAAAGACTACATCTCGCGAGTATCGCCTTTTTCAGACATGAACCGGCAAGGTTGCATTCGGACAAGTCCGCGCCCGACAAATCGGCTCCGGTTAAATCTATCTCCGAAAGATCTGCACCGTGCAGATCCGCGCCGTAAAGTCTCACCTTGGTTTTCTTTTTCAAGCCAAGCCGGGAGACCACGAGTTGTGATAAGGAAGTATCCGTTCCTGATATGACTACAGATTGCACGAGTTCTTTCAGGGAGTTGGCTTTCCCCTCAAAAATGACCGCCCCGCTTTTTCTGTGTTTGATTTCAAATTTTGGCAAGACTTGATGCTCCTTGATACTCAGAGTCGCGGAATTATATCACACGTATTTGATGGGATGGAGCTTTTACTTGACACAAATCTCATCGTTCGCGACAGTTTTGTCCAGCGGTTACCGTCTAGGCGCATGGAGGTGGGTTATCATGAATTTCCTCGGAGAAATGCATCGAAAGAGTCGGTACACTTTGGCGCTCTTAATGCTATGCCCGCTCCTGATTCTGCTTCCGGCCACGAACTGTAGATCCCAGGTCGATGAGAAATTTGTCAAGGTGAACAAAGAATTCAAGATCCCCCTGGACTCCAACCCCAGCACCGGCTATAAGTGGGAAGCCTCGTTCGACAAAGCTTTTCTCAAACTGAAGGCTGATCGTTTCAAACGACCCGCTAAGGCGCTAATAGGGGCCGGCGGGACACAGACTTTCGTTTTTCTTCCGATCAAGAAAGGCGAGACACAGATACGATTCGTCTACAAAAGGCACTGGGAAAAGACCGTCGCTCGAGAGAAAACGTATACGATACGGATACACCCCTAAGACTAATGGGCCTCCAAGCGAGTGGTGTATTAGCAGACCGGCTTGTCCACTTCCGGCCAGGCTTCCTTTACTGCGCACTTAACAACCGATGTTGTGGATGGGGAAAGATGCTACCAGAGTCGCTTTTCTGTGGAGGGCTGAGTTTCCGCGTCCAGTGAGTTTTGAGGAATGACCGGAACAGGAGCGGGGCGGGGAGATGCTTGGATGCGCTTCTCCGTTTCATTCAAAAGACGGCTTACTGTTGCGATTCGGTCCTGTTCCTTTAAGAGCGACCGGGCCTTGCGAAAATCATCCACAGCTCGCGTGTACTCCCCCTTTTCCTTATACGCAACTCCGCGGTTCGCATACCCCAAACCATGAGCAGGTTGCATCTGAATCACTTTGGTTAGAGTTGTGACAGCCTTATCCAAATCTCCGTCGAGAAGATAGTTTTTCCCAAGATTGTAGTACATTTCTGCTGTAGCAGATCCAGGGTCAATCTGTATGGCTCGCGAAAAATCTTTTATGGCGTTCTGGTAAGATTTCACAGCTTCGTACGCCGTCCCCCGATTGAGGAGCACCTCCACATTGTCCGGTTCGGCTTCCAGAGCTACTTTTAAATCCTCTATGGCGTCTTTGTATCGGGTGGTCATTACTCTGGCCCGGCCTCGAAGCGCGAGAATCGAAGGCTCTTGAGGTTGATATTCTAATGCTCGGTCAAAATCCTCAATACCGTCTTTGCCCCGGTCCATATCCAAAAGGATAGTCCCTCTGGCGACATAGATAGCAGGATCCGAACTCTTCAGTTCAAGGAGGCGAGAGTAATCCGCCAGAGCAGCATCATTGCGAGCCATCTTGCGATAAACCGCGGCCCGGTTTGACAGGGCGAGAGCAAATTTCGGATCTAACTCGAGGGCTCTGGTAAGATCCGCTATCGCTTCATCCAAATTTCCTAACTCCTCCTTGGCCCAGCCGCGATTATTGAATGCTTCAGCATTGTTAGGATCAAAATTGATGGCCCGATTGTAATCCTCCACTGCCTTCTTTGGTTTCCCTTCCGCGACAGAGAGATTTCCCCTTTTCAACCATGCACCGACGTGTTTCGGGTTTAGTTCCAGAGCCTGGTCAAGGTCCGCCAGGGCTTTGTCCGGGTTCTTTTTGTTCTGGTAGACGATTGCCCTGAGGAAATAGATTTCGCTGTCAGGGGGGTATAGCTTCAGGGCTTCATTCAAATCCGCCAGCGCAGCCTCGAAGTTTCCGAGACCAATTTGCGCTTCTCCACGGACACGATATGCACCGGCATGCTTTGGGTCCAACTCTATGACTCGGTCCATGTCTTCCAGCGCTTTGTCATATACTTTGCGGTGAAGGTTAATAAGACCGCGGCCATATAAAGCGTCCACCAATCCGGGATCCTTCGCGATTGCTTGAGTGAAATCTGCGAAAGAGCGATTTTCGTCTCCTTTGGATCGGTAGGCTACCCCACGGTTGAAGTACGCTTGGGCATTGCTCGCGTCGAGTGCAAGTACGCGCGTGTAAAGTTGAATGGCCTTGTCCAGTTCCAATTTCCAGTGGGCCTCCACTGCCTCAGAGAACAAGGTCTTTGCGTTCTCCGCGGCGCCAGATGAAACAGGCGCTATGAGAGCGACAGCAAAGATCAAAAGTATTAGTACCGAGGTTCGATATGAGCCCACGCTTTTGCCCCATGAACCAATTTTACCGAGCTGAAGTCTGAGGGGAATGCGAACAAATAAGTTCCTCTTCCCGACAAGCAGGCAGCAAAGCATAATCTAGCGAGACGTCATCATTTCCGTTACGCGTGCGGCGTTCACGGGCTGTCTAAGCGGCCGGGAAACTTCCTTGCTTTCCGGCAAGCGCAGGCCCGCCACAAAATCCGCCCGGGAGCTTTTGCTGTCGCCTAAGAACTCAAAGGCAATGGCCCTTTTCAACAGTGCCTCCCTATTCTTCGGGTCAAGCTCCAGGCTTCTAGTGAGTTCCCGGACCGCGTCTGAAACTCGCCCTTTCTTCCCCAAAGCTACTCCCAGATTGAAGTGCGCAGCCGGATCATTGGGTCGCGAAGAAACAAGCGAAGTAAACAGTTTGATCGCGGCATCATAATCCCCGGAATTCTCTTTCAGGACCCCCAATTGCTGCAACGTCTCGGGATCGCCGGCATCCAGACTGACTGCCCTCTCCAGGTCCTTCATGGCGGGTTCTTGCTGATTCGCGTCCAAGTAACAGCCGGCTCGAAACGTGTACACAGCAGCAGGCCCGTCTTCAAGTTCCAGCGCCCTGGTAAAATCGGGAATCGCTTTGGCGCATTCGCCACGGCTCTTGTAGACCCAGCCCCGGTTGGCATAAGCCCTTGCCAGGTTGGGGTTCAGAGAAATCGCTTTTGACGTATCACGAAGCGCCTGTGAAATGTTCCCCTTCTTGAAGAATGCCCAGCCGCGATTGTTGTACACATCCGCGTACGCAGGGTTGATTTTGACCGCCTGGTTATAGTCGTTAATGGCCCGGTCAAAGTCATCCTTTTTAAAGTAGGCGTTTCCTCTTTGAAAGTAAGCGAGCGCATATTGAGGATTCAGCTCAATGGCTTTGGAGAGATCTCTTATGGAAGCTTCATTATCTCCAACTTTGAGTCGGGCGTTGCCTCGGTTGTAATATGCGAGTGCATATTCCGGATCCAGTTGTAGTGCATAATTGAAGTCTTTGATGGCTTGCTTAGGCTCGTTGTTTTGCAACAGCGCCCAACCGCGATTGTTGTACGAGTCGCGGTCTGTGGGGTTGATTTCAATCGCCCGTGTAAAATCTTGAATAGAGCGAATGAAGTCGCCTTTTCCGTGATAAGCGTTGCCCCGGTTATAGTAGGCCAGAGCGTAGGAAGGATTAAGTTCAATGGCTTGTGTGTAGTCCTGGATCGCCTTATCAAATTCACCTTGCCTATAATAGGCGCTTCCCCGGTTGTTGAAGGCAGTCTCCAGCCGGGGATTGATTTGAAGTGCTTTGGTATAATCGTTAACCGCTTCTTTCGCATTTCCCAGTCGCTCGTACGAGAGTCCTCGCCGGAAAAATGCGTCAGCATTCGTAGGGTCTACACGGATTGCCCGCGTAAACTGATCGACGGCTTTAGTGTAATCGCCGGTCCTTTGAGCCGTCTTTCCATTCTCAAGAAAATTTTCCGCTTTCTCATCCAAGGCCATGGATTGAGCAGCCACAAGAGTCAACGCCAGAGTCGCTGCAATCCATCCTGCCGACCGCATCTTTTAAAACTCCTTTTTTCACAGGTACATGCTTGGTTTAATGTTACCACAACATGAGGTTACTTGTCTACTTATATGTGACTCATTCGGTTTTTCTGGGAAAAGGCAGCACCGGCATATCCCATTCAATCGCGGGTGGCTGCTCGCCGCACGCATTCTCACTTACCATCACACTATACAAGACAGCTTGTTTGAAACATCGTTCCATGAGTATACTTACGGAAAGCCGTTTGGGTCCCGAGAAAACAAGTCGGCCATACGCAAATAGGCCAATAGACAAGCAGAGGACGCGGGGAATCGATTTTGAACGCCAAGTATTTCTTTGACACGCTGATCAGTATTCGCCGGACGTGACAAGGGAGATGCCATGATCACTGATAATCGCACCGAAACCACTGAACACGACAATTATACTGGGATGGAACCGATCGAAAAGTTGATCCTCCGAAGTATGAATGAAGGAGTGATCACCCTTGAATGCAACGGTAATATCTTCACGGTAAATTCTGCTGCTCTCCGCATTTTGGACTTCACCGAAGAGGAACTCAGAGGCAAGCATTTTCAAGAGGTGTTTTCCGGAGATCAGGACAATAATGATTTTTGCCAAGTCCTTGTGAATCTGTCTCATAGCGGACGCCATTCCTTGCACCGGGAAGTCAAGTTCAAGCGACGGGATGGGCAGTCTGTGGACCTTTCAGTAGCGACCGCTTTTCTGGAAGTCGATGAATGCAGCCCCGCCATGCAAAGCGATGTCATAGTCTTCCGAGACATCACCGCATTCAAATCCCTCGAACGGGCCCGAAGAAGAGCGGTAAACCACTTGTCACACGAGATGGCCACCCCGCTTGCCATTATCCGTGCATCCGTAGAAAACCTTAGTAAAGTAGCTGTAGGCACCAATCAATCGGAGAAAAACATAGAGCGAATTCAGCGAAATCTCCGGAGATTGACAGACATCCATGCTGTCGTGGAAGAGGTTTTTTCCCCGCCCGCTCCTAAACCCGAGCGCTTCGATATGGCATTCGCGATCGAAGAGAACCTTGGAAGACTTCGAAAGGCCGCCTCTCACAGGTCAGTATTGCTGATCTCGGACCTTTCCCCTGTGAGGACCGACGCGGTTGACCCAAGGACTTTCATCATTATTCTGGAAACCCTCGTTAAAAATGCTGTTGAAAACACTCCGGACGAAGGCACGATAACTGTTTCGCTTAAAGAAATGCCTTCAGGTGTTCAATTGCAGGTGAAGGACGAGGGAGTAGGAATTCCCCTGGCAGATCAGGGGTTCATTTTCGAGGGATTTCATCATACTCAGGCAACTGATGAGTATTCCAGCAGAGACCCTTTTGACTTCAACGCAGGGGGCAAGGGTCTAGAATTGTTGAGATTGAAGATACTTTCAGAAACAGGGTCGTTTGAAATCTCATTCGAGAGCCGACGATGCCGGTATATTCCGACCAGCCGCGACCACTGCCCTGGAAGAATCAATATCTGCCCTCATGTGCGCGATGTCCGTGGCTGTCGGGAATCCGGCGGCACAACGTTCACGGTCCTGTTTCATCATTCTTCCGTTTAGCTCGGCCTGTAATGCAAAGTAACAGAAAGGATCGGTTTTATGGATGAAGGTCTACGGGAAAGAATGAACAAGATGTTCGCTCCCCGGTCGGTCGCGATAATCGGGGCGGGTGACAGTCCTGACAAAGTGGGCCATGCGATTATGGACAGTGTTGTTACAGGGGGATTTCCAGGATCCGTGTATCCTGTTCACCCGCGGCACGAAAAAATCCTGGGACTACGAGTGTATAAAGATCTCGATGATCTTCCTGAAGTCCCGGACCTGGCGGTGGTGGCTCTGAATCAGCATTCCACTGTAAAAATGGTTGCCAGGTTGCGCCGGCTCGGAGTTGGCGGGGCCGCTGTAGTGGCCGGCGGTTACGCCGAGATGGGGCCTGACGGATTCGATCTCCAGAACCAGCTTAGAGAAGCCGCGGGAGATATGCCGGTAGTCGGCCCCAATACCTTAGGATTTCTCAATGCCTGTGCCAAGCTCAACGTCACCTTTTATCCCCGGTTTCTGCATGCGGGTAATGTGTCGTTTCTCAGCCAGAGTGGGGGAATCGGGCTTGGAATCAAAGGGCGAGCCGATGACGAAGGCTTGGGCATAGCTAAATGGATTGGGGTAGGGAATCGGGTCAACCTGGAATTTCACGTCTTGCTGGAATACCTGAAAGATGACCCTGATACGAAGGTAATAGGAATCTTTGCGGAAGGTTGCGCGCAACCTAGAGCCTTCTTAGATCAGGTCGCCAAGATAACACCGGACAAGCCGGTTATTGTGTACAAGGGAGGTATCGGCGAAGACGCGGATCGCGTTACTGTCACCCACACAGGGGCCGCGGCAGGAGCGGTTCGAATATGGGAAGGGGCGCTGCGCCAGGCGGGTGCTCAGACAGTGGGTTCCGTTTCCGAGATGATCAGCATTTGCAAAGCGCTAGCTATAAGTAAAATGCCGACAGGCAAAAGACTCGGTATCTTTACCCACACTGCCGGACCCAGTATTGTGGCCTGGGATGTGCTTCGTACAGAAGCCGGCTGTGAGCTGGCTGAACTGGAGGAAAAAACCATTCGGCGCATAGCCGAAATCCTTGGTCCGTCAGTTCCGGTCATTTACAAGAACCCTGTGGACGGCGCCGCAGGCGCTTTCTTGACCAAACCCTTTCACGACATCGCTGAGGCCGTTTTGGAAGACGAGTCCGTGGACGCGCTTCTGGCCATCTTCTGTGAACACAAGAACTGGGCCTATCCGTCAGATGCCCTGATTGAGCTGGCTCACCGCTTCCCCAAACCTATTGTAGCCTGTTTCATCGGATCCATCCGACGAATTGAGCCGGATCGGTCCAAATTGCATGAAGCAGGGGTGCCCACCTACGTGCTCCCCGAAGACGCCGCCATCGGCCTGAAGGCATTGTTCCGCCGAGTGATACCAGTTCGCTCTCAAACAGCGAGAATCGGTTAATGGCAAAACCAGCTCTTACCTGGGTACCAGATCGGTGGCCCTCAGCATCCGATCTACATCGGCCTGGGGTTGCCACGGATCTGACAGAGCTCAGATCCGTGTTTGATTTAGCGGATTATTCATTGTTTGGCCGCGAACTGGTATGAGGTTACATAGAGAAGAAGAGGAACCAAATAAGGGCCTCTCCGAGCAGATTGGTTTCAAGGAATAAACCCGGTTATCGCCAAGTGACGTCCTGATTTCACCCCATCCCTCCTGTATGAAAAGAAGAGAGCAGCGTTACAGGAAGTACAGAGCTCTGTTGAATAGATGTTGGCCAAGGGTACCCCTTCTTGAATTAGTTCAAAGCGATTCGCTCCGACCAGATCCAGGCGCAGACTCTCCTTAGACCGGTCTCCCGATTTAGATCTGATGATGAATTGTTCAGCCTGGGGAAAGCCTTGACGGAATGGCTCTAAGACAACCTCGTCCACCTCATAGCAACATGGTCCGATGGCAGGCCCCAGAGCTGCTACTAAGTCTGTGGGATTTGTTCCATATCGGCTTTTCATCATTCGAACGACCTTGCGAGTGATCCTGAGCACCGTCCCCCGCCATCCTGCATGTATCGCTCCAGCGACTCGACGCACCGGGTCCAGCAATAAAATGGGAAGGCAATCTGCTGTCTTGATAGCCGGATAAATTCCAGGATTGGAGGTTATGATTGCATCAGCGCGCGGAGGGACCTCAGGAATGGCGTCAATGACCTCCACACTGTCTTTATGCACCTGTCGGCAAGTTACAATTCGGTCGGCTTCAATCCCGAGGCATTCAGCGAGGGTTGTGTAATTGCGCTGAACATTTTTCAATGCATCGCCCTGGCTGACCGAGAAGTTTAGAGACTCGAAAGGGGGCGGAGAACAGCCCCCGGTCCTCACAGAAAATGCCATGATAGAGTTGGTTCGTCCAAATTTCGGCAATTCAAGAGCCCCGGGGCCATTTGTAGCGGTTGCTGGTGAGGTGCAATAAGAAAGAACGGCTTTTGTGCCCGTCGAATTCATCCGCTACGAGTTATCCTCTCGACTTTTCGAAAAACTCAAGCCATTCTTCGACATCTACACGGTCCCCTTGACCGGACTTCTCCCTCGAACTTACTTGCTTGAGGCATTCCTCTAGCAGGCCCCTGAACTTACCCGAGGATATTACTCGCGCGCCTTGATGCTGGATAAATGAGGCCAACGCCCGGTCCGAGGACACTGCCACCAAGTCTCGTTTGTAAGAAGCCTTGCTTACCACTTCCTTTATCCGTGAATCCGCGTCCGAACCTGGGCGGGCGTACAGGATGTGGACGCCTTTATACTTGCGACCTTCGGGGAACTCGTCGTCGGGCGCTCCATCAAAGACAACCTTGAGCTTCACCCTCTGTAAGGCGACAAAGCGTACCAGATCATGAATCAGGCGTCTCCGGGCCGCTGCCTTGTCCCGGTGCCAACCCACGGTCTGGGCCATTACATTATTTCCATCCACAATGTAAGGCATGGATCTCTCTCCCGGCCTTACCGGGGTAGGTGGGCTTAGCGCATTTAGGACGAGGGATTATGACCATAACAAGGGGCCTGTTTTTTTGGCCCCCACGGACTCGGTTTGCTTTTGCCTGGTGATACTGGGGCGATTCTCAGTCCCGAATAAATCCTAAATAGACCAACACAAGCACCATCGCTCCCATTGCAGCAATAAAGTACAGCAGGTCACCCAGGTTGGAACTCTGCTCGGGATACAGATAATGAAATATCACGGCCCCGCCCATCAGGCCGGCAAGAGTCAGGGCAAAATACTTCATGCGCGTGACTACTGCGTAAATGAAAGCTGCGAGGCAAAGACCCAGGAACGCTGGATGCATAACCAGTTCGCCTGGTCCTGTCACTCCAAGTAGCCGATTGATTGACTCAAAAAAATTGGACATAGATTCCATAACATCACCACTTGATTCATGGAAAAGGCACTTCGGGCGGATGCGACTCTATCATGGGGGGGAGGAAAAGGCAAACCATATTAGCATGGTAAGCCACTTGACAACGTTTGAGTAAGATGCGTAATCTGTGTGCACATGCGCTGAGGCCACCTGAGGCTGCCGAGACCGGAGAGAGACTCTTGTCTCCTCGGCGGCCGGTCCTGTTGTGTTTCAGGTGGACCCAACAACCCCGGCCAACAGTCACCTGGTTTGAATGACCCCAAAACGGTGTCGTCGTAGAAGGGGCAACGGGAGTAATCGTGGCACAAAACCTTTCCAAGGTCAGAAACATAGGGATTACGGCTCACATTGATGCCGGAAAAACCACTCTGACCGAAAGAATTCTGTTCTACACCAAGAAAATCCACAAGATCGGCGAAGTCGATGAAGGCTCCGCTACCATGGACTACATGCCTCAAGAGCAGGAACGAGGCATAACCATAACCTCGGCAGCCACAGCCTTTACGTGGGAGGGTTATGAGATCCACTTGATCGATACGCCTGGGCACGTGGATTTTACTATCGAGGTCGAACGGTCTCTGCGGGTCCTTGATGGAGTCGTGGCT
>Ga0074045_10003841_pt1 | contig 13480 bp, 13 predicted proteins | sample BogForMeECP23OM2_FD_94442 | JGI IMG/M metagenome (GOLD analysis project Ga0074045, IMG submission 94442) | Bog forest soil microbial communities from Calvert Island, British Columbia, Canada - Bog Forest MetaG ECP23OM2 | ecosystem: Environmental > Terrestrial > Soil > Wetlands ... | reverse complement strand
CGCGACCGATAGACTCTACTGCGGGTGCCTGCCGCGCTCCGCGAAGTGCCCCGCCTTGTACGGCCTGGTAAAGGCAGGCATAGCCCACACATCGGGACGGCCCTCAAAAGGGTGCCGAGCAAAGCGGCACTTCATGTTTTGAAGTGCAGCGCCGCGCCGCGCAGCGTGAACTCGACACCATGTGTGCTTTTGTTTATGATGTGTCAGTATGGGGGGCTTGCCTTCAAACGAACCAGCTTACGCAAGGCCCCTGCCGGATGGCTCCGGTTCTGCCTGGAATTCCTCACTGGGAATTTTTTTGGTCTCTTTCCATTTTTCACTTATTATAGTCTATCATACGAGGAAAGAGCGGGCACACTTCAAGGCATCCGGCGCTCGCGAGGCTTCCGATCCGCCCGGTGCATAACACCATGTCAAGGTCTATCACGCGCGGTGGGCTGATTAGCGAGACGCCTCTCAATGGACCATTTCAGCAGGGGAGGAGTCATTAGAACCGTTAGCAACACTACGATAATAATGACCGAAAACAGAGCATCATCCAGTATGCCAAGCGATTTTCCCATGCTGGCGACGATCAGCGCGACCTCAACTCTTGGAAGCATGCCTGCCCCGACGATCAGCCTGTTGGCTCCCCTCACCCACAGTGAGGGCGCCAGCTTACCGGCTACCGCAACGGCGGTAATTATCAGCCCCGTCAGCATAACCTTAACGTTTGCAAGCATGGCGACGTTCACCTGTAAACCGACCAGGACGAAGAAGATCGGAGCAAGAATCCCCTCGAAGGGCGCCAGGATCGACTCTACGCTCTGGTCAGGGTCCAGTCCCGGGCCAATACCGGAAAAGGACTCCTCCTTAATGATCACCCCCGCCGCGAAAGCCCCGATTATGGCAGCCAATCCAATTCTGTCGGCAAGCCACGCCAGGAGCATCAGGAGTACAAAAGGGTACAGTAGCTTTATGTTGCCCAAGTCCAATCTTGCGAGGAATTGAACGGTTTTTCCGAGAAATCTGGTCCCGAAAATTACCACTGCGCCAAGAAATAGAGCCGTCTTCAGCAGTATCCAGAACAGATGCCCGATGTCAACGGCGCCATGAGCGGCAACCGCCATCACCATCGCGAGCACTATGAGTCCCAGGACATCATCCAGGATGGCCGCACCAAGCACAATCCTGGCTTCCTTCATCTCGATCCGCTTCATGTCCCTGAAAATTCTGGCTGCAATCCCGACACTGGAAGCGCAAAGGGCGGCGCCGGCAAATAATGCAGGCATTAATCCATCTGTTTTTGGCAGCAGAAGCCATGTCGTGAAGCAGATCAAACTGAAAGTTATACCTACGCCTGTCAGGGCAACCGCTGACGCGCTGGCCCCAATTGCCTTCAATTCTTTCAGGCTGACCTCCAACCCCACCATGAACAGGAGCATTGCGACTCCAAAGCTTGCGAAGAGCTGGATCGATCTGGCCAGTAAAAGGTAAGAGGGGAAGTCACTTCTCAGGAGTACCCGCTCGACTCTTTCGGCAACCTCTTTGGGCAGGCCCGCCTGCCCCAGCGTGGATCGAACTGTGGTCTCCCAGTCTTTGCCTTCACTCAGGGCTCTTTCATCTGTCTGCTGAATCAGCTCGGAATGCCGGATGATAATGACAGTCGGGCTGCCGAGCTGATAAACAATGGCGCCAACGACGATCCCTACCGCCAGTTCGCCCAGAACCTGCGATTGTTTCAGTTTCCTCGCACTAAAGCGTCCGATGGCTGCACAGCATACGATCAGTGCCAGGACCCCGAAAACCCGGGCGGCAGGGTCACCATACGTGGTGAAGCGAGACTCTCCCGTGTCCATGGCGCTTGCGCCGGCAGGGATTTCCGTGGTGGACTGCGCAAAAACTTCGTACCCTGTTCCAGGAGGGCAAAAAGAAAAAAGCAGGCCAAACGTGCAGCAGATAACTGAAAAGGCTATCAGGCATTTGATATTCAAATGCGTCACCGGACCCTCTGCGCAGCATTAAGGAGAGCAGAAAAATGCAGCGACATCCAAGGATAGACTTCATCCCGCCTCTGTCGATCTCCCTTCCTGGATTGAGATCGACATGGAGTGAGGCTGAAGTCCGGTTTCAGATTTCGATTGATAGAATCCGGTAAGAACGGGTTCCGGAAGGCGTGTAAACCAGAACCTCGTCACCCTCTCGGTGCCCCATTACGCCCTGGCCGACCGGCGCATCTATGGAAAGCTTGCCACCGGATACGTCGGATTCCCACGGCCCAACTATCTGGAACCGGTTGATCTCACCGGACTGAAGGTTTTTGATGGTTATTACGGTCCCGAAGCCCACCTGTTTGAAAAAGAACTTGCGGCCAACGAATATTTCACAACCGGCAAGCTTTTCTTCCAGATCGTTGATCTTTTTTTGGAGTAGGGCATGTCGTTCGCGCGCCGCCAGATACTGCTGGTTCTCGATTTTTACGCCATAGCCCCTGGCTTCGTACAATTCATCGAGCACCTCCGGACGCACGTCTCTCCTGAGGTGTGAAAGCTCTCTTATCAGCCTTCGATGGCCGTTTCGTGTTATAGGGACCTTGGGCTTCATCGCAGATCACACAAAAAAATTATCCGGGATTTCTCCTCGTTCCATTTTAGCCCGGAAAAGAGATACGCCGATGACCGTTTTACCGTCACGAATCCTGCCTGACATAATCATATCATGAACCTGCTCGAGTTTTACCATTTCCACCCCGGATATTTCGTCGTTGTCCTCCTTTACCGAAATCCTCTCCAGGCCCGAAGCTATAAAAATTCGAATAACTTCGTTAGCATACCCGATAGCAGGAAAATAGCTGAAGATTTCGATCAGCCTCGATGCCTTTTGCCCGGTCTCCTCCATGAGTTCCCGGCCGGCGCACACCTCCGCTGCTTCGCCGGGGTCCACCTTGCCTGCGGGTATCTCGAGAGTTTCACCGCCTATCGCATACCGCCATTGACGGACCATAAGGATGTGGTCCCAGTCCGGGAACGCCACAATTGCTGCGGCTTCCGGATGGTCTATCTTGATTCGCTCCGTCACCTTGCCGGTCCGGAGTCTCACGGCATCGAGCCTGGCGCTGAAATGCCTTGCCTTGAGAATGCCAAGCGTTCTGATCGTTTCTTCCATTAAGATTTGAGTCCCCACTTAAAGTGCCGGTTTATTGCATCGGAAGTTATAATAATACTTCAGAAAGATGGAGGTCGGACTTTCTCGTCGGCCTGCTTCAAGATTCTGTGCCAGACGTCATCTACCTGGCGTAGAGTATGTTCGATCTCTGCGCTGTTTTCAATTATGTAATCGGAGTGAGCCCTTTTGGAATCGATTGGAAACTGCATGGACAGGGTGCGCTCGGCCTCGGAGGGGGACAATTTGTCCCTTTGTATAAGTCTTTGGACCTGGACCTCAGGAGTGGAGTAAACCAGGATTACGATATCGAAATCTTTGTCAAATCCTCCCTCGAACAGAAGAGGGATATCGAATACGATCACTGCCTGGGGATGAAGTTTTTTTTGTCTTTCCCACTCCGCCCCCATCGCCTCCGTTATGTATGGATGAAGGATAGCGTCAATTTTTTCACGAAGGGTCGGTTCTCGAATTATTCTCCGGCGCAGCTCTTGTCTTCTGAGGGTCCCGTCCCGATTAAAAAACAGAGGTCCAATGCGGTCCCGCAGGGCGGTATACGAGGGAGTCCCCGGCTCTACGGCTTGCCGCGAGTATTCGTCAGCATCCAGGATTATTGCGCCGAGTTCCCTGAATCTATTTGCCACGGTTGTTTTCCCGGTGGCAATGCCGCCCGTTAGTGCGATTCTCTTATCCGGCATCTGGAAAGCTATTCGCTTTTAACTCAAGCTCCATGCAGCGCGGGTCAGGTTAACGGCTCACGGCTCATTTTGTTAAAACCGTCTCTGCCGAAAAGCCTTTTGGCATACCCGGTCAAGCGGGAGCTTAGAAATCAATGTCCCCAATCGGCCGGCAGAATGTGTAGTCATAAGGTTTCTGGAAAAGCTCCTTCTCCATCCGGTCGGTGGACTGCGAAGACATAGCCCACGGAGTGACAACTGATGCGCCCGCAAGACCGACGGCCATTGCGGCGAGTCCCATCGGTCTCAGAACGAGCGCGTCGAAAATAATATATTCTCCCATGGGTTCAGCGGTAAAGCGTCCTGTCGCGGTCGGGTCGGGCGGCAGAACTTCCTGGGCCAGCACTGGTAATGCCGTCATGGAAAGCAGGGTTATGGTCAGGATCAGGATAATTCTTTTCATGCCGGTCTCCTTCGTGTAAAATTATGAATATTGAATTACGATTTTTTCCACTGCATATCCGGGCCATGCAAAAATCGAACACAAATCCGCGAGATGTCCGATCAAATCACGTTGTACGAAAGCACACTTCATGCCATATGTCAAATCAACACCTCGGCGCCTCTCTCCTGGTCGGGTTAACAAAACAGGCGCGCTGCACAGCATTCATATTATGACTGATGCAATCAGAAATCAAGAAGACTTGCATGGTTGCCCATATAAGTTTAGAGTACACAGGGCTGAGGCCGGAAGCCGGATGTCAGGGATTTGAAACTTATCAGACTTCTGATATCAGTTCTCCGTTAGGGAGGTCGAATGCCGGCGGATATTGTTGAACTCAGGGAAAGAAGGCTCGGAAAGTTAAGGCCTGCTCAGCTTGCGCGGGAACTGATGAGCCTTCCCGCAAAGAGACGGTTGAAGCTGATTGTTGAAAGACCCGACGCGCAATCGGTGGTTGCCGCACTGGATGTAAACGACTTTTTCTACACCGTGCAGGAAATCGGTGCTGACGATTCTTTGCCGCTTCTTGCCCTGGCCAGCATCGAGCAAATGAATCATCTCTTCGACATCGAGTGGTGGCGCAAGGACACCGTGGAACCCGCAGAAGCCCTGACCTGGATCGAGCGGTTCCGGAAAGCCGGCGGGTCCAAACTGCTCGAATGGCTCTCCACTGCGGATTTCGAGCTGCTGGTATCTCTTTTTAAACGATGGATCGAGGTCGGCATTGCTCCTGAGGATATTGATCTGGTCGAGGCGGCCGAACAACTGCCGCCGAGGACGATCGATGACCTCTATTTTTGGGAATCGAGATATCCACAGTACGATGACCTGATAACCCACCTGCTCACCACGATTTTCGAAACAAACTACGGTTTTTTCAAGGAGCTGATGAACAGCGTCCTTTATGCGTCCACCCCGGAAGTGGAGGAAAGCGCCCACCAATTTCATCGCGCGAGGCTGGAGGATCATGCCATTCCCGATTTTTACGATGCGCTGGAAATCTACAGGTCAATTGGGCCTGATGAATTTGCGCTGAAAAAGGTGTCGCGAAAAACAGATCAGGATCAGCCCATTCCTTCTTTTGCTCTGGCCCTTCTTTCCGAGGGCGACCTGTTTGCCCGGGCCGCAAGCCGGATCGAAGATCCGGGTCTGCTTGAAATCCTCCAGTTCGAGATGGCCGCTCTTGCAAACAAGGTGATCGTTGCCGACCAGCTTTCTCCGGATAATGCCGAAGCCCTCGGGCGGGCAGTAGAAAAGGCACTGGCCTACGTCAATCTGGGGCTGGAGTCGCGGTCCGGAGCTAATATCGAAAAGGCTGCGGAAATACTGCGCGACAACTTCCTGGAGCATCTTTTCAGACTCGCACAGGCCGAAGTCGCCAAGATCAGGGGACGGCTTCAGTCGATAGTTCAGAGTGGCTGGCTGAGCCAATGCACGGCAGGCATAAAGTGTCTCGACGCGGAATGGTTCGATGCTGCGGAGGAGCTTTTGGCGAGGACCCCCCGGATACTGAAGAGCAGACCCGGCGGGAGTGCTTCGGGCGTACTCCCTGCGTACGATTTCTTCAGGACCCCTCAGGACCTTGCGAGAGGCGCTCATATCGTGGACGTGATCGGCTGCGCCGGGGACCTCTATCAGTTGCTGAGCGCTCACACAGGGGAGACGGGGCAAAGACTGTGGACCGAGGGGCTGGTGCAGGCCCCGGAAGAAATTACCCTGGGGGTGATGGTGCTGACGGCAGCGGCGAACTCCCTGATATCCGGCAAATGGAGGGCTGCGCCTCTTTCCCGTGTAGTCTGGCCGGAGGTATTCCGGCTTCTTCAGCCTCCCGCCATCGACAGGGCGGTAATGGACTGGATTCACCGGTCTGTGCCCGACAGGGAAAGAAAATCTTTTGCGCAGGCCTACCTCACCCCCATTTTGCGGGACTATGATTTTGAAATGCGCCCGTTTTCAGGGCAAAACCCGCCGCAGATGCATCTGGTAAAATTCTTCATGTTCTTGGATGACTAAAACGGCGCCCCTTCGAGATCTTCGCTCCTGAACCCGGTTGCCTTCACCCGGGTCAGCTTTCCCGGGCAACTGCCTTCACCCGGAGGGAACAGCACTCTTATATAGTTGTCCGAAAGTCCCTCCCACAAACCGGGTTGAACCTCGGTTTCGATAAGGACCTCCAGGCGTTCCCCGATGAATTTTTCCCGGAAAGCGCGCTTTTTTCGCCTGCTAAGGGCCCGCAGAACATCTGCGCGGCGCTTTAGCTCCCTTCCCTGGATGCGGCCGGAATACCCGGCAGCGGGAGCGCCTGGACGTGGCGAAAACGGAAATACATGAAGGTAGCTCAAAGGCAGGCCCTCAATAAATTTGAGCGTGTTTTCAAACTGTTTTTCGCTCTCCCCCGGAAATCCCGTCAGCACATCGGTCCCGATTGCCGCATATGGGAAATAGGCATGGATTTGGGCGACAAGTTCGGCGTAATATTGAGGATTATACGGACGACGCATTCGGGCCAGGATTTCGGGGTCTCCGCTTTGCAGGGGAATATGGAAGTGGCGGCAAATCCAGGGAGCTGACGAAATCATGCTGAGCAGTCCGGAATCGAATTCCTCGGGCTCCAGCGAACTAAGACGAAGGCGCGCCGGATGGTGGTTCGAGTTCATCTTTTCGAGCAAATGCGACAAGCTGAGTTCCGGCTCGAGGTCTTTGCCCCACCTTCCCAGATGGATGCCGGTAAGCACTATTTCCTGGTATCCCGCACCTGTCAGTTCCTCCATCTGGGACTGGACGAGGCCGGAGGGAAGGCTGCGGCTCCTCCCGCGAACGTGCGGCACCACACAGTAAGAGCAAAAGGAATCGCACCCGTCCTGGATTTTCAGCATAGCCCTCGTTCGGCCCGTATGCATACGCGATATTGGAAGAATTTCAAATTCGGAGCAGGAACGGGGCGCCCGATCGAGCGCAAGGCATGGCTCTTCAAAGCTGCCGGGCCGTTTCAACCACTCTAAGAGGTTGAATTTCCCGGGGTTCCCGAGAATGTGCGTCGCAAGCCTTTCGTCCGCTATCCGATCCCCCTCCAGTTGAGCGTAGCATCCGGCTGCCACGACCATGGCGTCCGGATTGGCGCGCCGCGCTCTTCTTAGCAACTGGCGTGTCTGGGAGCCCGCTTTGGCTGTCACCGCGCAACTGTGGATGATATAAATGTCCGCACGCTCTCGAAAAGGCACGGGCCTGTAACCCGCCTGCTTCAAAACTTCAAGAAAATATGAGGTTTCATACTGGTTTACCTTGCAGCCCAGTGTTTCAACTGCAATGGTTAGACCGCAATTCTTGTTTTGCACTGGATCTCTTGAGCCTCTTCCGTCTCAGTCCATGTAAAAAGCCATGCTCGCGAAGGTCACAAATGAGCCTTGCTCATCCACAATCGCATGCGACTGGCGCAGGGTAGTTCCATGGACGCGCCCTTCGAGAGCCTTTGCCATCGTATAAAGAGGCGCGACCCCGCATATCTTTCTGCTGTTTGCGTCCCGGTTGATCTGATTGATGAAATCGTCCGCGCGGCATTGTTCGAGCAGCTTCAAAAGAGAAGCGTCCGATGAAAGATTCTCCTCGATCGTTGCCTTATGCGGCTTGTACCGGTCGCCATAGCGCGGGCCGACGTGAGCCAGATCGACACTTGCAATAAGCCCGACCGAATATTTCTCTGCGAAAACAAGCTCCGCAAGATTTCGGGCGAAATCATCGACGAGATCTTTGCACGATCTCCATTCCTCGTGCCCAAAGGAGCACAAAATCGGAACTATGCGCGCTCGCGGTTGCAGGTAAGAAAGAAATACTGCTTGAAATTCTATCGTATGCTCCGTCCGATGATTATATTCACTGGCGCGGATGTCAAACGGCGTGCGGCGCAGCAGTTCAGCGCAGATCTCGGTATCGCATGGAACCAAACCGAGTGGCGTTTCAAAATCCTTGATGGTCAGCGCGAAGCAGTTTTCTACAAGATCGTGTCCGGTTCCCAACACTATCCAGGTTTCGGGTGCCAGAGCTTCGGCAGCCGACTTGTAGGCGTGGGCAAAACAGGCTCCGCCCGCGTTAAGATCTATATGGGGCGCCACAAGGCCAACGATCTTGCCGGCTTGTGCACCTGCGGCATCGGGAAAGCACGGTCCACCGTTTTCGGCTCTGAAAAAGGAAGAGAGTCTTTTTCGCAGTTCTTCCGGGTTTGCCGGGTAGCTTACCCCGGCGTGGCGCATCTTTCGCACGGGGCTGCCAAGAAATTCGGAGACCTCTTTTGCCGCAAGGCTTCGGAAGCGGTCATTATCCAGGAAGAGGTGTTCATCGAGAGTTTTCACCAGATTTTGCAAATCCTCCATATAGATCAACTGGCCCGTTTGCCTCATGAAATCAGCCTGCAGGTCCCTGAGAGAATTGCAGCCGTTCATGTTGGCTAAAATTGAGACAACGGGGGAAGGAAAGACCAGGCTTTCCGGCGTATAGCCGATCGGGTCTCGAAGGAGGAGCATTTTTTCCCCGGAATGTTCGACTGGATGCGCTTCGAGTCCATTGCGCAGCTTGGGATATTCATTTTGCGTCATGCTTGAAAATTCCCGAGCACCGTGTTTTAACTCTTTGTGCTCTTTCCCCGGTTACGAAGGGGAATTCATTGACTGGAAAACTATAATCATGTTAATTCTTAAAAGTTGTACTGAACTTTCTTACTGCTTTTTTCCGCCCACTTCAATAGGAGGATTAATCTCTTAAATGATTTATATGCGTTTGCTCTTTTGTCTGTTGTTTGTCATTTCCGGTTGTACTCAATCGCTAACCCGGCCAGGTCCGCTCGGCGCTGCCCCACCGAGTGCTCCAAGCGAGAGAGCCCAACTTTATTATGAGTACATGGCTGCACAGAGATATGTTAGCGAAAAGCAGTTCGACAAGGCAATAGAAGCTTACGAGAAGGCTTTGCAGATTGATCCGCAGTCGTCGATACTACTGACTGAACTGGCCCTGATCTACCTGCGTCAGGGCAAAATAGACTCCGCGCTAAAACTCGCCGAACAGTCCATCAGGTCTGCCCCTGATTACGCGCCTTCATACCTGCTGCTGGGTCAGCTCTACGCGAGCAAAGGGCAGATCGAGCCAGCCGTTGAGGCATACAGGCGGGTCATCGAGATCAACCCCTCGGAGGAGGACGCCTATCTGCTGCTGGGCGCCCTGTATGCCCAGGAAAAACGTGTCGATGAGGCCGTTGAGGTTTTCGATCAGCTCAAAGAGGTGGTCCCCGACAACCCCATGTCCCTCTATTACAAGGCGCGGATTTTCCTGGATATGAAATACTACGAGCAGGCGGAGCAAATCTACAGGGAACTTCTTTCCGAAGAGCCTCGTTTTGAGAACGGGCTGCTCGATCTGGCCTATATTTTCGAAGTAACCGACCGTCAGCGTGAGGCCGAAAAGACCTATATCAGGATTCTTTCAGGTAATACGGCAAGCGTGCAAGCCCGTACCAGACTTGGTAACCTTTACATGCGGGAGGGCAGGGCCGACGATGCAATTCGGCAGTTTAACCAGTTGCTCAAGATCAACCGCAAAGACTTGGAGAGCCAGCTTAAAATCGGCATCATCCAACTCCAGCAAAAAAACTACGAAGACGCCATAAGCGAGTTTACCGGCCTGCTAAAGGAAGACCCCAAATACGATCAGGCCCTCTATTATCTGGGGACCACATACGAAGAAAAGCTTGATTATGAACAGGCAATACGGAACTTTCGCCTGATTTCCCAGGCCAGCCCAATGTGGAATGCAGCGCAGTCGCGCTTGGCAATGGTTTTCGCAAAACTGAAAGATATTGCCAGCGGCGCCAAGGTGCTGAACGAGGCGATCGCCAAGAGCCCTGATGTGAGTGACCTCTATCTGTATCTGGCAATCATATACGAAGAGGCCGACCAGTACGATGAGTCAATAAAGGCCCTCGATCGCGGCCTGGAAAAGCTGCCCAATGACACGGAATTGCTTTTCCGCAAAGGGATGGTTATGGACAAAACAGGCAAGAAGGAAGAAGCTGTCCAGACAATGCGCAGAATTCTGTCTATTGATCCGAAGAATGCCAATGCTCTTAACTACATCGGCTACAGCTACGCTGAAATGGGAACAGACCTTGTCAGCGCCAAGGATATGATAATTCAGGCCCTCGATATTTCACCTGATGATGGCTATATCATGGACAGCCTCGGCTGGGTCTATTTCAAGATGGGCAACCACAAGAAGGCCCTGGACACGCTGCTCGAGGCAATAAAGCGGGTGCCTGATGATCCGGTTATTCTTGAGCATCTGGGAGACGTCTACCTGGAGCTTGGCAGGAAGGCTAAGGCCACCGAAGCCTACCAGAAAGCGATCCAGTACAATCACTCCGAACCCGGAAAAATAAAGGCAAAGCTCGACGCCATAAAATAGCCGTAAGCTTTGAGCTTGAGTACACTTCGCGGAGCGTTGAGATTTTGCCCTATATCCCCTCAACGGTCACAAACAACCGGTTTCACGACAGCCATCGCATCCAATCTGAGTTCAATTCTATGGAAACTTATCCCAGACCTTCACCGGTACGGCAAGCCTCCGGATTCAACACTCCGGAGTTGTGTCGATGTGGCTTGGTGGGGAGGCTCTTTTTCAACGCGCCCAGTTCTTGCGTGCTCCTCTGCCTTCTGCTCCTCCTGGTGATTTCTGCGGGTTGCGCCCGCTCGTTGGAAAAACTTCCTGCCGTATCGGGAAAACCTGCTGCTCCATCTTTCGACATCGCTAAAATGAAAGAAAGATCAGATTTCTGGCGCGATTGCCAATGCGAATTCCGGCTCAGGGTTGACAGCAAAACCTCGAAATTCAGCTCGCGCGCGATCATTATCGCAAAAGGGCGGAATTTTGTCAGGTTCGAAACGTTCACTCCGCTCGGCCAGACGGCCGCCCTTTATGTTTTCAACGAAACAGGGCCGGCTCTTCTGATTCCTTCTGAAAAGGTGATCTTCACGGCGCAGCGTCCTGAAACCCTTGCTCGCGAGTTCCTGGGGGTCAGCCTGCCGGTCGATCTCTTTCGCTACGCGCTTACCGCTTCGGTCCCTGCCGAGCAATACGAACACCTCGAAAGCCGCCCTGACGCTGGCGGGTGGCGCCTGATTTCAAACAGCGAGGGAAATTATTTCGAATGGCTCATCACTGCCGGCTCGCTCGCTCTTGAAGGGATATTAGTTCGCAGCGCCGAGTTCGAAGGCCGCGTTTCCTATGATCCGCCCGTTGGGTTCACAAAAGAAGCTGTGCCCGGCAAAATTCGAATTTCCTCAAGTGAATGGAATATGGAAATTGGTCTCGAAGAGCTAAAGCCCGCTCCACAATTCCAGCCTTCGGCATTTTACATGCCCTCCCTGCCCGATGTGCGAAAGGTGGACCTGGACAAGATAAAATGAGCAGAGCGGAATATCCGGGAAAGCGCTTCGCTGTGGACATAATGCTGGGCAAGCTGGCAAAATGGCTCCGGGTGATTGGATTCGACGCTCGTTCGATGCCGCTTGATGACCGGGTCCGGGTTGATTGCCTGCTTTCCGAAGGGATCATTCCAGTTACCCGGAGAGAGAAATTGCGAGATATTGAGGGCGTCCTCTTCATTCGCAACGATCGTGAGTTCGAGCAGTTGAAAGAATTGATATCCTCGCTGAGCATAGGTATTGACGAGTTGCGGCCGTTTTCAAGATGCAGTCTGTGCAATGTCGATTTGCTTGAGATACCGATGGAGGCGGCCTTCGGCGCTGTTCCGGATTATGTTCTCGAGACAGCTTCGAATTTCCGCAAGTGTCCGAAATGCGCAAGGGTGTACTGGCCTGGAAGCCACAGGCAAAAAATGTTTGACAAACTGGAGTCCGTAACAGGCTGGGAGCTGCGCGAAGGGGGGAAAAATGGAGGCGAGTGACATAGTGGAGAAAGTATCCCGCCTAATTCTGAAATGGCTCAGGCTCGCATGGATATGGGTACTGAAGTTTGTGAAAATCATGATTCAAAAATTCAGGGTCCGCAAAGCCCAAAGCAACCTCTGTCAGAGAAGATCGCGGCTTGGCGCCGAATTCTATTCGCTTCACAGGCAAGGCGAAACCGATTTTCTCAAATCTCTCGTTGTCCTCCAGCAACTGAAAATCGTCGAAGAAGCCGAATCGCGTGTATTCGCCGTCCACGACCGCATCATGGCCATTGAGAAGGAATATCGCAGAAAAAAAGAGGCCATTACGGGAGGTTCGGCCAATGGGAAGGCCATTTTCTGACATCTCTTAGTGCCCAAACAACAATTTCTCTTTAAAGAAAATATACTACCAACGGGTGCCCGACCTAAGTGTTAGTATCTGCCTCCTGTGAGGTTTCGTCTCCGGGATTATCAAGGCTGTGCACAGTCAGACGGGTCTCCCTGTATTTTGTCCAGCGCGTGAGGCAGAGCCTGGAGGATCGTTTCCAGGTTTTCGATAGCGCCTTTCGGGCTTCCCGGAAGATTGACGATGAGAGTTTTTCCGCGGATGCCTGCGACCGCCCTGGAGATCATCGCATGAGGAGTCTTTTGCAGGCTGGCGGCCCGCATGGCCTCGGCCAATCCGGGAACCGCCTTTTCGATAACCGAAAGAGTAGCCTCGGGAGTAACGTCGCGCGGCGCAACCCCGGTACCGCCGGTTGTAAGAATAAGGGCCGCTTTTTCGACGTCCGACAGATCGGTAAGCACCTTTCGGATCTCTTCGCATTCGTCGGCAATAACGGTCTTACAACATACTTCAAACCCCTCGGCGACAAGCCTGTCCACCAGGATCTGCCCGGATCGGTCCTCGCGCGCTCCCCGCGAGCCCCGGTCGCTGATCGTCACAACTGCAGTTTTTCTGGAAAACATAACCTTCTTTCCAAATCAGCCGTCAAGTCTTTTTGCTCATAAGCCGTTTTGCGGTTGCGCTGATCACGGATGCAACGGACCTGCTCGCAGCTATTCGCTTCGAGTCTCGATGCACGCCCTCAAAAAAGCTTATTTTTCCTCTTTTTCCTTTTTGGCAAGCTCTGCTATTTTCTCCTGAAGCGGTCCCGGGACTTCTTCATAGTGGGAGAATTTCATGGTGAACATACCGCGGCCCGCTGTCATCGAGCGCAGATCGGG
>Ga0074045_10003839_pt1 | contig 13483 bp, 12 predicted proteins | sample BogForMeECP23OM2_FD_94442 | JGI IMG/M metagenome (GOLD analysis project Ga0074045, IMG submission 94442) | Bog forest soil microbial communities from Calvert Island, British Columbia, Canada - Bog Forest MetaG ECP23OM2 | ecosystem: Environmental > Terrestrial > Soil > Wetlands ... | reverse complement strand
CTGCTGCCCAAGGACCCGAACGACGAGAAGAACGTGGTGCTGGAAATCCGGGCGGGAACTGGCGGAGACGAAGCGACGCTGTTTGCGGCGGAGATGTTCCGCATGTACAGCCGCTACGCGGAAGTGAACCGCTGGAAAGTGGAGGTGCTGTCGAGCTCGGACTCGGGCGTCGGCGGACTGAAGGAAGTGATCGCCATCATCGAAGGCCACGGGGTCTATTCGCGGCTGAAGTATGAGAGCGGCGTGCATCGGGTGCAACGCGTGCCGGAGACCGAGACGCAGGGCCGCGTACATACATCGGCGGTGACGGTCGCGATACTGCCCGAAGCCGAGGACGTGGATGTGAAAATCGAGGCGAAAGACATTCGCATCGATACCTTTTGTTCGTCGGGACCAGGCGGACAATCGGTGAATACGACGTACTCCGCGGTGCGTATCACGCACCTGCCGACGAATACCGTTGTCAGTTGTCAGGACGAGAAGTCGCAGATCAAGAACCGCGAAAAAGGCATGCGTGTGCTACGTGCCCGGCTCTACGAGATGGAGCAGCAGAAGCAGCAGAATGCACTTGCCAAGGAACGCAAGGCCATGGTGGGCTCGGGCGATCGGAGCGAGAAAATCCGGACGTACAACTTCCCACAGAACCGGGTTACGGACCACCGCATAGGCTATACGGCGCACCAGTTACCGGAGTTCATGGACGGCAAGCTGCAACCCATGATCGATGCGCTGATTACGCACTTCCAGTCGGAGAAGCTGAAGGCGGAATCGACGGTGCTGGCGTAGCACTTCGCCGCAACCGCCAGCTGCGGCTAGAATCTCCCCGTGCACCTCAAGCAAGCGCTCGCGTCAGCGGTAGAGCAATTGGAGTCTGCCGACGTCGGCTCGCCACGCATGAACGCTGAGACGCTGATGATGTTCGTGCTCGGCGTCAATCGCGCCTATCTTTACGCTCATCCTGAGCGCGAGCTGACATCCGAAGAGCAAACCCGTTACGACGAAGTGGTGGGCCAACGATCGGCAGGGATGCCGTCGCAATACATCACCGGCCACCAGGAGTTCTGGGGGCTGGATTTTGTGGTCACGCCCGCGGTACTGATTCCGCGGCCGGAGACAGAACACCTCGTCGAAACCGTGCTGGATTTCGCCCGTGAAATCGAGCGTGCCAAAATTGTCGATGTGGGGACCGGTTCGGGCTGCATCGCCCTCGCACTAGCGCACGAGTTGAAGGGCGCTGAAGTGTTTGCCGTGGATCTCTCTGCGGATGCGCTGGAGGTCGCTCGAGCCAATGCCGCGCGGTTGCAGTTAGATGGCCGTGTAATGTTCGTGCAGAGCAATGTACTGGAAGCGCTGTCTGGCGTTCGCGATTTCGACTTCGTGGTGAGCAACCCTCCGTATGTCGGCAAAAACGAAGCCGACAAGGTGCAGCGCTCCGTGTTCGAGTTCGAGCCCAGGATGGCGGTGTTCTCAGGCCAGGATGGGTTAGATGTCATCCGTCCGCTGATTGCGGAGGCCCACATTGCGCTAAAGCCCGGCGGGTGGCTGGCGATGGAGATTGGCTACTCCATGCGCGATATGGTGCTGGAGTTGCTCGATCTTACAGTGTGGGATAACGTTCGGGTGGTACCCGACCTGCAGGGCATCCCACGGGTAATCGCCGCTCGCAAGCTCTAGTGCCGGAAGTGCCGCACTCCGGTGGTCACCATAGCCAGTCCCAGCTTGTTCGCTGTATCGACGACTTCCTGATCGCGCACTGAGCCGCCGGGCTGGATGATGGCGGTTGCGCCTGCTTCTGCGATGACTTCCACGCCGTCGGGAAACGGGAAGAACGCGTCGGAGGCGGCGACCGAACCCTTGATGCCCAGCACCGACTTCATGGCGCCAATGCGCGCGGAATCGACCCGGCTCATCTGACCGGCGCCAACTCCCGTGCTCTGGCCGTTGCGTGCATAGAGAATGGCATTTGACTTCACGTGCTTGCAAACCACCCAGGCGAACAGCAGGTCGCGCATCTCCTGTTCGGTCGGCTTACGCTCAGTCACAACTTTCAGATCGGCCTTAGTCAGCGGGCGCATATCGTTGTCCTGCAAGAGGACGCCGCCAGAGACGTTCTTCAGTACCCATTTCTGCTCCATGGGCTCGACTTCCACCAGGCGCAGGTTCTTCTTCGTCGCAAAGATAACCTTAGCCTCGTCGTCGAACTTCGGAGCCGCGACTACCTCGAGAAAGAGTTTGGCCATCTCGGTCGCCGTCGCCGCGTCAATAGGGCGGTTCACGCCGATTACACCGCCAAACGCCGAGACCGGATCGCACTCCAGTGCGCGCTGGTAGGCCCCTGCCAACGTGGGAGCCACCGCAGTGCCGCATGGGTTGGTGTGCTTGATAATGGCGACCACCGGCTCTTCGAACTCCTGCGCCAGATCCCATGCCGCCTGCAGATCGACGATATTGTTGTAGCTGAGTTCCTTCCCTTGAAGTTGCTTTGCGTTCGCGACGCCCTTTCCCGAACCATCAGCGTACAGCGCGGCAGTCTGATGCGGGTTCTCGCCGTAACGCAGGTCAAACGCTTTGTGGAACGACAGCCGCAAGGTCTGAGGAAATAAATCCGAACTGGCAGCCTTGAACTTCCCGTCCTCCGGCGGTGCGATGCTCTCCAGCCTGGAAGCAATGGCAGAGTCGTACGCCGCAGTGGTTGCAAACGCCTTCTGTGCCAGTCGCCATTTCGTTGTCACCGATAGCGATCCACCCTCCGCCTTCATCTCGGAGGCGACCGCTTCGTAGTCGCCGGGCGAGGTCACGATGGCCACGTCCTGAAAATTCTTGGCGGCCGAGCGCACCATCGACGGCCCACCGATGTCGATGTTCTCGATAATGTCGTGGAACTCGACGCCCGGTTTTGAGGCGGTCTTTTCGAAGGCGTAGAGGTTCACCACAACCATGTCGATGGGCTCGATTGCATGCTCGGCAATAGCGGCACGATGTTGCGGATTATCGCGGATGTGGAGAATCCCACCATGGACCATTGGGTGCAGCGTCTTCACTCGTCCGTCGAGCATTTCGGGGAAGCCAGTCAGCTCGGAGATGTCTTTTACGGCGATGCCAGAGTCGCGCAACAATTTCGCAGTGCCGCCGGTGGAGATTAATTCGACGCCCAGGGACGCGAGTTCACGCGCGAAGTCGACAAGTCCGGTTTTGTCCGTGACGCTGAGCAATGCCCTTTGAATTCTTGCCATGAATGCCTCTTGAAAAAATAAGTAGGGTTATTTCGGCAGCCGCAATTCAAACTACGGAAGTTGGAGCCCTACATAGCAGGATAGCGGAAGCAACGCACCCGGAGAAATGCCTGATGCATTGTCTAACAAGTCGAGTTTGCGCGATCCAGTTGCGTGACAATAGCCTGAGGTACGCTGCTCGGTGTTCTTAGAGTCTAGCGGCTTGCGGGCGCCGCCATCTTCTTCACCATAGCGATGACGAGCTTGCGGTCGCTGTCGTTCAAGCTCGAGGAGTAGCGACGAATCTGGGTGAGGAATCGAACTTCGTCCTCGGCCAAGTGAGGCGCAGCCTTGCTGCCGTTGTCACCCTCATGCTCGTTGAAGAATTGCGCAAGAGCAAGGTCCATCGCTGTCGCGATCTTGGCTAGGGTGTCGAGCGAAGGAATGGTGTGGCCGTTCTCCACGCGCGACAGGTAGCAGCGCAGAAGTCCAGTGCGCTTTTCGATGTCGCCCTGCGACATTCCTTTTTGCAAGCGGTAATTGCGGATCGTTTCGCCGATGTTCATGCCAGAGGGCTACCTCGAATAAAGTGCGCTGAAGTTGACTGCATAGTAACCACTTGTCCCCACAGAGGCAAGGAAAACTTGCATTTCCAGACTTTTCTTTCGCAATGTTGATGGAAATCGAATAGTAACTGGTTACCCATTTATTACTAAAGTGACGGAATTTTATGCGACTCATGTGGCGGGTCTGACTGCCTAAACGGGTGGCCGACATGCCAGCCACATCTCCATATACGACAGGCCATCGACCTGCGGGGGAGGAGGTGCTGAGACTTCCTGAAACCCGAAACGACGGTAGAGTTGGACGGCGGCCTGCATGGTTGAAGTGTCGGTATCGAGCCGCAGGCGAATGTAGCCCTTGCGTTTGGCCACCAGAATTGCTTGCTCAACAAGAGCCGTGCCCAGCCTCGCGCCGCGAAAGGCTGGCGAGACGTACAGCCGCTTCATCTCGCAAGCTCCGGGGAGCATAAAGGGACGGAGGCCTACGCATCCTACAGGAACGCCGTCGATGGTGGCCAGGAGGAGGGCACCTTTGGGCGCCGCGTAGTCTCCTGGAAGGTTGACCCATTCTAGGTCGGGGAAGCGGAAGTGCGGGGGAAGTCCAGACTGGTAAGCCTGCATCAGCGACCGGACTTGCTCGATCTGTACGAGAGTGGCAACTTCAATGATCTCGGCTCCAAACCTCATCTGGACTCATCCCATCAGAATTCCGCCGTTCACTTTCAACACTTCCCCGGTGATGTACCCGGCTTCCTCCGAGGCGAGGAATTTGACAGCATGAGCGACATCGAGATCGGTGCCGGCTCGACCCAGGGGGATGTTCTTGACCATGCTCTCTTTTAGCTCGGCGGGGAGCACGGAGGTCATGGCAGTCTCAATCCAGCCGGGCGCGACGGCGTTGACCGTGATGTTGCGTGAGGCGACTTCGCGGGCGACGGCCATGGTCAATCCGATGAGGCCCGCCTTCGACGACGCATAGTTCGCCTGGCCGGCCTGGCCAATCTGGCCGAAGATACTGGTGATGTTAATGATGCGGCCCCAGCGCTGCTTGAGCATGGATCCGATCACGGCCTGGGTCAGGAGGAATGGTGCGGTGAGATTGGTGTTCAGGACTTCGTCCCAGTCGGCGCGTTTCATGCGCATGACCAATTGGTCGCGAGTGACGCCGGCGTTGTTGACCAGGATGTCGATTTTGCCGAACCGCCCAATAACAGCCTTCGCTCCTGCCTTGATCTCTTCTTCGTTGGCCACATCGATCTTGAAGACCTCGGCCTCGCCGCCTGTGGAAGCAATTTCTGCGGCAAGCTCTTGCAGCTTTTCCTGGTTGCGGGCGCAGATCGCGACTTTCGCTCCGGCGGCGGCCAGCACCAGCGCGCATGCACGGCCGATGCCCTGCGATGCTCCGGTGATGAGCGCTACGCGGCCTTCCACTCCTGGCATGAGGGTCTCCTGGGTGAACCAAGCAGGATTATAACCACCACGACGCGGGTCGAAGCGAGGCGCGCGCTAGATGAGGCGTTCGGGCGCCCAGACCAGTACCTTGAGGGCTCGGGAGAAGTGGGTGAGATCCGGGGCGGCGGGTAGGTTGATGCCGGCGGTTTGCGCCATGGTGTTGCGCTCCAACTCCACGGTAGCGGCCTGAAGTTGCCATGGCAGGTGATGAATGTCAGCACGGTAGAGTCGCTTGCGGCTGGATGAATACAAGCAATAGCGTTCGGCGAGGAAGTACTCGAGCGATCCAGCATAGGCGCGGGTCGGCTGCCCGACCGGACCGTAGGCAGCCCCCAGCTCCGCGGGTTGTGGGCCGTGAGTTCGCTTAGTGCGATAGTCGATCTTGGGGCCTCCGCGTCCTGTTACTTTCATGGCGGCTTGCCAGTAGGGCAGACGATAGAAGATGCGCGCTCCCCAGACAGCGGAAAGGTGGCTCGCGTCGAGACTGAAGAAGAAAACTCCGGGTTTGCCGGCGTAGGTGACGTAGGTGCGCACGTTGATTTCGGCCAACTGCGAGATCCAGGGCAGCGCCGGGACACCCGGCGGGCGAAGATGGTTCATCCAGAAAGGGGTGATGGAGACCCAGGCGCGCTGTTGATAGGTGTCGAGGGTCAGGACGTCGGGGACGAGCGGGCGAAGCTTTTCGGGCGCAATTTCGTAGTGCAGGAACAGCAGGTCGTTCCAGCGCTGGGTCATTACCCAGGGTGCCATGGGAGCGGGCCAGGGACGATGCCGGGTGGCGAACAGGATGGAATCAGCGCCCAGCCAACTGGTCCGTCCCTCTTCGGGTAAGGCGGACGAGGCGTGGGGAGATTCGGACACAGCAGTCACCAGAGATTCTACCGCGATTCGAGAGGCAGGAAACGGGGGAAGATTTCCTCAGGCCGGTTGGTTTCGCGCATTGCTCAAAACTTCTGCTCCACCTATGATCGGCACAATGCCGAACGATGAGAAATCTGCCGCCGATCCCGGCGGAAACCACTCGCATTCCGATGCCACGACTGATGTTTATGCGGTGCATGGGGCCGATCCTGAAGTGCTGGCCTATGGCATGGCCAAGTATTCGCGATCGGCGCTGTCGTTACGCGAGTCGCTGGTGCAGCTGAACGAACAAAAGGCTGAGAAATTTCTCAACACGTTCTACTTCCAGTACGGCCATCGCAGCATTGCCGACCTGGCGCACCTTGCGTTTGCGGTGGAGAAGCTGTCGATCCTGGCGGCTACGGTTGTCGTCGATGAGCCGCGTTGGGACGGGCAGGAACGTTCGACACGGTATCAGGATTTTCAGAAGAGCGGCTACTACCTTCCCGATTTCGGCGACGATAACGCACGCAATTTGTATTGCTCGACAATTGATTTTCTTTTCGCCGAGTACCGTCACTTCTCGGAGGGGATGTTTCGGTATCTGCAGGCGGGGACACCGAAGCCCGCGGAAATGAAGCGGGACGCCTACGACCGGACGCTCAAGGCGCGGGCCTTCGATCTGTCGCGCTATCTTCTGCCGCTGGCGGCCAACACTTCGCTGGGACAGATTGTGAGCGCGCGCACGCTGGAGAACCAGGTCTCGCGGCTGCTGTCGCACACCCATGCCGAGGTGAGGCGGATCGGTGAATTACTGAAGAAAGCGGCGCGCGAAGCCGCATACAACGTGAACCAGGCGGTCGCTGAGCCCATACTCAAGGAGATCGAGCAGAGAACGGTTGAGTTGGCTGATCGAGCGCGAAAGTTGTTTATGCGTGAAGTCCATGCTGCCCCTACTTTGCTGAAGTACGCCGAGCCCAACTCCTACGATCAGGAGAGCCGGCGCGAGCTGGGCGCAGCGGCGGCCGAATTGCTGACCTCGCACCGGATGAAGCCTGCTCCTCTCGTCGATTTGTTGGAGGACGAGCCGCTGGAAGTAGAACTCGCTGCCACGCTCCTCTACCAGTACTCGCATCATTCTTATCGGCAGATTCGCGAAATCGTTGAGAGTCTGACGGCGGCGCAGCGGGCAGAGATCATCGACCTTGGGCTGCGGCATCGCGGCCGATACGATGAGGTGGCGCGAACGTATTGCAGCGGACAGAAGTTCCGCTTCGACATCCTGATGGACATCGGCGGATTTCGCGACATGCATCGCCACCGGCGCTGCGTACAGATCGTGCAGGATTACACCACGCGGCATGGGTACGACCGCCCAGATGACATCGATGCAGCGCAATTGTCTTCGCGATACGACACCGCCATGACCCGGGCGCAGGATACTGTCGCGCGTTTGGCGGCGCGACCGGCTGCCGAGGCAGAAGCGCAATCGCAGTACGTGATCACACTGGCTTATCGTAAGCGAGCATTGTTCAAGATGGACCTCGCGGAAGCGATTTACATCAGCGAGCTGCGCACCGGGCCGGCGGGACATTTCTCGTATCGCAACGTGGCTTACGCGATGTATGACGCGGTAGCACAACGCTATCCCGAGTTGGGGAAATATTTTCGCGTCACAGACGTACGTGAGCCAGTAGATTTACTGAAGCGTTAACGGGGAAGGGATCGGGGTTCTTCCTCGGAACCCCGATGAATCTGGCATAAGTAGTTTTAAAATCAATGATTAAGGGCCAGGCGCGGAATTCATTGTCGCAGAAGTGTGTGATAGTGATTGGTCGGGTACTTTCGTAACCTCATCTTCGCTATTTCTTCGCTTCTGCGAGCTCTCGCGGTATATACTACGCGGTCGGTAAACATGCGCCTCTCCAGGGAAACCCTTCCACCGGCCTGCGCGCCTGCCCACTGACGCAGTGCAGATTCATAAATTTCGGCGGCCTGCGGGAAGGCGATTTCCCGGTCCCGAGGCTGCCCAGGAGCGGCAATTGTGGCGGACGAGAAGACAGAAAAAAGCCGTGCAGTCGATGTAGCAATCTCGCAGATCGAAAAGCAGTTCGGCAAAGGCTCGATCATGAAGCTGGGGACCAAGGAGGCTGTGGTTCCCATTTCCGTAATTTCCACGGGGTCCATTTCGTTTGATGCGGCGCTGGGAGTGGGCGGCATTCCACGCGGACGCGTGATCGAGATCTTCGGGCCGGAATCCTCCGGCAAAACCACCATCGCGCTGCAGGTCATCGCCGAAGCACAGAAGCAGGGTGGCATGGCGGCCTTTGTGGACGCGGAACATGCGCTCGATCCCATCTACGCCAAGAAGCTGGGTGTGGACGTAGACAACCTGCTGGTCTCGCAGCCCGATTACGGCGAGCAGGCGCTGGAGATTGCTGAAGCGCTGGTGCGCTCGGGCGCGATCGACGTGCTGGTGGTGGACTCGGTCGCCGCGCTGGTTCCCAAGGCCGAGCTCGACGGCGAGATGGGTGACAGCCACGTTGGCCTGCAGGCCCGGCTGATGTCGCAGGCGCTGCGCAAGCTGACCGGCATTGTCTCAAAGTCGCGTACCAGCCTCATCTTTATCAACCAGATTCGCGAAAAGATCGGTGTCATGTTCGGCAATCCCGAGACCACGACGGGCGGCAGGGCGCTGAAGTTCTATTCGTCGGTGCGGGTGGACATTCGCCGCATTGGCGCGATTAAGGACGGCGACATCGTGGTGGGCTCGCGCACCAAGGTGAAGATCGTGAAGAACAAGACGGCCGCACCGTTCCGCGAGGCGGAATTCGACATTGTTTACGGCGAAGGGATTTCGCGAGAAGGCGACCTGATCGACCAAGCAGTCAATCTCGCACTGGTGGAGAAGTCAGGCTCGTGGTTCAGCTATAAGAGCGACCGCATCGGGCAGGGCCGGGAGAACGCCAAGCAGTTCCTGAAGCAGAACCTCGACATCCGCGAGAAGCTGGAAACTGAAGTGCGCAAGGCGCTGGGGCTGACGTCGATCGAGGAGAGGGCGGCGGCAGCGGCGGCCAATGCGGAGGCGGCGCCGAGTGCGACACCGAAGGGGCCGGCGGGACGGAAGTAGCCGCCGGCATAAATTTCGAGCCAGGGGACCGAGCGCAGTGTGCGGTCCCCTATTTTTTGTCGCAGGGAATAATTGCCTCGCGACTGGCGCACGGCATAAAATCGAAGCTCCAAATCCCGCCTGCCGAGGCTTCTTGAAACAGATCGTCGCCATCTATCCCGGATCGTTCGATCCCGTGACCAACGGGCATCTCGACCTGATCCACCGGGGTTGCAAGCTGTTCGACCGCCTAGTCGTAGCCATTGCGCGCAATCCCGACAAAGAGGATTCGCTGTTCAGCCTGGAAGAGCGGATGGAGATGTTGATGGCGATGACCGCCGACTTGGAAAACGTCACGGTCGATGCGTTCGAGGGCTTGCTGATGACGTACTGCGTGCAGAAGAACGCCAACGCAGTGCTGCGCGGGATTCGCGCGGTCAGTGATTATGAATTCGAACTGCAGATGGCGTTGATGAACCGGAAGATCGAGCCCCGCGTGGAGACGGTGTTCATGATGCCGGCGGAAAAGTACTCATACCTGAGCTCGCGGATCGTGCGCGAGATCGCATTGTTCGGCGGTCCCCTCTCAGGACTGGTGCCGGAACTGGTGGAAGAACACCTGCGCCGCCGCGTGGAACAGAAGCGGACCGCAACAAACGGAATCCCAATCAAGTAAAGGCTGAACTCATGTCAACGACTGGAACCCAGCTGTCCTCGTATCTCACTAACCGCATTCAACGGATCAAACCGTCGGCCACGATGGCGGTAGCTGCCGAAGCCGATAAGCTTAGGGTGAATGGCGCCGACCTGGTGGACTTCGGCGCGGGCGAGCCGCACTTCAACACGCCGCAGCACATCAAGGACGCTGCCATCGCGGCCATCAATGCCAATTTCACCAAGTACACGGCGGTGGGCGGCACGACCGAACTGCGCGATGCTATCGTGAAGCGCCACGCGACAGACTTCGGCTCCGACTACAAGCGCGAAGAGTGCATGGCGTCGGTCGGGGGTAAGCACGCGCTGTTCAACGCCATCCAGGTGCTGGTCGATCATGGCGACGAGGTGATTCTGCCGGTGCCGTACTGGGTGTCGTTCAAAGACATCATCCGCTACGCGGGCGGCGAGCCGGTCTACATTCCCACCGACGAGCGGCACGATTTCGCGCTGACGGCCGAGATGGTGGAGCGCGCTATCACGCCGCGGACCAAGATGATCATCCTGAACTCGCCGAACAATCCTTCTGGTTCGGTGATGAAGCCGGAAGACATGATCTCGGTATTGCGGCTGGCCCACGAACGCGGTATTTACGTGATCTCCGACGAGTGCTATGTGTACTTGAACTTCACTGGGCACCTGTTCTCTGCGGGCGAGGTCCACGACGTGAAGGAGCGGCTGCTGATTTTGGGGTCGCTGTCGAAGACCTATGCCATGACGGGGTGGCGCCTGGGCTATGTGTTGGGACCGTCTCCGGTGGTCGCCGCGATGAACAAGCTGCAGAGCCAGAGCACGTCAAGTCCGACGTCGATCGTGCAGAAGGCGGCAGTGACTGCGTTGACCAGTTCGCAGGATTGCGTGAGAGAAATGCTGGCGGGCTATATGCATCTGCGCAACAAAGTGGTGGCCGGATTGCGCGCCATTCCTGGCTTGACCTGCGCGTCGCCGAACGGCGCGTTCTATGCGTACCCCAACGTCAGCCACTACTTTGGCAACGAGGGGATGAACTCCGCCACGGACGCTGCCAATAAGCTGTTGCACGAGGCACACGTGGTAGTCGTTCCGGGCGAAGCGTTCGGCACGCAGGACCACGTGCGCATGTCGTACGCGGTGTCGGAGAGCGAGCTGGACCGGGGTCTGGAACGCATGCGGAAGTTCTTCGCCAGCCTGTAATTGATATCCTGAACAACCGGGTCCCCGTTCTACCGTCCGCCGTGGTGGACGTTGGGCGGGGACCGCAAGACCATGCCTGATCTGTATCCATTCTTGCTGCTGCCGATCTTTGACGAGCGCCCGTGGGGCGTTCGCGACCTTCGTCCGATCTACACAAAGGTTGTGAAGGAACCGATTGGCGAAGCCTGGTTGACTTGGAGTGACAGCTGTATTGCGAACGGGCCCTTGGCGGGACGCAAGCTGGGCGATGTCGCGCGACAGTATCGCAGGGATCTTGTGGGCTCCGTGGCGGTTTTCGAAGATCGCTTTCCGTTGCTGGTGAAGTTTCTCTTTCCTGCCGAGAAGCTCTCCGTACAGGTGCATCCGGACGATGCGGGAGCGCAGAAGGTGGGCGAGCCGTACGGCAAGACCGAGTGCTGGTATGTGCTGCAGGCGGCGCCAGGTGCTCAAGTCGCGCTCGGGCTCAATCCAGGCACTATGCTGACAGAGTTCGAGCGGTCCATCCTAAATGGCCACGCGGAGGAATTGTTGCGCTGGGTCAATGTCAGTGCGGGCGACATGCTCTACGTGACCGCAGGGACGGTGCATACAATCGGCGGGGGCATGATTGTGGTGGAGACGCAGCAGTCCTCCGATATCACCTACCGGCTTTATGACTATGGTCGCGGGCGAGAGCTGCACATCAAAGATGGTCTGGCCGCCGTGAAACTGGACAGCAAGGCTGGCAAGGTCGTCGGCAGCAATGGCGGAGGCCCCAACGTGCTGTTGCGGTCGCCGTTCTTCGAGGTCGAGAAGATGAAGCTGCGTGAGCCTATGCAGGGGAGCGTTTCGTTGGCGTCGCCGCACATCATCGTGGCCATCGACGGCTCAGGAGTCATCGAGTCAGCGGGCATGGAGCCCGTCAGTCTTGCCAAGGGGGAAGCCGTGGTGGTGCCGGCGTGCGTGCCGGAGTATTCAGTAAGACCACAGTGGGAGCTGGAAGTGATGCGCATGTCGCTGCCAACCGGCGACGTTGCAGAACCACAGACGGTGCTTGGATAATCGAGCGAGAGCCCGCAACCGCGGGCATAAGGGGCCCTTTGGGCGAAACAGCGATCAAGAATTTCTATCCAGTGATATTGGCCGGCGGCCGCGGCACGCGGTTCTGGCCGCTCAGCCGCAAACGTAAGGCCAAGCAGCTGTTGCCGCTCAATAGTGCGAAGAGCATGATCCAGGAAACGGTGGAGAGGCTGCAACCGCTCGCGCCGAACCAGGATTTTTGGGTCATCACCAATGACGACCTGCGCGCGCCGATTCTGAAACAACTTCCCGTGCTCGACCCCAACCAGGTGCTGGCCGAGCCGGTTGGGAGGAACACCGCGCCGGCAATTGGGCTGGCGGCGTTCGTCCTGGCGCGGACCGATCCGGGCGCGGTCATTGGAATGTTTCCTTCGGACCACGTGATACAGAACGAACCGGGGTTTCGTGCAAACGTCGAGCGCGCGGTCGAGATTGCGCGGAGCGGGGCGAACATCGTTGTGATGGGGATTCCGCCGACGAGGTCCGAGACAGGGTACGGCTACATCGAAGTGGGAGAGAAGTTGACGCAAGAGAGCTTCCCGGTGCGGCGGTTCATCGAGAAACCAGAGAAGAAAGTTGTCGAGGAGTTTGTGAAGGCGGGCAATTACTTCTGGAACAGCGGTATGTTCGTGTGGGGCGCGCGGACGCTGGCCGACGCGTTGCGCGAGCACCTGCCGAAGTCGGCTCCGCTTCTCGAACAGATTGCCGCGAGCTATGGCACGGCGGACTTCGACGCCCAGTTTGCCGAGCTTTATCCGAAATGCGAAAGCATCAGCATCGATTACGCCGTTCTGGAGCCGCGCTCGCAAAAAGGCGAAGGGGCATCGGGAATCTATTGCATTCCCGCCGACTTTGGCTGGAACGATCTGGGTTCGTGGACTGCGCTCTATGAGCACCGCGCAGCGGCGCAGCCTGAGCTGCAGAACGTAATTTCGTCGCAGCAGAATTTCGCATTGCAGGCGTCGGGCAACTTTGTGCATTCCGAAAAGTTTGTCGCGGTGGTGGGAGTGAACAACCTCGTCGTCGTGGAGACCGAGGACGCACTGTTGATCACCACGCGCGAACAGGCGCAGGACGTGGGCAAAGTCGTAAAGTATCTCGACGAGCAGAAGCTGACCGACCTCGTGTAGCGGACCGTGCATCAGTCCGGCAACCTAATCATGGCGACCCAGATCAAGTTCGGCACCGACGGATGGCGCGGCATCATTGCCGACGACTATACCTTTGAGAACGTGCGGCGCGTGGGCAATGCCATTGCACATTACGTGCACGAGAACGAGGACGCGACGAAGGGGCTGGTGGTTGGTTATGACACGCGCTTCGCTTCGCGGGCTTTTGCCGAGACGATCTCCGAAGTGCTG
>Ga0074045_10003838_pt1 | contig 13483 bp, 11 predicted proteins | sample BogForMeECP23OM2_FD_94442 | JGI IMG/M metagenome (GOLD analysis project Ga0074045, IMG submission 94442) | Bog forest soil microbial communities from Calvert Island, British Columbia, Canada - Bog Forest MetaG ECP23OM2 | ecosystem: Environmental > Terrestrial > Soil > Wetlands ... | reverse complement strand
ACCACGAACAAATCGGAGATTTCTTTCGATACTTCGCGGTTCTGCACAACAAGAGAATCCGCCGGTGGCCGTTGGCGACATATTCATCCGCAAAACTGCTAACTCCGACAGGCTGCTAGGGTTCATCGTTTCCCCAACATCGCGAAGCGCTGCTGGAGCGGATTTGCTGGTCACCGACCAAGAGTGTCGCAAGGCTTGGTCAGTCCAAGTGAAGACCAACAAGAAGCCGGCGAATTTCTGGCTCGTCGGTGCGCACACGGCAAAGCTCAAGTCTCAAAGTCACGCTTATGTTTTCGTCAATTTACGGAAGGAAGGACGCCCGGAATTTATCGTTGCCTCAAGTCACCATGTCGCGTCACATGTGGTGGTTGGAACGAGCACAACCGGGTCGGTCTGGTATTCCTTCTACAAAAAGGATCGCCACTTCGATGGAGAAGGCTGGGAGTTGTTCGGCGATCCTCACGCGACAGTCGAAGTCGATGCAGCGAACGAGCCCGTGGAGACCCTGAGCACCTGAGACGACGCGCGCTCCGGGACCAGCAGCCGACCGTTTCTCACGCATTCCCCGCCAGAAAGTCCATCGCCGCCTGCACCCCGCCGCGCTGGTGCGGGATCCCCGTCTCGCGCAGGCCCATCTCGACCCCGCCCAGCGCGCCGACGAGCGTCAGGTCGTTGATGTCGCCGAGGTGCCCGATCCGGAACACCTTGTCCTTCAGCTGACCGAGCCCGGTGCCGAGGCTCATGTTGTGCCGCTCCAGCACCGACGCCCGCAGCGCGTCGGCACTGTGCCCCTCCGGCACGCGCACGCCGGTCAGCACCGGCGAGTGATGCCTCGCCTCGGCGCACTGCACCTCCAGCCCCCACGTATGGACGGCGCGTCGCGTCGCCTCGGCGAACCGCTCGTGACGGGCGAAGACGTTGTCGAGGCCTTCCTCGTCGATCATCTGCAGCGCGACATCCAGCCCGTACAACAGGTTCGTCGACGGCGTGTACGGGAAGTACCCGGCGCGGTTGTTGTCCAGCATCGGCCCCCAGTCCCAGTAGCCGCGCGGCATCGTCGATGATGTGCGCGCCGCCAGCGCCTTGTCGCTGATCGCGTTGAACGACAGGCCGGGGGGCAGCATCAGCCCCTTCTGCGAGCACGCGATCGTCACGTCGACGCGCCACTCGTCATGGCGGAAGTCCACCGACGCGAGCGACGAAATCGTGTCCACCAACAGCAGCGCGGGATGCCTGGCCTCGTCCATCACGCGCCGCACATCGCCGATCGGCGACACGCAGCCGGTGGACGTCTCGTTGTGCACGACGCACACCGCCTTGATGCGGTGCTGCGTGTCCCGCGTCAGGTGCGCGCCGATCGCCGCGACATCGGCCCCGCGGCGCCAGTCGGTGTCGATGAAGACCGGCTCCAGGCGCAGGCGCCGCGCCAGCTCTTCCCACAGCGTCGCGAACCAGCCGGTGCGGTACATCAGCACCGCGTCGCCGGGCGAGAGCGTGTTCACTAGCGCCGCTTCCCACGCCCCGGTGCCCGAGCCCGGATAGACGATCACCTTCCCGCTGGTCTTGAAGACGGTCCGCAGCCGCTCGAGCACCCGCCGCCCGAGTTCGCCGAACGCGGGCCCGCGATGGTCGATCGTGGGATTGTCGATCGCCCGCAGCACGCGGTCCGGCACTGGGCTCGGCCCCGGGATCTGCAGGAAATGCCGTCCGATCGGCCGCCGGGATTGGGTCACTGTGTCCTCCTGCTGGCGCACCCATGGCGTGCGCCCATGGCGCGTGCCGGTTTCCCCCGGCTTATCTAGGATGCCGTCTCATGGACGCACTGACGATCACCACGCAACCCGGCGACGACCGGCTTGCCCGCCGCCTGCGGCAGGCGACCCGGTCGGACGTGCTGTTCGGCCCCGCCGACCGCGGCCGCTATGCGACCGACGCCTCCATCTATCAGGTCGAACCCATCGGCGTGGTGCTGCCCCGCAGCATCGACGACGTGGCGGCCACGCTCTCGATCGCGCGCGAGCACGGCGTGCCGGTGCTGCCCCGCGGCGCGGGCACGAGCCAGTGCGGGCAGACGGTCAACCGCGCGATCGTCATCGATTTCAGCCGACACCTGAACGGCGTCCTGTCGATCGACCCCGAGCGGCACGAGGCCGTGGTCGAGCCGGGCATCGTGTTGTCGCACCTGAACGCCGCGCTGCGCCCGCATGGGCTGTTCTTCCCGGTCGATCCGTCGACGCACAGCCGCTGCACGATCGGCGGCATGGCCGGCAACAACAGCTGCGGCGCGAAGTCGATCCGCTACGGATTGATGGCCGACAACGTGCTGGCCATCGACGCCATCCTGGCCGACGGCACGCGCCACGTCTTCGGCCCCGCCGACGACGCGCCGCCGGCGCGGATCGCCGAACTGGTCGCGCGGCTGCGTGCGCTGGGCGCCCGCGAGGCGGAGGAGATCGCCGCGCGGTTCCCGTGGCTGCTGCGCCGCGTCGGCGGCTACAACGTCGAGACCCTGACGCCCGTGGCACGCCTCTCTGGCCAGGGCAACCTCGCGCGGCTGCTGGTCGGGTCGGAGGGCACGCTCGCGGTGTCGGCAGCGCTGACGCTGAAGCTGGCACCGATCAAGCCCCGCCGCGTCCTCGGCATCTGCCAGTTCCCGACCTTCCGGGACGCGATGGCGAGTGCCAGGCATCTCGTCGAACTCGATCCCGAAGCGGTGGAGCTGGTCGACCGCACGATGATCGACCTCGGCCGGTCGATCGCGATCTACCGTGACACGATCGGACAGATGCTGATCGGCGAGCCTGACAGCGTGCTGATCGTCGAGTTCCACGGCGACGACGACGCGAAGCTCGCGCGCAAGCTCGACGATCTCGATGAGGTGATGAGCGAGCTGGGCTTCCCGGGCGCCGTGGTGCGCGCGACGGACGCGGGCTTCCAGGCGCGCATCGCGCAGGTGCGCGAGGCCGGGCTCAACATCATGATGTCGATGAAGGGCGACGCGAAACCGGTGTCGTTCATCGAAGACACGGCCGTCGCGTTGGAGGACCTCGCCGACTACACCGAGCGGCTGAACGAGGTGTTTGCGAAGCACGGCACCAAGGGGACGTGGTACGCGCACGCCTCGGTCGGCTGCCTGCACGTAAGGCCGGTGCTGAACATGAAGGACCCGGCCGACGTCGCGACCATGCGCGCGGTGGCCGAGGAGTGCTTCGCGCTGGTGCGCGAGTACAAGGGCAGCCATTCCGGCGAGCACGGCGACGGCATCGTGCGCTCGGAGTTCCACGAGTCGATGTTCGGCGCACGCATCGTGCGCGCATTCGAGCAGGTGAAGGACGCCTTCGATCCGCACGGCCTGCTCAATCCCGGCCGCATCGTCGGCGCGCCGCGGATGGATGACCGCAGCTTGTTCCGCTACGGCCCGGACTACGCGCCGCGCGAGGCGACGACGCCGGCGCTCGACTGGTCGGCGCATCCCGGCGGCCTGCTGGGCGCGGTCGAGATGTGCAACAACAACGGCACCTGCCGCGGCTTCGACCCCGAGGTGATGTGCCCGAGCTGGCGTGCCACGCGCGAGGAGCGCGATGTCGTGCGCGGGCGGGCGAACACGCTGCGCCTCGCGCTGACCGGCCAGATGGGACTTCACGGCCTCGCCGACGACGCGGTGGCCGATGCGCTGTCGCTGTGCGTGTCGTGCAAGGCGTGCCGCCGCGAGTGCCCGACGGGCGTCGATATGGCGCGCTTCAAGATCGAGGCAGCGCACGCGCGCGCCATGGCGCGCGGACTGTCGCGGCGCGACCGGCTGGTTGCTGCGCTGCCTCGGCTGGCCCCGGCGATGGCGCGCGCCGCACCGCTGTCGAACCTGCGCGACCGCATCCCGATGTTGCGCAAGCTCGGCGAGCGCCACATGGGCCTGAGTGCGTCCCGCCGCCTGCCGGCATGGCGGCGCGACTGGTTCCGCGACGACGAAGCCGCGCGAGGCGCGCCGCAGAACCCGGCCGGCGAGGTGCTGCTGCTGGCGGACACGTTCAATCGCTGGTTCGAGCCGGAGAACCTGCGCGCCGCCGTGCACGTGCTCGCCGCCGGCGGCTGGCGCGCGAAGGTGGCCGGCGCGGGCGGACGTGCGCCGTGTTGCGGGCGGACGTATCTCGGCACGGGCCAGGTGGACGCGGCGAGGGCGGAGATGCGCCGGCTGCTGACCGCGTGCGCGGGCGACCGCAAGGTGATCGGGCTGGAGCCGTCCTGCCTGATGACGTTGCGCGACGAACTACCGGCGTTGCTTCCCGGCGCCGACGCGGACGCTCTGGCGAAGCGTGCGATGCTGATCGGCGAATTCGTCGCCGCCGAGAACCCGTCACTGAACCTGCGCAACCTGCCGCGCACCGCGCACGTGCACGGCCACTGCCACCAGAAGAGTTTCGCGGCGTTCGCACCGGCGCTGGCGATGCTGCGGCAGGTGCCGGAGCTGGACGTGCGGCCGATCGCCTCGTCCTGCTGCGGCATGGCCGGCGCGTTCGGCTATCAGGCCGAGACGCAGGCCGCCTCGCGGGCGATGGCGGAACTCAGCCTGCTGCCGACAGTGCGCGCGGCGGCGCAGGACGCGCTGATCGTGGCCGACGGCACATCCTGCCGCCACCAGATCCGCGACCTGGCCGGGCGCGAGGCGATCCACGGCGTGCGTGTGCTAGAGATGGCGCTGACGTGACGACGGCGAATACTCTAAAGACAGCACAGTCGTTCAATGGAGAGGACGATACCATGGATACAGCGAGTGAAACGACGAAGACACCAGCGGAAATCGAGTTCCGACGTCGGCTAGCCGCGAAACTCACCGAACGCGGCTTCGAAGGTGCTGCTCTCGAAGCACGCATCGATGAGTTGCTGCGGCGAGGCGTGAAGCTTCGATTGGACGTGGAAAAGCTGATGGAAGAGGCGTGACACGGGGGACGCCTGGCTTCGATCTATTCATCGCCGACCTGTTCGACCTCTACAATCGGCTCGTTCATGTGCTCCCCAGCAACCCGGCGAGAGTTGTGCGAAGCACGCGCCGCGCACTCGCAGTCCTACGCGCATACCCGCCTGCGGACGACGGGGAGGCGATCTTGATCGAGACGGCCATCGAACAGTTCGAGGATCTGCTACGCCGCGCAGGCGGTGCACCATAGGAGACCGACCATGCGTGAATACGAATACCTGACGCTCGACGTGTTCACCGAGCAGCGCTTCGGCGGCAACCCGCTCGCCGTCTTCCCGCACGCCGAGGGACTGAGCGACGACGACATGCAGGCCATCGCGCGCGAGTTCAACTACGCCGAGACGACCTTCGTCCTGCCGCCCGCCGATCCGGCCAACACCGCGCGGGTGCGCATCTTCACGCCCGTCACCGAGATGCCGTTCGCCGGTCACCCGAACGTCGGCACCGCCTTCGCCCTGGCGCGGCGCGGCGGCGAGGACACGATGCGCTTCGAGGAACTCGCCGGCATCGTCACCGTGCAGATCGACCGCGACGATGAGGGCACCGTGCGCGGCGCCACCATCGCCGCGCCGCACTCCTTGCAGGAAGGCATCGCCGTCCCATCCGAATACGTGGCGGCCTGCGCCGGTCTGACCGAGGACGACCTCGAGACCAGCCTGCACGAGCCGCTGTTGGCCGGTGTGGGTACCGACTTCATCTTCGCCGAGCTGAGGACCGAGACCGCCCTGCAAGCGGCCTCGCCGGACATCGCCGCGTTCCGCCGCCTCGCCGACGCGCTGCCCGATCTCGGACCGCAGCCCAAGCTGTACATCTACTACCGGGACTCGCCCGACCTGGTCCGCGCGCGCATGTTCGCCCCTCTGTTGGGCGTGCCCGAAGATCCCGCGACCGGCAGCGCCGCGGCCGCGCTGGCCGCGTTGCTGGTTTCCTTCGCGCCGGGCGACGACGTCGCGCTGGCGTACGAGATCGTCCAAGGGACGGAGATGGGCCGCCCGAGCCGCCTGCTGGCGACCGCCGCGAAGACCGGCGAAGGCCCCGTCGAGGCGACGGTGGGCGGCGCCTGCGTGCCGGTGATGCACGGCACCATCGCCCTGTAGCGGCCACGCGTGATGAGGCATGACGGCAGGGTAACTTGCCGCCCCGCCGATCACGGGCCATGTCGGCCGGCATGAGGTCGCGCCCATGAGCGCCCGCATCGAGTCGGAGATCCTGCGGCAAGTGACGGCGCGCGGCGCGGACAGGTCGATCTGCCCCAGCGAGGTCGCGCGCGCGCTCGATCCCGATGCATGGCGCGGGCTGATGACGCCGGTACGCCGCGCCGCAGCACGGCTGGCGCAGGCGGGACAGATCGACATCCTGCGCAAGGGTCGCCCCGTCGATCCGACAGCCGAGATCAAGGGCGTGATCCGCCTGCGAGCAAGGCAGGCCGCGCCGGAATGACGCCGTTCGCGTGGCTGCTCGGGCTGCTGCTGCCCGCCTGCGCCGCGTCCGGCGCCAACGGCGTGCCGCCGCCGCCGGACCTGCTGCACCTGGCACGGCCCGGCACCCCGAACACCTCCCTCGCCGCCCCCGCCGGGTTCATGCCAGACAGCGGCCCGGCGCCGGACATCACCACGCATCCCTACGCGGTTCCGCCCGCCGAGCTGATCGCCGACCTCAAGGGCGTGGCGGATCAGCAGATCCGCGTGTATGCCCGCCCGTCGCCCGCCGGGCAGCCGGACCGCACCGACTGGGTCGCGCGCAGCCGGGTGTTCAACTTTCCCGACCTGGTCAGCGCGCAGGCGCTGCCTCGGCCGGGGGGTGGGGCGTTGCTCATCCTCTACTCCGCGAGCGTTTACGGAGAGGGCGATTTCCGGGTGAACCGGGGACGCGTCAAAACCTGGCTGGCCGCGCTCGACCGCGCCTTAGGGACAACGAATGCTGCAGATCGCTAAATCCGACGACACCGCCATGCGCCGCTTCGGCCAGTTCGTGCGGGACACCTGGCGGCTGGCGAAGCCGTATTTCACGTCGGAAGAGAAATGGATCGCGATCGGGCTGGTGGTGGCCGTGCTCGGCCTCAGCGTGCTCGGCGTGCGGATCAACGTCATCCTCAATCGATGGAACGGCGCGCTGTTCAACAGCCTGCAAGCCAAGGACAGCGTGACGTTCTTCAAGCTGTTCCTGACCTGGGACCACGACGAGGACGGGTTCCTGCCCGGCTTCATCATCCTCGCGACGGCGGCGATCGTGATCTACACGCTGCGCATCTATGCGACGCAGTGGCTGCAGATCCGCTGGCGCAACTGGCTGACGCGCCACTACGTGGACCGCTGGCTGAGCGGCAAGGCGTACTACCGCATCGCGCTGGCGACCGAGCACACCGGCGAGCAGACCGACAACCCCGACCAGCGTATCGCTGAAGACGTGCGCGACTTCGTCGACAACACGCTCAACCTCGGTCGCTCGCTGATCGCCAATGCGGTCAACCTGGTCAGCTTCGTCGTGATCCTGTGGGCGCTGTCGGGCCCGATCACGCTGTGGGGCATCACCATCCCCGGCTACATGGTGTGGGTGGCGATCGCGTACGCCGGGATCTTCACCGTGCTGACGCACTGGATCGGCCATCCGCTGATCCCGCTGAACTTCCTGCAGCAGCGGGTGGAAGCGGATTTCCGCTACGCCGCGGTGCGCGTGCGCGAGAACGCCGAGGGCATCGCGCTGTATGACGGCGAAGCGGAGGAGAACGCCAACCTGCGCGGCCGCTTCGACCGCGTGGTCGCGAACTGGTACAGCTTCATCAGGCACTACGCGTATCTGAACATCTTCACCTATGCGGTCGACGTGGTCTCGGGCGTCTTCCCGTTCCTGGTGGTGGCACCGCGCTACTTCGGCGGCGCGCTGCCGCTCGGTGGCGTCACACGCGTGGTCGGCGCGTTCGGGCAGGTGCAGGGGGCGCTGTCGTGGTTCATCAACGCGTATTCGGGCAGCACGCCGCAGGACGCCTCGCTGGCGCGCTGGCGCTCGATCGTCGCCCGTCTCTCGACGTTCGATCGCGCGATCAACGACTCGCAGCACGTCTCCGGCCCGACCGTCGCACCCGTATCCGGCCGCGACGCGGTGCAGCTGGAGAAGGTGACGCTGCAGCTGCCGGACGCCACGCCGCTGGTGCAGGACGCCGACCTGTCGCTGCGGGCCGGCGAGACGGTGCTGATCTCCGGGCGCAGCGGCAGCGGCAAGTCGACGCTGTTCCGCGCGCTAGCGGGCATCTGGCCCTACGGGCGCGGGCGGGTGAGCATGCCGGGCGGCTCGGCGATGTTCCTGCCGCAGCGCGCCTACATCCCGCTCGGCACGCTGCGGCACGTCGTGACCTATCCGGCGGCCGCGGAGGCGTTCACCGACGCGGAGATCGCACACGCGCTGAGCGCGGTGGGGCTGGGCCAGCTGGTGCACGACCTGGACATCGAGGAGCACTGGCCGACGCGCCTGTCCGGCGGCGAGCAGCAGCGCGTCGCGGTGGCGCGGGCGCTGCTGTCCAAGCCCGACTGGCTGTTCCTGGACGAAGCGACGGCCAACCTCGACCCGCAGAGCGAGGAGGAGCTGTACGACATGCTTCGGCGCGAGCTGCCGGGCACCACGCTGGTGTCCATCGCGCACCGCACGTCGATCGCGCAGTTCCACACCCGACGCCTGGACTTCCGCCGCGAACCGGGCCGCCCGGGGCAGATCGTGGACGTGACGCCGGTGCCGGCGGAGTGATGAGAGCTTAAGCCGCGCGACCCAGACCGTCATTGCGAGGAGCGCAGCGACGAAGCAACCCAGGGCCGCGCGGCAGATGTTTGTTACGCGGCCCTGGGTTGCTTCGCTGCGCTCGCAATGACGGGATTGTTGCGAACGGAACTCACGCAGTCGCCGTATCGGTCTCGGGCAGGATTGCGGCGTTCAGCGGCAACACGGCACCCATCCACAGCGCGTGCGACAGGTGGTCGTCGCGGGGGCGGCCGGTCTCGGGGTGCACGAGCACCGTCAGGCCGCGGCGGTTGAGCATCAGCCACGGGACGAACGAGGCGAACACCTCGGGCTTGAACGCCACCTGATACATCGCGCGCGGATGCGGGCCGACCGGCACGTCGTGCCAGCGGCCCATGCGGACGGTGAAGCGTTCCTCGATCTCCGCGCGCACCACGGCGGCGACGTCGCGGGTGCCGGGGTCGTAGTAGATGTGCGCGTGGTACTCGGTGATGCGGTGCGGGTCAGTCAAAGCCGACGCCCTCCTCGATGAGCCGCGCGCGCACGTCCTTCTTCGGCACCTTGCCGTAGCCGGACTTCGGCAACTCCGGCCAGAACACCACGCGAGCGGGAAGCTTGTAGCGCGACAGGCGCGGCGCGAGGTGCGCCATCAGCGCCTCGACCTCGACCGTCTCGCGCGACACCAGAACCGCCACGCCCGCCTCGCCCCACTTCGGATGCGGCAGGCCGAGCACGCACGCCTCGGCAACGGCGGGGTGCGTCAGCAGCGCCTCCTCGATCTCGCGCGGATACACGTTCGAGCCGCCCGAGATGTACATGTCGGACGCGCGGCCGGTAATGAACAGGAAGCCGCGCGCGTCGAGATGGCCGAGGTCGCCGGTGTGGAACCAGCCGTGCGCGAACGCCTTCGCGGTGGCCTCGGGGTTGTTCCAGTAGCCGGCGAACACGGCGGGCCCGCGCACGCAGATCTCGCCCGTCTCGTTGGGCGGCAGAGGACGGCCATCGAGATCGAGGATCGCGATGTCCATGCCGCTGCGCGCGTAGCCGCAGGTGCCGACGGGGAACCCGTCGTCGTTCTCGCTGTGCCAGTGCGGCGGCAGGACGGTGATGTTGCCGGTGACCTCGCCAAGGCCGAAATACTGCACCAGAATAGGACCGAGCTTGCGCAGCGCGTGCACCTGATCGGCGCGGTACATCGGCGCGCCCGCGTAGATGACGTAGCGCAGCGCGCTGTGGTCGTGGCGGTCCACCGCCTCGTCCCGCGTGAGCATGGTCAGGATCGTCGGCACGGTGAACAGGTTGGTCACCCGATGGCGTTCGATCAGCCGCCACGCCTCCGGCACGTCCAGCCGCTCGCCCGGCATCAGAATCGTCGGCGCGCCGCGCGAGGCGGGCGAGAGCTGGTGCACGCCCGCGCCGTGCGAGAGCGGCGCGACCACCAGCGAGGCGTCGTGATGCGTCAGGCCCGGCATCAGGTCGGCGAGGTGGTTGGTCACCACGAAGTTCATCTGCCCGTGCTTCAGCACGCCGCCCTTCGGCCGCCCCGTGGTGCCGGACGTGTAGAACAGCCAGCACGGATCGTCGCGATCGACATCGGCCGCCGCATCGCGCGCCGCACCGGACGTCGCCAGCTCCTCCCAGCCGTGCGGGATGGCAATCTCGGCCCGCATAACCCGGTTGGCGTCGCGCGCGGCGGCGGCGTGATCGGGGAAGGCGTCGTCGATGATGTGCAGCACCGCGCCGCAGTTCTCGGCGAGATACGCGACCTCGGTGGGCGTGAGGCGGAAGTTGGTCGGCACCCACACGCCGCTCGCCATCCACGTCGCCCACATGCTCTCGAACAGCGCGTTCGAGTTGCGGGCGTGCACCAGCACGCGGTCGCCCGGACGCAGGCCACGCGCCACCAGCCCGGTCGCGGCGCGCCGCATGCGCTCGTCGAGCTCCGCCCAGGACCACGCGCGGTCGCGCCAGATCAGCGCGTCGCGGTCCGGAAAGCGCCTCGCCGCACCGAGCGCGAGTGCGGCGAGGTTCGACGTCGGGATCAAGCGCGAACGGCTTCGAGGATGGACACGTAGTTGGCGACCGCGGCCCCGCCCATGTTGAACACGGCGCCGACATCCGCCTTTGGCAGCTGCATGTCGCCCGCCTGCCCGGTGAGCTGCATCGCGGTCAGCGCGTGCATCGACACGCCCGTCGCGCCGATCGGATGCCCCTTCGCCTTCAGCCCGCCCGAGCGGTTGATCGGCAGCCGGCCATCCTTCTGCGTCCAGCCTTCAAGCGCCGCGCGCGCGCCCTGGCCGCGCGGGGTCAGGCCCATCGCCTCGTATTCGAGCAGCTCGGCGATGGTGAAGCAGTCGTGCGTCTCGACGAAATCGAGGTCGTCGAGACGCAGGCCGGACTGCGACAGCGCGCGCAGCCACGCCTCGTGCGCGCCCTCGAACTGGGTGATGTCGCGCTTGCTGATCGGCAGGAAGTCGTTGACCTGCACGGCGGCGCGGAAGCGAACGGCCTTGGCCAGCGTGCGCGCGGTCTCCTCGTCGGTCAGCACGAGCGCGGCCGCGCCGTCGGAGACCAGCGAGCAGTCGGTGCGCTTGAGCGGCGGGGCGACGTACGGGTTCTTCTCCGACACCCGCCGGCAGAACTCGTAGCCGAAATCCTTGCGCATCTGCGCGTACGGGTTGTCGATGCCGTTGTGGTGATTCTTCGCCGCGATCGTCGCCAGTGCGTCGGACTGGTCGCCGTAGCGCTGGAAGTAGGTCTCGGCGATCCGCCCGAACACGCCGGCGAAGCCTGCCGGGATGTCGCCCTCCTCCTTCCGGTAGGAGGCGTTGAGCAGGATGTCGCCGATCTGGGCGGTGGGCAGCGCCGTCATCTTCTCGGCGCCGATCACCAGCGCGAACCGGCCGCGGCCGGCGGCGAGGAAGTCCCTGGCGCCGTGGATCGCGGCGGTGCCGGTCGCGCAGGCATTCTCGTAGCGGGTCGCCTGCTTGAAGCGCAGTTCGGGGACCGACTGCATCACCAGTGAACTTGGGAAGTCCTGCTTGTCGAAGCCGGCGTTGAACAGGCCGACGAACACGCCGTCGATCTCGCCGGGAGCGACGCCGGCGTCCTCGATGGCCGCACGGGCGACGCGCCCGATCAGGCTCTCGACGTCCGGGTCGTCCAGCTTGCCGAACTGACTGTGCGCCCAGCCGACGATGCAGGCCTCAGACATGGCAACCCCCTCTCCAGCGTGTCTTGCGTGCAACTATCGGCGAGGATTTCGGCCGAACTGCCGTCCGCGACAAGAGGCGTTAGACCTTTTCGCCCATTTTCGGGACATAGTGGACTTTGCTCAGACCTGACTAGAGGTTGCCCATGCAGGGCTCAGTACGGGTTCGATCGGTCGCGGTTGTGCTGGCGGTCGCTGCTCTGCTGGCGGCGTGCAGTCACGGCGGGGGTGGCGGGAGCACCAGCGGCGGCTACGCGCGGCGGCACGACTACAACCCGCCGGGGCCGCCCAGCGACCCGTGGGGGCCGTACATCAAGGAGGCCGCCGCGAGGTTCCACCTGCCCGAGCAGTGGATCCGGGCGGTGATGCGCCAGGAGAGCGGCGGGCATCAGTACCTGAACGGCGAGCCGATCACGTCGTCGGCCGGGGCGGCCGGGCTGATGCAGGTGATGCCGGCGACCTATGACACGCTGGCCTCCCGCTACGGCCTGGGGTCCGACCCGTACGACCCGCACGACAACATCATGGCCGGTACGGCGTACATCCGGGAGATGTACGAGCGCTACGGAAGCCCCGGCTTCCTGGCCGCCTACAATGCGGGGCCCGGGCGGATGGACGCCTACCTGGCCGGCCGTGGCGGGCTGCCGGTCGAGACGGTCAACTACATGGCGGCGATCTCGCCGCGGCTGGGGCCGGCGGAGGCGGGCGCGTCATCGGCGCCGGTCCAGTATGCCTCCGCGGCGCCGGAGCCGGCGTTCGAGCCGATCCCGCCGAGCTATGTCGAGCCGGTGCCGGACGACCGTCCCGCCGTCGTGCAGACCGCCGCCCAGGTGATCGCGCCGGTCGCCGCCCCCCCGCAGAGCGAAACCGCGCAGACCGAAACCGCACTGGGCGAGGACCGCACGGTGGTCGCCGCTGCCCTGCCCGCCGCGCCGCTGCCGGCCGAGCCGCCGCCGGTCGCGCCCCGGCCGGTCGCATCGCCACCGGTCGCGTCGCCGCCGCTGCCGCCGCAGCGGTCATCAGCCGGGCCGATCCCGCTGCCTCCGGCTCCGCCGCCCGCGATGGCCGGACGTCCGCATTCCCCCGAGTACCGCCTCGTGGCGGGCACCCCGTACGCCGACGGGCGCGGGCCGAACGTCGCCGGTGTGCGCTCCGCGGCGATCGTCACCGCGACGGCGCGCACGGCCCCCGGCGACTGGGGCATCCAGGTCGGCGCCTACGCGAGCCCGGTACTCGCCCGGCTGGCGATGGAAGGGGCCCGCCAAGGCGCGAACCTGCAAGGCGTGCAGGCATCGGTGCAGCCGTTCGACCGGCCGGGCGGGCGTGTGTTTCGCGCCCGGCTGACCGGGTTCTCCGGGCCGGCCGCGCACGAGGCGTGCGCCCGCCTGCAGGCGATCGGCAGCAACTGCTTCGTCGTGCCGCCAGGCAGCGGCGCTTGAGCCTCCGCGCCGCTCAGAGCCTGAAAATGTTTCGTCGCGCCGGCGGATTTCGCGAGTCAACGGGAATCGGGTTGGCTAGAATCGGCATGGGGAACCTCATGGTGTTGTCAAAATGGCGCAGGAAGATGGTGT
>Ga0074045_10003837_pt1 | contig 13484 bp, 9 predicted proteins | sample BogForMeECP23OM2_FD_94442 | JGI IMG/M metagenome (GOLD analysis project Ga0074045, IMG submission 94442) | Bog forest soil microbial communities from Calvert Island, British Columbia, Canada - Bog Forest MetaG ECP23OM2 | ecosystem: Environmental > Terrestrial > Soil > Wetlands ... | reverse complement strand
TGCTGCTCGAGTTTGCGCTTCCCGCCATGCCGCGCGCGGCGGCCGCCACCACGTCGGCGCCAGGCGACGCCCTCCTCGGCGCCTATGTGCGCATCGCACCCAGCGGTGCAGTCACCATCCTGTCCAAGAACCCCGAGATCGGACAGGGTATCAAGACGATGCTGCCGATGCTCATCGCCGAGGAACTGGATGTCGACTGGGACCAGGTGCACATTGAGCAGGCCCCTCTCGATGCGGAAAAATTCGGCCGGCAATACGCCGGCGGCAGCCAGGCGACACCATTGAACTGGGACCCGCTGCGCCGGGTCGGCGCCGCTGGGCGCCAGATGCTGATCACCGCGGCAGCCAGCTCCTGGGGCGTCCCGGCAGCGGAGTGCCGTACCGAGTCGGGCAGGGTGTACCACGGGGCGAGCGGACGCAGCGCGGGCTATGGCCAACTGGCGTCCAAGGCGGCGTCGCTGCCGGTACCCGACCTCAAGTCGGTCAAGCTCAAGGACCCGAGAAACTTCAAGATCATCGGCCATTCCAAGCCGGGCGTCGACAGTCCGCTGGTAGTGACCGGCAAGCCGCTCTTCGGCATCGACGTAACCCGCCCCGGGATGCTCTACGCCGTGTTCCAGAAGTGCCCCGTATTTGGCGGCAAGGTCGTCAAGGCCAACACCGACGCGATCAGGAGCCTGCCGGGCGTGCGCCACGCATTCGTGGTCAAGGGCGGCAGGGACCCGCAAGGGCTTGTCGACGGCGTCGCCATCGTGGCGGATACCTGGTGGACGGCTGAAAAAGCCAGGGAAAAGCTCGAGGTCGCGTGGGACGAAGGTCCAACGGCAACGCAGAGCAGCGCCGGCTACGCCGAGACTGCGGTGCAGCTTGGCAAGGTCGCGCCGGCGGTTTCACTGCGTAGCGATGGCGACGCGAAGTCGGCACTGGCACGCGCCGCGCGGGTCGTCGAGGCCGCCTATTCCTATCCCTTCCTGCCGCATCTGTCGATGGAGCCGCAGAACTGCACCGCTCATGTCCACGACGGCAAGGCCGAGCTCTGGGCGCCGACTCAGAATCCCGGACCCGGAGCGCAACTGGTGGCGGCGACGCTGGGCATCGCGGATAGCGATGTCGTCGTCCACATGACGCGCTGTGGCGGCGGCTTCGGGCGTCGCCTTCGCAACGATTTCATGGCCGAGGCCGCCTGGATCGCGAAGACCGTCGGTGTGCCGGTCAAGCTGCTGTGGAATCGGACCGATGATATCCAGCACGATTTCTATCGTCCTGCGGGTTTCCATTTCTTCAAGGCAGGGCTCGATGCGAACGGCGGGTTGACCGCCCTCACCGACCATTTCGTCACATTTGGCAATGGGCGCCAGGTTGCCGCCTCGGCGGGCATGGGGGCCGAGGAGTTCCCGGCGCAGCGGGTCGAGAATCTCCATTACGGCATGTCGCTGATACCGCTTGGTGTGCCGACGGGGCCACTGCGCGCGCCGGGCTCAAACGCCCTGGCCTTTGTCTTCCAGTCGTTCCTCGACGAACTTGCCCACGCGGCCGGCCGAGATCCGGTGGAGTTTCGCTTGAGCCTCCTCGACAAGCCGGCACCGACCAGCTCGAGGGGTGGCGATGCACGCACCTTTGATGCCGGGCGCATGCGCGCGGTGTTGAAGCTCGTGGCCGACAAAGCCGGCTGGGCGAAACAGGTGCGGTCCAGGGGCACCGGCATGGGGGTTGCGTTCTATTTCAGCCATCTCGGTTACTTTGCCGAGGTCGCGCAGGTGACGGTGGCGCGATCAGGCGAGGTCAAGCTGGACAAGGTCTGGGTCGCCGCCGATGTCGGCAGCCAGATCATCAATCCCATCAACGCCGAGAACCAGGTCCAGGGTGCCGTGCTCGACGGCATCGGGGCAGCTCTCGGCCAGACCATCACCATCGAGCGTGGCCGCGTGGTGCAAGCCAATTTCGACAGCGTGCAGCCGTTGCGCATCGACCAGGCGGCCCCGGTCGAGGTCCATTTCCTCGCCACCGATCACCCGCCGACCGGCCTGGGCGAGCCAGCCCTGCCGCCGGCGATCCCGGCATTGTGCAATGCGATTTTCGCGGCAACCGGTAAGCGGGTCCGCCAGCTGCCGATCGACACGGGCGATCTCAAATGGACTTGAAAACGCAAGCTAGCCCCGCGCTAAGGCTTCCGCGCGCGCGCGACGCGGTCCTTGAGCGCCGGGATTGCACAACAAGGCCGGGATTGCGGACCGAAACCAAATCGCAACACCCGCCAAAATCCGCGTAGGGTCGGCTACCCAACCAGGGCAAATCTGCAGGGATTTCCGCGTGCGTCGCCTCGACAACCTCGAGATTCACCTCACCCACAGTTGCAATCTTGCCTGCGAGAGCTGCTCGCACTACTCCAACTATGGCCACAAGGGAATGGTGTCACTCGAAGAGGCGCAAATTTGGATGAGTGCCTGGAACAGACGCCTCGAGCCGCGGCAGTTCTCGCTTCTTGGCGGCGAACCAAGCCTGCACCACAATCTGGTGGAATTCATGGCCCTCGCACGAAGGAGCTGGCCGCACGCACACCTTCGACTCGTGACCAACGGCTTTTTCCTGCACCGGCACCCGGCATTGCCCATATTCCTGCAACACGATCCGGACGCCGCCATTTACTTGTCGATTCACCATGGATCGCCCGAATATCTGGAACGGATCCTGCCGATCAAGCAGCTCCTGAAGAAGTGGGTCAATTTGTACGACATTCAGGTACGAATTTACCACTCTCATAAGCACTGGACGCGACGTTACCAAGGCTCCGGTGCCGGCATGGAGCCGTTTGCGCACGGGAAACCGAGACAAAGCTGGGAAACTTGCCCGGCAAGGTTTGGCCCCCAATTGTTCGAGGGGAAAATCTGGAAGTGCGCACCCTTAGCGTATCTAAAGATGCAAGACGCCAAGTTCTCACTTTCTGCGCGCTGGCAGCCTTACTTGGCCTACGAACCGTTGCCGCCTGATTGTAGTGACGATGAACTCGACGCGTTCCTCAGCCGCGAGGAGGAATCCTACTGCAGCATGTGCGCCGCCCACCCCCAACCACTGAGCCTCGCCATTCCACTCGCGTCCATCGGGCGGCGCAGTGGCAAATCTTCACAGTTCAACGACGGATCGCCCGTCCAACATTCTCCGCGCGCAGGCGATCCGCACGGGTAACCCAGGTCATGGAGCCTGCGCGAACAAAGTTCGGTGCGGTCTTCGCCGCGGACCTCGAGCGGCTCTCGCAGAAGCGAGCCGGAGCCAAAACTGCGCGTCCAGGTCCCGGCTTCCAATCAGCCGGGTGTTGAAATCCGGGGTGGGAAAAGAGCTCCCTATGCCGCCTCTCGCGCGAAATCCCGACACTCTGTAGAATTCTCTCTTACCGGCAAATCAGCGCGCCGCTGATTCCGGCGCTAATCTCGTGGGCCTACATTTTGTAGCGTCAGTCACGGGAAGAGCCTTCCTTATCTAATTGGCTACAGGAGGAACTCATGAAGAGTGGAAAAATCGCATCCCTGCTGATCCTTGCGCTGCTAACCGGCGCCGCGATCTCCCTGGCTCAGGTGGCAACCGCGCAACCTATGGCCTCGCCCGGGATGCCCGCGGATGGTCGCACGCAAGCGCTGGTTATCCGCCCGCGCATCATGCTATCCAAGGAGGAACAAACTCGCCTGCAGGCGTATGCGGATCAGGGAATCGACTCGCTGCGACGGTACATCTGGCGCACGCGGATGATTTATGACTACTACCTGCCTGACCTGCTTAACGTAGACTGATAAGGGACGGCTTGCGCGATTCGCCCCGACGCCATGAAATCGCTGCAAGGGAACGCGCCGGTAGGCCCCATCCGCGAGCCGTAACGCTCGCCCGGGCACAAGAGCGTACGCACGAAAATCTCCTTGGGGGAATCGGTGCGGCAATCGCGCGTCCGAACGAGCGCCCGATGATCGCCGAAGTCAATGCACGCACTCCCCGAACAGGGGTCGAACAGTCCAGATATCGAACTCTCGGCAACGCCAAGGGCAAAGGGGCGTTGCCATGCATGCGATCGAGGAGAGTGACGGACCGAATAGACCAATGCTAGCCTGCGCTATCGTCGTTCGAGCTCGTGACAGATCCGAACCTGAAGTGAGCCTCGAGTTTGCTTGTTTGAAACACCAATGAAGCGAGTGCAGTGAACAGCGCAACGCCGCCCAGAATAATCGCCAGCCTGAGAAACGGCTGCCCTGTTTCGATTCTATAGTGAACGAGAGAAATGGTTGAACGTAACCATTCAATGGACCCCAGAACAAGACAAACTTGAATTGTACGAGCCGCCCACGGACGTCTAACAAAGACCAAGATGATCATGAGGATGGATACCAAAGCCGCCAATTGGTTCTCACCTCTGAAGAAATGGGCCGCCAGCAACACGAACCCAACGACCGGCGGAATTAGGTAAACGATGGCCATGGGCCCAGCTGCGGTTTGGCTGCGTTGCCGAAAATGGAGGTCAGCGGATAGCGCTAATCCTTTGTAATTCGTGGCTCGCCGATCAGACGGTCAGGGCTCTGCTTGGTTGCCCTGCCCCGCCGTCACTTTCAGCGCGTCTCCAGTCAGCTGCAAGACGGTCAGGCCCGAGCCGGCGCGATCCATATTGTAGATATAACCACGATCATCCAACTCGCCGAGGTCGGAGAAGGTCGCATTGCGGCAGTGTTTCGGATCACCTTGGAACGGTCCACAAGTCTGCTGGGTGTTCCTGTTCGGTGCCTGAATGAAATAGGCGACCCGTCGGGGGTTGTAGGGATCGCGAATGTCAAAAACCTGCAGCCCGGCGTTGAAGTAGGAGACGATGAGGAGCTTGCCATAGTAGGGGGCATAGATCCTGCGTGGCATCTCGTGAGTGCCGAAGCGTGCTCCTCTGGCACAGAAATCGCCAGGGAACTGACCGACGGTCGCGGTTGCGATCGGCCAGGGCGCAAGCTCGTTGCTGATGTCGATGATGGAAGGATTCTTCCACTTTTCCGGAGCGCAGTCGTTGGCGGTCTGTTCGGAAAGGTTGATCGCAAGATCCAGCCTTAATGGTGTCCCGCCGAGAAAGTTCGCCTGCTCCTGCGGAATGGGCACCCCGAAGATCGGGACGAAGGTGTGCCCGCCGTCGAGGGGATTGAGGGTGATATAGCTGATCTGCGGATAGATCAGGTCGGCCTGGGTCGGCGCACTCGCGCAATCGCGCGAAGCTACGTGCTCTGCGCTACTGACGCATCCGCCGAGAAGCCTTTTCCGATCGACGATCTGGTCGACGCCGCTGCTGCTGCTGCCATAGCCGAAATACACGCGATTCTTGGTCAGACCCGCCGAGTACATGGCGTGAACGCCCGTCGGCGGATTGGTCACGCCCTCATAGCAGGTGTCGCTGGGAGCGTTGGAACAGCTTTTCTGCGTGGCGACGACCGCCGCGGGCTGTTGACCCGGCAACCCCCACTGGCGGATAAACCTCGGTTTTGCGGGATTGCTCAGATCGTAGATGTAGACGTGCTGGTTCGAGTACCATCCGTCGCCGCGCTGCTGAAAGACCATATAGGCGATCCCGGTGTCGCATTCCCACCATGCATGGTGCGTGGCGATTCCGTCGCCGAGGAAGGGCCGTCCAACCCGGACAGGGTGCGCCGGGTCGGTGGTATCCCAGATCTCCCAAGCGACGTCGCCGTCGTGCCGAAGCAGGAAGAAACGGTTCGTCAGGCCGTTTGCCGCCGCATCCGGCAAGCCGTTGCCACCGCACACCGCCAGATGCGCCGACGAACCGGCCGTTGACGGAATGTGGGACACGAGAACCGGGTGCGCAGGATCCGTGGCGTCGATTAGTGACGTGCCGTCCTTCTCCATCTGGCCGGTCAAACCATTCAGATGCGGGCCACCGCTGCCGTTATCAGACACGTACACGATATAGCGGCCGTTCTGGTTTTCGATCCATCCGTCGTCCGAACTGGCCCGACCCTGGTTGTCGTCGAACCCCACCACCCGCATGTTCCAGATCGATTCCTGGTCGGCTCCGTTGGGCGCCGGCACGGCCAGCGCCGGTAACCCGGCTGCACCCTCTGGGCCTTCGCTGGGCGTCACGACCGGGAAGTCCGGCCCGTCGGGCGGGTAGGACGCGGCCCAGGCGACGCCGCTCAATCCAAGCACGAGCCCGGACAAGGCAACGACAAGCCATGGTCTGACGCTGCGGACCACTTGAGATAGCTCAGCCATGACGAATCCTCAGAGAAATTCTACGAGACTGTGTTCGTGGTCAGCCCCCTGGCTCGGCGAAGCTGCTCACCAGGCCGGACTCGACCGGCTCACTCCCCGCGAAGAACACAATAGGGACTTTGGTCGTCGCTCTATCACCGGGTCACCCATCGCGAGCCGAGCGTCGGTGAGATCTCAATGCCACTTTTCCTTCACGCATCAAGAATCAAAAGGCGCGGCCTTTATTGCGACGCCCGCTGCCGCACAACTCGAACAGCTACTACTTTCTTGAAGGCGCAATGCTTTCCGTCCGGGGCGGCGCGCCGTCGGCATTCCACGTGTCACGAACGTAGAGCCACTTCCCACCTTTTTTCATGGATACGGAAAGATATTTCCCAGTCTCGACGACCTTCCCCGCCTTGTCCTTCACCGCGTAGGTCCCGGACTGCCAACCCATGTCGCCGGAGACACCGCCGGCGGGATTGAGGCCCAGACTGAAGGCGACTCCAGCCTTCTGCGACTCTGCCGTGTCCTTCACGAAAAATGCTTTGATCGCGGCCCGCCCGCTCACACCCGGTCCACCCGGCGGGAGGAGCACCGCCTGTTCGTCGTAGAGACTGGCCACCGCATCGGCGTTGCCGGCGTTATAGGCCCTCACCCAGTTTTGATCGGCGGCCTCAAGTGCCGCAATTTCTGTCGACGAACCTGCCGCCGGCGACTCGATGCTGAATACCGCGAGTCCAATAATTGTGCAGAGAACCCCCGCCGCCCTGGTGATCGGACTCATTTAATCCCCCTTAGATGTCGGCGCTGGATGCCAGTCGGCATCGCGCGACCATCATGGTAGCCGAACTTGGGTTAGGTGAGGTAAAGGGAGCTCGCGTCACCCAAGCCCTTGACAGTTGCTAGCCGATCACGCAAGCCATTTGCAGATTCGTTCGTGGCGACGGTTCGGGCGTCTCTAGGATCACGGATGCACCACATGACTCCAGAGCTCGGCTCTGGGCTCGACGCCGAGGCCGGGTCCGTCGGGCAGCTCGAAAAAGCCGCCCACGCACCTCATGCGCGTCTCCACAAAGGAAAGGTTAGCGTCGAACACCGAATGCTGATGCTCGTGATAGGGTAGCTCATCGAGGCTCGCCGCACCGTGCAGACTGGCGGCATGGAAGATACCTACGCCGATCGTCGCGTGCGGCACTACACGCACGCCGTGCTCGGCGGCGAGGCGTGCGATGGCTACGAACTGCGACAGTCCCGTGTGCGCGACTTCCGGCTGGACGATGCTGACGCAGCGCCGCGCGAGCCGAGGTAATACCTGATAGGCCGTGCTCCACTCCTCGCCGCCGGCGATGGGGACGCCGACACGCGCCGCGACCTCTGCTTGCCCGTCGATATCCTCGGGAGCGCAAGGGGCCTCGGCGAAATATGGATGCCACGGCTCAAGCGCCTCGATCAGCGCGATGGCCTCGGCGGGCCCGTAGCGCCAGTGCAGATCGACCATGATATCGACGCCGGGGCCAAGCGCCTCGCGCAGCACGCGCATTTCCTCGATGACGGCGTCGCCTGAGACGGCAGCCGCGAACTTCACGCCACGAAAGCCACGTGCAGCGAGCGCATGCGCCAACGCGACGCGTTCCTGCAGTGTCGCTCGCGGCAACCCCGACGCGTAGGCGGCGATGCGGTCGCGTCGCTTGCCGCCTAGGAGTTCATAGACGGGCCGGCCGGCGAGCTTACCCTTGAGATCCCATAGAGCGATGTCGACACCGGCGAGCGCATCGGTGAAATACCCGCTCCAGTGCCCGCGGACGCGCATAAGCGCGTAGAGCTCCTCCCACAGCGCGGCGACGTCGTCGGGTTCACGTCCAGAGAGCTGCGGCGCGAGCACATCGTTGATGATCGCCACGACGGCCTGTGGCGCGACGATACCGTAGGTCTCGCCCCAGCCGACCGTCCCGTCGTTGGTTGTGACCTTCACCAGCACCGAGCGATCGAATACGGGGTAGATCGTCCGATTGCCCCCGCGGACGAAGTAGCCGCGCTCGTTGACGCGCTCGCCTGGGCCGAGCGGACCCAGGTAGGGCACGTCTCGCGGCAACATGACCACGATGGGTTGAACCGAGTGGATCGTTGGGGTCATCGCCGGTCAATTCGCGAGCGCGCCCTGCGTCGCACCGCTGACCAGGAATGGCTCGAGCAGCAGGAAGAGCACGAACACCGGCAGCAGCGAGAGCGTGCCCACCGCCATCAGACTCGGCCAGTCGACCAGATACTCCCCGAGAAACGACTGCATGCCGACCGTTAACATCCAGAGGTCTGGATCGGTCACCAGCGTGCGCGCGAAGACGAAGTCCGACCAAGCCACGATCGCAACGTATGTCGCACAAGCCGCGAGGCCCGGACGAACCAGCGGCAGCACAACATGCCACAGCGCCTGCGCGCCGTTGCAGCCATCGAGCATCGCCGCCAACTCGAGCTCGCGCGGTACGGCGTCGAAAAAACCCCTCATCAGCCATGTCCCGAACGGCACCCCGACCGCGGCATTGGCGAGCATGAGCCCGAACCGACTGTTGATCAGACCGAAGGTCGAGAAGGCGATGAAGAAGGGAATCACGATCAGGCTGGCCGGCAACATCTTGGAGACGAGCAGCGCGAAGCCTGCCCCCTGCTGCGAGCGGCCCCTGAAGCGCGACAGGCTGTAACCCGCGAGGGTGGCGATCGTAAGGCTGATCACCGTCGCCCCCGCGGTGACGGCGACGCTATTGCCGAGCCAGGTCAGGACGGGCTCGCGCGCGAGGACGGCCGAGAAAGCATCCAGGCTCACCACCGACAGCTTGGGCAGCAGAACCGGGGTGCGCGAACGGGTGAGCTCGCTGGGAAGAACCGCGGTGAGCAGCATCCAGTAGATTGGAAATAGCACGATCCCAGCGACAGCCAGAGCGGCAAGAGCGAGCAGCCAGCGGCGCGTTCGGCTCATGAGACGACCTGGATTCCCGCTTGTGCAAGCGTGACGGCACAAAGCCTGGCGTGCATCAGAAATACTCCCGCCGCAACACGCGAATCGACGCCAGCGCGAGCAGCGCCGCAAGGGCCAGGGTCAGGACCCCCAGCGCGGATGCGGTCCCCATGCGAAAGAAGCCGAACGCCTCCTGGTAGATCCGTATGGCCAGCGTCTCGGTGGCGCGATCGGGACCACCGCCAGTGGTGACGTAGATGATGTCGAATTCGCGCAGCGCCCAGAGCGTGTTGAGAATCACGCCGAGCGCGGCGGCCCCGCGCAGGCCCGGCCAGGTGACGTAGCGGAAGCGCTGCCAGGCGGTCGCGCCGTCGACCCGACTCGCCTCGTACAACGTCGCCGGGATCGCCTGCAGCGCTGCGAGAAGGGTCATCGTAAAGAACGGGTATGCCTTCCAAATCGTCGCGACGATGACCGCGCCGAGCGCAGTGTCTTCGTTGGCGAACCAGGCGAGGTCAGTTGCGAGCCATCCCGCGCGCCGGAGGAGCGCGTTAGCGACACCGAACGAGCCATCCAGCAGCCACAGAAACACAATGCTCACGATAACGCCCGGAACCGCCCACGGCAGCAGGATGAAACTGCGCAGCCAGCGCCGGCCCGGAAACGTGTGGTTAAGTAGCAATGCGCTCGCCAGGCCGATGGCGAACGCGGGCCCGATAGTCGCAACCAGGTAGACAAACGTCACCCAGACGCTGTGCCAAGTCGCCTCGCTGGCAAGTACCGTGCGGTAGTTTCCGAAGCCGAGGGGCAATCCCGAGAGACCAAGGACATCGAGCGTCTTGCCCAGGCGGAAGCTGGTGGCGACGACCAGGTACAGCGGATAGCCGATGAGGAAGCCCACGGCGACCAGTGCGGGAGAAAGCAGCGCGTAACCGACCCAGCGCGATCGCCAGATCATGGCAACGGCACAGCCGCGTTCAGTTCCTTCTGCAGGTTAGCGAGGATCACCTCGGTCGGTTGCGAGGACGACTGCATGCGCACCACGGCGCGGCTGAACAGCGTGGCGAACTCGTTGTAGTTTTCGCGCAGCTCACTTTGGGTCGGGAACAGGTTCACCGCCTTGTCCGCAGCCTGGACAATCGCCGCGAGATGTGGGTCGCGCTTGGCTTGCTCGGCGTTGATCATGCCGCTGCGTGCCGCCGGCGAACCGGTCAACTGCACGTATCGTTCCTGCCATCGCGGGCTCGCCGCGAGGAGGAAGAATTCCCAGACGAGTTTGCGCTTCTGCGGATCGATCCTCGCAGGCATGTGCAGGCTGTTGCTGGCTCCTCCGGTGATCACCGGGAACGGAAGCTGCGCCATCTTCAGCGAGGGTCGGATCTCCGGTTTGGCTTTCTGCAGAGTGGCCCACACCCACGGCCCGTCGCGCAGGAACGCGGCGTTGCCGTCGATGAAAAGCTGGCGCGCCACGGTCGAGTTCGTTCCCGGCGGCGCGTACGAAAGTGACTTGCGAAACTGCTCCATGGCGGCAACGACGCCCGGATCGGTAAAGCTATACTTGTTGCCCTTGAGCCAGTCCTGCTTCTCGCCAAGCACCCAGGTTGCGGCATCGATGAACATGTTCGGGTGCTCGGCGGTCGTCGTCACGAGCCCGAAGATACCCTTGTCGCGATTGGTCGTTTTAGCCATGGCGTCGAGCCACTCGGTGGGCGTGGTCGGAACCTTCACGCGCGCGTCCTGCAGGATCTTCTCGTTGTAATAGAGCAGATTGCCGTAGGGCAGCAGGAGCAGGCCGTAGGTCTTGCCGTCCCACACCATCTCGCTCTGCAGGGGCGACCACTTGGCCGGAATATCCGTTCCCTTGATCAGATCGTCGATCGGCTCCAGCCACTTCTGGCTGGCGAAGCTCGCGAAGTTGCGGGTCGGGAGATGCACGATATCCGGCGGGTTGCGACCTGCGAAGCGCACCGTAAGCTGGTTCACGTAATTGACGAACGGGATCGGGTAGAACTTGATCTTCACGCCCGGATGCGCCGCTTCGTACTCCTGGATCAGGGCTTTCCACCATTCGGCGAAGCCCGGGTCCTCCGCCTGCCAGCTCGGAAAGTCGAGCGTGACGTTCTGTGCCGAAGCAGGCAAGCAAGCAACTACCGCGGCGAGCAGCACTGACGCGACGAGGAACAATCGCTTCATGGCCATCCTTTCAATTCACACGCGAAAACCCGAAAGCTACCCAGGGTGAGCCCCTCGACGGGCTCGAGACAGGATCCTGGTTTTTGCTATGTCTGGAGTATCTCCCTGTCGAAGACACCTACCGTACGAACTCGCGCGCTCTCGGAAACGCCGCCAGCAGGTCGTCGATGTCAGCAAGCATGGTATCGAGCTCGAGCTGATCCTGGGCATCGAGCCTCGGCCCCGGCGCCCGGACTGCTGTATCGTCCATCACACCGCGACGCTTGAGTACTTCCTTGGTCGCGGCCCAGCGGAACACAGCCTGGAAGTTGAGCAACGGCAGCGTGCGGTTGTAGAGCTCCCGAGCCAGCGCGGAATTGCCAGCTCGCCAGGCCCTTACCATCCGAACGTGCACGTCCGTGAGCTCGCACGCGGGCATGGTGCCGACCGCGCCGCGCGCGAGCTCGTCGAGCACGTAGCGCGCGCCCGCCCCGCCCAGTACCCCGGCGAAGTGCGGCGCGGCAGAGATCTCCTGGCGTGCGAGCAGCGCCGTGATGCGCTGGCCACAGGGCATCGCTTCCTCCTTCACGTAGCACACGGCCGGCACCCGGGCGACTACCTGCGCGACCGCAGCCGCATCGAATCCTCCGCCAGCCGGTGGCGGTGCATTCTGCAGCATGATCGGCACCGCGGCGGCCTCGCCGAGCCGCCGGTAGTGTTCGACCAATCTGCTGACATCGCCGGCAAGCCGCGCCGGGGCCATCACCATTGCCGCCACCGCGTCGGGCGGCCTCGCTTTCTTCAGGTGGCGTAGTGTGCTCTCCGCATCGGTCGCGCTCGCTCCTACGACAATTGGGACCCGACCGCGCACCGCCACGATAACAACGTTGAGCAGGCGATCGCGCTCGACATCGGTGAGCTGCTCGACTTCGCTGGCCACTCCCGGATAGACGACCGCATCCGCACCCGCGGCAATCGTGAAGTCGACGACGCGCCCGAGCGCGGCCACATCGGGCGCACCGTCGCTACGGAACGGCGTGGCGAGCACCGGGCATACACCGTGGATCGGTGGGACGGGAGCTGAAATCGGCATGCGTGAGCGCGCTGGAATCGGCATCGAGCGCGTCCGCCCGCACTCGCAGCGCACACGGTATCGGCCCGCCAACGATCCGTCAATACGACCAACGGCGAGCAAGCGCCCCTACGAGTCCGGCACCTCGTCAAAGCGTTCTACAGCAAACTCGTTGCCGCGCAGCGGTAACCGACGGCGTGGCCCACTTGCCACCTTTCACCGGATCCTTGGGAATGTAGGTTCGGAAACTCGTCGGGGACCGGGTAGCTCTAACCGTAATCGAGGGTAGTGGCGGCTTAGTGATATTCGCGTACCATCGCCGCGTTATGCCGTTGTTGTCGATTGGCTCAGCAAGGGGGCGTCCTTGAAGGCGGTAGTTGGACCGTGCGCGTACGAGCAGCCCGGCGAAGCCGAGGTAGGGGCGCTCGTACCAGTTCGGCGCGAAGCGGAGGGCCGTGCGGGGCGCCGGTGCGGCTGACCCTTTTTGGGGGCCTTCGGCCCCTGACCCTCGGGCGTGCGGTGCGCGATTCATTGGCTGGGCTAACGCTCGCGTCGATGAATATCCCCCAGGTGCTCGGGTACACCCGCGTCGCTCAAACTCCGGTCGTCACCGGGCTCTACACCGTGCTCCTGCCGCTGGTCGCGTTCGCCACGTTTGGCTCTTCGCGCCATTTGGTCGTTGCCGCCGACTCAGCGACGGCTGCTATCTTCGCCAGCGGACTGTCGGGAATGGCAGCGCCCGCGAGCGCGAGGTACATGGCGCTGGTCGGGATGGTGGCGCTCCTCACCGCCGGGTTTCTGTTGCTGGCGCGAGTCTTCAGGCTGGGCTTTTTAGCCGACTTTCTTTCCCGAACCGTGCTCGTGGGATTTCTCACCGGTGTAGGGCTCCAGGTCGGCGTCGCCATGCTGGGCGATATGCTCGGAGTCACGATCAACGCGCAGCGCACCGTCGAGCAGTTGTGGCAGGTCATCCAGAGCGTAGGACAGGTCCACATTCCCACAGCGGCAATCTCGGCGATTGTGGTGGGTTGCATCCTGGCCTTTCGCCGCTTCCTGCCGGGCGTGCCG
>Ga0074045_10003834_pt1 | contig 13485 bp, 7 predicted proteins | sample BogForMeECP23OM2_FD_94442 | JGI IMG/M metagenome (GOLD analysis project Ga0074045, IMG submission 94442) | Bog forest soil microbial communities from Calvert Island, British Columbia, Canada - Bog Forest MetaG ECP23OM2 | ecosystem: Environmental > Terrestrial > Soil > Wetlands ... | reverse complement strand
CCCTTCCCGACCGCATTGTTTTCTCATACCAGGGCGACGGAGACCTTGCCGCGATCGGGACTGCTGAAATCATCCATGCCGCAAACAGGGGAGAGAACATATCGGTAATATTCGTTAATAATGCGACGTATGGAATGACCGGAGGACAGATGGCTCCGACAACGCTATTGGAACAAAAAACGACCACGACACCCAAAGGAAGGGATATAAAGACTGCAGGCTATCCTCTTCATGTCGCTGAAATGCTTGCCACGATAGACGGAGCCTCTTTCATTGCAAGGACCTCGGTGGATTCAGTTAAAAACCTTCTGGAAACAAAAAAAATGATAAAGAAGGCTTTCAGATGCCAGATTGAAGAGAGAGGTTTCAGCATGACAGAAATACTTTCTCCCTGCCCCACAGACTGGGGGCTAAGTCCTGACAAATCAATTGAATGGATAAGGGACAAATTTATGAACACTTATAAACTCGGTGTCATCAAAGATACGATGGGTTCGTAGCGCACGAAAGCAATGGAGCATACGATAATAATTGCCGGATCAGGCGGACAGGGCATCCTTTTTCTTGGAAGACTTATGGCTTATGCAACGATGCTTGAAGGTAAAGAGGTTACATGGATGCCCTCATACGGCGCGGAAATGCGCGGAGGCACTGCGAATTGTACCGTCGTCATCTCCGATGAGATGATCGGTTCTCCTGTGGTCCGTAACCCTTGCATCCTTGTTGTAATGAATGACGCATCCTACAGCCGTTTCGTCTGCAAGCTTCTCCCCGGTGGAACGCTATTGTATGACTCCTCTTTTATCAAGAGAACTGATCATAGGGAAGATGTCAAGGCACTGGGCGTGCCGGCCAGCAAGCTGTCATCAACATTAAACAGTACCAAGCTCGCCAACATGGTGCTTATGGGAGCTATTATTTCTTCTACGGACGTGCTATCGCTTGATTCCGTGTTAAAAGCCCTTGATGATATTACGCCGGAAAACAGAAAAAACTCAATCGACCTTAACAGGCAGTTAATCAGAAGGGGATTCGATATCATTGAAAATAAGAAAAGCAACCCTAGCTGACGCAATAGATATCCGTAAAATCGTTAACGAGTTTGCGAGGAGAGGGGAAATGCTGCCGCTTGCATTAGATGAACTTTATGAAGGCATCAGAGATTTTATTGTTTGCGAAGTCAATGGCTCGATAAAGGGGGTTTGCGCGCTTCATTTATTATGGGATGATAATAAGGGCAAAGGCGCCGGTACCATGCTGGCCGAAATACGTTCCCTTGCCGTCAAAGAAACTAACCAGGGGAGCGGGATAGGGAAATACCTCGTAAGAGAATGCCTGAAGGAAGCTGAAGAACTTGGGGTCAAAAAGGTCTTCGCCCTCACCTACCGCCGGGAATTCTTTAAAAAATTGGGATTCAGGGAAATCGAAAGGGCCCGACTACCTCATAGAGTCTGGGAGGACTGCCGCAAGTGCCACAAATTCCCTGAATGCGACGAACAAGCGGTAATATTCAGGCTATAGTCATGCATAAAATCCGAAGATGAGAAATTGAAAACTTAGGAAAAATAAGTTCGCTTGACTTCGCAACTTCACATCTTTTCAGCTTCAATCTTTTGGCCGGTACCTATAATTGTATTTTTATATCTGCTGCAGCCCTCAGTTCGTCAATATATTTTTTCAAATCTATGTTTGTCTCACGTTCGAAGAGGTATTTTTCAATTTCATCTCTCACAGCAGGGAAATCCTGCCCCTTGAACTTTTCACGATTTTCATTATAGAAATGCTCTATTTCTTCATCCTTTATTATGATGCCGGATTTAATCGCTATATCTATGTATTCCCGCACCAGTTCGTCTTTGCTCGGAGCCTCAAGCCGCATTTTTTTTGCCTCCTGAATAAGGAGAATCCTGTTTATCATGGAATTGATTATGTCGGTATCCGACACATTACCCAATGTACTCCTCATCCTCCGGGCATTTTCCCTGAATTCCGACAGTGTGATTGCAGTGTCATTAACATATGCAACAACTCTTTCAATTACGTCGGCATAAACGTCGGTAAGCAGTAAGCAGAAAGCAGTAAGCAGTAAAAGAAAAGAAAAAAGCTTTCTTCTTCTTATACTATTATTAAGACTACTCTTCATTACTTTTCCTCCCTTGTCCTTAGTGCCTGCTGCTTACTTCCTGCTGCTAAATGTCTTTCAGAAAGCATGGCCCACGCTGAAATGTAACGTACCAAAGCTCTCTCCACTCTCCCGGTTCAACTTTATCCCATAGTCCACGCTCAAGGGTCCGACAGGGGTATTGTACCTGAGCCCCACTCCGGCCGTGAATTTTAGCTGCTCAATATTTACATCCTGTATTTTCTCCCATATGTTTCCTGTGTCGGAAAAAACAACGACGCCGAAGCCCCTCCCCACATCAGTCCTCAGTTCAAAATTTCCCATGAGAAAAGCATTCCCGCCTATTGGAGTGCCATCGGCTGCTTTAGGCCCCAACGTGTCCTGGTCATAACCTCTGACCGTCGTTCTGCCGCCCAAAAAAAACCGTTCAACAAGCGGCAACTCGCTGGTATCTCCATATCCCTGGGCAGCGCCCCCTCTCAAAGAAATCGCAAGAACGAGTCTCCTGCTCAAACGCTGGTATTTATTTGCGTACACCTGCAATTTCAGGAAATCAGTTTGAGAGAAAAACACCGATGACGTAGCCTTGAACGATAAACCGGCCAGCATGCCTTTCTTGGGATCAAAAGGATTATCCCTGGTATCATAAATCAATTCCGGGCGTAACCCGCTAATGATAAGCGAGCCGGTGTCTTCCCTGCTCAGGATTATATCAGGGTCGACATCTTTTGTCTTCACAATTGAAAAATCGTAATTCAGACTCCCCTTCATAGTTGCGCTGAGTTTTTTTTCCACCCCGGCACTTGCCGTTTGCCTTATGAGACGATAGCTTGTCTGGTGGGTATCAATGTTCAAAGCATTTTTACTTTCATATAAAAGCGACGACTTGAGAGTCAGGTCCCTCAAATCGAAAAAATATGGCTCAGAATATGAAAGAATAAATCTTTTTTCGATACTGCTTATTTCTGTAAGAAAAGACGCCAGACTGTCCATGCCGAAGAGATTTCTGTAACTAATATCAAGGGAAGCCCTGTACTTTTCATATTCTCCGTACCCCACACCAAACTCTACCGCTCCTGGATCTGCCTCTTTTAATTTATAAATCACGTCCCTCTTGCCCTCCACCTGTTCCGAAGGAAACACTTCAACATCGGAAAACAGCCCCAGACGGAGAAGGCGCTGTCTTTCCTGAAGCAGTTTGCCGGGATCGAAAGGCTTGTTTGTTTCATGAATAAATTCCCGCTCTATAACCACCTGTTTTGTCCTGTCGTTCCCTATTATGATATTTTTGCCGAAGAGCGTAATATTAGCCTCGCTGACAATAAACGAAATACGGGCCGAAGCGCCTGTTATTTCCTTATTCACAGAAACCTTTGCATCGAGGAAGCCGCGATCGTTGTAAAGTTCGATGATTTTACGTTGCGACTCCATGATGTCCACCTCATTATAAGGGCTCCCGGATTTCACTATGATTACTTTCAGTATTTCATCCCTGGACAGATTTTTTTCACCCTCAATTTTAATACCTGCAATTTTTATCTGCTGCTTCTCACTAATAATAAATTTAATAAACGCTTTTTTGTCCTGCAATGTGACGACAGGCTCCAGAACCTCAACATCCAAATAACCCAGGGCATGATAAAAATCCCTGAGGTTGTCCTGATCAGTCTCCAGGTCATCCGGATTGTAGTAATCTCCTGATTTTGAAACAAGAATATTTTGCTGCCTTTCCTGAGGGATGGAAGCCCCTTCGAATGTCACTTTCCCGACCTTATATCTGTCGCCTTCCGAGATATATACCTGTAATTCAACTGTTTCAGGAGTTCTTGTGATGAGAGGTGTTACCTTGGCAGAAATAAAACCACTCCTGCGGTAAATAGAAAATATGCCGGCAACAGTCTCCTCAATAAGGTCGTCATTTATTTCATTGATATCAAAAAAAGGCACCTCTTTCATGAGTTCGTCCGATTTAATTGTTTCATTACCGATGAAAATTACAGTGAGCATCCAGCCCGGATCAAGATTAAGAGTCAGGACGCCATCACTCCATGTATACGACAGTGATGTGCCGACAAATTTCTTTTTTTTGTAATATTGAAGTACAGTGTTTCTGAAGCCTTCCAACTGAGCAAGGTCAAAAATCGAGCCTGCTCCAAACGGCAGGAAATTATCGATGACATCGGAGTGGGAAGGTATAACTATCTTTCTGATCAGCTCTGGCTTGCCCTCATTTGTCGCTATTTGGACAATGACCTCATTTTTGCCTGCCGGGATTAACTCATATGAGGCTTTGGCCCTGACAAAACCTCTTTTTTGCATTGCATCCACGAGTTTTACCAATCCTTCCCTCATTTTAAGTCCTGTTAAACGCTCTGAAGTGCTTACAGACAACTCTTTTCTGACAAAAGCGGCAGAAAAATGCGAGTTGCCTTTCACCCTGATGGAAGATATTTCCGGCTTCTCATTCACGCGTACGGCGATGGAAGTGCCCGCAGAATCGAGAGTTTCGATAATAATATCGTCGAAAATACCGGTAAGAAATGCCCTTTTTACGCCCGCGCTTAAAGCGTCACTGTTGAGAAAACTTCCTTTCTGAATATTTAACAGGTAGAGCAACTCAGGCACTGACATCGAAAAAAGTCCGGTTACCTCAACTGAAGTGACCAGACCGATCTTAATATCAGAAGCATGGTCAACTGCGAAAACAACAGCAGGAAAATGACCGATTGAAAGCGCAATAAATATGAGGAGGCAGACCAGATTATTTTTCATTATGCTACTTGAATCCAAAACGGAATTTGATATCCGCTCCAAGGCTTCCAATTTCATCTCTCTCGCCTATGAGAGAAACATTCCGGCTCAGCAGGTATTCGATTCTATACACCTGTTCTTCACCGGAACCAGTCGCAGCGCTATAAGTGACATACAGCTTGTCTCCCAGGAGACGTTTTGAAATTGTAACCCTCGGTGATACCGTTCCCGTAGATTTCGACACCGTGCTGGTAGTTGTCAGAGAATATTTGGATGACACGGAAGGTTCTATCGAAAGAAGATCCAACCCGGTAATTGACCTTATACGCTCCTCAACAACATCCTGCATTTTGCCGGTAAGGAATGATGTGGCTTCCCCCGCCCCTATGCCTCCTTCAAGCCCCTTAAGGTTGTTGCCTAACTGCCCGACAGTCAGAAGACTGAATATGTCGCCTTCTGCCAGAAAAGGATCAGAAGACAGCGCGAGATTGAACTGATCAACGTATCCATTCAGGTTTAGTCTTATATTATAGTTTCTCACCCTGGTCTCGGCCAGGATAGTAAAGTACGGAATTATCCGGTTCGGATTTGAGAAGTCTACTACTGCCTGCACTATTTTAAACTCGTTATTTCGAAAATATACTACTCCATCTTTTGCCGTCAGTTTTCCGAGCACAACAGGTAGTGCGACTGTCCCTGTCAAAAGAATATCCATCCGGGCTGAGGCCTTCGCAACATTATTGTCTATTACAAGGTTTGAGCCTGATATCCTGACATTTAATTTTGTGTTGTCCTCCCTGGCCGATTCAACCCTGGGTCTCTCCTTTTGCCGGAATCCCAGCAGCCAGCTTTTCCAGTCAATCCTCTCCGCATACTTTGCCCGCTTTATATCAACATCACCCAGAATGGTCTGAGCCTCAAGCGTTCCGCGATAGTTTAAGTCGGCATCGAAATTAACCAGGAAGTCTTTTGACAAAGATGCAGTCACTTGCCTTAAACTGGAGTTAAGGATAAACCGTTTTATTTTGAACTTGTCAATATAGGCCGTTCCCGACGCTGTTATATCGCCTCCAGAAAGCTTTCCGGATGCCCTGTCCAGGACAATCCTGTCCTCGTCGAAATAAATGTATGCGCTCACGGCTGAAAGACGGTAGCGCAAATTCTTAAAGCCAAGAGCTCCATTTGAGATATCCATGTCCCCATTTATTTTTGGATTGTTCCAGTCACCGGTCAGTGAACAGACAAACGAGGCATTCCCCTTGATTAACTCAATATTTCTCGAAAAAGCCTTGAGCGGCGAGAGGGAAGAAGACCCCTCGATAACCAGGTCGTAACCTGATCCAACTGAAGCCGTGCCTGTCAGTCTGAACTCCGATGTTTCACTCTTAACCGAGAATGACTCCACGGAAATTTTATTGCTTTCGAGAGAGATCCTGATGTCCGAGCTGTTGGTAAAACCGGTTCCGTACAGGTAAAGATGGGCTTCTTCAATCTTTGCATTTGCGCTAATATGGTCCTTATCGCCCCGTGCCAGAATGTTTCCTTTCAGATCAAGAAGGAAATCGTCAGGGACCTCTTTTAAAAAATTCGCTGCGATAAAATCATACCTTGCCGGATTAAGATCGGCAGAGACACTCCATGGCAGCTTATCTGTAAGCTGCACCTCTCCCATCACTATGAGTTTCTTGTCCAACAGGCGGGCCGTCGCCGTCAGATGCTTCCCGTCAAGCGCTGCCTGTATATCGCCACTTCCCAGGGAATGGCCTCTGTAAGCACCGGTATTAACGTCAGCTTTCAGCGTCATTACCGGATCATCAAAAGTCCCTTGTCCTTTTATCGCCAGGTTGGCAATAAAAATCGTTTCAAACAAATTGCCGGTAAAAAGCTCCTTATATCTTGACTTCAGTTGCTCCCGGTCTTTTTGAAGTATGATGTCGGACAGCTTTACGGATTTAGCGGCAACATTGAGAGAAAATTTATTATGCGGGCCGACATTTCCCGTAATATCTGCAACGGACCCTCCCTGCCTCAAGCGAAACGACCTGAGATACAATGCGCCGTCTTCAAAAATAACATGACCGTCGGCGCTATTTAGAGGATAGCGGTCAGATAAAATGATGTTATTGCCGTGCACATCTCCCTCGAGTTTTAGGGCTTCCATTCCGCCGGACAGATTGAAGTCAGTATTGAACACACCGCCAATAGCCGCTTTGCCGGTGACCAGGCCTGCCAGCTTGTGCAGACTTGCATCCCGGACAGATACGGAGAGTTTGAAAGCCGGTTGTCTCATATCGAACAACTTTGAAGCGTGCTGGAAAAAAATGTCTCCCACGGCTTTGATTTTCTCATTCGCGGATTCCGCTGAAAAATACTTGAGTGTCAACTGTTCTTTTTTGTAACTGACGTTTCCTCTCACACTGTCAAAAATAAAGTCGCCGTTGTTACCCGCTGAACGAGCTGAAAGGATTTTTCCATTAACAGTTGTTCTGTGACAATCAAATTGCATATCGATGATAGGATCCTTCACGCTTCCCGAGACAACTTGTGACCAGCTTGCAGGCCCGGAAACCGCGGCAAAATAAGGTGATGTCAAATCTACTATGTCACTGGTCTCTCCTTTACCCCCAAACTTCAAAGTGCCGTCATTCAGGTTCAGGGAACCTCCGGTGAGAAGCCTTGACCTGTCTGACGCGAAAGACATCCGGTCAAAGGAAATTACTCCGGCCTTCATACTGTATATGCTCCTGATATCTTTTACCCGGCCGAGCACGTCGGCGCCTGCAATGGTCCTCCTGTATGAAAATCGGCCTGCTGGTTCGAAATCCCCCCCTGATGATGCCAGAGTGCCGCTCACCTTTCCTCCGGACAGTACACCTGGCAGCCCGATTAGTTTCAGAAGACCTTCGCTGTAGACATCGGCAACGCTGACCTTAACTTCAAAATAATTCACAACAGGCAGCCTTATCATCCCTTCGGCAACCGCTGTGCCATGAAGAATGTTTCCACTGCCATGCAGGAATCTCATTGCTCCATCCCTGTACACTATCCCGCAATCAAGTTTTTCGACCGGCACTCCAAAAAGATTGCCGTTTTCAAGAACCGCCTTTGCTTCAGCGTAAAGTTTATCCAGGTGGCCTTTCAAAAAACCGTCGAGTCTCAGGTGTCCCTCAATTTTTTCCTTCACCTGCAATAATTCCATCAGGGTTTCGACAAATAAATCGCCCTTGATTTGCACATCGGCAAAAATAGAATTGATTCCGGATTTCAGGCTGTCAAACCCAATGGACCCGCTGACAGTTATCAGTCCCTCTCCGCTGCGTTTCAAACCCAATACTCTCTTTACTGTCTCCATATATACGGAGGCTTTGGTCAAAAACCTGCCTGCATAATTTTCTGTGTCGAGCGATCCTGAGGTTTGCATCGCGGACTTGTATGAAACTATTTTAAACTTCTGCAGATCAATCCGCCTGTCTTTTAACAGGAAAACCGCTTCGAGGGAAGCCCGGGCGTTCTGAAAGCCCTTCTTGTCGAAACTTACTTCCCTCGAGGATATAATAAATTTCGGTTTTTTGCCCAGAACAACATCGGCATTCAGTCCAGCAGCCGACATCTTGTAGTCATCGTCCTGAAACGAGATTGCAGCATCCTCTGAACTGACCGCCGGGACAGCTAACTTTAGCTGCGTCTTAGTTTCCCTGGCGAGATATCTTTTTACGTTTTCAATAATCTCAACAAATTGTTTTCTTTCAACACGAATATCCGGTTCTTTAAGAACAAGCCTGTCAATAAAGATTTTTCCTTCAAGCAGCCCTGAAAGTCCAATATATCCCTTGACCCTCCGAATCTCAACGAATTTATCGCCGTTGTCATCAAATGATTTTAATCCTTTGATCTCAATAAAGAGAGGGAAGAGATTAACGTATATCTTCTGGGCGATAAACTTCTTGCCGGTTGCGGCTTCAAGTTCGGGCAGTATGATTCTTTTCAGGGAATTTGATATGTTGGGTCCTCTTGAAGCATATAAAAAAATGCCGATTAAGAGAACTGCTGCACTTATATATAAAAGCTTTCGTTTCATGGCACAAAAAAAGCAAAGGCAACACGAAAATAAAAAGAAATAACAATAATCATGCCTTTAAAGTTTCAGGGTGATTGATGTTTTGTTTATCTTTAACCTGTAGCCCATTGCCTATCGCCTATTGCCTGTCATTTTTTTCCATTTCAGAAATGTACAAAGCGCTTAAGACTCTCAAAATAAAATCATAGGCAAGTTTGCCGCCATTATATTGCACATAAAAAACATCCTGTGCCATGCCTTCTTCAGTGTTTATTACCGCAGAGAATATATCAATTCCGTACAGATGCAATTGTACTGCTACATCGTATAACAGACCGATCCTGTCAGGCAAAAAAATCTCGATGAGAGTATGGCTCGAAGAAGTTTCATTGTCAATTTCGATGAAACTTTCCAGTGTCCTGCGGCCGGGAGGAGGTTTAAAGAGTACCCTGTCCTGACAAATAGGGGACTCCTTAACAATTGAATTGTAAATATCCTCCGTTAACTGCGCTTCAATCCCTTCCCACCAGATAGAATTCCAGTTTGATAAAACAATCTTATCCAGCGCCAATAAGTTTTTACTCGTATATATTCTCGCCCTCAGAATATTGAGCCCCCTGCGACTCAGCACTCCGACAATTTTCGAGAAAAGTCCAGGCCTGTCCTTCGTTGCAACAGTAATCTCGGCAGTGCCGTCCGGCCGTTCCAGCACACTTGTCGCAAGCTCTTCACTTTTAACCCTGCCCGAAAGTATATAATCGCTGCGGAGCGTCTCACTGGTAGTTGAAATAGCATAACGGTCCGGCATGGATTCGATGAACCCCCGCAGATCAGGGTCTGAAGTTTGGTATTGCTTGGCCTTAACTCCGCGCAGATGATCTTTTGTCCTCATATAAAGGTCGTGAAAAAGATATGCCTTCCACTCTGTCCAGAAATCCGGACTCACAGCAGTCATATCAGCGTAAGTCATTAAATAAAGCAAATCAAGATTCTCCTCATTCTCAACTATTTCGGCCAGTTGAACCACTGTTTCCGGAGCTTCACTGTCCCTGTTGAGCGCCAGTTTTGACAGTACAATATGATTTCTTACCAGAAACTCAATCCTGTTCCCGTCCTCGTTCCCTATGTTGAAACGCTCTATTACGGCTTTCAGCATTTTATACCCCGCTTCCTCATGATTGCTGCCAAGCCGGCCATAGCCGCCTTTTCCGATGTCATGCAGCAATATGGCGAGGAAAAGTACATACTGATTCGTGCTTTTAATAATATCACAGAGATACATCAACTTTGGATGCCTGGTATTTTTCAACCGTTCAAGGTTCCTGACAGCAAGAAGAGAATGTTCGTCAACAGTATAGCGATGATACATCTCATAGATAACCAGGTGCCTCAATTTTCCGAATTCGGGAATAAAACGGTCAAGAATCCCCATCTCATGCATCTCCCTCAGAGTATCATAAACCCTGTTGCCTTTTAATATTTCAAGGAACCCCGCGACGGCTTTTCCTGACAGTCGTGTCTTGCTGCTTATGAAAAGCGCCCTGCCTCTTAAGCATTCCTTTACCTGACTGCTGAATTTCCGGCCTGACAGAGAATAAATGCCGAAAGCCTCCATAATTTTTTCGTTTTTTCTGAAAATACCCTTGTCCTTTACCGTTATTTCATTTTTTGCAATGTAAAAATCATCCGTGACCCGTCTTATGCTCAGATTGAGAGGGAAAAGTATATTCCGGCGACCGCTTATATTCATAATCCTCCATAATACACCGCGAATAACTTCAGCCTTCTTATAGTAAAGCCGCATCATTATTTCAGCAGCAGTAAACCTTTTTGTATCTTTTAATCCCAGTTGTCGCGCCACAGCATCCTGGTATTCAAAGGAAAGGATGTCGTTCTTGCGTTGTGATATTATATGCAGGCTCAAACGCACCCTTAAAAGAAAATCAAAGGCTTTTATCAGATGCTGATAATCATTTGCAGCCAGGAGTGGCGCCAGTCCGGATACATCGCCTATTTTCAGGACGACTCTCGCAAGCCATGTCAACGTATGCATGTCCCGGAGGCCGCCTATCCCGTCTTTGACGTTAGGTTCGAGGAGATAAACAGAATCCTCGTAAGTTCTATGCCGTGCTTTGACTTCGGAAAGAATGCTTCCAACAAAGGCCTGTTTTCTTTTAAACAATATTTTCGGATAAATGTCCGTTGTAAATTCATTGTAAAGAACCCTGCTTCCGGCCACAAATCTTGAATCGATAATTGCAGTACGTGTTTTCGGGTCACTGACGGCATCAAACAGGCATTCATCAAGAGTCCTGAAACAATGGCTTATGTTAAGCCCCAAATCCCATAATTTGTAAAAAACGGACTGGGCTCCTTCAGTCGTCTTCTTGTCCCGCCCCCTGGACAACAGCATTATATCAATGTCAGAATACGGCACGATTTCAGAACGCCCGTAACCTCCTATGGCAACAAGTGCCAAATCATCAGGCAAACTCGTGATTGCTGCCGCTCTGAATGAGCCGGCCAGCAATTCGTCAACCAGTGCCGTCAACTCAAAAACTATTGATTTGCCGGAGGCCCCCCCGGTTATTAGTTCGGATGCGATCCGGCGCCACCGCATGCATAAATCGTCTTTCATCAGTGCAACGGGCGTGAAACTTCTTTTATCATCTGTTGAGCGGTTTGATCGTTTGGGTTTATTTTTAATGCTTCATTTAATTCCCTATAGGCATTTTCTCTTTGCCCCCTTTTGTGGAGGTCTTTTATAATAGGATTACCGACAATAAATACGTTCTCATCCCACTGAAACGGGGCATTCAACGTATTGCCATAAATGAGGAGAATAAGAAAAACTAAACAGGCGATGTGGACCAGGGAATTATTTGCCGGTGCAGTGAGACTGACAGATTTATGCACCGCGAAAAATGTATTTTCCTGATTTATCCTTTTTGTCCGTATTGCCTTTTTTCTTTGCTTTATCATAAAAGCGCGCTCCAAAAAAGGTTGCTGTGACCATGATGCTTAATATAACATTATAATTTAAAAAATATTGAGATAACGAAATATTATTGTTATAATTAGCAGATTATCTCAGGCATGCTTGCAGAAAATGCGTACAAAAACGGGACGGTGACATTAAGTTATCTTAAAGGGGGTTTATTATGCCGTATGATGCAACAAAGTTAGCTGACTGGCAAATTTCCGAGGAAGCCGAAAAGAACTTGCCCACCCCTGCTGAGTGGTGCGAACGCCTTGGATTACAAAAAGGCGAGTTGCTGCCCATGGGCAGGCTCGCCAAGGTGGACTTTCTCAAGATCATCAACCGTCTCAAAGATAAACCTGACGGCAAGTACGTCGAGGTCACTGCAATTACACCCACTCCGCTGGGCGAAGGCAAAAGCACAACATCGGTAGGATTAATGGAGGGCCTTGGCAAACGGGGCGTTAACGTGGGAGGAGCCCTCCGGCAGCCTTCGGGAGGTCCGACGATGAATGTCAAGGGTACCGCAGCCGGCGGCGGCAACTCCCTGCTGATTCCAATGACCGAGTTCTCTCTTGGGCTTACAGGCGACATCAACGATATCATGAACGCCCACAATCTGGCCATGGTTGCACTGACCGCCCGGATGCAGCATGAGCGCAACTATAATGATGAGCAACTCGCCCGCCTTACAAAAATGAGGCGCCTTGACATAGACCCCACGCGCGTAGAGATGGGGTGGGTTATAGATTTCTGCGCGCAGAGCCTGCGTAATATAGTCATAGGGTTGGGCGGACGTACGGATGGCTTCATGATGCAGTCCAGGTTCGGGATCGCGGTCGGCTCGGAATGCATGGCCATTTTATCTATAGCAAAGGACCTGGCGGATATGAAACAGCGCCTTAATAACATCACAGTAGCCTTCGACAAGAGCGGCAAACCGGTAACCACCGGTGATCTGGAAGTCGGCAACGCAATGACTGCCTTTATGCGTAATACTATAAACCCTACCCTGATGTGCACTGCCGAGTATAACCCATGTTTTGTCCATGCCGGGCCTTTCGCTAACATCGCTGTGGGGCAATCTTCAATAATAGCAGACCGTATCGGTCTCAAAATGTTCGACTACCATGTGACCGAGTCCGGGTTTGCTGCTGATATCGGGTTTGAAAAATTCTGGAACGTCAAGTGCCGGTTCAGTGGTCTGAAGCCGCACGTGTCGGTACTTACTACAACTGTCCGGGCACTCAAAATGCATGGCGGCGGACCCAAGGTTGTTGCCGGTAAAGCCATTCCCGAAGAGTACTCTAAGGAGAATGTGGCCCTGCTCGAAAAGGGATGCGCCAACATGATCCATATGATTAACGTCATCCGCAAGTCGGGCATTAATCCTGTCGTCTGTGTCAACCGTTTTTACACTGACACGAATGCTGAAGTAGCTGCCGTCAAAAAAGCTGCCGAAGCTGCGGGCGCCCGCTGTGCCGAATCTCAGCATTGGCTAAAGGGCGGCGAAGGCGCTCTGGAGCTTGCAGACGCCGTAATCGACGCGTGCAACGACAAAAACGACTTTAAATT
>Ga0074045_10003833_pt1 | contig 13489 bp, 11 predicted proteins | sample BogForMeECP23OM2_FD_94442 | JGI IMG/M metagenome (GOLD analysis project Ga0074045, IMG submission 94442) | Bog forest soil microbial communities from Calvert Island, British Columbia, Canada - Bog Forest MetaG ECP23OM2 | ecosystem: Environmental > Terrestrial > Soil > Wetlands ... | reverse complement strand
TGCACGGAAAGATCCCGACTTGGAACAATTTTGTGGCGCATCCGGCGTATGACGAATTCTGGAAGATTCACGCGATGGAAGCGGGGTTGAAAGAGGCGAAGGTGCCCGACCTGAACGTGGCGGGCTGGTGGGATCAGGAAGACTTTTACGGACCGATGCGGACGTACGCAAACCTGGAAAAGAACGACGCGAAGCACCTAAATTATCTTGTGGTAGGGCCGTGGAATCATGGCGGATGGGGTGGTGGGCCGGGGAATTCGCTGGGAGATATTCCGTTCGGATCGGACACGGGAGTGTATTTCCGGCAAAAGGTGGAAGCGCCGTGGTTTGCGTACTGGTTGCACGACAAGGGGAGTTTGCCATTGAAGGAGGCGCTGCTGTTCCAGACGGGGAGCGACACCTGGACAAGTTTTGATGCGTGGCCGCCGCGAGAAGCGAAGACGGAAAGTTTGTATTTTGGCGAGGATGGAAAGCTTTCCTTTGAAGCGCCGAAGACGGAATCGCGGGAGGCGTTTGACACGTACGAAAGCAATCCGGCACATCCCGTGCCGTATCGTCACCGACCGGTGGATATGACCTATCCGGAAGATCATCCGGGAAGCTGGTACACGTGGCTGGTGCAGGACCAGCGTTTTGTGGATAACCGGCCGGATGTGGCGACATGGGAGACGGAAGAGTTGAAAGAGGATGTGACCGTGGCGGGGCAGGTGACGGCGAAACTGTACGCTTCGACGACCGGGACGGACAGCGATTGGGTGGTGAAGCTAATTGACGTGTATCCACAGAAAGTGGAAAGCGACTGGAAGCTATCGGGATTTGAGCTGATGATCGCGGATGAGATCTTCCGGGGGCGTTACCGGAAGTCGTACGAAAAGCCGGAAGCGATTGTGGCGGGAGAAGTGACGCCGTACACGATTGATTTGCACACGGCAAACCATGTGTTTTTGAAGGGGCACCGGATCATGGTGCAGGTGCAGAGCACGTGGTTTCCGTTGTATGACCGGAACCCGCAGAAATTTGTGGCAAATATCTTCGAGGCGAAGGAGTCGGATTATCAGAAGGCGACGCAAAGGATTTACCGGACGAAGGAGTATCCGTCGCGGGTGGAGATTGGGGTGGTGCCGGAGGGTGCGGGAAAGTAGGAAGAAGAAAAAGTTCAACATAGAGATCGCAGAGGAGCCGCAGAGGTAACGGAGACTTTGTACAGAGATTAGCGTGTGGCCAGCGGAGAAGCGGGAATGGAATTGGGAACAAGACGGCTATCAGGGCGGAGGTTGAGCACGACTTGGAACCACCAGTTGGGTTGATAGCGGATTTGAACGGGAACTCCGCGAAGATTTCCCTGGGTACCAATGAGAATGGAGAAGGAGGTAGTTTTGCCGGTCTCTTTGTGCGTCGAGACGTAGTCGAGCTGAAGCAAGTTGGCGTAGGAAGTGTCGAGAAGAACAGCGCTTTTGGGACCGTGGAGTTGCACGGAAAAGTTGCGGACGGGGGTAATGGCCTCGAGCGTCAGGTCATGTTCTTGGGCATCGTGGATGTAGCAGCGGGAAAGCGGTGCGGTTTGGCCAGCGAGAGCAGCGTCCATAAGGTCCGCAACGGAGGCGAGGAAATCGGCAGAACGGGAGCAACGTGACGAAGCCTCGAGGGAGCGCATAGGGCTGTCGGAAGCGGCGATGCGGTCGAGCATGAGGGGTTGGGCGAGGTTGTACTGGTGCAGGTTGAAGTCCGTGTCCGACATCAAGGGTACGACGGTGGAAAGCGCGCGTAAGGGATCGACGCGGCTGAGAATGCCGGTGAAGGAGTGCTGACTTTGCTCCTTCTCCTTTTTCAATTCGCTTTGCATCTCGCCGACAGATTTGCCGCGGGATGACTTCATAAAACCAAAAAAGGCGCTGGAGATGACATCGTCCTCGCGGGATGGTAGCGAGACAGGGTCCTTGTGCCAGGCTACTTCGGTGCCAGCGCCCCAGCGGTTGATGGCACGGGGAGCCTTTTGCGGATCACTGCCGAAGAGAACCTGAAGGAATTCCACGCGAGGGTCCTCGACGGAAATCCCACGACGGATGTAACCGCCGCCGACATCGTCCTTGCCAACCCAGAAGAAAATAAGACGGACGCGGGCGGTCATAATGTAGTCGTACTCGACGCTGTTGCGGATGGGCGAACGAACCCATTGAAGAGCTTCGACGATGGGCTGGCGGTCGGCGAGGCTGGCGGTGGAACCGGTGGCAGCAAAGAAATTGAGGAGAAGAAGGAGGAACAAACCAAGGTAGAAGGAGGTCCTCATTCGGAGAAGACTCTTGTCGCGAAAGAAATTGCGAGGTTGGATCATGTCGGTACAACGCAGAAGGTGATGTTACGCCGATTTGACGAAGAATTGAACGGAGAAAGAAGGGAATGGGGAACGCCAACAAAGGCATTACAAACTTGACATTGCGGAAGTTGGCGAGAAGGTGATCTGAGAGGGTATGCCGGGATTCCTCCACTATGAAACGGCAGAAGGCACCTTCCCTCCAGTGGAAATGAGAACCTATTTGGACGGGACAGCGGGGGCGTGAATCTCGCCGGAGTGGAATTCGGTCCACGGGCCGGCTTTGAGGTCGCGCAAGTAAGGGGCTTCCCAGGCGTATTCGGGATGAGCGGCGAGGAAAGGGGCGGCGAGGAAATCTTCACCGCAGGGATGGCCCAAGCGAGCGACCAGGCGCATGTCTTTGGCCATGGAGGAATCCGTGGCTTTGCCCTGAACGGCGCCGCCGGGATAGAAGGGTTCCCAGCCCCAGACGGAAACGCCGCGGTCGGTGGAATCAATGTGGCCGCAGAGGGTGCGGTCGTCCGCCTCGGTCTTTTTCTCAAACGAATCGACGTGGTCGGCGAGCATCTGCTGGGCGAGCGAGACATCGATTTTGCCTTTGTTTTCGTTGAGGAGTTGTTCCCAACGAGCGCGGCGGGCATTGGGAGAGGAAGCCATGTCATTGGGGTTGAATTCCGGCGTGTCTTCCTTGAGGACCCTGGGATCGCGGGCCCAGTTGGAACCGGCGAAGACACCATCCTTGGTGCGCCAGAGCTTGTAGGCTTTGAGGCCAAGTTCAAGCTGCGCGATTTCGCCGGTTTTGCGATCGCCGAGCAGCCAATCGTTGGCGTAACCGCCATTGTTCCCATCGAGCATGATTTTGGTATAGGCATCGATGGAATTGGCGTATTGCAGAGCTTTGCGGGCGCGGAAGAATTCAGGCTTGCCGTTGGGATCCCAACCTTCAAATTGCGTGATGGTGGTTTCCGTAACCATGAGGCCATCGGAATTAATGGCGAAATCGTCGTCGCTGGCGATGACGCCGGGGAAGCCGTCCATCAAGATGCGATAGCCGTTGGTGGGCTGGATATCGAAGATGATGCGCCAGCGTTCGCCATTCATGTAACTGGTCCAATTGTTGTGGGCGATGACGATCTGATGATCCTTGGTCCAACTGCCGGTGGCAACGAAAGCGCTGCAGTTGCCGGGACTCTTCAGGTTGGGCGCGTTGGCGACTTTTTCTCTCTTGTTGAGCCAGGGAACGTAATAGTCGGGAACTTCCTCGAAAGAATTGAGGGCGACGATGTCGTACACATCAAGCTGAGAACCTGTGCGGGCGTTCAGACCCTCAGCGATGCCCTGTAATTCCTGCTGATATTCGGGATCGATTTTGGGCCAGAGCATTTCACGGGCAACCTGGCGGAAAAAAGGCCAGTCGCGCTTGGTGGAGCGGAGCATGGCGGCCTGGACGGCGGGGAACGCGTCTTCGATTTCATTGGCGAGCAGGAAACCGTGCTGGAAGCCGATGGTGGAGGGGTCTCCCTCGAGGTGGACATAGACCCAGCCGCCGCGCTCGAAGGTGGAGCCGCCCTTGAGGCGCGGATCATTGGAGGCAGAGTGTTCGCGAGCGTACGAGACGGTGGAATCGAGTTCGTTCTTGGCGGCCTCCGCATCGTGGGAATGCAGGCCCGCCAACCACAGGAGGGCCGCGCCGATGAACAGAATGAAGATGGCAGCGGGGCGGCGAATTCCATCGGACATGGGGGCAGCTCCTTGGCGTCAATTTGGCAGGAGATAGTGTACTACTGACGGAGGAATGAGGATGGGCCGGAGGAAAGATGGAAGGAGGTGCGGCAACGCTGACGCAGAAGAACAGAGTTTTGTGGGCGCGGCTTCAGTTGTTAAAGCGGCGGCGAGCCGCCGCACTCCAAAATTATTTTGCGGCGGTGGTGGAGGTGGCGGGAGGCGCCAGATCGGCAGGCGGGCCGATGTCGTCGGGGAGCTTGCCGTTTAGGGAGTCGAGGAACTGGAGGAGATCGTCTCGCTCATCGAAGGTGAGGACATCGAGGGAGTGGATTTCCTTGTCGAGATGAGCATTCCAGTTGCCGCCGCCAATGTAGTGAGCCAGGGCGTCCTTGACGGTGGGGAAAGTGCCGTCGTGCATATAGGGCCCGCGGCCGGCAAGATTGCGGAGCGAAGGTGTCTTGAACGCGCCCATATCGGCATCATTTTTGGTTACGGAGAAACGGCCCACATCATTCAGATTGCCGCGCGTATCGGCGCCGACGCCCAGGTTATGAAACTTATTGTCGGTGAAGAGCGAGTACTCTTTTCCAATGGTATGGCAGACGGCGCAATTGCCCTTCTTGGCGCTGATGAAAATCTTCATGCCACTTTGTGCAGCGAGTGACATGGCTTTGGAATCGTGGCCGTAGTAGAAACGGTCGAAGGGTGAATTGCCGGCGATAACGGTGCGCTCGAACGAAGCAATGGAATTCACGACCAAGTCAATCGTGATCTGATCGGTGCCCCAAGCTTTATTGAAAAGGTCGGGGTATTTTGGATCGGATTTCAGTCGCTTGACGACGCCTTCAAGGGTGTGGGCCATTTCCACTGGGTTGGCCATCGGTCCTTTGGCTTGTTCTTCCAAGCTGGAAGCGCGGCCATCCCAGAATTGCAGCGAGAAGTAAGCAGAATTGATGACCGATGGGGAGTGGCGAGTTCCCTGCTTGCCAGCGACACCGACGGAGAAGGGCCGCTTATCGGAAAAGGAGAATTGCGGAGCGTGGCAGGAGGCGCAGGAGATGGTGCCGTCAAGCGAGAGTTGCGGGTCGTAGTACAAACGGCGGCCGAGAGCGATGGTTTCTTCGGTGGGCGGATTGTCTGGCGGAATGGGAACGGGTGGCAGTCCCAAAGGGGTTTTGATCTGAACCGTTTTCCCGATGGGCATGGTGGTGGAGGGTGAAGCCGCAGATTGCGCCTTAGCGGGCACGTAAGCGAAAGCGGCGATCAGGAAAAGTCCGAGGATGACGGCGAGGAAGAGAGTGAGTTTCGCGGTGGGTTTCATGAGGGCACACCTCGGCGCGAGGATAGCTTTTGGTGGGACAAGGTACTGTGACGATGGTCACAAAAGGAAGCGGGGCGGAGCATGCTTCGCCCCGCCCCGAATAAAGTCATCGTTAAATGTGTCGGGTTGCTTTTGCCAGAATCCTCAGCAATAGCTGCAGGCTTTGTCGGCCATGCCGTTGCCGCTACTCATACCGTCCTTCATGCGGCGCAGACGGCGGCCGAGGCGCTCCGCAAGCTGATGACGGGCGCGCCAGAGGCGTGCCTTCAGCGTGTTTTCGGTGACGCCAAGTTTCCTGGCGGCTTCGCCGGTGGAATAGCCCTCGACTTCGCGTAAAAGGAAGGCGGTACGAAGTAGAGGCGAGAGGTCGTCGAGGTTCTCGTTAATCATTTCGCGGATTTCCGTGCCTGCATAGACCTGCTCAGGATTGGGCCCATCATCAGCGAAACGCTCGGCGATGGGCAGTTCGTCTTCGTGCTGGGTATCGTCGAGAGAAACCGCGGGACGTGCTTTGGCGCTGCGGCGCTTCATCAGGGCGGCGTTGATGACGATGCGCGTCAGCCAGGTCGAGAACTGCGAGCGGCCCTCGAAGCGTTTGAGGTTGCGGTAAGCGGAAAGCAGACCGTCCTGCAAAGCATCTTCGGCGTCCTCGGCATTACCCAGGACGCGCAGAGCCGTCTGGAACAGTTGGCGCTGATAACGGCGAAAGAGGGTCTCGATCGCTTGAGCGTCGCCACGCTGGCCGGCGCGGATCAGCTTCTGTTCGTTCAGCTTCGGATCGCTAAGTTGCGGAGTACTCATCACTTGCGTTGCCATTTGCTCCCCCCATATAGCTTACTAAGAGTCGTTACAAACTTAAAGGTTACAGATGGACTGCAGGCTCAGTGCACAGGTATCCCCCCATGTGCCTTGGGCCTTTTCATGAACAAAAGAATCGGGATGATGGCGAAGAAGACGACGCCAAGCATCTTGAAATTGTCGAGGAAGGCGAGCATGGTGGCCTGCCGCTGAACCATGAAGTAGACCATGCTCTGGGCGCGGTTTGCGGCACCGGGACCGGAAGAGCCCCCGGCCATGAAACCTCCGGAAAGGCTCACAAGGGTTTTGTGGTAGGCGGGGCTGAACGGGTTGACGTGCTCCATCAGATGAGCCATGTGGAATTGAGTGCGCCGCTCGAGCATGGTGGTGACGGTAGCGATGCCCACGCTGGCGCCGATGTTGCGGGCAAGATTGATGATGCCGGTACCCATGTTGGTCTTTTCCTTGGGAACGGAGGCAAAGGCGGCGACATTGATGGGAATGAACAAGAAAGCCAGGCCGAAAGCCTGCAACATGCGTCCGAGAACGGCGTGGCGGAAATCGAGACTCAAGCTCCATCCCGCCATGACGAACAAGGCGGATGCGGACACTGTGCAACCAAAGGTGATGAGATAGCGCGGGTCCACGCGGGAAACGAGGAAGCCGACGACGGGCATGCAGAACATGATGAGAAGGCCGCCCGGGGAGAGGGCAAGGCCGGCGAGTTCGGCCGAATAGCCGAACAATTCCTGGAGCATGGTTGGAATCAGCATGGTGCTGGCATACAGCACAAAGCCGAGGAAGAACATGGCAGTGGTGGCGATAGCGAAATTGCGGTTTTTCAACATGCGGAAATCGACCACAGGGTCTTTGGCGCGGAGTTCCCACAGAACGCCGGCAACGACGCCGGTGATCATGAGGGCGAGGAAGATGCGGATGAAGCCGGAAGAGAGCCAGTCATCGCGCTGACCCTTATCGAGGACGATCTGGAGGCTGCCGAGGCCCAAGCTGATGAGGCCGAGGCCGATGTAATCGATGCGGAAGCCCTGGGTGAGCTTGACGCGCTTCATGTGCGGCGGATCAGAAACGAGCAAATACGTGAGAAGAAGAGAGACGATGCCGACGGGGATGTTGATGTAGAAAATCCAGCGCCAGGAATAGCTATCCGTGATCCAACCGCCGAGCCACGGGCCGATGGTGGGAGCAACAACCACGGCGATGCCATAAACGGCAAAGGCCATGCCGCGTTTGCTGAGCGGAAAGGTGTCGGCCAGGATGGCTTGTTCGCTAGGCTGCAAACCGCCGCCGCCGGCGCCTTGCATAATGCGGAATAGAACGAGCATGCCGAGGCTGGGAGCCAAACCGCAGAGGAAAGAACTGACAGTGAAGAGGGCGACGCAACTCATGTAGAAGCGTTTGCGGCCCAGGATGGAGGAAAGCCAGCCAGAAAGCGGCAGCACGATGGCGTTGGAAACGAGATAGGAGGTAAGAACCCAGGTGGATTCATCGGCGCCGGCGGAAAGGCTCCCAGAGATGTGCGGGAGCGCGACGTTGGCGATGGAAGTGTCCAGCACTTCCATAAAAGTGGCCAGCGTGACGGTAACGGCAATCACCCAAGGGTTGACTGAGCCGTCCGGCATACGCAGTTTCGATATGAGTCTCTGCAACATAAGATAGCGAGTTTTTGCGTTTCGTTTAGTTGGTAATTACGGTTGCTTCGACATTCATTCCCGGGCGGAGCACGGCCACGTCCGCGGGAATCGGATCCAGGATAATCTTCACCGGGATGCGCTGAACAACCTTGACATAATTGCCAGTGGCGTTTTCCGGCGGGAGCATGCTGAGCACGGCACCGGTGGCGCCGGAGATGGAATCAACATGGCCGCTAAAGGTTTTGTCGTAGGTATCCACTTTCAGGTAGGCCTTTTGGCCGGGCTTCATTTTCTCAAGCTGAGTTTCCTTGAAGTTGGCGGTGACCCAGACGTCGCGCAGGGGCACGACAACGAGCAAGCCCTGGCCCGGCTGGACGATTTGCCCGGGCTCGACTTGCTTGTGCGTGGCGACACCATCCACGGGAGCGAGGATGTTGCAGTAGCTGAGATTGAGAAGGGCGGCGTCGAGCGCGGCACGTGACTGGTCCACCTTTGCGAGTTTGGCCTGAGCGTCGTCCGAGCGCATGGCCACGCGGCGCTGGTCGGCATGGGCAGAACTGACGCCGGCTTGGGCCATTTCAACCCGGGCCTTGGCGGCTTCGAGCATAGCGCGGGAGATTTCCACGTTGCGCTTGGCTTGAGCAAAGCGCTGCTCATCGGCGGTGAGGGCGCTGAGGCTGGCATCGGCGTTGGCTTTGGCGGCGTCAAATTGCTGTTTGGAAATCTCACCCTTTTCCATCAAGGGCGTGTAGCGTTCGAGGTCAGACTTGGCAAGTTGGGCGTTGGCTTGGCTGCGATCCACGTTGGCCTGGGCAACGGCGAGGTCGGCGGTCTGCGCTTGTTCATAGGAAGATTGCGCGCGGAGCAGGTCGGCTTGCGCGCCGGCGAGTTGCGCACCGGCGCTGGATTGTCCGCTGGCGACGGTTTCGCTGGTGCGCGGAACATCCACGCCAGCCGAACGCGCTTCGCCTTCGGCCAGAGCCAAAGCGCCGCGGGCTTGATCCACGGCCGCCTGATAATCGCCGGGGTCAATCTGAGCGAGAATCTGGCCGGCCTTCACGGCTTGATTGTCGTCCACGAGAACTTTGGAGATACGGCCGGAGATCTTCGCGGCGATAGGAGTGATGTGGCCGTCAACCTGAGCGTCGTCCGTGGTTTCGCGGTTATGAAAATATAAGAAGAGCCCAATCGATAAGGCCAGCAGCAGCACTCCGCCGATGATCAGCAGGCGGCGAGTTCTGGGGCTGAGAAGGCCCTCGGGGCTTAGATTGGGTTTGCGCGGTTCGGCGGGCGGCACTTTGACGTTTGCCGCGTTTTCCAGTCCAACTTCAATTTCAACGCTCATCGGCTCCTCATCCTTACTTCGAGTACGTCTTTTCCATTTGCCCAACCGAACGCGCGAAGTCCGCGCGAGCCTGGTTGAACCGGTAGAGCGCCAGGATCTGGTTGTCGTTGGCACGCGCCAGGGAATCCTGGGCGGAAATCACTTCGATGTTGTTGGCTACCCCGGCCTTGAAACGATCGCGAGCCTGGCTGACCTCTTCCTTTGCCAGATCAACGCCGAGATTGGCCACCTGAACTTCGCTACGGGCCGAATCGAGATTGAGCAAAGAGGTTTTCACGTCGAGGGCGATCTGATTGCGCAAATCAGCCTTCTGCTGCTGGAGTTTCTGCACTTCCAGGCCGGCTTTTACGATTTCGGCGCGAATGCGGCCGCTGGTAAAGAGCGGGAAATTGACGCTTGCTTGATACTGGTAAGTCGGGATGACGTTATTGACTGAGGTGCCGAGCTCGTTCCAGTAACCGTCGAAACGCAGAGAAGGCAGGCGTGAGAATTGCGAAGCTTGTTTTTCGTAATGCACAACTTTTTCCTCGGCAAGAATTGCCTTCCATTCCTGGCGGCCGGCGAGAGCGGCGTCAATGCTGGATTCGACGTCGGGCTGCGGTGTTTCAAAGAAACTGAGTGAATCGGCGAGCGCGATTTTCTGGCGAGGATCGAGATTCAACAGTTTGCTGAGGCCAAAGAGGGAAGCATCGCGATCGTTTTCCGCTTCAATCAAGCGCTGCTTTTCATTTTGCAGTTCGACGTTAGCGCGCAGCATATCAATGCCCGTGCCCACGCCTTCTTTTTGCAAATCGGCGGCTTGGTCATACAGGGCTTGCGCAAGCTCGACGCGCGATCGGGAAGCTTCCACGTTGGCCACGGCGCGCAACGTGCCGATGTATTGCGAAACAACCAACAGGATGACCTGTTCGCGAGTGGAGAGGCTGTTGGCCTGGCTAGCATCCACGTTGCTGCGTGAAGCCTGATACTTTTTCCAAAGAGAGAGATCCAGGACGGAAGTGCCGAAACTGGGTCCCACTGCAAAAATCTGGTAGGGGCCCAAGTGGCCTGGAAACGGCAAACCCGGGAAGGACTCACCGCCGAATTGCGCCTTCAGGTTCACGCGATTGGCGGAATCTGCCAGCCGCATGCTGGACTGCGGCAGGAGGTCCGAGCGTGAGATGTTTTTGTCCTGAACGCTTTCCGCGGCGGCGAGGACGGCGATCTGTTGCGTGGGATTCTGCTTGAGCGCAAGAGCCACGGACTGCTGCAAAGTGAGGCGCATCGTGTCGCCCGGAGGATTCGCCTGGGCTGGCGAAGCAGTACCTTGTGCGAGCAATGCAGCAGGGAGAAGTAAGAGGCTGAAAAAGACCGAATAAAAGATGATGGGCGACTTCTTGCGGGAGTCGGCCGTTTTTGCGCCGTTGCCGTCACGCTTTTCGTCGGACTCGACAATTTCGTTGACGATGGCCTGATTGAGGCAGCCTTCGGCGATGAGTTCGCCGCCGAGACGATGCATCTCTTTAAGAAGAACCTTTCCGGCATTGTCAATGAAGCTGACGCCGCACAAGTTGATGCTGAACTTCTGGCTGGGTGAAGCGGCCTGGAGCTCGCGCCAGCACTGTTCAAGAGCGGCAACCCAGGGCCCCGCGAGGCGGCCCTCCACACTTAGGGTGAGGCGTCCTCGTTTAGTTTCCGTCGTGATTCGTAGCATGTCTGGTATCTCTTCCGGCGGAGTAAGGAGCAAAGGGAAGTCCAAAGAGTGTGAATTCTTGATTGAAGTAATAGGCTTAGTATTCATAGATTTAGGTCTCGAGTGGCGAAAGAGCTGTCGCAATATAAGACCACATATAGGCATTTGCCATTATGAAGGCATTAATAGTATGCCTATATAAGGTCATTTCGATTGATTGCAAATCCCTCCTGCAATAGGAGATACGAGGCATGGGTCTCAAAAGTAACAGAGCTATTTGACTAAACATCGTTAAGTAGGAATGAAAAAAATAGATTGCTGCGGGACCCTTCATGCGACCACCCCTGCAACAATTGTATCCACGGTGGAATGGATGAGTTGCTCCCTGTTGACCCAGGGAAATAACTGATGAGCGATCAAAAGCGAAGTGACGCCGTGAATGCCGCACCACAGAGTCTGGCCGACGAGTTCGACATCTGTCGAGCGCAACTTTCCCGCGGAAATGCAATCGAAAACGCAGCGACGCAAGAAATCGAACGCCTGCATGCCGGGAGAGTCCTGCTGAAGGTACTTCAGCCTGTCGAAACCCTCGGGACGCGGCATCATGAAAACAACGCGATAATGCTGGGGATTTTCAAGGCCGAACTCGATGTACGCCACTAAGCCGCGCTTCAGGCGTTCCAGGGGATCGCCGGGCTGCTCGAGAATGCGATTCAGGTGAAGGACCAAGCGCATGAACGTTTCGTGGCAGATCTGGTCGAGTAGTTCAGCCTTATCCTTGAAGTAAAGGTAGATGGTAGTGGGGGAGTATTCGATTTTTTCGGCGATACGGCGCATGGAGACCTGCTCGTAACCTTCTTTGACGAAGAGGTCGCTGGCAGCGTCGAGGATTTCCTGGCGGAGAAAGCGTTTTTGGCGAGCTTTGCGTTCGAGTAGTCCCATGGATTAACTCCACAGAGTAACTTAACAACGTTAAGTCCCGCGCTGAACTCTGTCAAGAGGCAGTTTGTAAAGTGTCAGTGCCGGACGGCGATAGCTTGCATTTCGAAGTGGCCGCCACGCAGGAGGGAACCTGCGCCGATGAAGGCTCGTGCTGGGAAATCCTTTGTGAAGTATGACTTATAAGCGGTGTTGAACTTTTCGTAGTAGGTCAGATCGCTGCAGAAGACCTGCACGTAGACGAGGTCGTCCATGGTCATTCCTGCAGTCGCGAGGGTGGTTTTGTAGCCGTCCAGCAAGAGCTTGATTTCATCTTCGATTTTGTCAGGAGGCTTGCCGGATTTTGGATCGAGACCGATGCTTCCCGCGAGATAGAGAGTGTCTCCGGCGAGGATTGCGTTGCTGAAGGGGGCCTGGATGGGTTTGTCGGGAAGATTGATGGCGCGCCGCGTGGCTTGCGGCGATGGTTTGGACAGGGCTCCATGGACGGTGAAGAAAGCGGAAACGGCAAGAACAGCTAGGAGAAGAACGACACGGCGATTCATACAAACCTCCGGCGGACGATGTGTTGCAGCGTGATAGCGGCGGGAGTGTAGTCCGGTTTGGTGGTGGAGGGCAAGTGGGAAGGGCGCGCGGAATTTCTATTTCCCATGTGCAAACGCGAGCGTGAAATGAGGCAGTTTTACGACTAGGAATAAATCAGGATCAGGGTTTTGGGGATTCCTGAGGAACGGGCGAGGTCGTCGGCGCCGCTGCTTTGCTTTTTCCGCCGGCAGCGTAAATTTCTTCGACGATGGCGGCGGCACGATCCTTGCTGAGGCCGCATGCGGGGTCGTTGATGCGGCACTGGGCTAGAGTGAGTTGGCAGCCGCAAGTGCATCCTTCGGCATTGAATTTGTGGAGTGCGACGAGGCGCTGCTCGGGGGTTAATTTGGAGGTGTTAACGCCAGGGAGCATGGTGGCGCGATCCGCGTGTTTGAGGAAGATTTCGCCGGTGTCCGGGAAAGTTTCGACCTGAACGGAGACGGGCAGACCCAGCAAGGCGCGGACTTCGGTTTCGTAGAGGGCGGGATTGAAAAGCCCGACATGCTTCTGGACAACGCGGCCTTCCGTATTGATGACAAACAGGGTGGGGAGAGCGGGGATGCCGCCGTAGGCGAAACGAATCTGGTTGGTGGAGAGGGCCACAGGGTAGTTGATGCCTTCGGAGTCGATAACCTGCTTCACGGCGTCTTCGTCATCATCGTCCACCACCATGCTGATAATCTGGAGGCGATCCTTGTAGCGATTCTGGAGTTCGATGAGGCTGGGGATTTCCGAGCGGCACGGGCCGCACCAGGTGGCCCAGAAATTCAGAAGGATGACTTTGCCTTTTGCAGAGGCCAGCGAAAGATCCTTCCCGGCCAAATCCTTGAGTTGAAAATCTGGAGCGGGATCGGGATCGCGCACGAAGCGGATCACGGACGACTGGGGGGAAGCCAACAAGGGAAGCAAAAGAGCAAAGACGGCCAAGCCCAGGAGGCAAACGGGGAACAGCTTGAGAGAGCGGAGGCGAATTGTCGGCTTCGTGTTCATAGCCAAGTCACTCTAATAATGGGACCAGAGTGCGAAGGAAAAAGCAAAGTGCAAGACACGCAGACAGTAAAGGGTAACTATTTGCTGCGAGCGAGGCTGCGAAAATGGCCCGGGGTCAGTTGGGTAGCTTGCCTGCCGTGAAGACGTACAG
>Ga0074045_10003832_pt1 | contig 13490 bp, 12 predicted proteins | sample BogForMeECP23OM2_FD_94442 | JGI IMG/M metagenome (GOLD analysis project Ga0074045, IMG submission 94442) | Bog forest soil microbial communities from Calvert Island, British Columbia, Canada - Bog Forest MetaG ECP23OM2 | ecosystem: Environmental > Terrestrial > Soil > Wetlands ... | reverse complement strand
GGACCCCAAGCTGTTGCCAGCGATAGACGCTCTCCGCTCGACCGGACCGCATCGTGACGCAGCCCACTGGTTGGGGATCACGCAGAGCGAATATGGTCGGAAGCGCACTCGATTGACGGAGTTGGGCAAGTGTTTTGTGAGCGGCGAGCCAATACCGAGGAAGCGCAGACCCTACAAGAAGCGTATCGTGGGGCAAGCATTTATACGGAAAATTCGTGTCAAGGTTTTGGCACAACGGAGTTTGTGATTTTCAAAGCTCGTTGACTCGGTACAACTTCGGTACAACTCACAGGAGAAATTCGTTGTTTGGATTAGGAGCTAAGCAACGCCACAGCAAGCATTTAGTGGATTTTTGTCCTGCTTTTCTGTGAAGCTCATAACCCGAAGGTCGTCAGTTCAAATCTGACCCCCGCAACCATCTCAAGACGCCAGTCGAGCATCTGGCGTCTTGAGTCCACACTAGAGTCAGCCCCAAGCAAATCCAGTTCTCCTTCGGCAATATACGACCAACCCTTGCCCTCTCTTGTGGGCTGCATTCGCATTTCATCAATGTGGCGGTGCAGGGCAGCCTTTGCCAATGGCGCTTTCTCGTTGAGCAGACTACGCAAGTTAGAGATACCCTCTTCCACGAACGCTCTGGTTTCCTCGATTCGGGCTTGAATTGAGTGAGGGGTGGCGGCAAGTAGTCGGTCCGTGATGGCGGCTATCTCCTTCTCACGAATGCTTACCTGCTCAAGTATGTACTTCGAGTGACCATGTTCGGCAATGGCCGCCATGAATTTGTGAATTTCGCCTTCTAGTTTCTCCTTTTGCTGGCGCATATGTGAGAGTTCACTTGAGACGGTCGCTAACGATGCGCTAAGTTGGCGCCCGAACTCGGAAACCGCTAGTTCTATAGCTTCAGGTTGCAAGAGTTCCGTTTGTAGATTGTGGAGAAGCCGCCCTTCCAATTCGTCTCGGCGGATGTACAGAGCGTTGGAGCATGTGCCTCTATTTACCCGGTTAGAGCATCCATAGCTCGGATGACGATGCGTTCCCCCACCAGTCGAGATGACCAGATTGCCGCCACATTCCGAACACTTTAGGAGGCCACTGAAAAGGTAGTCGTTTGTAAGCGACCGAGGTAACAATCCCAACGGTCGCTTGCTTCTGCATCTATCCGCAAAGGCCTTGAGACGCACTTGTACGGCGTCCCATAGCTCTTCGGACACAATTGCTAGTTCGGGCTGTAAGATGCGCGTCCATTCGCTTTCGGGACGTTCCTTGCTCCGTCGCTTATTGGTGCTTGGGGCCTTCCGAAAACGAGATTTGTTCCAGATACGCTCGCCTTTATACATCTCACGCTTGAGCATGGCTCTAATTGCCGTGGGACACCAAGTGCTCTTTCTCCCCTTCCGTGACCGTGGGGGTGGAACACATTCGCTGTTAAGCTGCTTTGCTATCGTCTTCAATGACGCACCGTTTAAGGACATCTGAAAGATTCGGCGTACGATAGCTGCCTCTGGCTCGTTGATGACCAGCCGCTTCGATTGCTGGTCACTAGAGGGCACTGCCGAGTACCCGTAACATCTCCCGCCACAATGTAGTCCTCGGCGGACTCGGCCCTCCATGCCACGATGGGTCTTCTTTGCCAACTCTTTGATGTACAGAGAGTCCACCAAGCCGTGTACCGTCATTTGCACATCTGCCTGTTCCGAACTGGAATCAATGCCCTGCGAAACAAAGACAACCCGCAATCCTCGAAATTCTAGGTCATCCTTGATTCTGAGGGTCTCGGCTAGGCTCCGCGATAATCGGCTGGTGTCGTCGCAGAGGATGGTATCGAATGGTCTTGCCGACGAGAAAGCCGCCGTTAACAACTCTTGGAACGATGGTCGGTCTGAGCCGGAGCCGCTGAAACCTTCATCAATATAGACATGGTTGTCGAGCACAAGCAGGCCATTTTGTTCGGCATACTCTCTGCATTTGCGGATTTGGTCAGCAGGAGAAAGGCGGCTTTGCTTATCGGTCGATATACGGGCGTAAATCGCACAGCGATTCGTTGAGTCCATCACGAAGCCACCTCTGTGCCAGTCACAATCCCTCGCCGGTTCAAACGAGCAATGTAACGCTCAACGAGAATGGGTACAACTACTGTTTTGAGGAACTCCTTGACCACTGGCCGTACTGGCTTGGCGGCTAGTGGTCGGTGTATATCAAACGCCCGAAGAGGGGCCGTTGGGTTCCACGAATGCTCCGGCAAGGCTTCCGAGTGTCCGAGCAGACCCAATGAAACCGGGAACGGTTTTTGTATCGGGCTGAAAACCTCGGTGACTCGTAAGGGTGGAATTCCGACTGCTTTGACGCAGGTGTGGGATTCAACCTGTGTGGCTACTGGCGAGAGTGCCCTTAGCGTGAGGATGGCCCCGGCGACCGAGAGAATCTCGACTTTTGTGACCGCAAACGTGTTTGTTCGGTTGGCCATTCGATTTCCTTTCCAGAAGAATAGGCTCCCTAAACGGCAGCCGATTCCCCTTCCGTCACAGGTTTCGGTGGTAACGGCTCTTGCTGCGCCGTTCCTCCCTCGTCGCCCAGTTCGAACTGCAAATGTTGCATGACGAGGCGGGCTGTTTCTCGCCATTCGTCGGCGGTCATGAACTTGCGAAAATACTGTGCGCACTTGAGGATAAGGCTTGCGTTTTCTTGCGCCGAGTTCGTCACGATGTCGGCTGATGAGACGCCAATTGCGTATGGCGGCTTGGTGTTTGCCAGCGACTCGATGACGGACGGCTGTCTCTCCCCGCCTTCGTTGGCCTCTGGCATTTTGGGGAGTGGAGCTACGACCGCAACGGCTTGAATCTTGGTTTCTGTCGAGTCGGGGGAAGGCAGAAACTTAGCTATGCGAAGGTCCTCGAACGTCGGCGTGCTGTCCTTCGACGGATTAAGGCAGCGGCGCATCCATTCGTAGGTGACGCCGAAGGTGTTCTTACACCATTCGGTCGCCGTGCGGTAGCCTTCGATGTCCTCTCCTTTGCGGAGGTGAGCGAATCCGCGTAGCACGGCCTTGCAGCGAGGTTTGATGGCTTCGAGTTTGTCCTTGAATGCCACCTTTAATGCCTCCATGTTTTGTCCGATGGAATGTAGTTCGCTGATTTCCTCACGCAACGCTATGGCTTCCGCTTCGATGCCGTGCAACCATTCTCGTCGCACACAGGTTGCGAGTTCCTGTTTCGCTTTCTGCTGTTGTTCTCGCTCCTTCTTCGCACGGCGTCGGAAAGCGTCGTCGTTTGAAGGGGAGATGTTGTCGATAGTTGTGCCGTTTTTTTCGTCGCAGATGCGGACGGCCTTCTTCTTGTGGAATGCCTCTATCCCGCCGACCTTGACTGGCTTGCAACCCAACGCGTCGTAAATCATCCATCTGTCCTTCTTTTGGTCGTCGACAGGCAGAACTTTGTAGCGAGGCGAAACGCAACTCGGTTGTGTTTGGCTGCTCGCTTTGGGTTCGCCTAACGGGATTATCTTTATGTTGGCGCCGCAATCTAGGCAGTGGAAACCGCCGCCTTTTGACAGGTCGGTCCGGCTCCGGACTGGATGGTCGCAGTTCTCATCTTTGTGATTCATCTGGCCGTGCCTCGTGATTAGAATCACGAAGGCAGGTTCAAGGTGGGTCTGCCGCAGGCGGAAGAAGAAGAGATAACTTCTTTTGCGGACGGCGCCAGAGCGGGTACTCAACTCATTCCCCGTGTATAACGCCCCAAAGCCCGCTGCGACCTGAATCGTGTTCGGTCGCCGATTACTTCCACCTACAAGTCTATTTTACCACCGCCTTCGCAGGGAATCCAATCCTGCCGAGTCACATTTTGAGGGGTACGACCGTACTCCCCGAGTACCAGCACCCGCTGCATGTTGGCGGCGAGAGGATGCCAAAAAATCTACGAATCCGCGATTATCCCCGCGTCAGTTTGAGTCCTCGGAGCAGGGACTCCCAATGTTAATTGCACAGAGTCCGACTTCGCGGTTCTTGGGTGACGGAAAGTAGTAACGCCTGCCCGAACTCCGGCTAGACGGGTAGGTAAGGTTAGCGGACGGCAAGCCGTCACGAGTATCCGGCCAAAGACTAGTGTCCGATGAAATCGGACTTCTCAGTATTGTAATAGGGACAAAGAGGTCGTTGCTAACGGGCAACGGCTTTAGGGGGTGCCACAAGGCATTCAAGTCGGGGAGGGCTTCTCCAATCGCCTTCCCTGGCGAGTCTAATTCGGTTCGCAAGTATTGGAGAGACTTCGCGGTAGCAAGCATTGGAGATTTCGCATGGCAACATCCACAGCACTGCCTTTTATTGAAAAGGCTGCACCACTCATAAAACTGGGTATCCCGGTCATTCCACTGGTTCCGAACGAGAAGTTCCCACCGTCATCGATGAACGGCTGGCAGAAAGAACGCAAGTATTCGACCGACCCCGCTCAAATCGCCGCATGGAACGAAGAGAACCCCGACTACAACGTGGCGCTGGTCGCCATGGGCGAGGAAGACGGCTTCTGCTTTCTTGAGTTTGACGGGAAGCCGGGTCTTAAGAAGATTTGTGAGCAACATGGCAAGGAATTTCCGAATACCCGCATCCACCGCTCTGGCCGTGGCGGCGGGCACTACATCTTCAAGCACACAGGAAAGAGCCTAACGCTTGGCAATCGCTCAGCAAGCGTGGCTAAGCAGGAATGGTTCAGCTTTCGCGCAGACCGCAAGTTTGTCGTCGGTGCTGGCTCCATCCATCCCAATGGGCGCATGTATGAAGTCGTCCGCGACGTGGAACCTATCGAGATTCCCGACTGGCTCGTGGATTTCATCGCAGAGCATACGGCGGCAGAACGCAAATTCAAGAAGGGCGAAGCAGCACCTGTTCGTGATGATTTCGACTTCGATGACTGGTGTGACTTCTATTCGAACATTTTCACCATTCCAAATGCCCACTGCGAAGGCTGGATGGCTACGGACGGGTGTCCGTGGTGCGGATATCGTCATGAACAAAGCGTTCTCACGGGCTTCTATTACGATGGGGAATACCTTGGCTTCCACTGCTTTGCAGCCGGATGCCCCGGCTATGGCAAGGGAATTGGGGAAACCATCAAGATGATGAACGAACAACTCGGGCAGCCATATCCATACCTAATTTGGCCCGAAAACGAAACGAACTGGATTACGGTAGACGACATCGTGGAAGAAGAGCAGAAGCCGGAACCGGAAGGGAAAGAACTTACATTGGAAAACTTTCTTGAAACCATCCCTTCACCCGTGAACCCGCTGGAATTGAAGGCAGCACCCAAGCCCAACTTGGTGGAAAAGGCGACACCAAAAAGCTTGCTCGGTTTCCCGGATAACTGTTTGTACGGCGTGCTTGGCGAGATGGCGTATGCGATGCAGATGCCCCGTGGCATGGCGTACCCGGCTCTAATCACCTGCTTTTCTGCCATACCGATTAACGACGAAATGGACGGTTGTCGCATCAACGTGAACACCATCATCATGGCTGGCGTCGGCGTGGGTAAGAACACCGCGTGGAATCGTGCGGCTCAAATCCTCGGTCTCGCCAAGGGCGTGGATTACGAGAAGGCAACTCCGGCTTCCGACCGTGGCGTCGGTACGTTGCTCGGCGACAAACTAGTGGGCGGCAAGAAGAGCAAGGAACGCGTCCCCGGGCCGAAGAAGATGCTGCTCATCTGTGACGAGTTCATGGAAGTGCTCAAGAAAGCGAAGATTGAGAACTCAGGACTGTTCCAGACACTTCAATGTCTTTTCGACGATAACCGCAAAGTGTTCTCCGACAAGATGGGAAAGCAGACGGTCGATTGTCGTCTCTCGATTGGAGGCAGTATCCCGGTAAGTGAAAAGAACGCTCAAGTGTTCTCAGAGCTATTCGGTAAGGATTCGACCCACGGGATGTTGTCCCGCTTCCTGCTCGGCTATTTCGGGGGACGCTGGAACTACCGCAAGTGGACATGTCCAACCATCCCTATCGGTCGTCCGGTAACGAAAACCAAAGTGGTACTGGCAGATGACGACGAGTTCATGGACATCCCGACCGACTCATGGCAACCTGCCCCGCTTGTAAAGGGCATGACACCCGAAGCCACGGCGATGTTCGACGCATGGGAGGACCCTACCGACGAGAGCGGACGCTCCAAGTTCTACGTCGCTAAGGTTGCCTACTTGACAGCATCGGCTAACGGAGACGAGTACGTCGGAATTGAGTGCATCACCGCAGCCATGAAGTTCATGGAATGGCAGGCCAAGCTACGTGAAGTGTTCAAGCCCGGCGTGGCAGAGAACAACATTGATGCCAAGGCCACCGAACGCATCTTGACTACGCTACAACGCAAGTGGGATGCAGGGGAGGACATGGACAAGGACGGTTACCTCCAGTGGCGTCGCGTATCTCATGACGCAAAGTGGGCGAAAATCTTTGGAAGCACCTGTGTGGTCCGTGTAATCAACGGGTTAATCGACTGCGGTGAGCTAGCCCCGAAAATGACCGAAGACGAGAATGGCAAGGAAAAAGTAGACAAACGTTACGTCAAGGTTGTGGGGAAACCTTCCCCAATGGGGAAAAAGGTTCCACCAGAAAATGAGCCAAATTAGCCAGAATTTGGTGCATGGGGATTCCCCTGTGGGGAAATTTTCCCCATCGGTTGCACCCCGTAATTATCTAAAAAGAGAGAGATTATTTCTTACTTTAATAGATGGGGAAGCTTTTGGAGAACTTGGGGTAAAAACAAAAAAAGAGCCAATCTTTGGTTTCACACTCACTATTTAAGTAAGATTTCCCCATTTTCCCCATGTACTCGATGCTGGTCTTCCCGGTGACCTTGACTCGCCTACGCGTCAACTTGCACCTCAACGGACTGGCTCGCCGAGGGTGATGAAATCGAGTGCCCACAAAAGGAAGGGAGAATTAGCTGCACCGCCTCGATTTGAGCGCCGTGCTAGTCCATAGGGATTGCCGACCGAGATAGTTCATCTTTCGAAGCCCTTATATGGGGGCAATTCCGACCAAGTATTCGGCGGTCTTGAGAATTGGATGCATGTATGAACGAGAAAGTTAAGGACAAGCATAGAATCGACAACACACGGGACGAACTCCTGCGGCAACGTCTGGTCGTCCTCGCCGCTATCACGAAGCTTGAAGGCGCTCTGGAGTTGCTCCGCCAGCTTGTGGACGGGGCACCATTCGCGGGGATGCCGACCTTCGAGAACGATGCGCTCACCGTTATGAACCATCTGTGGGAAACCAGCCGCGAGATTTGGACTCGCGTAAACTCGATGATTGCCACCATCAATTGCAAGAGCGTTTGCCCCGCCAATAGACACGTGCTCCCGGATTCTCCGCCTAAAGCGAACCTCGTAAAAGTTCGATGTCACCTTGGGACAGGCAACGCTTGGGCAGAGGCGACCTCAACCCATCTGGCTTTCTTCGAATTTGGCCCTGCCCCACAGTTCGACAAGAGAATCGGGTTATTTATCCCAATCGGGACAGATTCCGACAGAGAGCGCCTCAGTCGTTCGCTGGTGGATTTAGCAGAGTTCTATGCGGACCAATTGTGGGAGTCACAGAAGTGTTGATGAAGCATCAAAAGGTGAATCGACGAGAACTCAAGAAGCTATGGAGCCATACCTTGCAGCGGATGGAACCTCAACCCGATTCAGGTTAGCGGCACGCCCCTGATTCCGCTCATTCGTTCCGTTGATGCAAACGGAGCCATTAGTTAGGCTCACCCGAAAGGAAGGTATTATGGCTGTTAAATCTGTGTCACTTGAGCGCATCGCGGTAACCGTCAAAGAAGCTGCCGTGCTCCTCGGAACGAATCACAAGCAAATCCGAAAGGCCCTGTACGCCAGAGAACTTCCCGTTGCGAGGCTTGGGAATAGCTACGCCATTGGAGTCGAGGACCTGCGGAAGTGGTTCGACAGCAAGAAGAAGACGCTGTGACCGTGGGGATGCAACTCACGGCTACCCCCGCCTTGCAACACCATCTCTCCACGAGCGGCAGCGACGCTTGAACGGCAAGGGATGACCCGTGAGGGCTGGCAGGTGGTTCGGGGGCTTCCGGAGCCTTTTGGACCATGCGCAAGGGCAATCGGTGCAAGGAAACCTACATGTAGTAACGATATTGAACGGCAGGTTCGCGGTCGCCAGCCAACTTGAGGATTTCACCAACACGCCGAGCGAAGGCCAAAGTGATTGGGTCGTGTGTGCTAAATGCTGACGTGTTCCAATTCAGCTTTGTTAGTCGTAGGATGTCCTCTGCGCAATCTCGAAAAGTTAGCGAGCCCCAGTTCTCTGAAATCTCGACAGGCTGCGGAATGCGCAACCCCGAGTAACATCTCAAGAAGGGGGCATATCCAGTTGTATATACGAGACCCTTTTTGTCGCCAAATTCGACTGCCGTCCCTCGGAGCACTGCCTTGTAACCGGGCCGGAGGCAGAATATTCCCCGCCGCGTTAGAGTGAGCAGCGCATAGTGTGCGACATTCCCGGCGAGGGCTGCTTCGAACCCGGCCCTCTCCTCGTTTGAGTAGCGTGATGTTTTGTGGAGCACTACTTTTCTTGGTTTTGTTCCCACCTGTTTCTCGTAGATATCAATGACACGAGCGAGAACGGTCTGTGCCTGTTCTGCACTTAGGTGCGGAGCCCGCTCGCGTTGCTTACGTTCGTCCCATTCAACGGTATCGCCCCGAAGTACGAAGCCCTCTCCTCGTTCCGTGAATGCTTGGGCGATGCTGGTTCGAAGAAACGGCGACCGCGCTTCATCTTCGTGATAGAACGACAATCCAACAAAGCACGAACCTTCCACTATGTCCGCGAGTCGCCACGGAATAATTCTGGCTTTGTACATAATGGCCGTCGTGAGATTCCATGCACGAGTTGCCAAATCCTGTACGCCCCGTGTACCTGCAAGAGTCTTGTGCCAAATGAGTTGCGTCGGGACAACATCCATGCATTCGGCCTTAAGCCCCCGGCGAAAGCTACGGGACGTGTCATCGGGGGCGTCTTCAACATCACCAACCAAAAAGTCGGCAACCTCGGCTCGTTCACGGTCGTGCGCGGCGATTCCGGTTCGACAAAGTTCTTCTAGCTTCTGCGACATGGCGCAGATTACTACGTCGGGCGGAGAGTCGAGGGCAGCAAGTGCCCGGACTTCTTCTGCAACGAACTTTTTCAATAACCCGACGCGGCGCGTGAAATCTTCTTCATCTTCAACCAATCGCACATCTAGTGCTCGCAGCGTACGATTCCAGACATCTTGTGTGATTAGTTCAACTTGGAAGGGGTCACCTGAGTTCATTCCGGGGAACGCCGGGTGAAGGACGCAATCCACATTGTCTTTCTGTTCGATTGGCTGTTGAATCTGACGCAATAGCGATACCGCTCTGTCGATGGCGTCCGCCGGGCCAACAATTCCAATCCGGATATTCTCTCGACGGGTAGGGTCTGTCTTGCTGTATGGACCGTAGGCTCCGAGTCCTGTGCGGGGGTCAACGCAACGTTGTCTGTTGCCAAATAAAAGTTCGGGTTCCGCCAGATAGGTACACGTCAACCTATCTGTACTGTGCGACAACAAGGATTCCAGCGGGACAGCGCGTAGTTCTCTAAAACCCCGCCCCTTGCTCCTCGTCGCGGTCTTCCTCGGCGAATTGATTCTCTTCCGTGTAGCCAATCGAACTTTCCTCTCCAAACAATTCAAGCTGTGGGACTCTCGAATCGTCCTGTAGCTCCGCTTCCATTAAGTTGTCGAAATCAATTTGGTCACTCTCGATACCGAAGTCGAGAGTTCCTGAAATTGGTGCGAGGTCAACGCGAATTGGCGTTTGCCCCGTATCAATCGTTAATTCCTTTGATTTTGCGAGCACCAGTGACCAAAAGCGCAGTGAGCGTAAAATCTGTCCGTTTCGTTCTTGGCTGGTCCAGTGCGACAGTATGGGACCAACCCACCGCGACGTACGGGGAGTCTTGCCATCGTCTTTTGTTAACAGGTATGTTGGCTCAAGTTTGAGCATTAGATTGTTAAGGATAAACATGAAACTCGCTCTAAATCCTTGATGCCTCCAACCAAAAGGCTGGTCCTCATAAGTGCCGCTCTCCCCTTTTACGCGCCGAGTAGGCGAGTCGTGACTTCTCTCCAACGCCGCCTGTCACGAATGGTCCACGCAATACGTTTTGGCATTCCATTTTGCGGAGTAAAAAAGTAGCGCATTTTTGCTCCGTCGAATCTCAAGTGGTTCTTCCATGCATGTTCTTTCAAGCAGATATTCAATAGCTCGATGGCGCGGCGACTGTATTCTTCGTCTGAAAACCAGTCCGCGTATCGGTCCGAACAGACCGGAGCCCTCTCCACAAGAACGGAGCGGAAAGTATCACAATTTGTTAGGTCGCAGAACGTATAGAGTCGTCCTTCGCGGAGGATAAATGGCGGAGCCTTTTCACAATATTCTTGGATTTCTTTTTTCTGACGCAGTTTGGTTGACGCGTAAAAGACCTTCTCGGGGATGCTAGTGACTCGGTATAGATTTGACACCAAGCGTTCATTAACTTTATCTGCGCCGACCGATGAAGTAATCAAAACGGGAGCAGGTTCATAGGGAGTCGTTGTGACGGGTATCGTGGGGAGAAGACTTCCTTTCCCGCGAGGAATAGGTTCGCCCTTCAAGTACCGTATCAACTCGGCGAAACTCTCGCCAAACTTACTGGTATCTCGAAAATCAATCCAGTTCCTAACCCGGAGACTTGCAGGGAGAGTTACATTTTCTTTCAGAAGCGGAATAACCCGGCCCCGTGAGCCCGAAGGGTCACTCCAAACGGCAATGGTCCTTTCCAACGTTGGCCATTCGGCGGAAAGCATCGCACGCGATACAACCACACCGACAAAACGAACCGTATCGAGGAACCGCTCCATATCGAGCACGATGTTTCCAGCTTTTTCGAAATCCCATTTATCGAAGACTACAGCCAAGTTCCGGTCCCGATACGGAATGGACTCAATGTTTTGAGCAAGCATCTCCACCCAAGGTTTGTCTGCTCCGTTGTGGCAGAGAAAGATGTCCTTCTCGGAAGAGGCCGACCGTTGAAACTCAAGTTTTGGTTGCTCGGTCATCAAACCACCATTGCTGCTCTAATTGGTTCTAACAGAAATCAACGCAACTGTACCAGAACGAAGCACTTGCGAGATATGATATGGTGGCAGTGTTCTGTGGATTGAGGCTAACAGGGCTGGTGGTGCAAGGTTCAATTCCTTGGGCGTGTGTCGGTCTCGGTGCCTTCTTTACTGCCGTTTTTTCTCGGCTGTCAAATCTGGACCTGTTAGTTCGGAAGAGGAGGATGCCTATGACCACCAAACATAATCGTCACGTGTTTGCAGCTTCGATGCTTGACGCTGTTTCGGGCACCGGGACTGGCATCGCCGCAGGTGCCCTACTAGCCTGAATCCGCAGACTGTCCGACCTTTGGGTCTAATCTCTTCAACGGAACTAAGAGTGCGTGGGTTTTCCGCATTTCGCTCCATAACGTTGACCGAAGCAAGCAAACGGCGGTCATTTATTTATCTCTGTATCCGTAGGGCAGTCCTTGATTGGGTCCATGCTCGATGGCAGTTTCTTCGAATCTTTTTTCGCCAAAGAAAATTCTCCCTGTTGTGAAGTCCCATCGGGGTTTTCGACAGTGTAGCTCCCGCTAAGCTGCCTGCCATCCAGCAGGCCGTCAAAGGCAATCTTGAAATTCGGACTATTTACGGAGAAATTTACTTTTTGTCCGTCAACATTTCCGTACAATGGTCCACTACCATATAGGGGTGCCTTGACGGCCATACATCCCCAAACCATGCCTTGCTCTTCCACGATGAATATCCCAAATGGAGCACTCATGTCACCGCTCACGTTATGGACGGTGCCCAAGTAACTCCCGGTCACGGTTCCTGAAATTGTTTGGCGCGTTGATTCTTGTGGCTCATTCGTCGGTGGGGTTCGGGCTGCCGCCCGTGAGGCCGGAGATAGGTGGTTTTGCCAATACACCTGTTCAAGAGAGAGGTTCGCACGTAGGTCTCGTAACTTCGATATTTCACCGACGGGAATCGCAAAATTTAAGTTTTGCCCTTCAACCAACTGAAAGCTAGAGATTGCTAGCACCTCGCCTTTAAGGTTGAACACTGGACCACCTGACGACCCCGGAGAAATCGGAGCACTGATTTGCAAATATTTTTGGCCAGATTCGCCGCGAATCGCACTCACAAGCCCATCCGCAACACTGTTTGACAAGCCCTCAGGACTTCCTATTGTCGCGATTCGTTCGCCGATTTGTGCATCCTCAGTGGACAGCGTGAGATAAGGCAAATCTCTCGCGCGTTCTATGCCCTTGCTGGTTTTTCTGCCTAACTGAAATATTGCTATATCTCGCTCTGCGTCGTAGGCGTGAATGGCGAGCAAATGAAATATGCGACCGTCCCCTAGCTTGGCATCGGCTGAGTAGGCGTCCTTGAGGACATGGAAATTGGTTGCGCAGATGCCGTCACGACTGATAACAAAGCCGCTGCCTTGACCGATGGTTTTACCTTGTCCGTTATAGATGTATATGGTCATTACAGCGGGCATTTGAGCAACGATAGAATCCAGCGCAGTCTCTCGCTTCTTTGCGAACGGTGGAAGGCTGTGGTTGGCCTTGTTAGGATTGAATGCGAGATACGCAAGTAATGCGGCTCCCGTCAAGAGCATAATGCTAACGAATGCTTGGCGAATGCGACCAGCGTTTCCAGTTCTGAGAACACTCGTCTTCGCCATATAGTCATGCAGAGCAAGCTGTTCCTTGCTCAAAATCATCAAAAAACCTATTCCGAACGTCGCTAGGGAAGCAGTTTTCCCGATGGTTTCTCGCAGGTAGTGCTGGCGGCGATTCTTCTCTTTTACAAATTGTCCGAGAAGGCTCTTTCCGATGCTTCCCCGGAGTTGATATCCAACTTCCGTTAGGACCAACCAAACCGGGAAAGCTATCCACCACTTCAATCCAATCCAGATGAGGAGTCCAGTGCAGGCAGCGAAAAGCGCGCCGTCAACTCCTGCTGCGCACAGCCTGTCGTACCAGTTCGCTAGCTCAGAGAAAACGGACGAACCGCACGAAGGGCAAAAACGCGCCCCCGGTCCGAGGGCCGCTTGACAATTTCCGCAGATGTCAGAAGAACTCACTTTGCGTTTATCTCCGCGAGCAACTGTGAGGCTTCGCGTTCGAGGCTCTCTCTATCACTGTCATACAGTTGCAGGTCATTGAACAGGTTTGTGAGCGATGCCTTGGTTCCATCACAGTTGATTATCAGGTCGGCTTCTTGACGTAGCTTGTCAGCTTGACGCTTGCGAATGCCATACACCTGTTTGAGTTTAACAAACTGATTCCGTTCCGCTTCAGACGAAGCTAAATTCTCCGATATTCCCCGCTGCAAGAGGCCCTGCATCAGGTCAATTTGATTTTCATATTGGTC
>Ga0074045_10003831_pt1 | contig 13490 bp, 12 predicted proteins | sample BogForMeECP23OM2_FD_94442 | JGI IMG/M metagenome (GOLD analysis project Ga0074045, IMG submission 94442) | Bog forest soil microbial communities from Calvert Island, British Columbia, Canada - Bog Forest MetaG ECP23OM2 | ecosystem: Environmental > Terrestrial > Soil > Wetlands ... | reverse complement strand
GCCTGGCGGTACGCTCCAACGTGTGGGATAAAGGGACGTGCCCAGTGACAAAAATGGGACGCCATTTGCTCCGCGACTTAACTGCAAAACGGGGACTCTGCTCCGCGAATAAACTGCAAAATTGATCTCCAAGTGCGCTGCTCCGCGATTTAACTGCAAATGACAGCAACTTCGGCGATTCATTCTGTTTCATCAACGAAGGTCTTACATCGGAGATAATGACCGATGGTTCTTCGGCGAGGCTGCAGACCGGTCATATGGAGGGGCCGAGTCTCCCGGAGTTTCGTATTCCTGTGGATACGGCATTTACGGCATGTCCTATCTGAAGCATGAACTTTGACAATTCCTTGGCTCGAAGAGGGATACCACCTCGCCCTTCTCAAAGTCGAGGGCGTTGGCTTCGCGTGCTTGGCGCTTGGTAAGGACCTCGATGTCCGTTGTTCGTTGTCCGATATGACGAATCCCTATCGATACCACGAGGTAGGCCATGTCTATCAGCACTGCAAGGTGTGTGGAAGGTTATTTCGCCTCGTCAAATCCAGACTTCATATAAAGGTTATTTTGGAAACCTCGCAGATGATCTGCTTGGTAGCTCATGCCTTTGGGTTGGCGAAATCCTCCAGCTGGGGGCGTCGATGCCCCCAGCTCTAGATTTTTACTTACCAAGTCCTCCAATGGTAATTCCATGTCCAATTGGAACCGGAACTGTAATCCGTGAAAGAATTGGTTGCGGAGCGCCTCTCCGCAGAAATCCAATTATTGCCATCGGCATTGCTCCCATTGCATTGCTGCGGGAAAGCTGACCTGCTCTAATCAAATGCCTGCGCCGTTTTCGAAAGCGCCAGACCCGTCTTCCGCGTTCACTCGACGGCAGAGTTTGAACATACTGTACGCTGCGAGCTGGGCCAGCGAACCGAGGGCTAAGAGCAATGGTAGTAGTATTCTTTTCATTTTATACTTTCTGTTGTTGTTTACTGGATTGTGACCTCCGTGCCGGTGGGCACTACCTGATACAACGAGAAAAGCGGAGCGATCCCTCAGAAAAAACGTTTCGCATTCCAAAAATCTTTAAGCGGATCTTTTCCAAGACAAACTCTCCCGGCTCGATAAACCCCAACCTCAACTGTGGACGAACTTTTGGATAGGCTGCGACGTCGAATCGTCTCCGCCGGGGAGCTTAGAGTGTTTGAAAAGTCCTGGCAGATCAAGACTCACGGTACGCGGACCAGGGTTCGCCCCAGCTGTTGGAAGCTGGAATGGGGAAACATAGTCGGTGAAATATGACAGAATCGGGACTTTTCAAACACCCTCTAAGGCTCGCCATTTATGCCAAATATCGAGCAAAAAGTTCGGCCAAATAATTCCCAAAGTGACAGGCGCACCGCCGACCCCTCGCCTAACTTTAGCCCGTCATAACCCCTTATATGATCGCCTAAGATAGGGTGGGCTGGAGCAGGGGATCGTTCCCTATTTTTTGGCGTGACTCGGTTGAACGCAAGCGATTTACCAAAGCACTGGCACTGGATAACGGGCGAGTTCGGGATCGTGAGTAACGAGATGAAAGCCCCGCCGATTCGCCTGGGCGATGATAAGGCGATCGAACGGATCGCGGTGAAGTGTGGGAAGCGCCGAAAGGGCCAGAATGTCTTCTAGCGTCACCGGTTCCAGCGCCAGTCCATTTCGTTGCTGCTGGTCGCGAAGCACATCGGCGAGCGGGAGGCGCAGAGCCAGCTTGCCGAGCTGCATCTTGATTTGCAATTCCCAGACGCTAGCGAGGCTCAAATGGAGGCTATTCGCCAGCGACTGGCACGCGTCCGAAGCCGCTGTAGATAGCTTCGACTGGTCGCCGTCCCACCAAATGAATGCGTGCGTATCTAAGAGGAGCTTCACGCATCCCGACCCAGCCAGAACTCATCCGGCAGAGGCGAATCAAAATCCTGCGCCACTTCCCACGCTCCCGCATGCAGACCCGCGCACCGCGGCGAAGATTGATCTTGCGGGCCAATACTTCCTACGGTCCGTCCGAGCCTGGCAGCGAGGAAAGCAAGGAGCTGCTCCTTCTGCTCATTCGGTAGTGCATCTGCGGCGGCTTCGATTTCGGCCAGTGTACTCACGTGGTAAATGTAGCACTGCAGCAAAGCTCGGCCAACAAGGTCGCGGCAGCCAATTGCCGCCACCCGCGATACCCGCAAAGCGTTGCTGAGAGCAATCACCGGCGATTAAAATCCGAAATAAGACTCTTATGATTTTCGTGAGCTACAGCCACCATGACGCAGAATGGCTAAAGCGGTTCGAGACGATATTTAGCCCGCTGCGCCGATACGCGGGGGTTGATTTGTGGTCGGACACGCGGATTCCGTCGGGCGCGAATTGGCGGAACGAGATAAACAAGGCGATGGACGCAGCCTTCGCGGTTGTGCTGCTTGTCAGCGCCAATTTTCTGAACTCCGACTTTATCGCCAACGAGGAATTGCCATTCATTTTGGCCGCCGCGAAGGCGAGAAAGATGGAGATTTTTTGGATCCGATTAACTCCTTGCCTTATCCGAGCGACACCGCTGCGGCATCTGCAGGCGGCTGCTGGGATAGAGAAGCCGCTGAACAAGATGGCGGAATACGACTGGATGGAGGATTTTTGCAAAGTTTGCGGCGAGTTGGATGGAATCGTGAAAAAGTTTGAGACTCCAGTTATCAATGCGGACTTAAACAACAAGCGCTTGGCGCGAGTGCAGAAAAATCTCGAGGTACTCGCTAAGCCGGCCTATCGAGAGACCGAAGTGTTGTTGTTTTCGGGCGACGGATGGCATAGGCAATCTCGCATCGCCAAAGGATCGATCACAGCCAACTGCTGGATCGGTGATGAAAAACACACTAAGTCCGGGAACTCTTTTAAATTAGTGGCGATTACACGAGACGAGGGCCGACTTGAGCCCGGCCGGTATCTAAGCATTGCTCCTTATCGCACTAAGTCGAAAGAGATCACTGTTATACGAGCGTAAGATCAGTCTGCGAGTGAGCAGTCCGAGAAATGGGGATTTTTGGAGCCGCAGACGGTGCATATCATCGGTCGTCGAGTGAGCGGAAACCAAACCAAAATCTGGTGTGCCAAGATCGATCTTTGTTAAGTCGCAAATTATTTGCGAATGTGAGCTCGCTATTTGCGAATGGAAGTGAATTCGCTCTCATTGGAAGGCATTTAGCCCGCCAGCTAGCCGCAGGAAAAATGGCATGGTCGTCTCGCTCAGGTTTATTCCCGAAAGTACCCTCCGCTGGCGGGAACGGCGGTTCGTCCTGGTCGGCTACGCCGGTACGGACGCCCTTGTGCCAGGAAAGTAGGAAAGCGTCGGCTTTAAGCTATTCCTGGCAGTCGCGACGCCTGGACACCGGACTTGGTGTCCGCGCCGGAAGAAACCGGGCGAATCGTCGTGAGGCGATCCAAGAATTGATTCGCGGTTGGCTCGAAACGCTCGTGTTAGAGCCAACGCCGCCGATCCATTCGAGACGCCACAGCCGGTCATCGCCAGAGAATGCATCGATTGCATAAGCAGCATTCCCCCTCCGCAACTCATGACCAATCTTAAACGCCAGGAAATTGCAAACGGCTGGGCAAGAGGAAGTAACAAAAACGCCGAAACGCTGTGGCGCTACACTTCCGGATCAAGTGCGGTCACGAAAGTTCGTCACCGGGGTAGCGGCCGGCAAAACGGGCGCACCGGTTTCGTGAAAGGCCTCTGCAGCGGCAGTCGCGGAAGCCGAAAATGTAGTACCAACGGGCTTTGGCGCTTTTATAATTTTCTCTTGCCCAGCCGTTTGCGATTTCCTGGCGTTTAAGATGGGCATGACCAACCGACTGTCTCCATTCGCAAATAACGTGCGACTTTACATAAGCGCCCAAATGATGAGCGTGAGTCCTGATGTCGATCAGAATCAATGATGCGCCGACACGAGCCGGATCAAGACGCCAGCCAAGCGGTACTTCGTCGAAGGCGAGATAACCTTGAACAAATTGGAGATGGACCTGCCGGATTGCGCCAATCGCGCCCGAGCGGACCATGGCCCGCGCCTGGCGCACCATCGGATAGTCGGTATGGCAGTGTGTCAGGCAGAATTCAGTGTGCGTCGCCCTGACCTTGCGCGCGCGAGGTCTACGGCCTCAAGCGCCGAGGTCGGCTCGTCCAGGATCAGCAGCGAAGAGCCGAAAAACATGGCTCGCGCAATCGCCAGCGACTGGCGGTCTCCCCCCGAGATGTTCATGCCGCGCTCATCGAACCGACGTTCCCAGCGCACGCCGAGCTGGTTGAAGGCTGACCGCGTCATCTCCTCGGCCCGCCTCAAGTCTAACCAGCGAACAAGTTGGTGGTAATCGCGGCTACCAAGGTTCAAAGTACGACGCAATCGCTCAAGGCTCCCCGGTCTTCAGTCGCGACAGCAAGCGCGTGGCGTATGGAGCCAGACAGACCTCGAAGTGGATTGTAGTGGTCGACGGCCAAGCGGGCGCGCAGTACGACAGAATCGCTCAAGGCTCCCCGATCTTCAGTCCCGACAGCAAACGCGTGGCGTATTTCGTTTGTAAGGGTGCAAAATGGTTGGTTGTAGTCGACGGCCTTGAAGGCGCAAAATACGATGAAGTCATTAAAAACTCACTGATCTTCAGCTCCGACAGCAAACGCATCGCGTATGCGGCTAAGAAGGATGAAAAGAGGGTGGCGCTGGTCGATGGCCACGAGGGGCCTAAGTACGACGAAGCGATCGGCCAAGGCTCGATGATCTTTCGTCCCAACGGCACTCTGGAATATCTCGCAGTAAAAGGAAGCGCACTTTACCGGATCAAACACACTCCTGTGCACACAAGCGGCTAGGCAAACTGCGGTTAGCCTGTCAGTATCAGAATTACTTGTGCAAGACACAAAACACAGCAAGCGGGCTAGCGAACCATTTAAACAAGATGAACGGTGCGAGCAGGAAAGCTGCTCCTCCAGGAGGAAACTCGTTACGAAAAAACCATACCATAACCCCTACGACAAGAACCTCAACGAAAAACGGTAATCCAGTCCGGAACCTTCGATCTATGACAAAAGAACCGAATTCCAACCCAACCCCCCATAAGGCATAGCCAAAAAGGATCGACAAAGGTGTACCGAATCCGGAGGGCAGATCGCGAACGGACCAGAATATCCCGCACATTGCTAAAAGTAGGCATACTCTTGCGGTTACCTCGAAGGAAACTGGGATCAGCTGGCGGCCGCAATTACTACATACACCAGGCCTACCACCGGGCCATTCGTTAGCTGTTCGGCAAGCCCTGCATTGTATCACAGCCATTATTAACTCCATTGGGGCTAGCCTAGTGTAGTGTATCGGAAATAGGATTTCAACTGCGCGCGCGACTGTATCTTTGTATAGCTCTTGAACTCTACGTGGCATGATATTGAGCGGTACAACGTAGCCCTCAGGGATGCGTCCATCGCGGCCGATCACAAAGTTCTCCGAGACGGACAGGCGGTAGGGAAGCTCAACCACCGGCGGCGAGTCTTGCGGAAGGATACACGACTGAAGACCATTTTCGGTCGCAAGCGCCGTCCTCAGAAAAATAGACCTAGACCTAGAGAGGCACGGCTGGAGAAAATCCTCGATCGTGCCGTGCATGATCTAACGGTATTCAAACTGCACTTTGGCAGATTGACCCTTAAAATGTACGACAAAGGAGAGCGCGTCTTACGGATCGAGTTTATCGTCAACAATGTCGAAGGGCTCCGATGCGGCAAGGCAATGGAGAAGCTACCCGCAATTCTGCAACGTTCCCAGCATACGGGAAGGCGAGGAGTCGAAGCCGATGAAGCACGGGCAGGAGAAGTCATACCTCTTCGTAGTAGCAATGAAGCCGGCGAACAAACCTGGGCGACTGGGTGCGGAACTGGTGGAGCCAAGGCAGAGGACCGAGGGGAACACGAGAGAGCAACATACGCACCGGACTCTGCGCCGGGTGAGCGTGTCCCAGAGGCTCGATCGTGTACGAGAAGCTGCTTGTGAGCTTCTTTGTTAGTCACCCAAGGTGGGAGCCCGGTGCGAAATGTTGCGAAATGTGGTCTTCCCACTTATGTGGTGTTGAGCTCGTAAGCTCCGTGCTATCAGGGTAGAGGAACAACTGAAGACCACATAACGGCTAAGAAACATGGGCGTTTGAGATGGCTGCTACCGCTTGGGATGTCGGGCGGAAAAACCCACATCGGGCACATGTTTCTTACTCAGATGAGGCCCGCCGCACGCGGGTAAGGAACTCCTAAGAAACCAAATGGTTTCTTGCCGCAAAAAGAACCCGTAGGAGTTCTGGGGAACTAGGTAGCGAATACTTGTCGGACCTGGTCACATCTTGCCAGGAAATCCGGCATGTTTGAAACATTGTTCAAGTATCCAGGACCCTCAACTGATGGAATTCTTGCACTCACTATAGCAGTTTCGTTATGTGGCGTAGAGTTCATCCAATGAGCCTCTACGCCAACGGCTTACGAGCTCAACACCATATAAGTGGGAAGACCACATTTCGCATCTTATGTGTTCCAGCACATAAGGTGCGTGAATCACGCCCGCCGGGATCTGTGCGGGGGGCACCCAGTAATGGGTGTCCCTACCGCGATAGGAGCCATCTTACGATAGCTCGGCTTAGACACGTGGCGAAGGGATCTGCGCGTGGATAGTTTGATGTACAGCCGGGCTCTCACAAAGCCGTGCATGGAAAGGCGTGTTAATCCTTCAGATTTTGCTGGGGTTCGGACTGCTGCTTGACGCTCGGCTATAAAGGTTAAATTCCAACAAAGGTACGAAAAGCGACATGGGAATTTGTTCAAGCCATTCCGCACCAAGGCCTTGTGCGCAAGCGTCACCCCCGATTATCGGTCCGATTCAAGTAGTCAATTTCGGGAGCTGCGGAATTGCCGAAGCCCTTCAGGGATAGAAAGTTGTGAAAAATCCTGTTCCTGTGAGAGTTTACGTACCTTTGTTGGAATTTAACCAAATTGAATGTGGGGATCGGAAATTCATATCGCCCCGACTTTAGTCAGGAGCACCCCACGGGCCAGCGCGCGTGAAGATTTGAGAAGAAAATCGCGCTCGGCGGACCTCGCGTTTTCAGAGAAGAATCAAAATTCTCTACCCTGGCTTCTAACGGATCTCATCCCGCAATCAGCCGGACCACAAGCTTCGCAACGCCGACCACAACGACCCCCGCGCGGGCCCGCCTGCTTGCAACTCTGCCTGACGAAAGCGCGGCAGCATCATCTCACGGGCGCGAACGATCTCCGACTCGGTAAGCGGGGGCTGCTCTCCGAAGGCTTTATACAGCAGTGGATTTAATCGCCGGAGCTCTTCGCCGACCGAGTCGGCAAGCGGCGCGAACTCATCGGATGCGCCGGCGGTAGCGAGGATGATTTCTCGGTAGTGCCGGCGGATCAGGTGCGGCTTGATGCACGCTAGCAGGAGCAGCGCCATCAGCCGTCCGGCGTCGCGGCGCATGATGTCCTCGGCATGGGCGGCAATGTAGATGACAGTGTCGACGCAGTTCCGATACGCCGTCTGTGAGCGGTCACCCAGCGCCCATAACAATGCGAGCGCTACCTCCGGCGGAAAGTCGGCGAGGAATTCGCACATCATCAAGACGTGGGTGTGGTTCCAGTTCTCGCCGAGTTGCCGTGTGATCCGGTACAAACCCTTAGCGACCGAGTTCACGTCACATCCGGTGCTTTCTCGGAACACAGCCATCAACTCATCCGCAATTCGGCGGGCTGCATTGATCGTTTGCTTTACAATCTGTTCAATATCGTCATCCGTCGGATCGCGACGAGCGTTAATCCGACTCAAAACCCCCTTCGCAAGTTCGACATCCTCGATTCCCTCGCTTCCGAGGGTTGTCGCGATTTCGAGCGCCTTCTCGGCATTGAGACGGGCTTTGACCAGCCGATCGAGCGCTAGATAAGCTGCCGCTTTGTTCTGGTACGGTTTCGGATACCCGCGCGGCCGGAGTTTCAGCGCCTCGTCGGCGCAGCCCACGGCTTCCTCATGGCGTTCAAGAAGAACGAGCCACGCTGCCTTCAGGTTCCAAAGCTCCGCGTCGTAGGGGTCGAGCTCGATGGCGCGGTCGATCTCGGCAACCGCATTGTGCAATGCCAGGCGCTCGTCGGGAGCGAAATACTCGATTCTCGACTTCCGCGCACGATCGGCGGCAGCGTCGAGTGCCCGTAGAGCCTGAGCGCGATATCGGTGAGTCTCAACGCTGTTGCGAGCCCGACCATTGGGCATTCGCAGAACAATCTCCAGAATCGCGGCGCAGCGGCCAGGCTCGCCTCCCTTGGCTTGCAGGGCCGCACCTTCGCGTAGGATTTCGGCGTACGGCTCGCCTTGGTCCACGATCCGTGCCCGAATCTTCTCGAACATTTCGTTCTTGTCGCTCTCGGGCGTATTCGTCTTGGTAAGCGCCACCCATTTCGCAAACTCCTGTTCGTCGCGCGCCAACATCGTCGCATACGCGGTCGCCAGTGGATGCCGCGGGTTTGCCGCGAAGGCACGTTCATAGAATGCTAGCGCCCCGAGTCCCTCACCCAGGAAGCTCTCCCTGATGTGTCCGATCGCGACCAATGTCTTCGCGTCATCGGGATAATCCCGCAGCAATTGCTCCAGCCGCCGCAGCGCGACCGCGGCCCAACCCCGATCGGCTTCGAGATAGGCTCGCACACGGTACGACTCGCGCTGAACGGGCTGAATCTTGAACAAGCTCACTGGGTTCATCCCGCGCCTCCGCCGTTCCGAACCGAGAAGAGTTGAAATGCTCCGTTCGCCGCGCCGATCAGGATTCGGCCGGGATCGGCGGCCATTGCGGAAGGGTTGTTCGGCGCTTTTGCCGCCGCCGCGGTTTTGAGCCCGTCTTGAACCGACCAGAGCTCGATCCATGGTTCGCTGGTCGAGACAACAGCGAGGCGGTCTGCACCGCAGAAACCGAGATGCCCCACCTCCTTGGAGCGGCTCGACACAACATGCCACGACGACGCACTGCGCTTATAGAGCAGGACCGCGTGCTCCGTCGCCACGGCGACGGTTTCCGGCGCCACGGCGATGTCTCGGATGACGTGATGCCCGGCGTGAATCATCTCGCGCCGGCCGCCCGGTCCGACAACGGCGACCCAACTGCCGGCGGCGCCGGCCTTATGTTCGCCCCAGCAGACGAAATCCTCCCGCTCGTTGAGCCTGACGATGCGCCGCAAATTATCGTCGAGAAAGCCGGCTATGATCGGTCTCGCGGTGCCCGCGTCGAAATCGTAGACCCAGATCAGCCCGGCGCGCGCCGCCGCGACCGCGCGACCGTCGAGCGTCGCGAATATGGACGCGACCGGGCTCTCGAAATCGCGGTTCAGCTCATGGGGCGTGGCGCGGCGACCTGGGCGTTGCCGCCATACGGCGCCGCTAAGATCGCCCGCCGCTAACGTGCCATTCGCATCGGTGAAAGCGAGACAGGTGGGGTGGTACGGATTGCCGGGCGCATATCCTGTCGCGACGGGAAGTGGCTCGGCGCCTCGCAGCCATTGGACGTACCCGCCAATTTCGCTGGCGATCGCGGCCCAGCCGGCCGCACCCAGCGCGCAGGCGCTGACCGGGACCGGAGGGCGCGGTGGAAGTAGGGCAGGGGCGTTCCAAGAGGCGATGCGAACGATCCGATGCGTCGTCGCGACGTATCGTTCAGTTCTCGGTACGAAGGCGAGTCCGAAGAGCTGCTCCTGCTCACGAACACTGCCGTACCGACCCACCACCCTGATCGACCCCCGCTTCACGTCCCAGAGGCCGATCAGGCCGACCCCGTCGGCGATAAGGGCCCGGTCGGGTTCTCCGTCCGGCAGGGCGCAGCCAGCCGCGATCCCCTTCAGCGGGGACACATCATCGTATTTGACGCGTAGCGGCTCCGGCGCATTGGCCGCGAAAAGAAGCAGCGTGCGGTTTTGCAGCGCGAGCAGGATGCAGCGGCCGTCAGGACTGACTGCCGCGACGCAGACTGGCGCCGGGAGGTTCTCGATTTCCCGCATAGTCCAGCCCCCGCCCTCCGTCCGCAGATCGAGGACGCGCGCTGGCCCGCCCGTCGACACGATGACGACGATCCGGGTGCCATCGCCCGACGAGACCACCCGAGCTGGCTTACCCATATCGACACCGGAGAGCAGGACTGTGCCATCCCCCGTCGCGGGGTCCCAAAGCACGACGGTGTTGTCCGACCGGGCGAACACGAGGCCCGAGTCGCCGAGGAAGGCAAGCTCGTCGTGCGCCCGCTCGCCATGGCCAACATATGCGTCCTGCCACGGGCGGCCCTGGGCCTTGAACGGGGAGCGCTCGACGCGGACGATCGCCTTCGAATCGATCCAGGCGAAGCGCCCGCGCCGATTCCGTGCCAGGACGAGCACCGGAAGCGTGCCCAACTGGCGGATGCCGAGAACCCGCCCGGTCTGGAGGTCGCGGCTCTCGACGGCGCCCTTCGGCGTGCCGACATGCAGAACGCCCTCCGCCGCGCTTACAGTTTGTGCCCCGCGGCCGCCCAGCTCCCACATTCCCGCGTCGCCGGGGCGGCCGTCGGGAGACGGGGTTTCGGCAGCGAGCCACAGGCCGCGGTCGTCGAGCCGCGCCTCAGCCGCATCGGCGAGTGGCGTCGCCTCCTCGCGCGGACTGGCGAAAGCGAAGGCGTTCCGCAGCGTTTGCAGCGCATATTCCGGGCGGGCACGGAGCGCCGGCACGGCGCCAAGCAGCGCATTGCGGACCATCTCGATGCGGGCGCTTGGACGGCGGCTCAAGGCCGCATCGGAATCTGAGACGAGCCCGTCGAGTAATCCGGAGCGTATCGAAGCCTCTAGAAAGTCTGTTGTGCCATAGAGCCGGTCGGCGAGGTCCCATTCGCCGCCATGGATTGCGTGCCACAGCAGCTCATCCGATTTGCGCGCATTGGCCAGTGCGTCTCCCGTGGCATCAAGGAAGTTAGACATGGTGTCGAAATAGGCCGCTAATCTGGCATGCGTCCGCTGGGTATCGTGAAGAAACCGCTCGCGGGCATACTCGGCCACCGCAAGGTGGTAGAAATTCAGCACCGTGGCGCCAGGTGCGGCATGCTCCGAGACGTATGTAGCGAGGTTGTGTCGCAGCCGCGACCAGACAGCGATTGGAATTCGCGTCGCCCCGAGCGGGAGGGGCTGCAAAGTTTCCGCCCCTAACGAGGCGCGGTACTCCTCATCCCGAAAAAGGAGCTCAAGAATTTCGTTCTCGGCGAGACCGCGTCGGCTCGCCGCGAGGTAGGCCATCGTGCAGGAGACCATCGACCCATGGTTCACCGGCTGCTCCAGCCGGTCAAAGAGCGTCTTGAGAAGCCCGGGTACGTCCTGACCGAGCACCGCGATGGCGTCGTACGACCGCCAGAGCCGAGCCTCCTCGAACAGGATTTTGAGATAAAGAGGATGTCGGCATTCCGGCCGCTCGAGCTGCCGCTCGATCAATTGCCGCTGCTCGGTAGTAACGCGTCGACCGTGCTGCGGCAGCCAGCGGTCGAAGACGAGAGTGGCCGCTTCTTCTCGTGAGAGCGCGTCAAGGTTAATGACATTTGCATCCCCGAGGTGCCAGCCCCGAATAACCGCCATCGGGTTGCCAGCCGAGGCGCCACCGGTTCGATCCGAGACACAGCTCAGGATAAGCTTAACGAATCGCGGGAGCAGTCCCTGTGGCAGCCAGTCCAGCGAATGGCCGCCTTCGACACCGCCGAGCTGGTCGACCGCATCGAGAAACAGAACGAGGGGTCGCTCCGCCGAGTCGTTGCTTAGCTGCAGATGAAACTCGCGGGTCAGCTCGTCCAGTTCCGTGGGGAGGGGATCAGTGAGCGGATTGCGTTCGCGCAGCTCCGCGCATAGATCGACCAACAGCGAGCGCAAAGCCGCGGAACGCGGGGTGGCCCCGATGAACCGCACGATCGGCTGCCATGGTGTTTCATGCTCTTGCGCAGCCCGAGCCATCAACGCCGTCTTGCCGCTGCCCGAAGCCCCCAAGATCACCAGCGTATCACGAGAGTCGCCGACGAGATAAGAGGCAATCAGCTGGAGATGCCGGTCGCGGCCCACGAACTGACCGGCGGGTGCGCGATCGAGTCCAAAGCGGCGGTGGGCATTCTTTTCCAGCTGCAATAGACGGCTAGGCGGAACTGTAAGATCGCGCGTGGTCCAGAATTGATCGATTTGCCGCGTTATGATCTCCTCAAGGCATCGCTGCACAGCTTCACACATCGGAGCCAAGTGGTCGGTCGAGATCTCCAGCGCGGCCGAGTCAAGCTTCGTGCGGAACATCCGTACCGGCTTCGCGGACACCAGGACGTGTCGCTTGGCCAGCGTCGCCTTGATTGCGGACTTCAGCGCCCTTAGCGCCTGCTGTGCCTCGATGTCGACCCTTCGATCATCCGTCAGATCGACGAAGGCAGACGCTCCCGGTTCTTCGGCGAATGTGGTTAAAGCGCTGATGGCCCGAAAAAACGCTATGACGTGCTGTTCAGCATGCTCAGCCTGGAGCGCGCCGCGCCAGATTTCCTGTTCGGTTGCCGATGCCCGGCATTTGACGCTACTTGGGATACTCCGTGCCGGGGCGGCGATGTCGAATCGTCGCGCAAATTCGTGGTCGGGATACGCGTCGGTGAGTACCCCCCAAAGCTGCTTTTCGACCGGGCGCCAGTTTTCCGGATTGTCGTATTCGACGCCGTCTCCGAAACGGGCGAGCCTCGACTGGAGAATCCAGGTCGGAACTTCGGCGTTGTTGTCGCGCCGGTACCACTCGTTGAACGTCGTCAGCACACCTAATCGCGCCGCCGAAACCTCGATCCGTTCGAACTCGCTCTGCGACAGCTCCTCCGGCAAAGGCCGCCAGCCATAGCGATCACCAAGCAGAATCACGAAGTTTGGCTGGGGCGAGATAGTTTGCGAACGCTCGAGCTCGGAAAAACAAATCCGCATGGAGCGGTGATCACGCCCGGCCTCGGCGGAGATACCCCAGCGCAAGTCGATGGCCTGAAACTGAAAATTGCGGCGCGCGCAAAACCGTTCGAGGCTCGGAAAGACGTGCCGTTGCAGCGCATCGCGCTCGTGTTTCAGATCGGAAAAGGTGGAGCTGACGAAAACCCGGATGACGGGCTGGACCCGCCTCAAGCGAGAGTCGTCGTCGTTCATCTGTGCGGTCCGGCTTTGTTTGCGAGATACGATCCGACAAATCACGGCTAAGGGCAACGCTCGCTCGTGAATGTTGTTGACACGTCCAGTTGACCGGTATTGGGCTCCCAGTAGCAATGGAACCTAATCCAGAGCTTTGGATTACGTACCTAATGTCGAGTTTATCGTAATGCCGAGTAAGTTTGGTGAAACTAATCTGGGAGCGGATTGCAGGGGATTTTACTCCGCATTTTATCGCGGCTGGGCGCGGAACGTTAATAGAGCGTCCTTG
>Ga0074045_10003830_pt1 | contig 13491 bp, 10 predicted proteins | sample BogForMeECP23OM2_FD_94442 | JGI IMG/M metagenome (GOLD analysis project Ga0074045, IMG submission 94442) | Bog forest soil microbial communities from Calvert Island, British Columbia, Canada - Bog Forest MetaG ECP23OM2 | ecosystem: Environmental > Terrestrial > Soil > Wetlands ... | reverse complement strand
CCTTATGCCGTTGCGCAGTGGAGGGATCGTGGCACAATTCCCCCGTGGCACAGGCACTCCTGCTTAACCCGAAACTCGAAGAGCAGGCTCTCACTTTCTTACGCCACTCATTCTCTCCTCTTCGATTGGCTTTCAACTTTTGACCTTCGACTTTCAACTTCCTCCCCACTCGTCACTCGCCACTTTTCTTCAATCTCTTCCTCATCTCGTACGCATCCACCCGCCCCAAATAATACCGCTTCAACACCGCCTCCGCAGAATAGCCGTGACGCCCCCAGAAGGCAACCGCGCCCTCATTATCCACCGCCGTCTCCAGCAGCACCGCCGTCACCCCGTGATACGCAAAATGCTGTTCCATTTCACGCAGCAGCGCCGTCCCCACGCCCTTCCTCCGGTGCGCCGCCGCAATATCCAGCGTGATGATGTGCGCCAGCGGCGGATTGCTTTCCGCCAGGATGAACCCCGCCAACTGTTTGCCCTCTTCCGCGATCAGGCAATCCGACGAATCCAAATCCAAGAAATGTTGCAGCGTCCATTTGCTGTACGAAATCCCCGGCACAAAACACGCCAAATCCAATCTATGGATTGCAAGGAAATCGCGCGCTTCGTAAGGTCGGATCGTTGCGGGCATCGGTGTGCTTCTGCCGTGCCGCCATCTTAGTGCGGCCGCGCCGGTAGGTTCAACCCCAAGGCCTTCACCGTCGTCGCATCCACCGTGGCCTTCCCATTCTCCTTCACCACCACCCCAAATCCGCCGCTGTAGTCCCACATCGTCCAGCCCATCCCGTGTTTCTCCAGCGCCGTGTGCACGTCGCTCAACCACGCCGCGCGTTCCTCCGGCTTCGCTGCCTTGCGGTACACGCCAAACTCATTGCACGTCACCGGAACGTTCCACCGCTTCGCCCAGGCCTCCACCAGCGCAACGTCCGCATCAATCCGCGCCGCGTTCCAGCGTTCCGCCCCGTACCGCACCACCGACAGCCGGTGCACCGCGTCCTCCACCCGCCCCGCTGCGGCCTGCACATTTTCCGGGCTCGATGGGTACGGCACCTCCTTCAATTCGTGCCAGTAATTCTCCCCCCACGTCGCCCCCTGGTGCGTGAACAGATGCGGCTCGTAAAAATGGAAATTGTAAATCACGTTGCCGTCGCGCAGCGGTTCCATGAACACCAGGTCGTCGTCATCCGCCCACCGCGCCCCTTCCACAATGATCGTGTGTCCCGGCGCGCCCTCGCGGATCGCCGCCGCCACGTGCGCCTGAATTCCCGCCCACCGGTAGCGGTCCCGGATCTCCGGCTCGTTCAATATCTCGAAAAATACTTTCTCCGGGGGCAGGGAAGCGTAGTGTCGCGCAAACGCCCGCCAGAAATCCGCGAACTGCTCCACAAATTCATCCTGCGCCAGTTTTCCCTTGAAGTCGCCATCCGGATGAATATCCAGTATCACGGCCAGGTCCTGCGCCAGGATCATCTTCACCGCCGCATCCAGATAGCCCAGGTATTCCGCGTTCAAATCATCGGCGTGATTGGTTTGCCACAACGGCTGCGGGTTGACGCTCAACCGCACATGGTCGAATCCCATGCCCTTGATTAGCGCGATATCTTCCGCCGTCGTCCAACTCTCAAAATGTTCCTTTGTGTAACCCTTCGCATCGAACACCTGCGCGAACCACTCGCTCAAGTTGATCCCCCGCCGCAGATGTTCCGCCCGCCCTCGCGCCAGCGACGCATCCACACTCTGCGCCACCGCCCCCGGCCCCACAAGTAATCCCATGAGCGCCGCAATTGCCGCCACCCGCACCGCCGCCACTCGCAACTTTTTCCCCACTGTGTCCCCCACTGTTTGTCATCCCGAGCGGAGCGACCCGATTTTATCTTCCGCGCCGTCGTCTGGCGCGTCGGGTCGCGCAGTCGAGGGATCTGCTTTTTCTCCGTCTTTCTCTTCTCGAGCGGAGCGGCCCGAGCCCCTTCCGACCCGAAGCGCCGTAGGCGCGTCAGAAGTTAGCCCAGCCCGTAAGGGCTGGGAATCAGAGTAGCCCATAGCCCGAGCGCCGTAGGTGCGGCACGCGGTCACTCGCCAGCTTCCTGATCGCTGATATCTGATCGCCGATATCCGTTAACCGTCAGCTTTCGTCTTCCTGTCGGGTGCCCCAGGCACGGAGTGTCTGCCCGGGTCCTGGGTTTCCATTCCCCTTCCCAACTTCGGCATCCGGGATTTAACGCGCCCCGCCTCCTGATCGCTGATATCTGATAACTGATATCTGATAACTGTCAACCCCTCTTCCCACTCACAACTTAATCGTCACCGTCTTCACTTCCGTATAATTCGCCAACCCATACTCCCCCAACTCCCGTCCAATCCCCGACTGCTTGAACCCTCCAAACGGCGCCGCCGCGTCGAACACGTCGTAGCAATTCACCCACACCGTGCCCGCCCGCACGCCATCCGCAATCGCATGCGCCTTCGTGATGTCCCGCGTCCACACCGCCGCCGCTAACCCATACAGCGACTTGTTCGCCCGCGTCACCACCTCATCGATGTCCTTAAACTTCAAAATCGACATCACCGGCCCGAAAATCTCTTCCTGCGCGATCTTCATGTTGTCCTGCACGTCGGCAAACACCGTCGGCTCGATGAAGTACCCCTTCTCGCCCACGCGCTTTCCGCCCGCCAGCAAGTTAGCCTTCTCATTCTTCCCGCTCTCGATGTACCCCATCACCTTATTAAATTGGTCCTGGTCCACCTGCGGTCCTTGCTCCGTATTCTTGTCAAACGGATCGCCCACCGTGCGTTTCTTCGCCCGCTCCACGCTCTTCTCCACGAATTCGTCGTAGCATTTCTCTTCCACAAACAGCCGCGATCCCGCGCAGCAGCATTGCCCCTGATTGAAGAACAGCGCGAAGTGCGCCCCTTCAATCGCCTCGTCCATGTCCGCGTCCGCGAACACGATGTTCGGGCTCTTTCCGCCAAGCTCCAGCGTCACCCGCTTCAAATTCGTTTCTGCCGCCGCTTTCATGATCAAGTGGCCCACTTCCGTCGAGCCCGTGAACGCTACCTTGTCCACATCCATGTGCCGCGCAATCGCCGCTCCCGCCGTGGGTCCGTACCCCGGCAGGATATTCACCACGCCTTCCGGGAACCCCGCCTCCAGGATCAATTCGCCCACGCGCAGCGCGCTTAGCGGCGTCTGTTCCGCCGGCTTCAGCACCACCGTGCAACCCGCCGCCAGCGCCGGTCCCAATTTCCACGCCTGCATCAGCAGCGGAAAATTCCACGGAATAATCTGCCCCACCACGCCCACCGGCTCGTGCTTCGTGTAGCTGAAGTATTTCCCCTGCACCGGGATCGTTTTCCCGTGAATCTTGTCCGTCCATCCCGCGTAGTAGCGGTAGCACGCAATCGTCAGCGGCAAATCCGCCGCGCGCGCCACGTGGTACGGCTTTCCGTTGTCCAGAGCCTCCAGTTGCGCCAGCTCATCCGCGTGCTTCTCGATCAAGTCGGCCAGCTTGTTCATCAGCACGCCGCGTGCCGCCGCGCTCAGCTTCTTCCGCCAGGGTCCGTGATCGAATGCCGCCCGCGCCGCTGCCACCGCCCTGTCCACATCCGCCGCATCGGCTTCGGCCACATGCGTGATGACCTCGCCCGTCGACGGATTGATCGTCGGGAACGTTTTCCCCGAACTTGCCTCCACCCATCTGTTATTGATTAAGAGTTTCGTTGCGGATATATCAAAACTCGGCTCGATTGCTGTCGTTGCTGTAGCCATGGTGTTCCTCCTCGCTGAAGCGAACTGGGTGTGGGACAGCCTATACCTACTCCCCCATGGACGCAAGATTCCGATTCGCCCCATCACCTCTTTGGTTTTCTCTCGCCTTTTTTGGAGTGCGGCGGCTCGCCGCCGCCTTTACGGTTGTGCCTCTTCCAGCCAATTCATATTTATCCCAGGCGCCCAAAGTGCCGCGGTCCCTAGCGGGAATTGCGTTTTCTCTCGTGCCACAGTCACTCCTGACTGTGCTCTTGGGTTCAACCTGTTACGCCGCCCATCCAAGTACTTGAGGGTGCCCCTCCCTAGCTTTGTTAGGGTGGGCTCTTACACCCTAACGGCCTCTATCTTCTTCTCTTCACTCTTGGGCTGGCTCTTGTGGCACAGTCACTCCTGCTTCCCGGGTGTCCCGGGCTCGCTGTGTGATTCTGCGTCTTGATTTCCTCTTTTCGTTAACTGTTGACTGTCGACTAAATACTGTGAACCTTTCTTTCGAGGGTGCCCCATCCTTCGCGTTCTCTGTGAAAGGTGGGCCCTTATGCTCCAACGCCCCCCATCTTCTTTTCTTCCTCTTCTCTGCGAACTCTGCGCCCTCCGCGCTCCCTGCGATCTTCTCTTGCTGTAGGCTATCGGCTAACGGCTATCGGCTTCTTCTCCTTCCCCCGCGTCACCACCCCCGCCAGCGCCAAACTCCCCGCCAACAACACCATCCCCAGCAGATACGGCGCTCCCGGCAAATGCACCGTTCTCCCCGGCGCAATCGCCGCCGCAAACACCTGCGTGAACAGCAGCGGCCCCGCCATCCCCGTCAACGCCCGCAGCGAATTGATCGCTCCCTGCAATTTCCCCTGCGACGACGGCTCCACCAGTTGCGACATCAACGATTGCATCGCTGGCCCCGTCACGCCCCACAACGCAATGAACGGCACCGCCGCCAGGAACTCCCACCCGCGCGTCGCCAGCCCGAATCCCGCAAATCCCACCACGCCATAAAACAACCCCGAAAGCAAACTGAAACGTTCCCCGAATCTCTTTACGTAGGACCCCACCAACGCGCCGCTTACCACCGCCACGCACACCCCCACCGCCCCCAGCACAATTCCCACCGACCGCTCGTTCCATCCATACCGGTACTCCGCGTACAGCACAAACACGCTCGGCAGCGCCTCATGCGCCAGGTAATACAATACGCACACCACCGAAAGCCCCGAAAGCATGCGGTGAGAACGCAACAGCGTCAACGACCCCAGCGGATTCGCCATGTGCCACGCCGACTTCGCCCGCTTTTCCGCCGGCAGCGATTCCGGCAGCACCAACGCGCCATACAGGAAATTCGCCAGGCTCAGCCCCGCCGCCGCCCAGAACGGCGCCCGCAAACTGTAGTGCCCCAGCAATCCTCCCACTGCCGGTCCAATCACAAATCCCAATCCAAACGACGCGCCCAGCAATCCGTATTGTCTCGCGCGTTTCTCCGGGGGACTCACATCCGCCACATACGCAAATGCCGTCGAAACATTGGACGTCGTAATCCCCGAAATAATCCGCCCCACGAACAGCCAGCGCACCGTCGGCGCCACCGCCATGAATATGTAATCCAGCCCCAATCCCAGGCACGAAATCAGGATGATCGGCCGCCGCCCGAACCGGTCGCTCCACGCACCCAGCAGCGGCGAAAACAAAAACTGCATCGTGGCCCACGCGAACCCGAAATATCCGGTGATCGCCGAGGCCCGCGCGAAGTTTCCGCCTTCAAATTGAATGATCAAGTTTGGCAGGACCGGCGCGATGATCCCAAACGCCAGGAAATCCATCGCCACCGTGATCAATATAAACACAAACGCCGCTTGCGACCCGCTGGCACGCGGCGCCGCGGGGGCAGGGAATTGCCCCGTTCCAGGCACACCATTCTCCCGTTCACTCATTGGCGTTAGATTCTAACTTAATTGTGGGTGCCCCAGGCACGGAGTGTGTGCCTGGGTCTTGGGTCTCTCTTGGGTCTCTCTTCTCCGCGCTCTCCGTGAGCTCCGTGTTCTCTTCTTTTTTCTCCGCGACTCTCCAGTTCCGTCATTCCGAACGGAGTCTGCGAAGTGAGGAAGCTCTCTTCTCTTCTCTTTTCATCGCTTCTCTGCGAACTCTGCGTCTCTGCGTTACCCTTTTCTTTTTTTCCCTCGTTACAACTCAAATCTCCAAGATCACCGGCAAAATCAGCGGCCGCTTCGACGTCTGCTTGCTGATATACCTCTTCAAATCCACGCGGATCTTCTCTTTAATCACCGACCAATCCGCCCGCTCTTCCATATTGGAGGTTTCCACCGTCCGGCTCACCACCGCCCGCGCTCCCTCCAGAAATTCGCTGCCGTTCTCGCTCATCAGCCCCCGCGACACGATCTCCGGCGCGGACTCGATTCTCCCCGTATTCTTGTCGATCGCGATAATCGGTATCACCACGCCCTCTTCCGACAAATGTTTCCGGTCGCGCACCACCACCGCCTCAATCTCTTCCAGCGACCCCGAATCCACCAGCACGCGTCCCGCTTGCACCGGATCCCGCCGGAACACCCCGTCCTCCGTGAACTCGATCCGCTTCCCGTTCTCCAGCAGCAGAATCTCTCCGCTCACCACTCCCAGCGAGTGCGCCAGCGCCGCGTGCCGGAACAAATGCCGGTATTCCCCGTGCACCGGCACGAAATACTTCGGCCTCACCAGTTGCAATATCAGTTTCTGCTCTTCCTGGCTCGCGTGCCCCGAAACGTGGATCGGCCCGCCCGCATTGTCGTAGTACACCAGCGCCCGTCTCCGGAACATGTGATCCAGCATCCGGAAAATTGCCTTCTCATTTCCCGGAATAATCCTCGCCGACAAAATCACCGTGTCATTTTCATCGATGGTCACAAACCGGTGATTGTCCACCGCGATCCGCGACATCGACGACATCGGTTCCGCTTGCGATCCGCTTGCCAGCACAATCAGCTTCCGCGGTTCAAAACTCCGTATCTCCTGCGGCCGCACCACAATTCCGTCCGGTATCCGCAAATAGTCCAAATCGTGCGCAATCTCCACGTTGTCAATCATGCTCCGCCCGACGAACGCCACTTTCCTTCCCACGCGCTCCGCAATATCAATCACCTGCTGTATGCGATGGATCGAAGACGCGAAGCACGACAGCACCACCCGCCGCGGCGCCGATCTCGCCAGCTCTTCGATCCGCGGCACCACCGTGCGCTCCGATGGCGTGAACCCCGGCCGCTCCACGTTCGTCGAATCGCTGAACAGCGCCAGCACCCCTTCGCTTCCATACCGCGCAAAGGTGTGCAGGTCCATCTGGTAGTCGTCCACCGGTGTCTGATCGATTTTGAAGTCGCCGGTGTGAATAATGACGCCCAGCGGCGTGCGAATCGCCAGCGCCACGCAATCCAGCGTGCTGTGTGTCACCGGGATAAACTCGATCTCGTACGGCCCGATCTCGATCCGCCGCCCCGGCACCACCTCATACAGCTTCGCCACCTCCATTAGTCCCGCTTCTTCCAGCCGCTTCTTCACCAGCGCCAGCGTGAACCGCGTGCCGTACACCGGCACGTTTAGGTCCCGCAGAATGTACGATAGCGCCCCGATGTGGTCTTCATGCCCGTGCGTCAGCACGATTGCCCGCACGTGCTCCCGGTTCTGCTTCAAATACGTCGTGTCCGGAATCACCAGGTCCACGCCCAGCAACTCCGACTCCGGGAACATCATTCCCGCATCAATCACGATGATGTCGTCGCCGTAGCGCAACACCATCATGTTCATTCCGAATTCGCCAAGTCCCCCCAGGGGAATGGCCGTCAACGTCTGATTACTCTTGCTCAAGTATGTTTTTTCTCCTCTTTCCAACCTTAAATCGTATCACACCCCCGCGTTCCTTCCCCCGTATCTCAGCCCTCTATCTCAACCCTATATCTCAACCCTGTAGCTCAGGCCTTCAGGCCTGAGGCTTTCCCCATCCGCATCGCAGTCCTTCGCCCCTCCGCCGGGTGCCCCAGGTTACGGTTTTCTACCTGGGTCTTGGGTCTCTCCTTTATGGAGTGCGGCGGCTTGCCGCCGCTTTTTCGCACCAATACGCCACCATCCATCCGCATTTTTTCTCCACCTGCCTACGCTCTAACCCCGAACACTCTCTTCTCTTCCTCTTGCCTTTGTAGTGGCCGCTTCTTTTGCCCTGAGCAAAGTGAACGGCCAAAGCGCGCTCTTTGCGCCCCGCTTGATTTTGCGAAGCGGGCTCCTTTGCCACGCCGCACCCAAAACGTGTCATCCCGGCCGGAGGCCCGCGCTGTTTGCGGGCCGCAGTGGAGGGATCCCTCCGCCACCTTTCTCTTCCTCTGCGTTTCCTCAGCGTTCTCTGCGCCTCTGCGTTATCTTTATTCCTTCCGGTCTCTGTGTCCTCTGTGTTCTTTTCTCTGTGAACTCTGTGTTACGGTTCCTCTTTCCTCTAACTCTTTTCTTCCCTTCTTCCCCCAATCCCTGCTACATTGCTACCTCATTGCCAAATATCCATAAAGGGAAGGGAACCACGCCATGAAAAAAGTCTTCCTCCTCGCATTCGCCGCCATACTCTTAGCCGCACTCGCCGCGCCTGCCCAGGAACTCACCCAAGCCGATAAAGACAAAGCCCTCCAATACCTCGAATCCACTAAAAAGGACGTCCTGGACGCCACCACGGGCCTCTCTCCCGCCCAATGGAATTTCAAGCCTGCCCCCGATCGCTGGTCCATCGCCGAATGTATGGAACACATCGCCGCCGCCGAAGACTTCATCCGCGGCAACATCGTCAACGGCGTCATGAAGGCCCCGCCGGCTCCCGGTCGCGACGTCGCCGCCATCGACGCCGGCATCCTCGAAAACGTCCCCGCGCGCAAAACCAAGGTCCAGGCCCCCGAACCCATCAAGCCCACCAATCGTTTCGGCTCGCCCGAAGGCTCCATCAAGCATTTTCTGGAAAGCCGCGCCATCACCGAGGAATTCCTGAAGACCACTCCCGGTCTGCGCGATCACGCTGCCGACAGCCCCACCGGCGCCAAGTGGGACGCCTACGAATTCATCCTCTTGATCGCCGCGCACTCCGAGCGCCACGCCAACCAAATCAAAGAAGTAAAAGCCGACCCCAACTACCCCAAGTCCTAGCCCTTGGCCCTTGGGCACGGTAGCTCGTGCTTATCCTGAGCTTCGAAGAGACTGTGGTCCTGTGTTTGTCCTGCTTATGTAGGGCCCGCCTTCCGAGGCGGGCCGCTCTTGGGTCTGTTCTCTCTTCGCAGCGGCGAGGGCTCCTGCGCCCCATCTCGGCAAGGCCCCAATAATTTGTCATTCCGAACCCGCATTCTTTGCGGGTGAGGAATCTGCTTTTCTCTTGGGTTTTCCCTCTAACGCCACCGCTTTCACGGTTGCAACCCGCCCACAAAAGTCTCTTCGACCAGACGACTCGCCGAAATTGTCATCCCGAGCAACGCGAGGGATCTGCTTTTCCCTCCTGCCGCCGGGTGCCCCAGGTACCGGTTTTGTACCTGGGTCTTGGGTTCTCTTGGATTTGCCTTGCTCTTGGGTTTGAAAATCCACACGCTCCTGCTTGCTTTCAGCTTCGGCGTGACAGTGCTTCCGGCGGGGTTGTCATCCCGCCTGCCCGCCGCAGGAGGGACCGGAGCGGCCCGATTAGTTCTTTCCCCCCTTTCGGGGCACCCATAACTGTCATCCCGACCGGAGCGAACCGGTTTTTTCTTGCATGCGGTTTCTGCATGCCGGTTCGCGTAGTGGAGGGATCGTGGCAAGCCGACGATCAAGCACCCCACACTCTCTTCTCTTCGTTCTTGTTTTTCTTTTCTCTGCGCACTCTGCGCCTCTGCGTTAAGCTCTCTATCTTCTTCTCCTATCTTTCCTTCCCCCCAAAAAACAGATGTGCAATTGCCACCAGCACCACCGCTCCCACCGTCGCCGCCGCCAGCGAATACAAGAACGTATTCGCATGCACAATCCCCAGCTTCGTGAAAATCCATCCTCCAACCACGGACCCGATTAACCCAATCAGAATGTCGCCAATACATCCGAATCCCCGCCCCCGCGCCAGCTTCCCCGCCAGCCATCCCGCAACCAATCCCAAGAAGATCCACCACAGCAGTCCATGAGGAATCGCGATCCAGATGCTGCGGACGTCCCAAGCTACTGTCTGCTCTTGCATGATCAACGCGCTCCATCCCGGCATCTCGCCTCCTAGTCTTTTCCTTCTTTCCCTGCTCCGCGCCCGTGAGTTCTTCCCTCTGTGCCCTCTGTGTTCCTATCTCTGAGAACTCTGTGTTACCGTCCCTCTCTCTTCTCCGCTCTTCCTCAGCGAACCTCTGCGTTCTCTGCGCCTCCGCGTTATCTTTGCTCTTTTCTCTTCTCCAATTTCTATTTTCTAGCCTCCCGCCTTCGGTTCTTGTTGCGTCATGCAATGAATCGTCCCCAATCCCAGCACCACATCCCGGCAGTGTATCCCCACCACCTCGCGCCCCGGGAACACTTTAGCCAGCACACCCAGCGCCACGCGGTCATTCGCATCATTGAACGTCGGCGCCAGCACCAACTTATTCGCAATATAAAAATTCGCGTAGCTCGCCGGCAACCTCTGCCCGTCGAAATATACCGGCGCCGGCATCGGCAGCGTTTCCACCTGCAGCGCCCGCCCATCCTGATCCTTCATACTCCGCAGCCGCTCCAGATTCTCCTGCAGCGCCTTATAGTTCGCGTCGCGCGTATCCTCTTCCACAACCGTCACCACCGTCGTCGCATTCACAAACCGCGTCAAGTCGTCCACATGCCCGTGCGTGTCGTCCCCCGCAATTCCATTCCCCAGCCACAGCACATGCGTCACGCCCAAAAACTCACGGAACATCGCCTCGTAATCTTCCTGCGCAAATCCCGGGTTCCGCTCCTGCGTCTTGCTCAACAAACACTCTTCCGTCGTCAGCAGCGTCCCTTTTCCATTCACATCGATCGACCCGCCCTCCAGCACCACCCGCCGTCCTTTGCACTCCGGCAAAATCACCCTCCGCTTCAGCCGCCGGTTCGCTTTCGCCACCACCGCCGCATCCTTCTTATGGTCCGCGTACTTCGCCCAGCCATTAAACACAAAATTGTTGTACGCCACCTCGCCCGCCGCGTTCTTCACGCAAATCGGCCCCGAATCCCGCAACCACACGCGATCCGTCGCCACGTGGAAAAACTCCACCGCCTCCAGCGCAGCCCCTGCCTTCTTCAAAATCGTCCGCGCCCGCGTTTCCGCCTCGCGGTTCTCCACCAGCAGGAACACGCGCTCCACCCGCGTCAAGTGCCGCACAATTTCCGCGCATGCCCAGGGTATCGGCGCAAATTTCCCCGGCCAGTCCGTCAACTCATGCGGCCACGCCATCCACGTAGCCTCATGCCCCTCCCACTCCGCCGGCATCCTCCAACCTTGCCCCATTTCCACTACCCTTTCTCTGCGCACTCTGCGCCTCTGCGTTAAGTTCTTTCTTTCTCCTTCGGCTCTTCCAACCACCTCTCCAAAATCCCCCCGTACGCATCCACCCTCCTATCCCTGAAAAACGGCCAGTTCCTCCGCGTCTCCTCACTCTTCGCGGTATCGCACTCCACCACCAAAATCTCTTCCTTCTCCCGCGAAGCCTCCGCCATCACCACCCCAAACGGGTCCGCCACAAACGAATTTCCCCAAAACTCCAGCCCCGCATCGCCTTTCTCCGTCTTGCCCTCGAATCCCACGCGGTTCACCACCGCCACATAAATCCCGTTTGCCACCGCGTGCGCCCTTTGCATCGTCTTCCACGCATCCAGTTGTGCCGCCCCAAACTCCGCCTTCTCGTGTGGGTGCCACCCGATGCTCGTCGGATAAAAAATCACCTGGGCCCCGCGCATCGCCGTAATCCGCGAACCCTCCGGATACCACTGGTCCCAGCAGATCTGCACCCCGATCCGCGCATACTTCGTGTCGAAATTCAAAAATCCCAAATCCCCCGGCGCAAAATAGAATTTCTCGTAGTACAGCGGATCGTCCGGTATATGCATCTTCCGGTATTTTCCCAGGTACGCCCCGTCCGCATCCACAATCGCGCAGGTGTTGTGATACACGCCCGCCGCGCGCCGCTCGAACAATGACACCACCAGCGCCACCTTCTTCTCTTTCGCCAAGCGCGCCAATCGCTCCGTCGTCGGCCCCGGCACCTCCTCCGCCAAATTAAACAGTTCCGCATCCTCGGTCCGGCAGAAATATTCCCCCGCAAACAGTTCATGCAGGCAAATAATCTGCGCCCCGCGCGCCGCCGCCTCGCGGATCTTCTCTTCCGCCCGCGTCAAATTCTCTTCCTTCTCGCCGGTGCTCCGCATCTGCACCAGCCCCACCGCAAATTTATCCGCCATTTTCACTGTTCCTCGCCCTCAACTTCCCCTCAATCTGCCCGTCCTCTTTCTCGGCTCTGCCGATCACAGAACTTTTCAACGATTCCGCTCTTTCACTCTTTTACTCTTCCACTCTTCCACTCTTCCACTTCTTCTCTTCCTCTGCGAACTCTGCGTCTCTGCGTTAAGTTGTCTTTCTTTCCCGCCGCAACCCCGCCATCTTAGCACGTAGAAATTTTCCTCCTCATCGCATTTTCCGTTCTTCTCTTTGCCCCCTGCTCTCTGACCGCCGATTTCTGTTTTCCCCTTCCCAATTTCGAGTAAACTACATCCACGAAATCCAATTTCCCTGCATCACCGCATTTATTTTCGCAAGCCAGGAGATTCGATGGCCAAGAAATCCTCCAAAACCGTCACCGGCCGCGTCCTTCACGATCCCGTCAAAGACAAGCTCCGCCCCATCTTCCCCCTCGATCTCTCCAAAATCAAAACCATCGACGCCCTCGTCCGCGCCATGGGCGACACCGCTTACACCGCTCGCCAAATCGGTGACGCCGCCGACGTCCTCGAAGCCATGGCTCGCGATAAAGATTGCTTCGTCGTCATGACCCTCGCCGGCGCCCTCACTGTCGGCAAGATGGGCCTCATCTTTTGCGATCTCATCGAATCCGGCATCGTCAAAGCCGTCGTCTCCACCGGCGCGCTCATGGCCCACGGCCTCGTCGAAGCCACCGGCCTCTCCCATTTTCGCTACGATCCTTCTAAAATGGATGACAACGAACTCTTCCTCGCCGGCTACAATCGTGTTTACGATTCCCTCGAGCCGGAAACCAATCTCGATCACGTCGAACAAGTCGTCGATGCCATCCTCGAAAAATGGGATCCCAACGAAGTTGTCTGCAGTTGGAAGCTCCACCAGCGCATCGGCGAGTTCCTCGTCAAAAACACCAAGGGCCGCGGCATCCTCCGCTCCGCCTACGAAAAAAACGTTCCCGTCTTCGTTCCCGCCTTCAGCGATTCCGAACTCGGCCTCGATTTCGCGCTGGATTCCTACGCCCGCAAACGCGATAAGCGCCCCGTGCTCCGCTATGATCCCTTCGAGGATTTTCAGACTTTCGCCGACACCATGATGGCCACCAAAAAAATGGGCATCTTCACCATCGGCGGCGGTGTTCCGCGCAATTGGTCCCAGCAATTCGGCGTATACGCCGAACTCATGGCCCGCCGTGGCTACAAAAATATTCCGCTGAAGCGTTACAACTACGGCCTCCGCATCTGCCCCGAGCCCGTGCACTGGGGCGGCCTCAGCGGCAGCACCTACACCGAAGCCGTCT
>Ga0074045_10003829_pt1 | contig 13492 bp, 14 predicted proteins | sample BogForMeECP23OM2_FD_94442 | JGI IMG/M metagenome (GOLD analysis project Ga0074045, IMG submission 94442) | Bog forest soil microbial communities from Calvert Island, British Columbia, Canada - Bog Forest MetaG ECP23OM2 | ecosystem: Environmental > Terrestrial > Soil > Wetlands ... | reverse complement strand
GAGACGAGCAGAGCGCCACGGTCGATGTAGTTGCGAGCGGAGCGGCGTGAGGAGCTTCGGAATGCGCGACGGACTGAGAGCCGGTGATCTGCCAGGTATTGATGAGGTACTTGCGGACCCTGCTGCGTCCCTTTGGCTTAAAACCGCGCTTCGTTCCGCCCTGTGTCGCGACCCCGTCGATGCCGCCCACGATTCGGAGATCCTGGCGCGCCTGCTAGAAGAAAGGTGTGACCAAATCCTGTCCGCGAGTTGACCCTCTGTTCACTGATTCTTTCTCGGTCACGTGTCTCGGCTTCGCGAGTTATTCTGACTTGCGGACGGTGGTATTGTCGGGATCATCGTGCAGTCCACAAAATTCACAGGTCTGTTCTGCGTTATATATAATGTGCCGTCCACAGATCGGGCAGCTCTCGCGGCCGCACAACCAGGACTATCCTGGTCGCCGGGAAAGAAGGACCCCTATGCCTGATACCACAGTTGGGAATCGCAGGCGAGATAAGCAACAAATTCCACGCATCGCATCGAAAGAAGCAGAGCGAATCTTCGCGCATTGTGAGCACCTGCTGGGCGATCCCGATGCTCTGTGTCGGAACCTCGGCCAAGCGGGCTTTTCACGGTTCTTGGCCCAGTTCGACGAGAAGATCCTGGAACTTGCGGTGCAGCCGGACTCTTGGGGCGAGCGCACCAGGGCCCGCCTCATCTCGGAGGTCTTCACCGGGTTCAGGGGGAGTCCAGCCGAAGATGCGAGTGTGGAGGAAATCACGGAGATCTCAAACATTGTTATCCCCTGTTTTCTACTCGAACTGGGACGTCGAAGGCGGCACATTGAGATCGAGTTTCCGGTTAATCCCTCCGATTCCGCCGCACGCTTTGGGCTCCGCACCCGGCCGTCGAATCCCACCTATTGCATCAGCAGCGAGCAGCTAATTCGGCTAGTCGCCGCAACCGGCGAGGAACTGGTCGGTCTTTGCTATTTCGGAGACCAGCAGAGTCGTGAGCACATCGAGGCGCAGCTGGCTCTTAAGGGCGGCGCGACACCGGATTCCAAAACAGGGCCCTCCGATTCGTCATCTCCTTCCAAAACCAAGCATTAGAACAACTCCAAGAAATCACGCCAGCGCGGTTCGAGCGACCGATTCTCTCCTCCTTATGTCATGTCCTTCTCGCCATCGCGAGAGACGGAATCTGGCTGTTTTCCTTCGCACTGATGACACCCTCGCCGTCAGATGGTCGCGCGAGTGATTGACGCTGGAAGTCGCTGGAGATGCGAAATCCCGGCCCGACAAAAGGTCGATCAGCGCAATCACTCGCGGGACCATCTGACAGCAAAACGGTGATTTCTGTCGTTTTTGTGCCAGTGCTCTTAGATCGGGGGTAGAGAAATGCCAAAGAGCGTAAACAAAGTGATCCTCGTGGGGAACGGTGGCAAAGACCCTGAGGTCCGGTATTCACAGAGCGGCACTCCAGCCGCGAATTTCAGCCTCGCCACCAACGAAAGGTTCAAAGATCGCAACGACGAATGGCAAGAGCGGACCGAGTGGCACAGGATCGTGGCCTGGCAGCGTTTGGCGGAGATCGTCGGCGAATACGTTTCCAAAGGTTCCAAACTCTACGTCGAGGGAAAGATTCAGACCTCGAGTTGGGAGGATCGGCAGAGTGGGGGGAGGAAATATCGCACCGAGATCGTCGCCCGCGACTTGCTGCTGCTTGGCCCGCGGGAAAATGGTGGCGGTGACCACCAGAGCCCGACCTCAGACGACCACGAGGATCAGCGGTCCCACACCAGCTCTAGCGAGAGCGTAGACGAAGATATTCCATTCTGAAAGTCTGCGAGATCCCCGCACATCCTTACGGAGGGAGAGCCGTCATGACCCCAACCAATGGACACGCGAATGACCCAGCAAATGGCTCCACTAACGCCGTGCAGCAGTTTGCTCCACCGGCTGGCGACACAAACATCCCCACTACCCTGATCCCGAGCGCGGCGAAGATCAAGGAACTGATCTCCAATCTGGAAGTACCATTTCATCCTTCCGTGATCGAATGGCGCGTCACCAACTCCAGCAAAGGTGGATCGCCGCGTGGCCAGGTTATGCCTTACGCCGACCAGCGAGCTTACACAGATCGTCTGAACGCGCTGTTCACTCCCGCGGGCTGGACCCGCCGGTACACCATTCATACCAGCGCAAACTTTGAACGAAGCAAGGACCAAAAGCTCGTTGCGAAAGTCTTGGTTACGTGTGAGCTAACCATCTTCGGCATTGGGTCGCACTCTGCGACGGGAGAAGAATTCGCTGACGATGAAAATGCGGGCACAAGTGCGGAAGCCCAGGCGTTCAAACGGGCCTGTTCCTGTTTTGGACTCGGGCGGTATCTGTACTACTTCACTGGGACGTGGGTCGATCTGGACGATCGCAAGCGGCCTAAGACTATTCCGAAACTGGACGGCTGGGCAACTCCTGAAGGATGGCGGCAGGGGCTACGGCCCAACGCGGAGGTTGCCGCAAGACTGTCCGATCAAACAACTGAGGGCAACAACGGAAATGGCGATGGCCGTGACGGCGGCAACTCGGCGAACGACAGAGGCGCGACCCTCGTCCGCGAGATCGAACAGATGGAACGATCGGTGGGCAAGCGCATGTATCGCGGACTGCTGAAGACCGTGGCGCGAGTGTGGAACCCCAAGGATATTCGGGACCCGGCGACTCAGCAAAAGGTCCTGGCGCACATGCAAGCCGCTGAGCGGGGCTTCCGGCGACTGGATGCAGCGCTTGACAGAGTCGGGCCGGAACCGCTGTCACAAATACTCCGCTCTCTGGAGTTGCAGTCCGTCGATCGGGTGGACAACCTGCAAACCTTGCATGAAATCGTGCTTGCGCTCGAAGCAGCGGCGCAAGGGCAAATAGTGAAACAGTAGACTTCCGCGAAGAAAATAGCGTGTGCTGGTTTGTTTGCTAACAACATCCACAAGCCTTGCCGCGCATAGCCTCCCGAGCCTCGACCACGATTAGCGGCGTGATTACCAAAGCTGCAACCGGGTCGGCCCAGGCAATGTGCCAAATCGCATGAACCGCAAGACCTGCGAGAGCAATGATTGAGAGGTAAGCGCACAAGGCAGATTCGGCAGCATCGGCTCGCAGAGCAGCACTGCCTGTCAGAGCTGATAGACGCCGTTTCTCCTTGGCAAGCACCGGCATGATAAGCGCTGCGCCCACTAAGACCGCCATCCCCAAATAGCTAGATCTTGGTTCACTGTACCCGAGCAGAGATATCGCCGAAGCCAATACTACATACACAGCCAGCGCTACAAGCAAACCGCCTGCGATACGCGCAGCAGTCCGTTCCGCGTGTTCTGATGCACCCGTGCGAAAGCACCACAGTACGACCACTGCCGACAGCAATTCGATGGTACTGTCACCGCCGAAGGCCGCCAAAGCAGGACTGCGGGCCCTCCACGCCGCCCATAGCGATAAGGCAGCCTCGACGCTCATCCAGGCGATAGTTAAAGTTTGAATCCGCTGAATGCGCTTCAGGGCACCTTTGGTCGGGATTTGAACTACTGACGCCACCGAAGGGATTATGCCACTCAGCCGTCGCGGAATGTTGGCGTGAGCTCGGCTTACTCTCACAATCCATTGAATACGGGGAGTCGCAGTGGCCTTCAACGATAGGCACGACTCCCCCGACGAACACAAACCCTCCGTTTTGCGTACGCGTTCCTCCACTCTCTTCTTGTCTAGCAAACATCCCGTCGACTAACGGCAAAGGGAGGTGCCTGTGAGCGCTTGCATCTCCGCGGTCCAACACTTACGTCCACTACGGGGCGGCGCACAGGCCCACCTGTTGAGGGCATCTGACGAGGCATGCTACGTCACAAAGTTCCAGAACAATCCCCAACACATCCGAGTGCTCGCGAACGAGATGTTCGCCACCAATTTGGGTTTGGCGCTGGGGCTGCCAATGCCACGGGTGGAGGTGATTGAAGTCTCCGATTGGCTCATCGAACACACAGAAGACCTCCGAATCAGCCTGGGCGGCGCCAAGATTCCGTGCCGGAGTGGCAAGCAATTAGGATCCCTGTATGTCGGCTGCGAGAGTCCTGCAATGACGCTCGACTACTTGCCTCATGAGCTGCTGCAGGGTGTTCGCAATCTTAGCGACTTCGCCCGGATCCTTGTCCTGGATAAGTGGACGTGCAACAGCGATGGACGGCAGGCGATCTTCTGGAAAGCGCGGAGAAGGCAGCGATACACCGCAACCTTCATTGACCAGGGCTACTGCTTCAATGCCGGCGAGTGGACGTTTCCCGACTCTCCCCTGCGAGGCGCATACGCGAACAACTGTGTTTACGAGGGTGTGATGGGATGGGAGGCGTTTGAGCCGGCGCTCAGTCGGGCCGAACAGATGGATGCTCACACCATTTGGCAGTGCGCCGCCGATATTCCCGAAGAGTGGTACGAAGGAGATCGAGACGGCCTGGAGCGACTGGTGGAAACGCTTTGCCATCGACGACGAACGATTCGAAGGTTGATCAGCGAATTTCGTCGGTCGAGCCGGAGCCCATTTCCGAACTGGCGCGAATCGCCACCGGATTCTGTCATGCCTCTCGCCGCAAGAGATCGATCGCTTGACGTACAGCGTTTTTAATTTGACGCAGCGTAAAAGCCGTGTTCTCGGCACACAGCACTGGCAAAGGAGGATTCAGTTATGGTCGAGCAGAATCCCCCGCCCTCTGCCGATAGCCCCCGCCACCCAGTGATTCCCCTGCCAGCTGCGCTCTATGTCTCCGGTGAACTCATTTTTGAGCTCTATGACGGAGGACAGCCCGGGCGCATATTTGCGATCCGGTGGGAGAGGTTGGTTCCAGGGAAGGAGAACGAGCCAGAGTCAGCCCAACGGAATTCCCCAACGGGCTAGCGCACACACCCAGATTAGTGCCCGCGTTCGATGACCGCCTAACGCGAACTTTCACCTAATCGCCGAGTGATGAGAAATGAGGATGGCCATGAGGATTCGTGTGACCACCAGAGCCGACTTGTTTGAGAAACGAAAACAACAACATATCGAGCGTGGCTACCGGATTGAAGATGAGCGCCCAATCCCAGTCAACGGTTTCTGCTCGTTCGTCGCCGTGAGCGAAATACCCGATGGAATTGGTGAGCTGGTGACACAGGCGCTCAACGGGATGCCAAGATGAGACCACATGGAAAAACCAAGCTGGGATTCTTCCCGTTGCCCGTGTCCGAAGCCGCTCGGCTGAAGAGTTGGCTCGTCTTCGCGTCGGAGTTCTCGGCGCTCGATCCGTGTGTGGGCGATGGCGTGGCGTTCATTCACTTGCTTCAGGGCGTAACCACACATCGCTATGGCATTGAGATCGACGCCAATCGGGCCGAGCGAGCGAGAGCTTTAGGAATCGAGACTTTGCAAGCCAACGCAATGGATGTCCGTTGTCCGCCGGAAGCGGTGTCCCTGCTCTACCTGAATCCTCCGTACGATTGGGAATCCGGGGAGAGCAATAATCAGAGATTGGAGTTCGTCTTCTTGGAACATACGTTTCGCTGGCTGAAAGCCGGCGGCGTTCTGCTATTCGTTATTCCGCAGCTGCGATTGGCCAAATGTGCGAGGCTGCTGAGCGAACACTTCACGGACGTGCGCGTGTTCCGACTCACCGATCCGGCTTGCCTCGAATACAAGCAGATCGTAGTGCTCGGAACACGCCGCAAACGGCATTCCAAGGTTTCTGACGCTGTCTTGTTGGATGGAGTGCGCTACCTCGAAGCCCTGGCAACGAAGAGCGAGCTTGAGCCACTGGGTGACAATCCTGAATTTCGGTACGAGGTTCCAGCCTCTGAGCCGGTTGTCCTGACCCATGTGGGTATTCCCTTGGATGAGGTCGAGGATTTGTTGTTGGAGTCAGCTGCGTACCGGCAGGTGGGACGTGTACTTTTACCCAAGCTGAATGACGTCAAAGGCCGCCCGCTGACACCGCTCCATGGTGGCCATGTCGGATTGCTCTGTACCGCCGGAATGCTCAACGGCGTATTTGGAGAGGGCGACGGCCGGCACATTGCCCATTGGCGTTCCGTGAAATTTACGGACCATTGGGAAGAAGAGGAAGAGGACGGAACCAAGATCCTGCACGACCGGGAACGGTTTTCGCACGAGCTGACACTTGTCTTTGCCAGCGGTAAGACCCAGATTCTCACGCACGAAAAGAAAGAGGCGGCAGAATGAAAAATGCCCACCTCCGATTCGGCTGGCTGACCTATGTGAAGAGCACGGAAAAGACGACCACCAGCATCAAGCTGCGGCTCGACCGCTTCATCGGCGAGGTCTTGCCCGACCCACCGCGGCAGGCCAAAGCTCACCTCATTTCCGTGATTGGCGGGGACACACAGGTTGCGGCCGTCAGTGCGGCTATCTCCTTAGACGACCGATTCATGGTAGAAGGGCCGGGCGTTCAGCCCATTCGAGTCTGTCTCGAGCGAAACGCACAATGTTTCAAAGGCTCGGTGCAGCTTCGCGGGCGCAAGAGGCCCCTGCGTCACTTGATTGCTTTGTCAGAAGAGTTCGCTGCGAGCAGCGTCTCGGCGAGTTCGGGCCGAACTCTGCTGGCAAGCTCGGAAAACGGATTCATCTGGGCCTCCATCGCCCATACTCACGGAATCCCCGGCTTGCCCGACTGGGCCGACTGGTTCGCGGGCGAACTGAAAACGCACCGGGCGATCACGCCCGCGCTCGGTGTCGGATGTGAGCCAGTGATTGTCAAAGGGCAAAAAGAACAATTTCTCGACTGGCTTAGCTGGGGAGTCGAAAGTGAAGCAATTCGTATTCCCGCCTCCACAGGTTCGATCCGCTGGCCGCGTTTCAATCTCGAAAGCCTCTTCCTGCCGGCGAAGTAACTCTTAGCTCGTGGGTTGTTACTGGGTGCTAGCCGACTTATCGGGCGCTAGCGCCAGATCGGGATAAGGTAACCGAACTGCGATGGTGTCAGCAGCTCAAAATATCGCGCTAAATGGACCTGCCACGCGGATCTTTGAGCTCTTGGTCCAAGAACGTAGGATCTTGTGATGCTTTGCGCCGGATGCGGCGGATAACCATCGCATCCATGAAAAAGTAAATGGCAAAGACTGCGAGTGGAATGAGGGTGTACCCGGATGGATATTTGAAGGCGAGGACGACCATCGCGGCAATGGCGACTGCCAAGAACTTCACGGACACAATTGACTGTTTAAGTGCCGTCTTGTTCTTCATAGCGTCGCTCCTCGGTCAAAGTGTCCCGCCAACACTAGTCTCAAGTGGCCTCCGGAATTTAATTCTATCCCGGTTCGATAGTGGATTTTAAATGACCTCAAACAAGTGTCGTTGCCTGATTAACGACTAATCAGGAGTTGACATCGCTCCGCGCCAACACGCTTCCGTCACGGGATACCGGACCAGGCGAACCACGACTTGCGTTAGAGACACATTGTTCCGGGCAATGGTAAGCTGCGCCACAGAGATCCCATATTATAGAAAGAAGCAAAAATGCTCCTTAGAACGAGCTGTCTAATCCTTTTTGCAGCGCTCGCTGCTGCGCCTGTTCGTGCGCAGGAGGCGGCAAAGGTTTGTTCCGACGGGCGAACGATTAAGATTGCGTCGCAGTGGAATCAACTAACGACGACCCTGTCTGCAGAGGCGGCTGCGGCTCATCCGCTGCATTATTCCATTTCAAAAACACTCGGCGTGCAAGGCGCGTGGGTGGAAGTGTGGGACCGTCCGAAGCGTCTGTCACGCAAAGCAGTGGCTATCCACGGCGACGGAGAAGCTGCGTGCGCTGGCTGTGAAGATGCGGAGCAAACTCCCGAGGGGCTGTTCCTTATGATTTACGATCCCGCGGGCGTGCGGTTCTGTATCGACTACTGCGGAAATAGCCCGATCCCGAGGGGCGACTATGTTTCTGAAATGCGCGTCGGAAAAAAACCGGATGAGGATGCGGATGAAAGCAGGGAACCCGCTTATCTGCTGGACTCCCCGGAGCTGACGGGAAGGCCGATTCGGTTGGAAGAAGGAAGCGGAAGCATCGACGTGGTGTTATGGGGCGAGAATCTAATTCAATCGACGCGCGTGTACGTGTTGACCGGCGAGGACCAATCGCCGAAGAGCAAGGCTTCCAGGGATTACCTGTACAGCAGGACGCTGGATTTGCGGAGCGTCCTGGTAACGATTCCATCCGAATTAAGGAACAAGCCGGGAGTGCTGACGGCATACGTCAGGGATTCGTCGGAAGCGCAAGATATTGAAAGCGGGAGCGGACAGAAGATCATCGTGGCGGCCAAGGACAGTCCGGTGATTACTTCCGTGGAGCCGCAGATGGTGGGCTGTTGCGGCAAGGACGTAAGCGTGATTTTGCGAGGCAGCGGATTCACGGAGGATTCCGAGGTGAAGTTTGGGGATGACCACGACAAGAGTATTGGTCCGGAGGTTACGTTCGTGTCCGCGCAGGAACTGCAGCTGAACATCCGCAGCGAAGAATTGGAGGACTTGGACGGGAGTTACGCGCGGGCAACACCAATGACGCTATCCGTGGTGAACGATCCCTTGCACCTCTCGGTGCCGGTGGAAGTGCGCGTTGAGCCGACCTCGAAATTTGAGCACGGGCAGAGCCTGGCGGTTGTTCGCGCCATTTCGCCCTATCCGGTGCCGATGATGGATTCGCAAAGCCCTGAGTTTCTGGTGCTGGAGATTGAGGGCGATAACTTTCGTCCCAACGACGTTGTGTACTTCAATGTTGTTTATGGGCACACGGACCGCACGCGGATGAAAACGGAATACGTCTCCACGCATCATTTGAGGGCGTGGTTGCCGCGCGAGGCCTGGCGTAAACATCGGCTGAGCTTTCGGGTGGTGGTGCAAACGGCAGGGGGGTTGTGCGCGGCGGAAGCGTTTGAAGATTTGTTGGAATAACCCTCGCATAGTCGCTTCGTCGGAAGAGCTTTTGAATAAACCTGGGGCATAACTCTGATTAACGCGCTTGTAGGAAGTAATCTTTGCGCGTGGTATCAATTCTGGGGAAATTGCGGCAACCGAAAAGTTAGGAACATGGCGTAGCGCCTGACGTGGTGACCGGATCGGTAACGTGAGGGTAATCGCCACTTCCTCTTCGTTTTTCATTTCTTGTTTTCCCTCCATCCCGCTTACCTCGGAGGACTTCCATGCCAGAACTGTACACGATCTACGACTACATGCGATGCCACGCGGTGCTTTTGGGAGAGCGCATCCTCGAGGAGTATCCGGCGCTCCACCAATTCAAGGATGCAGTTTCACCACGGATTGAAGGACTGCTACGAACGCCTTTTCCTGCACAGGCCATCGCCATTATGGGAGTGGCCAAACGCTGGCAGAAGGCACGCACCGCAATGGTGGTCGCGGAATGCGGAACCGGCAAGACACTGATCTCGCTGGGAGCAATGCACGTCCGCAGCCGAGGAAGTCCCTTTACGGCCTTAGCGATGGTTCCACCACACCTGGTCGAAAAGTGGGCCCGAGAAGCGTTTCTCACATTGCCAGGAATACGCGTGTTTCTGATCGACGATTTGCGAAATGGCGGTGACGAGAACAAAGCGCACGGAGTGAACGAAGTGCGGTTGAAGCAGGGGCGCATCGTGCGGGAAGGCTTGCAAACAACGTTGAGCGAGTTGCGGCTACGCAGAGATTCGCCCAGTTCCCGCAAACGCTGGTCGTCGCACTGCGGGAGGCCATCGCTATTTATCGTCGGGCGGGAGCGAGCCAAGCTCGGTTACTTCTGGCGCCATGCTTACCGGGTACCACACTCTGGCCCATACGTGGGCTGCGTGGTCAATTCGGACACGGGCAAGGCGGTGATCGTGGACGACAGCCGACTCACGGCAGGTGAGTTCGAGAAGGTCAAAATTGCTGAGACCATCGAAACCAGGGGTGAGAAGTCCTGTCGCCCACTGCACAGCCCGCTCTGGCAGGCGGACGCGGACAAGATCCGCCGCATGGCCCCGATTGAGTTCATCGGGCGCTACATGGCGGAATGGTTCGACTACGCGATTTGCGACGAGATTCACCAACTCGCTGGCGATACGGCCCAAGGCAATGCCCTGGGTACTCTGGCCTCATGCACCGACCGGATCGTTGGGCTGACTGGCACGCTGCTTGGTGGTTATGCGGACGACCTGTTTAACACTCTCTTCCGCCTCGAAGCGCGAAGGATGAAGGAGCATGGCTACGAATGGGGCACGACGGGACGCAGTTCTTTCATTCAGGATTACGGTGTTCTCGAAACCATTACCAAGGTCGAACCCGCCAACAATGCCTGCTCCAAGGCCAAAAGCACGAGCACGGTCCGACGCAAGCCCGGAGCCTCGCCACTGCTGTTTGGCGAATTCTTGATGCAGTTGTGTGCCTTTGTGTTCCTCGAGGACATCTCAGGGGAGCTGCCACCTTACGAGGAAAGCTATCTGAGCGTGCCGATGGACGCTCCCATGCGGGAAGCGTACCGCGAGCTCGAAGAGGACATGCGAAAGGCGTTGAAAGCTCACCGAGGCAACCGATCGGTTCTGAGCACGATGCTCAACACTCTGCTGTTGTATCCGGATCATCCATACGGAATTGGGACGCTGTATGGTACGGAGTTCGATCCTGAACTCAAACGCAGGGTGAAATTCGTGATTGCGGAACCTCGTGACCTTCCCGAGAACCAGATCTATTCCAAAGAACGAAAACTAATCGAGGAGATCAAGAGGGAACTGTTCGAGGGACGGCGGTGCCAGGTCTTCGCCGTCTACACGCAGAAGCACGACGTCACCGCCAGGCTTCATCGAATTCTCAGTAACGAGGGAATACACACGGCTGTTTTGCGCGCGAGCATTGATACCTCCAAGCGCGAGGCCTGGTACGCCAGGCAGGTCAAAGACGGCGTGCAAGTTGTGATCTGCCATCCCAAGCTGGTGGAGACTGGGCTCGACCTGTTGGACTTTCCGACCATCATTTTCTACGAGTCTGGCTATTCGCTACACACCTTGCGGCAGGCCAGCCGCCGGTCCTGGAGAATCGGACAGCGCCGACCCGTGCGCGTGAAGTTTCTTTGCTCGGAAGGGACGATGCAGACATCGTGTTTGCGCCTCATGGGGAAGAAGCTCCTGGTGGCGCTCACCATGGAGGGCAAGTTTGCTGGCGAGGGATTGCAAAGCATCGATGAGGACGATGACATGCTCTCGGCGATGGCACGGGAACTGGTCGAACGGAACGGTATTGGCGAAACCGCCGACTCTATTTGGAGAGCCCTCAGTACAGAACATCAAAAGCTGTTTCCAACGAACTCTCATAGCGACGATGATGCCTCATCCATCGAAATGCCGGGCATTCTTTTGGAGACTCAGCCTGACCCCGCGAGTCTCGTCGAAGGCGCCATGGAGACCACGTCTATTGTCGTCTTTGGACAGCGACCGCAAGCCTTGTCCGGTAAGAAGCGGCGCGGACGGCCAGCTGTGCCGGAACAGGCGTCACTGTTCGGTTTCAGTTGAGCCGAAACAAGCGAATCCGAGTTGTCTTCGCAAACCTCGTCACTGGTGAGCGAAGTCCTCTCTCCTGGCGCTACCCTCGCCAGCCATTCGGCTAGTTTTCGCCACTGTTTTGCTCACCTTCCAAACTCTGTTTCAAATCAACGTTTCAAAACCAACCAGGAGGAAAGAAGTATGTCAGAAACAAGTACGTTAATTGGCTACAGCGGCCGAACCATTGGCCGCGAAGAACTGGCCCTGGTGCCGACACCAGCGCCAACGGAAACTCACCGCCCGGTCCCGCACCACGAGATCGTGCAAGCATTGATCGAGACGCTTGGCTTTCGTCACATCGGCGTCGTTCACGATGAGTACGCAGTCTCGCCAGATGGCATGAAAGCCTTCGGGGTTCTCGACCTCGCAACCGAGATGGAAGGATGCCGCTTCTCCATCGGTCTTCGCAACTCGCACGATAAGAGCATGCGTTTGGCGATGACCTGTGGGTATCGCGTATTCGTGTGCTCGAACATGGCGTTCGCAGGAGACTTTACGCCAGTCCTAGCGAAACACTCGAAGTCGTTCTCACTCATCGACTGCATCTCAGTCGGGGTTGACCGGATGCAGCGAAACTTCGAACCGATGCGAAAGCAGGTGGAAGCGTGGCAGAAAAGCGAACTCACCGACGTCACGGCGAAAGTTGTCATCTACGAGGCATTCGTCGAGGGCAGACTGGAAGCCCCCAAGCACCTCGCCCGAACCGTGCATGACTTGTACTTCGAGCCGAAGTACGAGGAATTCCGGGCGCGAACGATCTGGAGTCTCTCCAACGCGTTCACTTCGGCGTTCAAGGAACTGGATCCTATTCCTCAGTTCAAGGCTACGGCCAAGTTGGGTGAATTCCTGGAAGCCCGGCTTTCACAATCGTTCTAACCGGCGGGGCGGTAAGGAGCCGGCCGCCCCCCACTTGCTCGCAGGTGTTACTTATGTCTCCAGGGTCTTCGTGAATTCGCGTACTAATTCAAATCCTTCTGGAAGTTCCATCGCCAGATCGCACTCCTTCGCCAGCGCATCGAACACCGGCTCCCATTCCGCTGGTGGTGGATCAAGTTCCTTGGGCACGTCGTGGGTCGCGCGTTTCTTGAACGTTGCACGGACCGCCGCAGCGGTTTTGCTTTTGTCGAGCGTCCCTCCCCTGATCAACAGCACCATGTCGATAAGGTCCTTGGTTCTGGTATTTACGCGCTCACCTCGCGGCAGCGTATACGCATGAAGCTTCTCCGCGAATTGCTGCTCCGCCGAGATGATAGGGAAAGACGGCGGCGCTACGCCCCCGAAGCCAAGCCAGTCTTCGCCGGTGACGACCTCCAGAGGCTCGAGCACTTCGTCTCCAACACCGACGTCGACATGAAAGCGCGCAAAGTCTCGTCCATCCATTCGTGCCTGGACGGGATACCGGCTGCCGCCTTCCGGATCCCCGTCCAGATCCGCTCTCGCTTCTCCGACGAGGAATTCGAAGTAGTCGTCAAAGGGGGTTGCCACCGCTTCCTGGAGCAGGGCACGCACCTGTTCACCCCGCTCTTTCGCATTTTTTGAGAGACGCGTGCCATCGTGCAGCGTCAAGTCGATGTCCTTGGTCGTCCGCGCGGAATGCATCCGCAACTCCATGGCGTAGCCGCCCTTCAGAAGCCATGGATATGCCGCCTTCGGTCCCTTCGAAAACATTCGTGCCAGGAAGCGGTCGAACGCCACTTGCCGGCGCAGGCGCTGCAGGTCAGTGCCTTGCTCGCGCGCGCGAGTCTGCAGCCGAGTTTCGAGCGCGGCACGAAAGGCGCCGGCGGTCTTGTAGGATTTCGCCTTGTCTATCACGCGGGCTGCCCGGCCAGTTCGCGAAGCGAACGTTGCAGTTTATCGTCCGGCATGCGATCGATTTCTTTCCTTCCGATGAGGCCACGGCGTAGGGCTTCGTCGACGGCCAGCTTCAGCTG
>Ga0074045_10003827_pt1 | contig 13494 bp, 8 predicted proteins | sample BogForMeECP23OM2_FD_94442 | JGI IMG/M metagenome (GOLD analysis project Ga0074045, IMG submission 94442) | Bog forest soil microbial communities from Calvert Island, British Columbia, Canada - Bog Forest MetaG ECP23OM2 | ecosystem: Environmental > Terrestrial > Soil > Wetlands ... | reverse complement strand
TTGTGAAAGACGGCTAACAGCGTCGACCAGTAGGGAGGAATCGTCTTGAGCAACGTATTGAGGTTGGAAGGCCCAACGATATCGACACCGCAGGCAAAGGCATCCGGCGAGAACGCGACGCCGGCCAGCGTGGCGTAGCCTCCGTAGCTGCCGCCCATGATGCACACCTTCTTTGCGTCCGCGATCCCCTGACTGACAACCCAGTCTTTACCGTCGAGCAGATCGGTGTGCATCGTGCCGGCCCACTGGCGATCACCGGCGTTCAGGTATTGCTTGCCGTATCCGGTGGAAGCGCGAAAGTTGGGCTGCAAAACGGCATAGCCGCGGTTGGCCAGCCACTGCGCGTTGGGATCGTATCCCCAGAGATCGCGGCCCCACGGACCTCCGTGGGGAAGTACGACCATGGGCAGTTGTTTGGCTTCTTTGTCCGCGGGCGTGGTCAGGTAACCGTAGATGGTCATTCCGTCGCGAGCTTTATATTCAATCGGCCTCACCTTCGCCAGCTTGAACTTTTCCAGCGCGGGACGATTGCTGAAGAGCATGGTGGATTGTTTGGAAGCGCGGTCGTAGAGGTAGTAGTAGATGGGAGCGTCATCGCCCTCGTAGGTGACAATCCACTTATCGTCGGCGAGGTTGCGGCTGATGTTGCTGATGTCGGCGTCGCGGACCTTTTTGAGAGTAGCGAGATCGGCGGCGATGTCATCGCCGATGGGCTGGAAATCTCGGCGCGCGCGCAAGAAGACCACGGCTTCCAGCTTGCTGGTTTTCGGATGAGTCACGGTGAAGGCCACGTCGTACTGCGGGTCTTCGGCGATGACGGTGCGCTTGCCGGTGGCCAGGTCGAACGAAAGCAGGCGGGCAGCGTTGGCATCGATCGAGCTGATGACGAGCAGAGATTTGTTGTCGGCGCTGAAGTTGTCGATATTGCCCAGGGTCTCGTCGGGGCCCCACTTGATGAGTTCGCGCCAGGGCGAATTGGCGTTGTCGCGGACGCGGACGATGGTGCCGCCGTCGGGAGTATTGACCTGGGCGGCGCGCACGACGAGATCGTGATCGGCCTGCCAGCTGGCAACGTCGCCGGGGTTTTGCGTATCGAGGGTGATCTCGCCGGTCGTCAGGTTCGCGCGGTAGACGTCAAAGACGTTGGGATCGCGCTTGTTGAGCTGGATGAGCGCGCTATCGGGAAAGGCGGGTTCGAGGCCGACCATCTCGGCGCGAACTTTTTCGTACGGAGTGAGGTCGCGCGTCTGTTTGGTGGCAAGGGTGGACTGATAGATGCGCCAGTTTTCGTCACCATTCTGATCCTGCGTGTAGAGGATGTTCTTCGAGTCGTATTGCCAGAAGAAATTGCGGATGCCGCGCTTGCGGTCATTGGTAATGACACGGTCGTCGGTTTTGCCGAGGGTTCGAACCCAGACGTTGAGCACACCCTGATCGGGGGCGAGGTAGGCAAGCATGGTACCGTCGGGCGAGATTTCGGGCGAAGTGCGCTCCGGGTTGCCGAAGAGGACGTTTCTCGGAATCAGCGGCGCGGAGGACTGGGCAAAAGCCGCGGCACACAGACAGAAGCAGAGGACAAAAACAGACAGAGAGCGAGATACGCGCATAAACATTTCCCCCACGGTACGAATTGTACGTGAGTGGAGGTACGGAGCAAGCCGGCGTTCGGTTCCACGAATCGGAAAGCTTACGGGGGGTTCGCTCAAGGTTCGCCGCGATACACCCCTCTTTAGATCGTGGATGAGTTCTTGTACTGGCTTGGCATCGCCCGTTTTCTCCCTTCGAATCGAAACTTATGTATAATCCGCCGATGCAAGGAACACCGTGGGGCACAATTGCGCTCGGCTCGCTGTTGCTCGTCTCGGCCGGCTCGATGGGAGGACAGGAAGTGAAATCTTCGCAACCTGAAAAGTCGAAGCCGCCTGTCACAACGGAGCAGCGCGGGCGCATCCTTGGAATCGGCGGTGTCTTCTTCAAATCCGCAAATCGTGATCAGATGCGCGAATGGTATGCGAAGCATCTTGGACTGGCTGACAAAGGCCAAGGCGTGATGCTTCCGTGGCGCGAACACGACGACCCGCAAAAGGAACACGTTACTGTTTGGACTGTTTTTCCCAACTCCACTAAGTATTTCGATCCCAGCCCGGCACCGTTCATGATCAACTACATCGTGGACGATATGGATGCTTTGCTCGACCGCTTAAAGCAAGAGGGAGTAAAGATCGACGCCAAACGAATGGATGAATCCTACGGTCGCTTTGCCTGGATCTATGACCTAGATGGGAATAAGATTGAGCTCTGGCAGCCGCTGCCGGGAAAGCCCTAAGGGCCTTCCCCTGCACTTACTCAATCGGTTTTCTGGAGCTACGGTCCCGTAGTCGTAGAATGGCCGGAAATGCTTTGCGCCTGACCCGCTTCCACGTTCCAGGTTTGGAGACCACGCAGCGTTATTTGTTGTCAGCTGGCTTGAGGCGGGCCGGCTCTTCGAGGATATCGAGGAGCCCAGTCACGCAATAGACTCGGTCGCAGGATCGGTTCTGTGGATTGATTGTGGATCAACCAGCAGGTGCGGCAAGTGCGTAAACCATTCAAAAGAATGGCGGGGACGACGGGACTCGAACCCGCGGCCTCTGCCGTGACAGTTCTTTAACGCAAAAAACACCCAGCGACAGTGAATGAACGCAAGTGACATGGAGAGGCAGTGTTCATGCGGATTTGGCCGCTGTTCCCTGCCCCTCACCTGTACCCGAGCGACACCGAACGAGCTCCTCCGACACGGGTAGGGATGCGGGGGTTACGACACAAACCACGACACAAATTTCTACGATCAAAATGCGAGACAACGTTCGGTGCTGGCCAAAGGGGTTCCATGGCATTCACTGAAGGCTGGTCCGCTTTTTCCAGTTGGGGGGACAATCTGCATCAATTGAACCTTAAACCTACTGATTGCTTAGCAGTCAGCTAAATGTCTTTTGTTTCAGCGGCTTCTCGATTTTCATAGTAGGCAAAAATAGGCAGTTTTAGGCGTAGTTGTTATGAAGGATGTTACGAAATCTTAGTCTCGACGGCATGGGATTCATGAAAGGCAAATGATCGCGCAATGCGGTCCCGCAGCCGCCGTCCATCGGCCCGGAGGCTTACAGCTAGATACTGATTAGGTCGCTTTTCTCACCTGTGTTATCAGGGGTGATTCCTTGAACGCATACATAAGGTGGACGGAACTCATCGCGCGCGTCAGCCCGACGTAAAACAGCCGGCCGGCCTCCTCGACCTCCTCCGCCGTGCGGGCGTAGCTGCTCGGGATGGCTCCCTCCTCCAGACCGATCATGATGACGGCCTGAAACTCCAGCCCTTTCGAACTGTGCAGCGTCATCAGATTAATCTGATCGGGGCTTCTGCCTTGGTTGCCAAACGTTTCGACGGTATACTCCGCGAGTTTTCCGCCGGGCTTGCTAGCCTCAAGCAGCTCTTCAAAAATCTCCTGCTCGTTGCCCAGGCCCGGCTCCTCTTCCACGATTTCGTTGATGGCAGCCTTGCCGGCAGCCGAGAGCCAGTTCCGCAACGCAAGCGTGCCATCGCGATGCGCAAACAGGAAGGAGATCAGCTTCGCACGCGCCGCGAGAATATCGGATTCCCGCGTCATCGAACGGCGCAGCCCGCGCCAGACCTTAAGGATATCGCCCAGGGTAACCGCGCCGGATTTCCAGCCGCCGGAGCACCACCGGGCGCAGTCCGTTAGCCATTCTGTCAGCCGCGAGCGTTTGACCGCCGAGCCATTATCAAGGCGGAAATAGCTGTAGCCAAGCTGGTCGGCGGCCGCCGCGGCCGAGTTTCCCTCAATGTAACTCCGGTACAGGACAGCGATGTCGCCCGGTTTCCAGTTTTCGTTTTGAACCAGCAGCGCCGGGACTATGTCTGCGAGTGCATAATCCGCCTGGCCCCGCACATCCCGTTCAAGCTGGTAAAACAAAATTGTCCCCTAGCGGCCGTCGTGTGATTTGAACTCCGATGGATCGGGCAAGAGCATTTTCGATCCGGCAATAATCTGATCCGCGCACCGATAGTTCAATTTCAAGCGGATCGCTTGCACATTCGAAAGCGCAGCCAGCCCCTTGAGCAGCTGCGGCTGGGCGCCCGTGAAGCCGTAGATCGACTGGTCAGGGTCTCCCACCGCGATGATTCTGACGCCCGCCTTATTCATGAGCGCCAGCACCATTCGGTGCAGCGGCAAGCCGAGATCCTGATACTCGTCGATCACGATGACCGGATATTTCGCCTGGACGCATCGGCGCACCCAGTCGTGTTCTTCTATCAGCCGGAGGCCGGTAAGAATGAGGCCGTCGAAGTCGATCAAGCCGTTGTCGAGCAAAAGGGTCTGGTAGGCTTCGACCACAGCCGTTTCACGGCGGTTCCACGTTTTCCATTCCTTGCTCTCCTGGTCGACGATCGTGCGTCGGAGTTTGTCGCACTCCGTACGGAACCATTTCGGCGCAGGGCTACCGAGGATTTCAAGATGCGCTTGTTCGAAGAGCTTCCGCGATTGTGCCGGCGAGGCGACGACCAGTGGATCGGGGACAGGCAGACCGGCCAGTCTCGCATAAGGCAATACCAGCTCGGTCAGGCAGAACGAGTGAACGGTCGCCAGCCAGAGCCGGCCGTCGTCCGCGACGCTGAGCTTTCTCAACCGGGCAAGCAACTCGCCGACGCACGCGTTGCTATAGGTGATACAAGCCAGGCGCTGAGGCGCCCGTATTTCCTCGGCCAGCAATCGCGCCAGCTTGATGGTGATCGTTTTGGTTTTTCCGGCGCCGGGCCCTGCGAGCACGACGTAGTTGCCGCCCGATTCGTACGCCTCCCACTGTTCCTTATTGCCGCGAAGCGCCTTCGCTGCCTCTGCGTATGCGAATTCGCTCATGCCAGTTTCGCCTTCAGGTAGTCGAGTGCGGACTTGATGTAAGGAGGGCATACATCGATATCCTGCGCCAGGAAAAGCGATGCCAGGCGTTGCGCCAAGCGGCCCTTGCCGAGGGATTCGATATCCTTCAGAAAACTTTTCGGGTCAAGCGTTTTCGGGTCTTTCGCAAACTTATCGAAGCGCTCGTGCATTTTCTTGTTGTCCGTCAATCCCTTGATGGCTTCCGCGAACTCATCCTCGGTCCCCTCGTTGAACAGATCGATCTCGAAGGTGTATTCATTCAGGAAAATCCCATTGTCTTCAGCCTTTTCCAGCACGTCGTCAAACGAAAGCTTTTCCCACTCTTTGTCGTCAATGAGCCGCTGCATAATCTGATTGACGACTCGATTTTTTCCATAGGACTTTCCGATCTCGGCATCCGGGTCCGCATCCTCTTGGCTAACCGGCTGTCCCTTGGGATCGTAGTCGGTCAACACGCCGAACGGGATGTCCAGGCCCGCCGGTCCCAGCAGCTGAACATAGGGGCCGAAGTTGGTGCCCGCGATTGAACAGACGCTAATGCCCAGGGCATTAAAATCCATCGCCGGATCATAGAGCATCGCAAGGGTCGGAAGCAGGAAGCGCTCGGCGTCTCCTTCCACCAGGATCACGCCTTTGGAAAAAAACAGCTCTCCGCGCGTTACGTCGATATAGCGCTCAAGATCTTCGCGCTCGCCCTTTTTCAGCTTCACGCCGCGGAGGGACTTGCCGTGGCAACGGACCAGACCCCGGGCTCCAATTGTCCACGACGGGAACACTGAGTGGGATTCCGACGATTGCCAGTGCATGATCGAGCGGAGACAGCAGCATGTGGTATGGTTCAGCTCCAGCTAACGTTTTCCAGGTCACGGTAACGGACGCAAATAAGCAAGTGGCGATCCAGCAATTTTGTCTGGGAACATTTTACGCGACTCCGGTAGTGGCTGCCGTCACACCAAGTGCTATCACCGCCGACGGATTGACGCATATTCTTACGGTTGCCGGGTCTAATTTCCGAAGTGCCTCGACAGTGTATCTGTATGGGGTCCCGCTCTCCACCCAATTTGTGGATTCGAATCATCTGACGATAACCCTCCTTCCGTCTACCAAGTGCGCAGCTGGGCAACATAGAAGAGCACGGCGAAGTAGTGACAGGTACTTCCGGCCAGCACAAAGAGATGCCATAACGCATGGAAGTAAGACAGGCGGTCGAAAGCGAAGAAGACTATGCCTACGGTATAGAACAGGCCGCCCAGCACAATCCAGACTATGCCGTGCCACGTGAGAGCGTGCAGTAAAGGACGCATCACGAACACGCCCAGCCAACCCATTCCTAGATACACGACGACCGACGCGATGGCGTAACGTTCGATTGCGAAACTCTTGAACAGAATTCCCATGATGGCGAGGCCCCACACAATGCCGAACAGAAGCCATCCCAACTGCCCGCGCAGCGACACCAGGGCGAAGGGAGTATAGGTTCCGGCGATCAGAAGATAGATTGCCGAATGATCAATGATTTGCAAAACGTGACGCGCGCGGGTGCGAACGAGCGAGTGATACAGAGTAGAGCAGACATAAACCAGCACCAGTGTGCAGCCAAAAACCAAGCAACTGGCAATCTGCCAAGCCGTCCCACCCACCGCAGTGACCACCAGTACAACCGCTCCTGCGAGAGCGAGCGCCGCCCCCATGCCATGGGTAACAGAGTTCGCGATGATGTCGCCCAGCCTGTGTTCCTTGACCATAGGACGATGATAAACATCAGGGTGTTCAGCGGGTACGAGCCCCTGCAACACCGGCAGACTTCCCAGAAGAGGACTTCTGGGCCGGAATAGCTTCCGGATTGCCCGTCACCCGTCCAGCACCGATCCCGAAGCGTTAGAGATCACCCCTGCAACCGTTTTTCGTCCAGGTATATTACTTCCGAGTAGCCAGCGCCTCGGGAAGAACCGAGGCTCACCCACTCGAACGTCGCTGCTAAACTGCGTTCCTCCAAGTAAAAGGGTGCATCACGCCGTTAGAGACCGGTGGCGTACAATTCTGGCTTGCTGCCGATTCTCGTAGGTCAAGCTTGCGAGGTGTACAGAAATGCGTCTCCTGTTTTTGTTTGGGTCGTTGCTTGTTGCAGCGACCACCGTTGCCCAAGCCCAGAAGGCGAGTGATGTCGGGGATCTCGTGAGTATCGATACAGCAGTCTTCGTCCTTAAACACGTCCGGGTCATCGATGGAACGGGGTCGCCGGCGAAGGAAGACCAAGCGATCGTGATCGCGAATGGCAAAATACTATCGATCGGCGACGCTGCCTCCGCCCAAATTCCTCGGGACGCGCAACAGATGGAGCGCTCTGGCTACACGGTGATTCCGGGTCTGGTTGGAATGCACGACCATCTGTACTACACCGACTCCTACACCTTGCAAGTTGCAGGTGGAAAGATTGGCGAACCTGGGTTGTTCATTGCCGAGATCCCGTACACCGCGCCGCGACTCTATCTAGCAGCTGGCGTGACCACAATGCGTACGACGGGGAGCCTAGAGCCTTACACCGACTTGAAAGTTAAGAGCCGGATTGACGCGAACCTGATGCCGGGACCCAGCATTGACGCCACGGCACCGTACCTGGAAGGTGCACCGACACGATTTGCGCAGATGCACGAACTGACCGGACCGGACGACGCTAAACGCATGGTGGACTATTGGGCGTCGGAAGGCATGACATCGTACAAGGCCTACATGAACATCACGCGCGAAGAGCTGGGGGTGGCTATCCAGCAGGCGCATGCGCACAAGCTGAAACTGACAGGGCATCTGTGCTCCGTCACCTGGCCGGAAGCGGTCGCTCTGGGAATCGATGATTTGGAGCATGGACCCGTCTTTACCGACACCGAATTCGTGGCCGACAAAAAACCGGACGTATGCCCAGCGGGTGGTGGCAGCAGCAGTTGGGCCAAGCAGGACGTGACCGGAGCGCAGGTGCAAGAGATGATCCGCAATCTCGTGTCGCATCATGTCGCGGTGACTTCGACGCTGCCGGTGTTTGAAGCCGGTGCACCGGGGCGGCCGGCGTTGCAGCCGCGCTCGTTGGATGCGATGTCCGCGGAATCGGCGCAGAGCTACCTCACCGCTCGTGCAAGAGTGACTTCGGATTCACCGATGCCTGCGCTGCTGCGAAAAGAGATGGATTTTGAGGTGGCATTCGTCAAGGCGGGAGGTCTGCTGCTAGCCGGTCCTGATCCCACTGGAAACGGGGGCGTACTGCCGGGCTTCGGTGATCAACGCGAAATAGAGCTACTCGTAGAAGCCGGCTTCACTCCTGTGGAGGCGATTCAGATTGCCACGGAGAATGGTGCCGTATATCTCGGCCAGCAAGATCGAATTGGAACCCTCGCGCCGGGCAAACAGGCAGATCTCATTTTAATCAAAGGCGATCCGTCAAAACGCATTGACCAGATCGAGAACGTGGAGACAGTCTTTAAGGCCGGGATCGGCTACGATTCCAAGAAGTTGATCGATAGCGTGCGAGGACAGGTCGGAATTCGTTAGGAATATCCATCCGAGCGTTGCGTACTACCCCGGTACTGTTCCCGGCGTGTGGTCGACAACCCTTACCAACCCTTACCTTACCGGATTGTGGAAGGTTAGCCCGTTACCCGCCCAATGGGAATCCTCACGTCGGGTGGAAAATAAAAACGTGCTGACAGCGATGCGACGCAATCGTTACCAGCCTGTTTGGTTGCTTGATTGTGCGAGGACCGCGGCTATTGCAACTTCGCGTACTTGGCTTTGGCTGCTTTGAGGATGGGAATGTCGAGGTCGGCGTCTTTCCAGAGTTTGAAAAGATCCTGGTAGGCTGTTGGCCTTCGCCGAATCACCTTGCACGGCATAAGCGCGAGCGAGTGGCCTTGTCCCCTTGTTTCGACTTGTGTTTTCATTGCAGCGGCGATCTTCAAAACTTTGGGTTCACTTTCGGAGCCGAGAATGGCGAGTTTCTCAGAAAGTATCTGGTCGAAGATGGTTCAAGGCCTTAATTCACGTAGCGTTTTGTGCTTTATGCGACATGGTTCGCAGGCAGCGATTCCGCTGCGCGCAAGGATGCTCATTTTCCTTCTAGCTTCCAGCCTGCTTTTCTTCAAAACCTCGCTGGCCCAGAATGTCTCAACGCCGACTACATACCCGGCCTTGCCGAGCGAAACGCCGGCCAAATTTGTGCCCGTCACCGACAGCTTTGAGTACGTCAAGCGAGATGTGATGATTCCCATGCGCGATGGCGTCAAATTGCACACGGTCATCATCGTGCCAAAGGGAGCGAAAGACGCGCCCATCCTTCTGACGCGTACGCCCTACGACGCCAGCGCACTCACAAGCCATGCTGAGAGTCCGCATCTCGGTCCTATCCTGCAGGGCTATGACAACCCGACTGACGTGATCGTCGAAGGCGGCTATATTCGAGTTGTTCAGGACGTACGCGGCAAGCACGGCTCGGAAGGAGACTACGTGATGAATCGTCCGTTGCATGGGCCGCTGAACTCCACGCCGGTCGATCACGCCACAGATACGTATGACACGATCGACTGGCTCGTAAAGAACATTCCCGAGAGCAACGGTAAGGTTGGCATCCTCGGTATTTCCTACGACGGATTCTTGCCGCTGATGGCGCTTGTCAATCCCCACCCCGCGCTCAAAGTCTCCGTGCCCATGAACCCCATGGTTGACGGCTGGATGGGCGATGACTGGTTCCACAACGGTGCCTTTCGCGAGCAGGGTATGCCCTATATCTACGCTCAGGAAGCGACGCGTAAGTCGGAGGAGGCCCATTGGTGGAGCAGCCACTTCGATGACTACGACATGTTCCTGGAGGCAGGATCGGCGGGCGAACTTGGGCATCGGCATGGGCTCGAACAGGTTGGCTTCTGGCGGAAGCTTCTTGAGCATCCCAGCTATGATGCCTTCTGGCGCGACCAAGCTGTCGATCGCGTGTTGGCGTCCCAGCCTTTGAAGGTGCCGGTGATGCTGGTCCACAGCCTTTGGGATCAGGAGGACATCTATGGCGCGATCGCGGTGTACAAGGCGATCAAGCCCAAAGACAGCGATAACAGCAAGGTATTCCTGGTCATGGGACCTTGGCATCACGCTCAAGAGATCGGGGACGGCAGCATGCTCGGCCCCTTGAAATTCACCAGCGATACAGCGCTCGACTTCCGTCAGAACATCTTGAGGCCGTTTCTGGACCAATATCTCAAGGACGGCGCGCCCAAGGCCGACGCGCCTCCTGTTTATGCGTTTGAAACCGGGACAAACACATGGCTGCGACTGCCCGCCTGGCCGGCTGGCTGCGCCAGTGGCTGCACGCTTCAGTCAACGCCGCTCTACCTGACCGCCGGCCTAAAGCTGAGTTTCGCTGCACCAAAGCCTGGCGACGCGGTGTTCGACGAATACGTCTCTGACCCGGCCAAACCTGTGCCCTTTGTGTCGCGCCCGGTTCGTGTGATCGACTCCGACGGAGGCGACACCTGGCGGCGGTGGCTCGTGGACGATCAGCGTGAAGCATCCGGCCGACCTGATGTGGTGGCGTTCGTGTCTGACGTTTTGAGGGCGCCGGTAAAGATCAGCGGTCAACCGGTTGCTAATCTGGTCGCCTCCACCAGCGGCACGGACTCCGACTGGGTGGTCAAGCTAATCGACGTGTATCCTGACGAGGTAGCCGGACAGCCCGCGATGGGCGGCTATCAGTTGATGGTCTCTGCCGACATCTTCCGCGGCCGCTACCGCGAGAGCCTGGAAAACGCGAAGCCTCTCGCACCGGACAAGCCTCTTCTCTACCGCTTCAACCTGCCGACCGCAAACCATGTCTTCCTGCCAGGCCATCGCATCATGGTGCAGGTTCAGTCGAGCTGGTTCCCACTGTACGACCGCAATCCCCAAACCTTCGTTCCGAACATCTTCTGGGCCAAGCATGAGGACTACCGGAAGGCTGTACAGCGTGTTTATCACGAGCGCGGCCAGGCGAGCTTCATTGAACTACCCCTGGTAACGACGGCCGCGGCTAGAGATTAGCCCCCCACGCTTTGGAGCCGAGCCAATGGATGATCGGATCACTTGGAACGATGGCGAAAGCATGCTCTGTCTGCTCTAATCAGGCACCCAGGCCTATTTTCGGTACACGACGCCATTCTTCATGACGAAGCTGACGCGCTGGAGCACGGAGATGTCCTGCAGCGGATTGCCTGGGACTGCGATGACATCGGCGTAGAAACCGGGCTTGAGCTGGCCGATTATGTCCTGCCAGCCGAGGAGGTGCGCACCGTTCAACAGGCTGGCACGGAGCACGTCAGCGGCGGGCATTCCGTACTTCACCATCAACTCGAACTCTCTCGCCTGGGTGCCGTGCGGAAAGGGGCCGACATCGGAGCCCGCTGCCATTGGAACGCCGGCCGCCAGTTGTTTGCGGAACTCGTCGGCATGGAAGGCCAGCATGGCGCGCTCACGCTCGGCAGCAGCGGGCGAGTCTGCATGGGCAGCAAAGTACTCGGAGATGGCAAAGGTGGGCACGGCGTAGATTCGCTTCTCGCGCATGATGCGCATCGTCTCGGGGCTGAGTTGGTAGGCGTGATCAATGGAGGCAATACCGGCCTGGACTGAATAGAGAGCTCCGGGTTCACCGGTGCAATGAACGCCCACGCGCTTGCCAACCCGCGCCGTTTCTCGGACTGCGGCTTCGAGCTCGGCCTCGGTGTACTGGTAGGGCGTGGTGAATCTGCCTTCGGCTAAGTGGTCGGCGCCGGTCTGATAAATCTTGATGAAGTCTGCGCCGTCCTTGAGCTGTTGCCGTATCACGGAGATCAATTCGGCGGCACTATTGGCGTAGGTGGCATTGGATGAGATGTGCTCGGCGGGATTGAAGTGGATTGCGTCTTCATGGCCCCCGAGAATGCTGATCGCGTTGCCGCTGACGCTCATGCGTGGGCCGGGAATCAATCCGGAATCGATGGCGTTGCGCACGGCGGAGTCCGCCGAGCCCGCGCCCTCGGTTCCCATGTCACGCTCGGCAGTGAAGCCCGCCATCAGATCCTCGCGGGCCGCGATTTCAGCGAGGATCGTGCGCTCGGGCACGGATTCGACGACGGTCTGCATATCTTCGGCTCCAGGATGCAGGAAAAGATGGACGTGAACGTCGATGAGCCCAGGCATCAGGGTTGCTGCGCCCAGATCGATCACGGTGGCACCGACGGGATGGGCGACCGAGGAACCGACTTCAACAATGCGATTGCCGCGTACCAAAACCTCGCCGGGGCTCGCGAGTACGCCCTGCTCCACATCGAGGATGTGGGCGGCATGGAGCACGATGGCGTCGCTGGCGGGAGCAGTGGCGGGAACCGCGGGAGATTGAGCCCGAAGCGAATGTACGCTGGCGAGAGTCAGGATGAGGATGAACGCATAGGCAGGGGAACGCGGAGATCGCAACATGCGCCAAATACTAGCACGCTGGCCGGGTTGGGGTCGGCCTCGCAGACAGACCGTCAGCGCTAACTATGCCAAGGCTGGGATGCGAGTCTCCGCATGAATGTGTCCCGTCGATTCAAGAAGTGACGCTCAATTCTTGATTGTCGGCAAACAGGATGTTATCCAGAAACGAGCTTGGAGGAAGTCGATTTATGATCGCCTCGAAGCCTTCTTATCGTTAACTAAATCGTGGTTGATCATGGTAATGAAATTGCTGTCATCGAGGGTAGCGCCAGGCTAAGGCTTGGCCGATGCGCCAAAGAACTTCGGCTGCTCCGGGATTGCAGCACCGTCGGCGCGTGGATCGGACGCACCGAGGTTCAAGCCGGTTTTGCTGTCGTGAAGGATTGCCTGGCCGCGCCCCATCAGTGATGTATAGTCCCTATGCACTTGCAGCACATGGCCCATCTTGCTCAGTGCTTCAAGGGTGGCGGGCGTAACGCGCGATTCGATCACGATTTTGCAGCCGAGCTGCTGGCGATCGGTAAAACGCGGTTCTTCCATCGCAGCCTGAATGTTCATGTTGTAGTCGACGACGTTGGAAACGAATTGGGCGTGAGCCAACGGCTGATTCAGCCCGCCCATGATGCCGAAGCCGATGTGCTCGTCACCTCGCTGCATGAAGCCGGGAATGATGGTATGGAACGGCCGCTTGCGGCCGGCAAGCGCATTGGGAGACGTCGGGTCAAGCGAGAAAAGGCCTCCGCGATCCTGTAAGGCGAATCCCATGCTCAAAACAGTTACGTTCGATCCAAAGTTGTTGTAGTTGCTTTGGATCACGGAAAGAATATTGCCTTCGCGATCGACGACGGTGAAGTAGGTGGTATCGCTGGTGCCCAACGCCCCCCGGGCGACCGTGCAATTCGCTTTAGTTGGGTTGATGAATGAGGCGCGTTTTGCGGCGTAATCTTTTGATAAAAGCTGACCGACCGGAATTTTGCTGAAACGCGGATCGCCGTCGTACGCCTTCACGTCGGCATACGCAAGCTTCATGGCTTCGATTCGGGTGTGCAATTCATCCGGACCGTGCGGACCGGCGGGATCAGGCTTGAATTGCTCCA
>Ga0074045_10003826_pt1 | contig 13498 bp, 18 predicted proteins | sample BogForMeECP23OM2_FD_94442 | JGI IMG/M metagenome (GOLD analysis project Ga0074045, IMG submission 94442) | Bog forest soil microbial communities from Calvert Island, British Columbia, Canada - Bog Forest MetaG ECP23OM2 | ecosystem: Environmental > Terrestrial > Soil > Wetlands ... | reverse complement strand
GGCGGCTCCTTTTCCTGGCGGCGCAAGGGCTCGCTGAATTGCGCCTGGTTCCCCGACCGCCGAAGGAACAGCACCATTCGTTTCGCCACCGCCATGGCCACGGCGTGGCCGTGGTCTTCCTCGACCAGCGCCAGAGCCAGATCGATTCCCGCTGTGAGCCCGGCTGAGGTCCAGATACGTCCATCGCGCACATGGATGCCTTCGTCGCAGACCCTCGCGGCGGGGAATCGCGCCTGCAGCTCGTGGATGAATTCCCAGTGGGTGGTGGCCCGCCGGCCGTCCAGCAGGCCCGCCTCGCCCAGGAGGAAGGCCCCCACGCAGATGGAAACCAGGGTGGGGATTCGCTCATGGTGGCGCCGCAGCCACGCGACGATGGCCGCGTGCTCCGGGGGCAGAGGCGATAGCGGCGAACCACCGGCCACGATCACGATGTCGGGCGCGCAATCGAAGCGTTTCGGCAGGGGGCGCAGCCCAGCCAGCAGCAGGCCGTGGCGGGTGCGCATGGCAGGCGCGACGGGACCGAACGCGGCCAGGGCGTAGGCTTCGCGGCCAAGGATGTCGTTGGCGTGGCCCAGGACTTCCCAGGGGCCGGCGACGTTGAGAATCCCGGCCCGGGGCGACACCAGGAACCACGTATGCTTGGTCTTCGACCGCATGGGACCAAGTCTGACCCGTGTGGCCGAAAATGCAATATATCTGTCATTTGAGCCAGGGCGATGCGGCGGTATTCCAGAAGCAAGGAGGCTATCGACCATGATCACTATTGGCATCAACGGGTTCGGACGCATCGGCCGGATGGCGTTTCGCGCGGCGATTGCGCGCACGGATACCCAGGTCGTCGCGGTGAACGATCTGCTCGACCCACGGCAGCTCGCGCACTTGCTGAAGTACGATTCTGTCCGCGGTCGTTTTGGCCACGACGTCGCGGTGAAGGATGGATATCTGGTGGTGGACGGACGGCCCATTCGGGTGGGCGCGGAAAAAGATCCGGCGGCGTGCGCATGGGGCGACGTGGACGTGGTGATCGAATCCACCGGGGCCTTCCTGACCGGGGAAAAATCCGCCGGCCACCTACGCGCCGGCGCCAAGCGGGTCATTCTCTCGGCGCCGCCGAAGGACGACACGCCCATGTACGTGTACGGGGTGAACAGCGCCCGTTACGTGGGCGAGGCCATCATCTCGGCGGCGTCATGCACGACCAATTGCCTGGCTCCGGTGGCCAAGGTGCTCGACGACAGCTTCGGCATCCGCCGCGGCCTCATGACCACCGTGCACGCCACCACCAGTTCGCAGAAGACCGTCGACGGCGTGTCCAAGAAAGATTGGCGCTTTGGACGCGGCATCCTGGAAAACATCATCCCGGCCTCCACCGGCGCGGCCAAGGCGGTCACCAAGGTGCTGCCGAACCTAGCGGGGAAGTTGACGGGTATGGCGTTCCGGGTGCCGGTGTCGGACGTGTCGGTGGTGGACCTGACCTGCGAGCTTGTGCGCGGGACGGACTACGCGGCCATCTGCGCGGCCATGAAGGTGGCGTCCGAGGGCGACCTCAAGGGGGTCCTCGGGTACACCGACGAGGAAGTCGTCTCGACCGACATCCGTGGCGAAGCGTGCACCTCGGTATTCGACGCCAAGGCCGGCATGCAGCTCGATCCCACCTTCGTGAAGGTGATCGCCTGGTACGACAACGAGTGGGCGTATGCTAGCAAGCTCGTCGACTTGGCCGCGGTCATCCACGCGGTTCCGGCGCGTGCATGAAGGCGCCAGCCGGCGGACGCGTCCTTGTTGCCCTGGGTGCAGGCCAGCCGCATCGAGCACGACCGCGCATTACGCTCTTGATCGACCCGCCACTTCATAGTCGGCGAACAGGCTTCTTGCTGCGGCTGGGCAGCTATCACCTTCACGCAGAACATCGCTGCTCGCTGGCAATGTTTGGCCGTGGGTCGCGCCAGCCACCGGAGTTGATCTAGTGCGTATTGGCGAATCGGATGCCTTCTCGCACCTGCATGATCGCCTGTTGAATGAAGCCGAGCGCCTGAACGCGGAAGCCGCCCTTGTCGTGTTTGGCCTCGACGAGCTGTCGGTGCGCCTCGCGCAGAGCGATGATTCCCTTCGCCATGTGCGGCTGTCTTCCTGCCTCTGGTACGACCTCGTCGACCGGCTCAGGCGCGGCGGGTCCCTCGATTGGTCCCACCTCGGTGGGGTGGGCTGCCGCATATTGCATTCCGGCGTTGACCGCACCGATGGCCTGCTGAATCAGGCCAAGCGCCTTCGCACGGTGGCCGCCCTTGTTGGCCGCGGCGGCTTCAAGCTCACCCTTGGCCTGCTGCAGCGCTGCCAGAGCCGCTTGCATTTTTGGCTGTCCGTTGTCGGCAGCAACGGGCTGTGGTGGTAACAGCGGTCGGGGTCGCGGCGACGAGGCACAGGTCCCGAGCGAGATACAGAGCGCCAACATCCAACAGGCGCTGATCGTGGTCTTCATGGCTCCTCCGTTCATGGTGGCCAGGATAGCACGCCGACTTGCGCTCGCTCTTCTTCAGCAGGGCAGCCCGGTCACTGCGCGAAGCAGGTCTTCGTCGGTGGGGTGGGAATAGATCGCCAGCGGACACCTTGGTAGGTCTCAAGGCCGGCGTGGCACATGCGGCGTACCCGTCGGAAGATCCAAAATTGTTCGCAGCGCTTTCGACAATCTTCATGATTTTTCAAACCTGAAACACATACGGGAGTAAACTAGTCATGTTTAGCGTGGTGGGCGTGTTGAAAATGAGCCAGTGTTTGTGGCTGCGTCCAGGAGGTACCGTGATGTCGCCGACAACCAGAGTATTGCGTGGCCCGATGCCTGGGTGCGTTGGCCTCAACGATTGGCAGACGTGGCCGCGATCATCCTCGCGCAGGTGCCGACCGGGTCGCTCTAGGGGCCGTGGCGAGAGCAGATGCTGACGGTTACGGTCATCGGTCTGCCTGTGTACGGTTTCGCCGCTGAGGTGAGCGGTAACCACGGGCAACTGCATGCGCCAATTCTCGATCCCCAGTTCAGATAGTCACGGCCAACGAAGAGGCCTGCAAGAACGAATGGAAGGAGGTCACTGCATGGCATCCAAGAGCTTTCGGCAGATCGTTCTGCTCGCACTGGTCTTCTCTCTGACGACGTGCGGCTCCAGCGCCAGAGCACCCGGCGTCACCACAGGCGGCAACAGTGGAGCCACGAAGGGTGGCGGCGGTGCAGCGGGCGCCACCACAGGCGGCAACGGTGGAGCCATGAACGATGGCGGGGGCGCAGCGGGCGTTGGAGGCAGCGCAGGGAGCGCGTGCACCTGGGTCGACAGGACGAAAGGGACGTCCGCTTCAGGGCAGCTTTGGGCTTCCGTGGCGTCAGATTCGAGCGGGGCCAACCTCGTCGCGGCGAGCACGTTCGACCTGTGGACGTCGACCGATTCGGGGTTGCACTGGACCAACCGAACCAGCGGGACGCCCGCGTCGGGCAAGGCGGCGGTCGCCGGGGGGGGAAACTGGATCTCGGTCGCCTCGGATTCGAGCGGAGCTAACCTCGTCGCGGTGCAATCGGAGGGGGGAGACATCTGGACATCGACCAACGCAGGCTTGACCTGGACGAACCGGACCAACGGGACCCCAGCCACCGGTGGGGACTGGGAAGCTGTCGCCTCGGACGCGACCGGCACCAATCTCGTCGCCGTGACCGGGGAAACGGCTGCAGCAGCCATCTGGACGTCGACCGATTCGGGCAGGAGCTGGACCAACCGGACCGAAGGGAATGTCGCGTCCGGCATTGGCTGGTCCGGCGTCGCGTCGGATGCGACCGGAGCGAACCTCATCGCGCTGGCCGGGGACATCTGGACGTCGCACGACGCGGGCCTCTCCTGGACGAACCAGACGGCCGGGACAACAGCGTCGGGCCAGGCGTGGCTTTCCGCTGCGTCCGACGCGACCGGCATCAACCTCGTCGCAGCCGTCAACGGCGGAGACATCTGGACGTCGACCGATTCGGGCACAGGCTGGACCGACCGGACCACGCGGACCGCCGCGTCGGGCATGGGTTGGTCTGCGGTGGCGTCGGACGCGACGGGAGCGAAGCTCGTTGCGGTCGCCGGCCTCGGGGACATCTGGACGTCTACGAACGCAGGGGCGACTTGGGCCAACGGGACCGCCGGCACCGCCGCGTCCCATCTGGTCTGGATTTCCGTGGCATCGGACGCGACGGGAGCCAACCTCGTTGCGGTCGTTGACGAGGGGGACATCTGGACGTGCTCAACCTCGTCCTCCGGTTCAGGCGCGGCCCCTGTCGACTCCGGTACCGGGTCGGGCGGCGTGTCTACCTCCGGCGGTGCTGGCGGGTCGGGCGGCGTGTCTACCTCCGGCGGCGCTGGCGGGTCTGGTGCCGTGTCTACCAAGGGCGGCGCTGGCGGGTCGGCTTCCGGATCCGCGACCGGCTCGACTTCCCAGCCGGCGGCGTGCGGAGCCGCGGGGGAGGCATGTTGCGACGGGACCGCATGCAACGCCGGCCTGACGTGCAACGGCAGCTCGGTGTGCGCCGCAGCTACCGCGGGGCAGGATGCGGGGAGCGCCCCATGCGAGCCGCGGGGGACGTTCGCCTGCGACACGCAAGAGTGCGCGATCCCGACGCAGATGTGCCTGCACAACCTCTCAGGCCCCTCGTGGTCCTGCGCGTCGACCCCCGCCCCCTGCGGATGCACGCCGGCCTGCGGATGCGTGAACGACACGATGCCGTATCAGCTGCTGGCAAACCTGACGTGCAGCGCATCGGACGGGGCGATGACACTCACCTACGACGAGCAGGGGATCAAGCCGTAGTCCGCATCATCTAAATACAGCGCCCCGCAAGTGGGTGACGAACGAGCCGGCACGCATTCACCTGCCCGGCCAGACCTTCGAGGTATCCGCGGCTGGGGAAGGTGTAGTAGGCGGCGTCCACGCTCACTGTCTTGAACATCTCGGGTCACGATGGAATCACGGATTGACCACACTGGTCCCATCCCCATCCTTCTTCTTTACACAGAAGACTCGGACGATGGTTGTCGCGTTGGCGATGGCGATCACCGACTCCAGCGCGGCGCCGCCAATCGAACCGCTGAGGATGTTGTTCGCCAGCCAGCACCCGGTGCTAAAGAGCATCATCAGGCGCATGGCTAAGCCGCGCATCTGAAAGACGGCCACGGTGGAGACGCAGGAGCCGATCACCGTCAGCCAGCCTGAAGGCGTCTTGGCAAAATAGAGTCCGACGCAGAGGTGTAGCACCACAAACAGCACAGATAGGTAGGCGGCGCGCAGCTTCAGCGACAAAAAGGTGCGCACAGCGGTTATCAGTGCGTTGGCCGAAGCCGGAGGAACGCCCAACAGCCAGAAGTGTGGGGCATAGACCAGCGACTCGGTTGCGACCAACACCTTCAGCCGGCGGTCGCTCTTTTGCAGAAAAGCGGCCACGCCGAGGATGAAGGCTAGATAGCCCAAACATTGGGCAGGAGAAAATATCGAAGCTGTCATTCAGATGGAAGAGGTCAACGTGGTGTGACTGCTCCTGAAAGCTGGTCAGGTTCTCACCTGAGCGGTGTCCGCCCAAGTCCGAGACTACGTGTGTCGAGGAATTTAAGCTGCCGGTACCCTACCCGACTCCACGCCAGGATGTATCGCGAAGACCGGGGCGCGAAGACTTGTGTTCGGGGTGTTCCAATTCCGGGAACTGGAGTTGGCTCCAGTCCGCCGTGGGGCATGAGCGACGCGTTCGCTTCTCGCCCTAGCAGGGCAGCCCAGTGACCGCGCGAAGCAGGTCTTCGTCGGTTGGGTGGGAGTAGACCGCCGTCGTCAAGATCGACTTGTGGCGGGCAAACCGCTGCGTGAGGCGGATGTCCTTGGTCTTTCTGTAGATGGCAGAGCACGCCGAGTGACGCAATACGTGGAAGTTCACGTGGCGGTCAAATCCCGCGCGTCGCTGCCACACAGCGAACCCGTGGCGTATCTGTCGGGTCGATAGGGGCGTGCCCCGATTGCTCGCAAAGAGAGGCGCGTCCGGCGCGAGGCTTTCGCGCTCCCATTCTTTCCAGCCCCTGAACTTTTCAAGCTTGGCGCGGAGGTCCGGGGGCACGATGACCTCCTGCTGGATTTGCTCACCGCTGCTGCCCTTGAACACGCGGAGAGCGATTCTCTTCCTGGCCGCGCCATCGGCCTCGAAGACGTCGCCGACCTCAAGGCCGGTCAACTCGTGTTCGCGAAGGCCCGTGGCCAGCGCCATTGAATAGAGGACGTGGTCGCGGTAACCATCACGACGCTCGCCGGTGACCTTCAATAGCTGGCGCTGCTCGTTTTCGGTAAGGGTTCGGTGTGGTGTGGAGATGTTGCTGATGTAGAAGCCCATGGTCGGTTGCTCCGCGCTGTTGATACATGATTGCTCACGTGCGGGCACGAGACAAGGCGATCATCACTGATTGTGATGTGCATCTGCACGAAGGCGCTGCAATGGGAATTCCATTGCTCGTTTGCACGAAGGCTCCACAGTTGGCAACTGTATTGTGCATCTGCGCGAAGGCTCTACAGCGGGGATTGTATTGTGCATTCGCGCGAACTCGGGCGGATGATTGTGATGTGCATTCGCACGGTCGAATTCAGGTCGTATTCGCCTTGATGTCCGCGCCACATGAGGCCTGTATGTAAGTGTCGATTGAAGCAAACCCCAGGACGGAGACCAACGATGGCAAAAATTCTCGGCAGCACGACGACCTACCACGGAACCGAGCACCCCTACTTGCGCAATTGCAAAGTCCGCATTGTGGCGGTGATGAAGCGAGCGGCAGCGCCCGATTATGACGCTGACCGCGATGGTTCCTACTTGCGGGATGAGGAAACGCTCGCCCGCGCTGGCGGTGTCACCGCTGACGACCGTGTCGAGGTCCAGCCATGGCTTGCAGACGAGAAGCGCTGGAGCTTTGTTTGCAGTGACCCCAAGGCCACTGACCTGGCTTGCTTCGCTAGCACGAAGAAGGCGGCGGAGAAGGGGGGCCGGCGATGAGCGGTCGCTCGAAGCTGTACCCAGCCCAGGTCGAGGGCGAGACGAGGTACGTGACGGTCCCCGGCTCGGGTGGCACGCAGCTCGCTCCCGAGAGCGAGGCCAAGTTCGAGACGTTCCTGGCCGAGGCCATCGAGGCCTACGCGGAGGCGTGCGAAGTCGCCCGGCCGCAGATCAGCTCGTTCGCCGACGCTGGCGTGCTCACCGGGAATCGAGGCTTGGTGGTACGCATCGGAGCCGCCGAGTTCCAGGTCACCTTGGTGAGGTCGAGGTGAGCATCGCTGTACGGCAAGTCAAGTCGAGAAACGCGCCGACGCGGATGGTCCGAGTCGGCCCAACCACGAAAGGAGATCCCATGAGCACGAAGAAGGAAATCGCAAAGCTGGGCAAGATGAAGGTGAACGAGTTGCAGGCGAAGTTCGCCGAGGTCACCGGCGAGACCACGCGTAGTCCGAACAAGGTGTTCTTGATCCGCCGGATCAGCGAGGCGCTCCAGGCCGCCAGCTCGAAGGCAGAGAAGGTGCCCGAGGCTGCGGCACCTGAGACCGAGGTCACTGCGCAAGTGGAGCCCGCTGCGACGGCGGAGGTCACTGCGCAAACGGAGCCTGCTGGCGGGAAGCTCACCAGGCTCGAAGTGCCCGAGTTGCAGGCCCGCTACCTGGAGGTCGTCGGCCGACCCACCGGCTCGACCAACAAGCCCTACCTGATCTGGAAGATCCGGGAGGCGCAGAAGGGTCGCATTCCCCTTGGCCCGCGAAAGAACGCGCACCGCGAGGGCGTCACCTTCAAGGTCCTTCCCCTGCGCATGGAGGCTGCGGTGGTCGACAAGCTGGACGAGGCGTGGCGCTCGCGCGGCATCAAGAACCGCATGGAGTTCTTCCGGGGTGCACTCAGCCACTACCTCAAGGAGCTGGGGGCCGAGGACGCGGCTGCGCTCTTTGCCGATACTGCCGCGTGAGTGTTGGCACCTTCTAACACGCCGCGCACTCATCTATATGGGGCAACAAGCAGACTCAGGCGACGAAATGCTGGAGGCAGCATGATGACCAACACCAAGATACCCGCGACCAAGGCTTGTTCCCTCTCATTGGAGCTGGAACAGCTCGAACATGCGGCCGAGGCTGTCACCGTGCTGAACAACCTCGTGCGGGACAAGCGCACCGTAAATGATGATGAAGCTACACAGCTGCCGATCTTGTCCGCTGCGGTCGCGTCGATGCTCGGTTCCCGGTTGCGTGACCTTCGGCGGGTTGTTCGTGGTCAACGTGACCCTCGCGAGTTCTGGTCACCCGCCTGCGATGCCTCACCCACCCCCAGCGCCAGCGATGACCAAGACGTGCGCTTTCCAGCGTGGTCCGACCGAGAGCGACAGGCAGGTGCAGAGCTGGCGCAGTTGAAGACCGGAGCGAGCACGCGGGATACCGTACATGCCCACCGACGGAAGGCTGGAAAATGAACGCCGCAACCAAGCGTGTGGCCTTGTTCGCTCGGACCTCGACCCATGACCAGAATCCCGGCATCCGTGTTGGACGTCCTCCGGCACGAGCGGACCTGGTCAAGGCAATAAGCCTGCTTGCCGGCGGCCAGTCCCTGCGGCAGGTGGCGAGGGTGCTGGGAATCGGGGCCTCCACCCTTCACCGTGCCCTTCAGACCGGGCAGCCGGACAGCGTTCCGATAACGTCCCCGGATGACCAGCCCCAAGTGCCTGGAATCAAAGAGGCGGCGTGATGACAGGCAGCCGCACCCCAAACGGTCCCTTTCCACCTGCCGCATTCGCCCTGCCGCGAACAGCTAAGTCTGTCCCTCCGCAACCTTCAGCGCCCGAAGACCTACAGGAGCGTATATGCTGAGTCCTTCCCACGTCATGGAGAAGCTAGACATACAAGGGCGACGTACCCAGGCGCTTGCAGCGCAGGAGCGCCACAAGAAGTCCGGCGGCACCACACCGAAGCTGGTCCTGCGGCTCGGTGACGCACGCGAGTTGGACTGGCTAGGTGACGAGTCCGTCCACTTGGTGGTGACCTCCCCACCGTACTGGACGCTGAAGGAGTACAACAAGCACCCTAGCCAACTTGGTCACGTCCAAGACTACGAGACGTTCTTGGATGAGCTAGACCGGGTGTGGCGGCACGTCCACCGTGTTCTGGTGCCAGGAGGACGACTGGTTTGCGTGGTCGGTGACGTGTGCCTGTCCCGTCGTGAGTTTGGGCGCCATCTCGTGATGCCTCTTCACGCGGACATCGCCGTCCGGTGCCGTCGGCTGGGTTTCGACAACCTGAACCCGATAATTTGGCACAAGATATCGAACGCGACTTTCGAGGTGGAAAATGGCTCCAAGTTCCTTGGCAAGCCGTACGAGCCGAACGCCATCGTCAAGAACGATATCGAATTCATCCTCATGCAGCGGAAGCCCGGTGGTTATCGCAAGCCCACGGAGCTTCAACGCAAGCTCAGCATGATTGACAAAGTGGACTTCGATGCTTGGTTCCAGCAGTTCTGGACTATCACCGGGGCTTCGACTCGAGAACACCCAGCTCCATTCCCGCTTGAGCTAGCAAACCGGCTGGTCCGCATGTTCTCCTTCGTCGGGGACACGGTTCTCGACCCGTTCGCCGGAACGGGGACTTCCCTGGTTGCGGCAGCTCAGGCCGGCAGGAACGGGATCGGTGTGGAGATCGACCCCGACTACTTCCGCATCGCCAAGCGGCGGCTCGCTGAGGCGGATGACCTATTCTCCCGGCCGACCGTCGAAATAGTCGAACCAGCCGAGCCGAAGAGGCGCGCGGCTCGTCGCTAGGTTCCGAGCGCTTCTCCGAATCTGTTGACAAGCGCCTGTCCGAGTCCCTTGATCATCGTTTCGTAGTGGATTGAGTCCCCGGGCTTCGGCGCGGGGGAATCTTCCACGAGCTTTGCCCTGGCCCCCTCGCGATTCGTGAAGTCCACGACGAAACACCCCAGTCCATCTATCCCCTGTCCACCGGCACCGGATGCATGCCGAACGGCCCGAAAAACCGCCAAAGTGTCAGTCACGAGCTTTTCGATGTTCACGTGTGCGGTGACCTCGTCTCGCAGCGGGGACCTGAACTCGTGAGCCACGTTGATGGGCACCACGCCGCCTACTACTACCTCCGGAAGAAAGGTCTTCATCACGGTCCACAGTGCGGTCAGATCTCGCTGCCGATTCCGTCTCGCCTTGCCGTGCTCCGTCATTACACCCTTTGCGTCAAGAACCAGCCACACCTCCCCCGGCACTCCCTCTTGCATCATATCGGCGCCGATGAGGCCCGGGCCATCCTTACCCTTTCGAGATCGAGGCTGGAGGCCAGCGGGCGGCCCTACAGCCAAGTCGATGTTCCAAGACATGTCGTTCCGCGCTTCAGGAGGGAGGGCCTCCGCCAACTCGGGACCAGCCATCGTGACGTCGTGGTTCTGCTTGAAAACCAGATGACCATCGGCGGCCTCCTGCCCAATCCGTGGCCAGGATGCGAGGAGGTCCAGCAGCACCGCCTGCGCAAGAAAGTCGCCGTGCTTGTTGGAGCGCGGATGGTATCCCAACCGCGACAGGTGCTCCACATACCGCTGCGGTCCCCGCGTCTCTTTGTCCTTCATGGGAACACGGTGAGCATCGCCCGACTTCCACACCCCGTCAAAGAAAGAGATAGGGCCGCAGGCACTGCGACACAACTAGCGGAAAGCATTTGCTTCTGACAGGTACTGCAAGAACGTAGTGGCGACGTGCGTGCAGATTTGCTCCGTGTCATCTATTCGCCTTTCCAAATCCGCGATTGTGTAGCGCCGCCCAACATTCTCGGGAGGTTCGTTCCCGTGCGCGATTTTGTTTCGGTTCTCGACCATCTCGATGATTGTCTGCCGGAGTCGCGGGTGTGGAAGAACCGGCGACGAGAATCCGAACATGTCCCATAGCAAATCCAACTGTGGAGGACGAAACTGCGAGCCATCCTTCGGAAAGAGACCGTCGTGGACCGCCGCCACCTCCCCACAACGAGAGCGGCGAAGCAGGTCAATTCTGTTCTCCCACGTTCTTCTCGATGACCCCTGGATCACCGAACAGAAATCTGCATCGAGGACGAGAGCTTGAAGTTCAGGACGCACCACTTGTACTGTCAGCGCAAGTGCGTTCAGGTTCGACAGAAGGGCCTTGACTGACGCCGTTACCGTGAACTCGTAGGTTGCGTAGTTCTGGATGAAGACCAACCCTTTCGCAGCTCTTGCACCTGAACCAAAAGCGCCGTGGGTAGAATCCTCCCGAGCTGCCCAGTGCAGAAACTCTCGCACGGTGGCTAGCCGACAGAGCGTTTCCGACTTGACGCCACTAGGCATCTGACGTCAAGTCCTTCACGGCAACCTCGCGCCGAATTTTTCCGCAGCCAACTCAATGCGAGCAATTACGTTACGCCTGGCGTTTGTCGCAGCGGTGGTCGCCCTAAGCATTTCCGGCGATTCCACCCAGTCCAGACCGCCATGCCTTAGGCGTCCATGTTGTTCCAGTGCGATAGCGGCACCGACGGAAATGGCCTCGAACAGATTCACGGGCGTTATTCTGTGGCGCCGGTGAATACCGTGGGGAAAGCAAGCCGAAAGCGCGGAAAATGTTTTTTGAAAGACAAGCTCGTTCTTGGGATACTCGAACCGCTTGGAGGATTCAGCCATGTAATCATTGAGGAAATCGACAACGGAATGGTCGAATTTCTTGTAACGGTGTAGGAAGGCAAAGAAGCGAAGGACATGCTCCTCAGGGGTTCCGTCCCGCTCGGAACCCTTCTGCAACAAGACCACCTTACGGAATGCGGGGAGAGCCGCCAGGCGTTCGAGAAATTCGTTGAAGGGACCTCGGTAGATGCAACCCCGGATTTCCTGGTCCGTCAGTCGAACACCTCCGGTATTCAACCTCTCAAACAGGTCAAAGCGAACCTTAAGATCGCTCTTGTCGTTCAGTGTGGTCACCTTGAGGGGACGAAGGTTGAACTGAAGCTGGACCGACTGTGGGAGTTGCTCAAAGGTCAAACCATTCAGGGTGGTCAATTTGGAAAGATCGGTCAATTGAAGGCAGTCCCCATGGCCCATCTTCGCCCGGACGTCTTTGCTTCCGCAGAAATGAACTACCGTGTTTAGACGCTGAACACCGTCGACGACCTCCCAGGTGGCATTCGCATTTGTGGCCATGAAGAGATTCGGAATGGGTATTCCTAGAAGCAGCGACTCGATGAGTTCCGATTGCCGTGGCACGTCCCATCTGAAGCGCCTTTGATACGCCGGGGCCACGTCGATCTGACCCTTTTCGACCATGGTGACCAGCTGCTGAATCGTAATGTCGTAGGAGTCGAAATCGACTCTTCGACGTTCGCTCGCGAGCTGGTCGAGGATAGATATGGTCGGTGGCTTTGTCGCAGTTGCCTTGTTCTTCATGGAGTCGCACCTTGTCTGTCTTGCGTCATCGCCTCTCGGGCCTTGTTGGTCCAACCAATGGTGCTTGCTGGAATGGATGATCGCACGAGAAGCCGGAGCGGTCCATCAGGCGCTGACGTTCGCCCGCCAGTAGCGGCAGCCCCTTCGCATCACGAGTACTTCGCGGCCCTTCGGCCTTTTGGTCGCCCTGGTCCGGCAGGTTTCATCTCGGCTTGGTTCAACATGAGGCGCGGGTGAACGCCAAGCGCGGTTGCCAGGGCCACCAAGACGGCCAGGGTCATGTTGGTCTTGCCGGCCTCGATTTGCTGAACATACCGCGCCTCAAGACCCGCCCTTTCTGCCAAGACTTCCTGCGTCCATCCCTGCTTTCTTCGTAGCCGTCTCGTGTTTGCGGCGACATACCGCAACCACCTGCTGACGGAGGTGTCCGACATGAAAGCGGGTTAGCCCGTCTGGCCTCCGACAAACACGCTGGGTTGTGCGTGTTTCCTTGACGCGCCTTCATGGCGCGATCTACGATGCCCCATGGAGTTGGTGTGCTGCTGGCAGTCATCGCGCGTGGTCCGTGTCGTGCGCATGCAGGCAGACGCCCCACCGGTTCCACCATTCCACCTTGTCGGATGTCAGGCAACCGAGCGCCAAAGGAGCTTGAGATGAGCACACACGAGGATGGCATGCAGATACGCGCGATCCTCAGCTTCTGTTTGATTCTGGGTGCCTGTAGTTCCACTAGCACAGGAACGACAGCTATCACGCCCAAAGATGCGGGAGAAGACACGTCCTTGCGGAGGGATGTCCAACCCGATTCTGTGACAGTCGCACCAGATTCTGGTGTTCCGCCTGCCGCAAAACCGGATGCAGGTCCGGACAGGATTTCAGTGGCTTCTCCGGACACGAAAGCTCCAGTGACGCCCGATGCAATCCCACCGCCAGCTCCCGATGCAGTAATTCCGATGGACCTGCAACCAGTTGCTCTGGATACCACACCCGTTTCTGTGGCTCCCGATGCAGATATTCAAGTTGCTTCCGATGCAGCGG
>Ga0074045_10003825_pt1 | contig 13503 bp, 17 predicted proteins | sample BogForMeECP23OM2_FD_94442 | JGI IMG/M metagenome (GOLD analysis project Ga0074045, IMG submission 94442) | Bog forest soil microbial communities from Calvert Island, British Columbia, Canada - Bog Forest MetaG ECP23OM2 | ecosystem: Environmental > Terrestrial > Soil > Wetlands ... | reverse complement strand
CTTGTAGTCCACCATCTGGCATACATAGCCCCAGCCTTTCGCGGTTTGCAGAATCGAGGCCAACGTGCTTAACACGTTGAGGATCATTTTCCGTGACAGATTCGCATGAGCGAGCTTCGTCACGAAAAATTGTTGCGCCTGGACCCCAATCTGGTCGAGACCACGCTTACCAAAATGCGGAAGGATGTGCACGTTCAGGTGGGACTTCGCCGACCGGATCGAGGAAGGCTTATTCCCCACAAGGATGTGCTCCTGCCAGATTGTTGCGAACTCGTCCATCTTGGCAAACCGTCCTGGCCGATAGTCGGTAGAGTTAATCCGGGCCAAAATCAGTTCCATGCGCCGTTTCGCAAGGGGCTTGGTCGGAATGTCTTTTTTACTTCCGAGAGTCACCGTGACTTGCTTGCGGCGCGTGTTACCTTCAGCCTCGATCACATCTTCCCGGTACTTGCCAAACCACGTCCCTCCAATTAGAAATACATGCCCGCGTTGAAAGCGTTTCCTCGCCAGGGAGTCACCTCTTTCGGATGACTCGATTGCCTCCGTCGAGACAGTACACTCGGGCGGAAGAGTGTGCAACGCGAGTTTTGGAGCGGTCGCCATTTACCTGCGCTGTCTCGAAGTGAGCGTCTCTCCTTCCCCTTCGCCCCGCGGCACGCTTCTCACCGAACACTTGGGCTGGAGCGACCCACGAATCACTTTGGCCACGGAACCGTGTGCAAAAGTGGGGTCGCTCCAGCCCAACACGGTGCCAGGCCGCGTCCAAATCAAGCGTTCCGCTATGCTTAACTTCTTTTCGTCTCGGACACTTGCGCAATTGCTCTGGTGAACGTCACGGTGACGGACACAGTGATCTGTGTCTTCCATGCACACGTCACCCTCCCACAGTGGAGAATCGTTTAAAAACTTCGAGACCATCGAACCCCCGACTTCTAGAGAGGCTTGGAAAAAGGCAAAAGTAAGAAACATATTTTTCGTTCGAGCGACCGAAACCCTCCCTCTTGCTAGGGAACATCGAAACTGGGAAAAGTAAGAAAAAAACTCAACTGTCCCACGCGGCCAGTCGTGGACGAGCGAAAAGTGTCGTCCAGAGCCCCTACTTATGTAAGGAACATCGAGAGAGGGAAAAAGGAGAAAAAATCTTGGTACCAGTACATTTTTCTGGGGTTGACCCCAAACTCTCAGGGGCTGCCGATTGTTCGTTTGCACGGCTTCACCCCGTACTTAGCTTTGATCTCTTCGGCCTGTCTTTGCAGCATTTGCCTACGTAGCGTTTCTGCCTCGCTGGAAACCGACGAAACTCCAATTTCACGCTTTCCCCCGGGCAGCGCTTTATTCGCATGCACTTCCCCGGGGGAAGAGAGGTTTAGACCTTCACAGGTAGGTGCCTCTTTCTTTCGGGTTTCCGCTTTTGAATTGGAATTGGAAACAAATACTGTGGGGGGTGCAGGGGGGCGGAGCCCCCCTCCTCCATTCGTGTTTTGAGTAACAACCTGCAAGGATGGTCCGTCAGGTTTGCGGGCGTCCCTTTGACGTTTTGCTTTTTGGGAAGCACGGTACTCGCGCTCCCGGGCAATTTCCTCTCGCGCGGACGTGTAAGTTTCGTTGCAAATCTCGAGAAATTTCGGGTCCGTGAGTGTCACCCGGTAGGTGGAGCATTCGCGGGTAACGCCAACGCGGGAGCCCGACAGAACTTGCAAGGCGCGCATTCTTGCAAGCCCTTTGATTGCGCCCGAGACGTTCCCGGTCTTGCCGACTCCGCTGTACCGCATGATCGCGCGATAGGAAAGACGAGTCAGGCCGGTTTCGGGGTCTTTGAAATAGTCAAGAACCACCAGAATGCTACGATCGGCAGCGGTCATTGCTCCCCAGATGCCCGAGCGGACGATTACTTCCCATTCGGAGCCGTGAACGCCGACGCGATAGGGAGCGGGAGAAGCAAGAGCGTTTCCGGCTGGACGGCCTACCTTGACGTTTGGGACGGAGAAGCGCTCGGCAATCCAACGGACGGCCTGGGCAAAATCAATTCCTAGCGTCCCTATCACCAGATCAACGCAGGAGTGCCCCCCGCGCATATCGCAAACGAAACAACGCACGCGGTTACGGCGCTCATAGAAATGGAGCGACGGCTCCGCATCCGCATGGGTGTGATTTTCTGGGCGCCAGCATTTTGCGCGCCGGTGACGGATATGCAATCCAAGAGCGCGGCCCACAGCCAAGACCGGAACGTGCTTCTTAATCCAAGACACATCTGGGCGCGATACCTCTTGGACGTTAGGAACGATGGCGAGGGGGCGACTCATGGCGTCAACTCAAGAGATGGCTCAGGCTGGCGCATCTTTTCTTCGCGCTCGGCGCAGACTTGCTCCCAAGACTTGAGCGGGGCGGGTTTGACAGGCTCAAGCTTTGGCGCGACGGGCGAGCTCACAAGCCGAAACCATGAATGACGTGCGCCGTCAACGCGCGCCGTTCTATTTTCGATGTTGAAACCCATCCGGCAGAGTTCGAGGATTCTCGTACCGTACTGCAGAATTCCCAAGGAAAGAATTTCAGGCAGGGGAACCCAGCCACCAGAAGCAGCGATCAACAGCACATGGATTCTCCCGCGCTGCGTCTTCGCAAAAGCGGGTCCGCGGCGGAGCGAGAGGCGGGAGTGGCCCTCGGGCTGGCTCTTGCCGGAATCGTCGAGTTGTGTTTTACTGCGCATGTTGGTATCTCAAAAGTCCGCCGCCGTCAAAGCAAGCGGACGATTTTGCCGAGGCCGTCAGATTTGCCCCTGACGGCTTTGGCGCTTTTAGGCTCCCGCGTGACCTCCCACTGCTATGTCAATCGCTCCGCTCTGCAAGGCATTGCGCGCAGCGGCGCGGCGTAGATTACGGCGCAGACGGTAACGTTCGATGGATTCACGGTTCACTCGCCATTCCCCGTTTTCGTCTTTCTCACCCGTCACGACTCCATCCCAGAGCAAGCCGTAACACGTGCCTAGTCTCAAGCCGAGGGACGTGGCCATCTCCCGAACGCTGGTGCTCTCGCCCATATTGCCTCCACCCTTTGTGGCTACGCATTTCCGCGTGAACCGACACTCCTACACCTACACCACGTCTTAAATGGCGTGAATAGCGAATCAAAACCTTTTTGGGAAAGGAAAAACTAGGCAGTCGAGCGTGTACCTCTGCGGCGATAGCGCGCCTGAGCCAAGTCCAGTGCGTCAATTTTGAAGCTTTCGCCTAGCGCACAAGCGGCAGCGTTGAGTAGGCTCGCCACTTCTTGGTCGCAAAACCTTCCAGTGAGGGCCTCGACCAGTTGGGATAGTACGAGCACGCATTGCGAATTACGACCCTTCCGTGAGGGAACGCCTGCATGCTTAAGGAAGACAGTCGGCAGTCTTTTGGTCATGTTTTCTAAGGAAGCGGCGTAGAGATTAAGAATGCCCGGCAATTGTTGCAACCTTTGCTTAAAAACCTGAGCTCCGACCGTCCCTTCGGTGATCCATGGCATCACCTCAAAATCAAACAGTGTGCCAGTGCTCACCTGCTTCACCTCGTCTGCCATTCCTCGAAGCCGCTTTGGAAAATCTTTCAGGGCCTTCCACGTCTTATTTGTTCCCCCCGCCCACAACTTTTCCCATGTTTTGCGAGGCGCTTTTTTGGCGATAGCAACAGACGCCAACGCGAGGAACAGGTTAGAAAATGACTTATCTTTACAGGGGTCACGGCGGAGGCGTTCGATGGCCTCGACTGAGGCGCGGAATCCTGGGTCTCTCGCTAGGCACACGAGCCGTTGAGCTAAAACATTCTGCGTTTGGTCTCCAGGGGACGGACCGAGCCTATCGACAGAAGTGCTATGCTGGTTTTGACGTTTCACAATCCGTTTTCCACCTGCCCCGGTGCCAGCCTGGGGCTTTTCTCTCTCCCGCAGATTTTTACACAACGGGCTTGACACGTCAATGGAAATATGATACACGTGTATCCATGAATCGAACAACCTACACCACGCGTGACGCGGCAAAAGCCGTTGGCATCACAAGAATCACCCTCCAGCGATGGATAGCAGCTGGAAAGATTCGGGCTCCGCGGACACGCCTTGTCGCGGGCGTGGGAAAACGGCTCTGGAGCGGGGAGGATATTTCTCGACTCCGTAAGGCGAAGGAAGAAATCTATCGCAAAGGGAGAGGTCGCAAGCCTAAGCCGAAGCGATAGGAAATAAGCGGGACGCGCCCGGTGTTCAGACCGAACGCGCCCCTAACCACCATCACCTAACTGGAGGGAACGATGGCTTCAACTAGAGTAGCAATCTACGGAAGAGTCTCCACCACAAACCACGGCCAGGATGTGAATGTACAGACCCGCGAGCTTGGGCAATTCGCCACGGCGCGCGGCTGGCATCTGGTCGATTCCTACCTGGACATCGGAATTTCTGGCAGCAAAGACAGACGCCCGGAGCTTGATCGCCTCATGGCCGACGCCCACAAAAGGCGCTTCGATGTGGTGATCGTGTGGAAGTTTGATCGCTTCGCTAGGTCTGTGTCGCATCTTCTCCGGGCGCTCGAAAACTTCAATGCGCTCGGTATCGCGTTCGTGAGTCTGTCCGAGCAAATGGACACCACAACGCCCACCGGCAAGATGGTCTTTACGGTCCTAGGCGCAGTTGCCGAGTTGGAGCGGAGTCTGATTGCTGAGCGCGTCCGCGCAGGTTTGCGGAATGCCCGTGCGAAGGGCAAGCGCCTCGGCCGGCCCCGGTCGGTGGTGGATGCCTCAAGAGTTGAGGCCCTACGCTCACAAGGGCTCGGCTGGAAGCGAATTGCTGCCGAATTAGGGATAGGAGTTGGGACGCTCTACCGTTTGCCGCTAGGCGGTTCCAAAGTTCGGGAAAAGGTTATCTGAACCGAGCATCTACCTCCCCGCAGACCTAGACCAGGCCCTTATCCGGTAATCCGTGCCTATCAGGAGTTGGCCGCATGGATTCAGGCACCGATTACTTCCGAATTGCGACTTATCGGGAGTTGTCGCGGGACGACGTGACAGACAGAGTCGAGTACTATGGTAGAATTCTTAAGACTCACCGGCAGATTTTGTGCCATGTTTCGTGGCACTTGAAACAAATGTGAGGGAGTATGCTGTCTCGCACTGTGTGCGACTATCCGTATGCCTGTGGCGCTATGCCTCTCGCGTAGGAGTGCCGGTGGGTCGCCTTTATCTCGTGACGCATGCCCAGACTTGCCACTCTTAAGGCAGCGACATCGCTGAGCGACGTGGCGAAGTTGCTGGATTTCAAGCCGAAGGCCGTCTCGTACATCTTGTACAAGCATCCGGAGGCGACGAAATACAAGACCTTCCTAATTCCCAAACGCAATGGCGGGCAACGAACCATCAAGGCACCGGTTGATTCCCTGAAGCTCTTGCAGCGCAGGCTGTCTGACCTCCTTCAGGACTGCGTCGACGAAATCAACACTGCCAAGCAGCGCAAGGACCGAACTGCACACGGCTTCAAGCGCAAGCGGTCGATCATTACAAACGCCCGACAGCACCGGCACCGCCGATGGGTCTTCAATCTTGACCTGGAGGATTTCTTTCCATCGATCAACTTCGGCAGGGTTCGAGGTTTCCTGCTCAAGAACCGAGATTTCGAGTTGCATGAGAAAGTGGCGACGGTGATCGCGCAGACTGCGTGTCACGACAGTTCACTACCGCAAGGTAGCCCCTGCTCGCCAGTCATCTCCAATCTGGTTGCTCATTTGCTCGACATGCGGCTGGTGAAGCTTGCATCGGAGGTTGGATGCACATATTCCCGGTACGCGGACGACCTCACGTTTTCGACCAACAAGAAGGAGTTCCCAGCGGACATCGCCGTGCCGCTAGGCACGGAGGATTCTGCCTCCCATTTGTGGTTGCCCGGCAAAGCACTGCAGAAGATTATCGAGCGCACTGGCTTTCGAATCAATGCGAAGAAGACGCACCAGATGTACCGGACCTCGCGGCAGGATGTGACCGGCCTGGTCGTCAATAAAAAGATTAACGTCCGATGGGAGTACCGCCACACTGTACGGGCGATGGTCCACAGCCTCGTTAAGACCGGCACATTCCAGATTCTTGGCGTGACGCACAAGGACGAAAACGCGGTTTTGGAGAAGCGGCCAGGCACGCTCAACGAACTGCACGGCATGCTGGGATTTATCGACAGCATCGAAGTCTACAACAAGACTCACACTTCGGATGGCCAGTCCGATCAGAGGTCATCGAACGAAAAGGTCTACCGAGAGTTCTTGATCTACAGCACGTTCTACGCAGCTCAGGTTCCCGTCGTCATCTGCGAGGGAGACACCGACAACGTCTATCTTACGCATGCCATTCGCAGCCTCGTGGCGGAGTTCCCTGCTCTGGCCGAGGTGATGCCGGACAAAAAGATTCGCCTAAAGGTAAGGCTTTACAAGTATCCGAGATCAAGCACAGCGCGACTTCTTGACCTCAAGGACGGCGGCAGCGGTGTTCTAAGTAAATTCATCGGAGCGTACAATAGGGAGACCAAGGGTTTCACCGGTCCCGGACTAACAGAGCCGGTGGTCATCTTGTATGACAACGACGAAGGTGCTAAGAGCATCCGGAAAACAATAAAGGATGTCTCTAAAGTGATTCCCACCGGAGCTGAGCCCTTTGTCCACGTCATCAAGAACCTGTATGCCGTGCCGACGCCACTTCTGGCCGCCGCAACCGCGTCGAGCATCGAGGATTTTTTCGATGCTTCGATCAAGGCGACGGTGATTGACGGTAAGACATTCAACCCCGGCGATGGTTTCGATAAGGACAAGCACTACAGTAAGAAGGTTTTCGCTCATAAGGTCGTACGACCGAAAGCTGATACGATTAACTTTTCTCGCTTTCGTCCGCTGCTGACAAACCTGACCGCTGCTATAAACAAGCACAGAGCGTCAGTTGTTCCTTAGCCGCCGTGCCTTGCGCGGACCCAATTTCACTGACGCTCAAAAACAAGAACTGCTTTTCCACTTCCCAAATCCACGAGCCGAATTACACCGTTCGAATCCTCGAACAAGAGCCCAACAGCTCCTCCCGACTTCGATAAGCTTCCAATGCAGTGACCCCACGATTTCGGAATCGAGACATGAGTCTCTGCATGGACCTCCGAACGCACGGCTTTGCCGAGTAAATATCCACCGAGCAGCAACATCGCACCAAGAATCAGTAAGCGCCACTTCATAAGGACCCTCCCTGTCCCAATCTAACTAACCATGACCCGGAAAGAAACATGCCTACACGGATGTAGGTTCGTCGACATGCCAAATAAACGCGCTGATCAGAAAAGTAGCTAATGGAACGGGTTCCGAAATCCCCTATGAAATACCAGCCCCAAGATGTTGATTCAGCAAGGCAGGAGCGGACGGCTGAAAGGGTTCCGAAAACGGAAGTTTTTGGCGTTTTAGGATTACGCCGTGCGCCAGTGTCTTACCTGGGGTGTGCGGTCAGGCAGGGTTGAGGCAGCCGCAGGCTTCGAAATACGTTACTATCGGCCCTTCCGTTTGGGCTTTGAGCGCCCCCTCCGCTTGCGCTGTTGGGCTTGCCTTTGTTTCTGTTGCATTTTTTGCTGATACCGCTGCACGCTCGCAAGCTCGGTCTCCGCTCTCTTGGCCCTCTTATTTGCTTCTGCCGCGACGGCTTGAGCAATTTCTCGCAGCTCTGATTCCTTGGCGGCCTTCTCGTTCGCGAGTTGTAATGCCGCTAGTGGTTGCTGAAGTGCAGGAACTCGCTCCAAAACCTTCTCAATGGGTTCCCCATACTTCGCCCCCAGAGTTTTATCATACGCAGCATGCTGCTCAGCAATGGTCAACTTTGCCTGATCGATAACTCCCCCGAAGACACTGGCAGCAATTCTATCGTCAAGAACCACCACGCCTGACTGAGCGAGGGACCACAGTAGGGTTTCGAATGCTCGATCAGCTGCGCCCTGATCGGTAACCGGGGCCAATGTTGCTGCAAATCGCATGAATGCTTCAGGTTGCCATGTAATCTTTTGCCCTGGACAGATACTGTTGAGAATCGCTGTTTGGCTTAGAAACCAAGCTGGCGACTGCCGACCCGCGTCAGACAGCATGTGGTACCTTCCATCGCGTTCGTGCAGCACGATGACGGCTGCCTCAGCTTCGGGAGCTGCTTTGCGTCGCAGCTCTTCGGTTTCGTCCCCACCTGAAGTTCTACTTTCGAAAGCTTTTGTAATACTTTCGACATAGCCTTCTGCTTCCGCATAGTCTTCTTGCGCAAAGCCGGGCCAATCTTGAAACTCGGTAGTTTCGACAGGAAGGCGTTTCAGTGCGGTTCGTACCGCATCGGAACCTACACCGGCGGTTCCGCTGACGGTGATCAAATACTTATCCCAATCTCCCGGGTTGCCGGCGGCCCGCCAGTTGATAAAACCCTCAAGGAATAAGTTTCCCTTTCGATAGGGCGAGTCGCCCCTGGCTGCCGCTATTACTTGCGGCGACGCGGGGCCAGTCTCACTCACGACCCTATTTGCAAACCACAGGTGCTCTCGTGTCTCATCGAATAAGCGCTCGGTTGAAAATAACCGAACACCCAAGGCGGCGAGATTTTTGCACATGTCCCGAAAGGCGGAGTGTGCTGCACTGCCAACAGCAATCGCCGGTATTTGAGCACTCGAATCGAGAATCCAAATGGTGTCCTTAGCGTGCCGTAACCGCTCAAAAGCGGCATCGCCGAACACTCCCATTAGGTGAAAGGCATAAAATCCCTGAGAAACCCGTCCCAGGTATTCTCGTTCTACGGCATCTGCCCGAACAAAGGCCTCCAATGAGACCGTTGAAAATGCCTGCCGCATTAAGTGACTGTCGTACTTTGCAGACGCTTCGTTAATAAATCGCAGAACTGAAGTCGGTATTGTTGGTGTCACTGGAGCCTGTCCGGTCGCTGCCAAGGTACTCGCCAATGTGAGCCCTCCCTCGCGAAAGTAACCGGCTAAGGCTGCATCGATGTCGGCAGCGATCGTTTGGTTCTCAGCGGGCGAAAGCGTCGAGAACATACGTCTGAGCCGGTTCTGGAGAGACTGTTGGAATCTCTCGCGAAGCCGGCGGAAGCGATCTTCCTCGGCTTTGATTAATTTTTCTGCGCCGGTGGCTAACGAATAAAGAGCTCCGTTCTTGAGGAGCAGGCCCTCGGAAATCGCTTGAGCGGCAACACTGGTTGCGAGTTGATTCTGTATCGGTAAGGAGGCGGGCCACCCAACGATTTCGAGCGCTTGCTGCAGCGAGAATGATGGAAGCCCGACGAGCCGCGGCACGGCGGATCTCAATGCTGCAACCATGATCTCGATGCGTTTGCTTTCCCAATCGGTTTGGGCCGAGAGCTTAGTAAATACGAAGAAACCGGGCGCAGCAGCATTCGCTCCAAGAGGCGATTCTGATGCTTTGGCCATGGCTTGGCTGATGTGGACCGTGACACGGGGAGGCACAAAATCTGAGATGGTCTCGACCAATCGGACGAGGTTATGATGCGTCTGGTCGCGATTGTCGTATGTTATGACGCGTATTCGGTATTTTTCCAGATATTCCTGGACTACTTCCCGGCTCACGTCAGGTGCTATCCAGCACACAGGCTGAACCACGCCAGCCCCTCTCTTTGCGGCCTCCAAGACATGTCTAATGTGCGGATCGAACAGCGAATGCCCGAGCACGATCACGCGATTCATTTGGAAAATTGAAGTCATCTTTGTTCGCCAGTATTCCCACTGCCGTGCAGTGAGAATGTCCTGATACTGCGTGGCGGTAAGAATGAGACCTTTTTCAGACCTCAGGTCGCCATGTAGATGCACGATTGCTCCGCTCACGTCCGGGACAAGGACGCTCAAATGGTCTTCGCTGTTGGTGTACTCCAGGTATGAAGCCTCTCCAATTGCGGAGAGGTGGCTCGTCACTTCATGATCGTAATTTGTGGTCAAATAGACAGCAACAGGCCAGCGGGCGATGGACTCGTAAATCGAAATGCTGCGGGCGTCGGCCCGTTCGGGTAAGATCGCTCGTTGGAGGTGGTTTATCAGGCGCGGCATTCCTACAATGGCGCCTGCCTCTTCGAATACTTCGGTGTACTTGTGCGCGCCCAGCAGCGTCGTGAGCCTGGACAAATCGCGATCCACGGTCTCTACCCTACAGAGACCGACAGCCGACGCGGCCAAAGCACCCCAACTTTTGTATCCAATCGCAGTCGATGGTCCCGAACCAACTAGCAGCCAGGCTTTCCCGGATTTCAAATATTCGATCAGGTATTGATCCATCAGGGCTCCCTATTCCCATGGCCAACAAGGGGCAGTCGCCAAAAAAGTATCATGTCGCCGAGCACATTATAATGCAAGGAAGTTTCGGCATCGGGGAAGCGAGAGGAGTGGGTGAATTCCGGAACGCCGGGCGCCTACTCGGCACGACGGATCAGCTCACTGAACTTTAGGCCCAAGGCAACTGCGAGAGAGTTCGCTACTTCGAGCCCCACGCTGACCTTACCCAATTCAATGGAACTGATATATGTACGATGAACGTTAGCTTTCTCGGCAAAATCTTCTTGAGACAGACCGATGCTCTCGCGCTCCCGCCGCACGGCTCGGCCGAAAGTGAAGCGGGAAAATCTGGTTGCCTTTGGCACGCCATACTTCTAGTATTCTGCATACCATCAATCTACAGACGATCCTCTACAACAGATCGTCGTGTGAGTGTCACGATGCTAAGAAGCATTTCATTCCTATCGGTGGTTTGTATTTTCTGCTCATCACCCGCCGTTCTAGCCAAAGCCAAGCACGCGCCGCTTCCCGACCAGATTCTCCAAGCGAAAACGGCCTACATCGACAACCGCTCCGGCTTTGCCGCTTTCGGCGACAGGGCCTACGACGAACTTTCGAAATGGGGGCGCTTCAAAATCGTGAAATCCGCAAAGGAAGCGGATCTCGTTTTCCTGCTCAGCGCAGATGAATACGTGACCGGGTATCGAACCGACACAAGCGGGACCACGACCGGCACAGTGGATAATAGTGGGAACGTGCGACTCGACGGTGACAGCACCAGCCGCACGCACGCCCAAACGGGCGGCACCACCTTTTTGACCCTGATCGATCCGAACACAGGCAAATCGCTATGGGCTGACCAAGAGGTCTGGGGCGGAGGTCACGCCGTTACCTGGATGGGTTTCACATTCGCAAAAAGCGCCACGCGTTTATTGGTGAGGGAACTGCGCAAGAGGATCGAAGAACAGGAGTCCGATAGCAAAGGCAAGAGCAAGTAGGCCGCCAGATACCGGATTGGTTCCCCGCCCGGGCTGAACATGCAAAACCACCCATCAAGTCGTAGTCAAAACTGTGCCACAAGACCACAGGGAACGCACAGGAGCCGAGTGAGACTGCGCGTTTCGGCAGGCAATCGATATCTCTGGGGGTAGCACTCATGTCAAAGACTCACGGCATTCTATCTTCGAAGTTTGCAGTCCTGCGAATCGCGACCATCTTCTTTTTCGCTCTAGCTGGTCCGGCACACGCCCAAGATCAGCCTGAATGCCCCCATGGCAGTGGAGACCTCGCATCCGGCAATGAGCTCTATGTCCTCTTGACTTGCCAAAGCGGCAACGCAATCCATGTGGCGGCAGGAGCACATCTTTTCGCCACGGGGTACGTTCGTGGGGTCGCTGACACGCTTGCGGCAGCGGGAAGGATTCGTTCCGGCGGAGATATCACCAACGTCCAACTCCGGGATATCGTCGAAAAGTGGCTGAAAGAACATCCAGAGCTTCGGGACCGACCGGCGGATGAATGCGTTACAAACGCCCTAGTCCAAGCCCTGCCTCCCGAAAAAGGAACGAAGCCAAAATAGCTGCGTGCATCGATTCGCGAACTCCTTTAGACACCCCGTAGAACGGAAGAGAACGCTGCTGGCTTTTCTTTCAGAAGTCTCCGCACTTCTCCCACGAGGCGGGCTCTCCGACGCTCCTCAGTGCTCCTCAGCGATTTTCCGTGCCTCCTCCGTGGTCATGCCCGGGGGCACGTAAAGCATCCGCATCAGCCCGTCACCCCAAGGTTGCGGTGCATTGATGCGCGGAGCCTTGTTCCAATATTTGGGTTCTGGCCTATCGCCTCGCCATGCCCGAGGGACGTACGAGACGAAGAGCAAGCAAGGGCGATTGTTTGATTGATTGGACAACTCGAAACGCATAGCCGCGCGACTCTCAACACTCCCGATTGGAAAATCTCCCGGTCTTGGTGTGTTCACGTTCGCTGTCCTGTCCAGATCAGAATCTCATCCGCACATCGTAAAAGGTCCTTCTGTCGTTACTTGCCTTCAATCCCTTATCGGCCACGTGGCACACTGCTGGCTCCCCCTCGCCACTGAGACAGGCTTTTCCCTTGCAATCGTATGGTGGATGCGCTGTCAGGAAGATTCTGAGGAAGGGCGTAGAATCTTCCCTGCGCTCCTGCTCGATCATCGCCCGAACCGCCGCGCGAGACTCCACAGAGCCAAGCGGAAAGTCTGCCGGTCTAATTGTCATCTCCATCGGCTTCCTCCAAAAGCGCATTTGTAGCGCGAAATCACCGTGACGTTGCTGCGCCCGCTCAACAAGAACCCGCATTCCCAAAGACTATTCCTCATCTGCGCCAGCCGCGCTTTCGTCCGGCGTTGTAGCGACCTGGCTCCCTACGGTTTGCGTGAACCAGTCCGGCAGATTCCCTTCTCTCGCGTAGGTTTCTTTCTCCTGAATAGTCATGCGCTCGAACAACTCGTTCAGGTTCACCGTCTCCCGGCGCTCGATGAGTTGGCCTTGCGCATTGAGCTTGCCGTACACCGCGATGGCCTGCACTACCGTTGCGCCTGTCACTTGCAGAGCGGCGTCGCCCGCCCGTTCGATGATTCGCTCCAGCGGGGCGCGGATGTTCTGCTGGCGCTTCAGGTTGAGCCCGAAAGCCTTGGCGTGCCGGTAGACTGTCGTGCGGTGGCCAAGCCCGAACTCGGTTGCAATCTTTTCCGGGCTCTCCCAGGCCACGAACGCCGCCTCGATCTCTTTGCATTTCGCGTGCGAACAGATCGTGCATTGCCCTTTGTGCCGGTTCAGGGCCGCGGTCCTCGGGTCGCTCTGCGAAGTCTCGGGCTTGTTCTGGCCGCCCTTCTTTCTTCCCACTCCCGCTTTGTTCTTCCCGTTTTTCATTTTCAATTTCTGATTACTCTTTCAAAGCCAGCGCGGGCCAGTCCGCGTCCCGCTGCGTCCAGATTCGGACGGGGATGTCTTGGAACAATTGCAAGGGCTTTGGAACATCCTTAGAACAAAACCCTCAGTTTGTAGGGCGATTTTCAGCAACTTCCAGGCGGAAAGGCAATCGAATCATCAGGGTTTATGGAGCGGGCGATGGGAATCGAACCCACGTCCGAAGCTTGGGAAGCTTCTATACTGCCATTGTACGACGCCCGCTCGTTTCTCTAGCTTGTTGATTATACACAACGAGGCAACTGCAGGT
>Ga0074045_10003824_pt1 | contig 13505 bp, 10 predicted proteins | sample BogForMeECP23OM2_FD_94442 | JGI IMG/M metagenome (GOLD analysis project Ga0074045, IMG submission 94442) | Bog forest soil microbial communities from Calvert Island, British Columbia, Canada - Bog Forest MetaG ECP23OM2 | ecosystem: Environmental > Terrestrial > Soil > Wetlands ... | reverse complement strand
GAGCAAGTATCGCACTCGTCGCGTTCGGGAGTTCGATTGCCCGGTGGCCTGCACTTGACGATATTCGCGATGTACACCTGCTCGCGCTTAAGACCCATCGCGGCGATCATGTTGTTGAGCAACTGCCCGGCTCGGCCGACGAATGGCAGGCCTTGCTGATCTTCGTCAGCGCCCGGGCCTTCGCCAATGAATAGCAGTTCTGCGTGCGGGTCTCCGGTACCGAAGACGATCTGTTTGCGCCCCAATTTTGCCAGCTTGCAACGCTGGCAGTTGGGGCCGATGTCGTCCGCGATAGCTTGCAGTAATCCAGCACGATTCTGCGCCGGAACCGGAAGGCCTGCCGCCGTGAGGAACTCTAAGGGGGTGGCAGGTTCGACAGACTCAACCACAGCGACGACCTCGGAATCAATCGATGGCGACGCGTCAGCGCGCTCAGAAACCTCGCGGCGATAGAGCGGACCTACACCCAGCTCACGGTAGAACTGCAGCCGCTCGCGGATCGCGGATTTGGTGTTTGGGCCGAGGGTCATCAGCTAGGGTGCTGGCGCCAGTGTAGCTTGTTGTTGCCTTATTCGCATCGCTGCCTCCAGAATTTTCTGGGCGACTTCCAGCTTGCTCGCCTCGGGAACGGCGATGACTTCGCTCGGGGTAACCATGGTTACCTCATTGCGGTCGGCATCAAAGCCAATGTCCGACCGCGCAATGTCATTTAGAACGATCGCATCTACGCGCTTCTTCGCGAGCTTGGTGCGCGCGTTCTCCAGCAGGTTCTCGCTCTCGGCGGCGAAACCGATCAGCACGGGCGAATGCTTTCCGGTAGCGTGTCGCAAGCTGCCGAGATCGGCCAGGATATCGGCATTGGGTTCGAGTTGCAGCTCCATCGCGCTCTTGCGCTTGATTTTTTCCGGCGAGACATTCTTGACATGATAGTCGGCGACAGCGGCCGCCATGATGATGAAGCTGGCTTGCTCCCAGCGATCGAGCACCGCGGTGCGCATCTGCTGGGCGGTCTCCACGAAGACGGTGTCCGCAGCCCACGGCGGCTGCAAGTTGGTCGGGCCACTTACCAGAATGACTTTGGCTCCGCGACGCAACGCCGCTTCGGCAAGCGCGTAGCCCATCTTGCCGCTGGAGCGGTTCCCGAGGTAGCGCACGGGATCGATGGGCTCGTGGGTTGGTCCGGCAGTGATGAGCACGGTCTCGCCCGCGAGATCTTGCGTGACGCCGAGGCGCTCAAGCGTGGCGGCGACGATCTCTGCGGGTTCAGCGAGCCGGCCAGCGCCGACCATGCCACAGGCAAGATATCCGCTGCCGGGCAAGATGACATGCACACCGCGACTGCGCAGGATTTCCAGATTCGCCTGCATGGCCGGGTGCTCCCACATGTTGACATTCATGGCAGGAGCGACGATCACGGGGGCGGTGGTGGCAAGGTACAGTGTGCTGAGGAAATCGTTGGCGATGCCCTGTGCGAACCTGGCGAGTACGTCAGCGGTGGCCGGAGCGACCAGAAGAGCGTCGATCGACTGCGCAACCGATATGTGTTCGACGGCGGAGTCGAGATTGGGCTGCGCATCACCCGCGTCGAACATGCTGGTGATGACCTTCTCGCCGGACAGCGCCGCGAAAGTCAGAGGGCGCACGAACTCCTGTGCCGCGAGGGTCATAACGACCTGCACGTGTACGCCGCGTTCCTGCAATTGGCGAACGATTTCGGCTGCCTTATAGGCGGAGATTCCGCCGCTCACACCCAGTGCGATTTTCATGTTGTGCGCCCGATTAGCTGATGCCGCGTTTGCGCTTTGCGATTCGCGCAGGCGTTCGGTACTGAAGTCCCCCGCAAGAGCTGGCGACCGTACGGGACTCGGTTTCGTTATATACGACTACCCGGCGCGGAAGCGCAGGGCTAAGCTTTTTTCGTCCCCCCGGAGCTTGTTTCCGCCTGGCTCGTGCGCCTCAGGCGAATAGCCCACCTCTTGCTCGAAGGATCGAAAACGATAAGACTGCCTGGCTCCGCCTAATCTTCGCCGTCGTGGCCGCCGGCCTCCAGCATCTCGCTGGCGACCTCCAACGTAGTCTTCGGGAGTTGTGGCACCTCCCACTTTACCTTGCCGGCCTGAATTTCTTCTTCGGCGATGCGGCAGGGTTTGCGCGAGTGAGTGTTTACCACGGGACGAGCGCCATTCTGGATTTGGCGAGCGCGGCGCGCGGCCACCAGAACGTAGCGATAATTGCTGTCGAACCCTTCAACCAGTTTCATTGGATCACTCCGTGACGGTGGGAAATCGGAAAACCTCGAACGTAGCCAGAATTGTCAGCACCTGCTGCATCATCTGGGCGCGCAAGGCACAATCGGCGATGGCCAGCACCGCATCATCCCTCGAGGTACGGTCAGCGCCTGAGCGCTTCAGCCGCTCGGCCTCAACGATCGACTTCAGGATATCGATGGACTGCTCCAGCCGGTCGTTCACCAAAATATAGTCGTACTGCGAGAAATTCTCAATTTCCCGGGAAGCGGTCTGCAGGCGGCGCTGGATGATCTCTTCGGTATTGAATGGCGGCGCGCCGTCGCCCAGCAGGTTGCGCCGAAGCTCGTCGTCGGCCTCGCTACGGCGGCGCAATCGCCGTTCCAGTTCCTCGCGCGAGGGTGGCAGAATGAAGATGCTCACCGCATCTGGCACCTTCTGCTTCACCTGGGCCGCGCCCTGCACGTCGATATCGAGCAGCAAGTCCAGTCCGCGAGCCGTAGCCTCGCGCAAGAAACGCCGCGCCGTTCCGTAATAGTTACCGAACACCTCGGCGTATTCCAAGAACTCATCCTCGCGGAGCATGCGCTCGAATTCTTCGCGGCTGACAAAGAAATATTCGCGGCCTGACTGCTCGCTGCCGCGCGGCGGGCGGGTGGTGTAGCTGATGGAGAATTCCAGGTTTGGCACGATGCGGCGCAGCTCATTCGTGAGCGTGGATTTGCCCGAGCCCGACGGCGCCGAGATGATGAAAATGATGCCGCTCATTCGAGGTTCTGCACCTGCTCACGCGCCTTCTCGATCTCTGATTTCATGGCCAGCCCCAGGCCGGTGATTCGCAGAGCTTCACCGGCCACCCCGGTGGTCTTCGACATCAGCGTGTTGGCTTCGCGATTCATCTCCTGCAGCAGGAAGTCGAGTTTCTTGCCCACCTCGCCACCTGCGTCGAGCAGCGCCGAGAAGTGCTGTATGTGGTTCTTCATGCGCACGATTTCTTCCTGGATGTCGCTGCGCTCGGCCAGCATGGCGGCTTCCTGCAGGATTCGGTCGGGATCGACATGCGTGGTCAGCAGTTCCTGCATCCGTCCGTGTACCTTCTCGTGGTAGGCCTTGAGCACCTTGCCGCGAAGCTGGTCCAGTTCGTGGGTGGCTGACGAGAGGTGCGCCATGCGATTGCTCAGCTCCGCCGCTGCGCCGCGGCCCTCTTCCTCGCGCATGTGGTTGAGCCGCTCGATGCATTGCTCCAGCGCCGCCGTCACCTGCGTTTCCAGTGATGCGAGGGCGTCGCCGTCCTCCGCCGCATTCAGCGCGCCCGGCAGCTTCAGCACCGCGTTGAGGTCGGGCTCGGCACTGACCCCAAACTCCTCGGCAACTTCGCGGAACGTGCGCAGGTATCCGCCCACCAGTTGGCGGTCGACGGCAAACGCAGCGCCGCCGCTGCGCTCCAGGCTGAGCGTGACTTCAATGTGGCCGCGGTGCAGGTGCTGCTTGAGGACACGGCGCACCTTCATCTCCACCGGGTCGAGTTCGACTGGCAGGCGCAAATGCAGATCGAGGAAGCGGTGGTTGACCGCCTTCAGGCTCAGGGTCAAGGTGAGCTGGTCGTCCACATGCGTCTTGACCTGGGCATAGCCAGTCATGGAGCGGATATTCATGGCGTAATTACTCAGAAGCCGCTTCGACATCCTCGAACTGCAAATCATACAACCGGCGGTAAGTGCCGGTCCGTGCCATCAGACACTCATGTGAACCTTCGTCCGTGATCATCCCATTCTCGAGCACGAGAATGCGGTCGGCGCGGCGCACCGTCGACAGGCGGTGCGCGATGACAAACACGGTGCGGCCGGTCATTAGGTTCTGCAGTGCCGATTGCACCAGCGATTCGCTTTCGGTATCGAGTGCCGAGGTGGCTTCGTCGAGAATGAGGATGGGCGCATCCTTGAGAATGGCACGCGCGATCGAGATGCGCTGGCGCTCGCCACCGCTCAGGCGCAGGCCGCGCTCGCCGATGACCGAATCGTAGCCCTCGGGCAGCCCCATGATGAAGTCGTGCGCCAGCGCCGCGCGGGCTGCATCTTCCACCGTCTGCCGTGGAACGTGGGGCTGGCCATAGGCAATATTGTTGCGGACAGTGTCGTTGAACAGGATCGTATCCTGGGTGACGATGGCAATCTGCGACCGCAGCGATGCAACCGTGACATCACGCACATCACGGCCGTCGAGGAGCAACCGCCCGCCGGTCACGTCGAAGAAGCGCGGCAGCAGGTGTACCAGCGTGGTCTTGCCCGAGCCGCTGGAACCGACAATCGCGACTACTTCGCCCGGCATTACTTCCAGATTGATATCGTGCAGCACCTCGCGGTCGTCGTCAGTGCGGCTGTAGCTGAAGTGAACATGCTCGAAGCGTACGCCCTGGTGGAATGGCGGCAGGTTCAAGGCGCCGGGCTTCTCGCGGACATCATCCCGGGCGTCGAGAAAATTGAAGATCGCCGACGACGCGCCCAGCGCTTGCTGGAAGTTGTTGTGAAACTGCCCGAACTTGCGCACCGGCTCATAAAGCTTGAACACAGCGATGATGAAAGCCAGAAACACGCCCTCGGTAAAGAAACCGTGCTTGATGTACTCGCGGCCCACAAGGATCAGCACTGCGATGGCGATGGCGCCGAAGATGTCCATCATTGGCGAACTCACAGCGTAGGCGCTCACCGAACGCAGGTTTGCCATAAAAAGCCGGCGCGCGGCTTCGCGGAAACGGCGCGTCTCCCAGGCTTCCATCGAGAAAGCCTTCACGATGCGGACGCCAGTAATGGTCTCCTGCAGTATGTTCTGGATATCGGCGACCTTGTCCTGCCCTTTGCGCGTGGTGGAGCGCACCCGTTGACCGACCCGCCGCGCCGCCACGATCACGAAGGGAACGAAGATGGCGAGCACCCATGTCAGGCGTCTGCCCAGCAAGACCACGACGGCCGCGGTGAACAGGAAGGTGAAGAACTGTTGCAGGAACTCCGCCAGCACCGTGGACAGCGCGTACTGCACCCGGTCAATGTCGCTCACGATCGCCGACAGCAGCGTGCCGGTGGAGTACTCCTGGAAGAACGCGACCGAGCGCTGCAACGTGGCCTTATAGAGTTCGTTGCGCAGGTCTGTGATCATGCCAAAGCCGGCATAGTTTGCCAGGTATGTGCCGGCGTAGTCGAAAACGCCCTTCAGCACCGTCGAGGCGACCAGAGCAAAAGCCACCATCGTCCATACGTTGTGAAAGTGTTGGGGAACGAACCAGCCCAACTGGATCGGCTGGTGGGTGATTGGCATACGGAACAAGGGCAGATCGCGAGAGTGCGAGGAGGGATTTAACACGCGATCGAAGATGGGGCCGATTAGCAGGAGCCGGAAGCCCTCCAGCAGCCCGACCAGTGCCATGGCAGCCACAGATGCGATTACCTGGAGCCAGTACGGCCTTAGATAGCGAAGCAGGCGGCTCAGTTGGCTCATATTCCCCGCGTGCTCCAGCGCTGCCCTGGTATCACAGCCAGGATCGCTTTGGACGAGTTGAGGTGCAAGCCTTGATTCTACTGGATTTCATGGCTGCTACGAAGCGCTATAGAGTAGGGACGGAGCGAGGATTTCCAGGGTCAGGTCGCCACCGGCGAATCGCGATGTACGACCTTCACGTTGTAGCCGGCTTTGGCGAGCCGCTTTTTCACCTCTTCGGCGATCATCACCGAACGATGCTTGCCGCCGGTGCATCCGAAGGCGATGGTCAGATAACTCTTTCCTTCGCCAATATAGTGCGGGATGAGATAGATCAGCAGCTCGGAGATGCGCCGGATGAACTCCCGCGTTTGGGCAAACGAGCGGATGTACTTCGCCACCTCCGGATGCTGCCCGGTGTGAGGGCGGAACTTGGGAATGAAGTGAGGATTCGGTAAGAAGCGGACGTCGAAGACCAGGTCGGCGTCCTCCGGCACGCCTTCGCGATAGCCAAAGCTGACACACGAGATGAGGATGTTCTTGTCGCGATTGCCGGCCTGAAAACGCTCGATCAGCGATGCGCGCAACTCGTGGACGTTAAACTTCGTGGTGTCCACGACGACATCGGCGAGCGCACGTAGCGGCCGCAGGCGGCGCCGCTCGGCGGTGAGCGACGCCTTGACGCTATGGTGACGCCCAAGAGGATGGGGCCGTCGCGTCTCGCTGTAGCGTCGGACCAGCGCATCCTCGCCGGCTTCCAGGAAAAGCACCGTTGTTTTGAGCAGGCGGCGCAGCGAGGCCAGGACCTGCGGCAGCTTGTCCAGCCTCGCGCCTTCGCGGATGTCCACCACCAGAGCGGCGCGCTGGATCTCCAGCGAGTCCAGCACCAGCTCGGCAAAGTTGGAGATCAGTCCAACTGGGAGGTTGTCCACGCAGTAGTAGCCGAGGTCTTCGAAGGTCTTCAGGGCCGAAGCCTTGCCCGCTCCGCTCATGCCGGAGATGATGACCAGCTCGTGCTGGTCGCGGCTCGGAGGCGGCGCAACCGCCTGCGGTTTCGGGTCAGCCGGGGTCGCAGTGGCCCTTCTTGTGGCGCGCTTGGGTGACGGCATCGCTTCGGGACTTCCCCGCTGCGCCGAGAGTACCAGAGTTGCTCCCCGACGTCAGCTAACTAATTAGACGGATATCGCGGCGAGCGGAATGTGCAGACAACAGCCCTTGCGAACATCCGCATTTCAAACTGGTGCGACCGAGAAGCGCGGCCCCCGGGCTTCAGAGGCCGATAGAGCTGTCTCCGAAGCCGCGAGGGTTTCAGAACAATTCAGCAATGCTAAGGTCGCACAATAGTGACTTGCCCTGCCGCTACCATTCATAATGGAGGCGCCTCTCGAGCACGAGCTATGAATTCAAGTTCCTTTCGAAGCTTCCTATCGTGCACGATATTGCTCTGCGTTTCGACGATCTTCTCGCCTCTCATCGCCAGAGCCGCACCCATTCCGCAGACGATCGACAACGCAAACCGGTGGCGTCTTCGCGGGAGCATTCACCCGAGCGCGCGCGCCGAATTCGATGGCGGCGCAGTGGATGGCGCGCTGGCGATGGAAGGCATGAAACTGGTCTTCCAGCTCACACCGGAGCAGCAGTTCAGCCTGGACACCCTGCTTCGGCAACAGCTCAACCCGTCGTCACCGAACTATCACAGATGGCTCACGCACGAACAGTATGCCGACCGCTTCGGGTTGGGCCCAGGCGACGTGTCACGCGTGGCAGATTGGCTGCGGCAGCGGGGCTTTACCGCTATCATCCCGGCGCGTAGCCGCACCTTGATCAGTTTCAACGGTTCAGCCGAGCAGGTTGAATCCGCATTCCACACGCAGATTCACCACTACCTGGTGGAGGGTACAATGCATTACGCGAACGCCACCGAGCCTACGTTGCCGTCCGCGTTTCGTGGCGTGGTGATGGCCATCGGTGGGCTGAACGACTTCCGTCCCAAGCCGCATTCTGTTGTCCAGAACGTGTACCCTCGCTTCACTTCCGACATTAGCGGGAAGCATTTCCTTGCGCCTGACGATTTCGCCACCATCTACGACATCCAGGGACTCTACAGCAGCGGCATCAATGGCTCGCTTGAGGCCATTGCTGTGATGGGGCAGACCGACCTGTCCACCGATTCCAACCATAACAACCAGTACGATGTCCAGACCTTCCGCAGCGTCTCCAATCTGCCTCCCGTCGACCTCCAGGTGATTCTGGTTCCCGGCCAATCCGATCCTGGAAGCAACAATGCCGAACAGGACGAAGCCAACCTCGATCTCGAGTGGTCGGGCGCAGTGGCACGAAACGCCAAGCTCATCTATGTCAACTCGAAGAACGCGCTGTTCACTTCCCTGCAATATGCGGTTGACCAGGATCTCGCGCCGGTCATCAGCATCAGCTATGGACTCTGCGAGGCCCAGTTCAGCAGCACTGACATTGCGGCCTTAACGGCGACGCTGCAGCAGGCCAATGCGCAAGGGCAGACAGTCGTTGCCTCCTCAGGGGACAGCGGTCCTGCCGATTGCGACTACAGCTCCGATCCCAACAATCCGGTGAAGAGTGCCACACACGGCTATGCGGTCGATGTACCCGCCAGCTTCCCGTATGTGACCGGGATGGGAGGCACCGAATTCAGTGAAGGCGACGCTACCGGAGCAACCCAGTATTGGAGCGGCACGAACAACAACAACAATGGTTCCGCGATTTCCTACATCCCGGAGATCGTTTGGAACGATACCGTGACCGATGGCTCGCTGGCCGCCACTGGCGGTGGCGTCAGCACACTTTTCATCAAGCCATCCTGGCAGACCGGTACTGGCGTCCCCACCGATGGCCAGCGCGACGTGCCCGATCTCGCGCTAAGCTCCTCCGCCGATCACGATGGTTATCTCATCTGCTCGCGAAGCAGTTGCGTAAACGGGTATAGAAAGTCCGATCAGACACTGACCGTCATCGGAGGGACGTCTACGGCGGCCCCGACGTTTGCCGGCGTCATTGCGCTGCTTGTTCAGCAGACGAACAACCCTCTGGGTAACGTGAACCCTTTCCTGTACGCATTAGCAGCAAGCTCGCCCAACGCTTTCCACGACATAACCACCGGCGACAATATGGTTCCTTGCACGCAAGGCACCAAGGACTGCCCCGCCAACGGCATGATCGGGTACAGCGCCGGTCCGGGGTACGACCTGACGACCGGGCTGGGATCGATTGACGTCGGCGCGCTGGCGGCTGCGTGGAGTGGGCCGACTAATCCGGACTTCCGCGTGACGGCACAGAGCGCCAGCCTGGCAATCATCTCTGGCACGCCTATGACGGACCTGCTCACGATCACGGGACTAGCAGGGTTTTCCAGCGGAGTGAACCTGACGTGTATGGTCTCGTCGACCCTGACCACTACGAGCTGCTCCATAAGTCCGGACAGCGTCACTCCGGGGGGAACCGCCACCCTGACCGTGACAGCCGGTTCCTTGAGCGCCAACCTGCGCGTTAATCCGTTCTTACATCTTGGCTGGCAGTTGGCCAGCGGTTTCGTTTTCGCCGCTGGGTTGTTCCTTAGCCGAACATGCTGCGGAATCCCAGGGCGCAGAGGATTGAGTATCCAGAGCAGCCTCCTAGGCCTGTTCATGATCTGCGTGTTGTTGGGCAGCGTTTCCTGCGGCAGTGGCAGCGGCAGCGCCGTCAGCCAACAACAACCCAACCTGCAGCCTCAGAACGGTACCGTCACAGTGCAAGCCAGCAGCGGCAACCTTAACCACACTGTACAGATCAGCGTGACAGTGAACGAACGCTGATGCTCCTCAAGATCACGACTGTCGGAGAACCTGTTCTGCGCCAGCGGGCGCGGCCTCTCACACCTACAGAGATTCGCAGCACCGAGATTCAGCAACTCATCGAGAACATGCGCGAGACACTGAATGACGCGCCCGGAGTCGGCCTCGCGGCGCCGCAAGTCGGAATGCCCCTGCAAATGGCGGTCATCGAAGACAAACAGGAATACTTTACAGGCTTCTCCCCCGAGCAGATCGCCGAGCGCGAGCGGCAACCGGTACCCTTCCACGTGATCATCAACCCGGTACTCCAGGTAGAGTCAGCGGCTGATGTGGAATTCTTCGAAGGCTGTCTCAGCGTGCCCGGATATACGGCGATGGTTCCGCGCGCTCACAACGTTGGTGTGAAATGCCTCGACCACAAGGGGGCGCAGCAAGTGATTGCAGCCTCGGGTTGGTATGCGCGAATTCTGCAGCATGAGATCGACCATTTGCACGGCATACTCTATCTGGACCGGATGCTCAGCTGCACGTTCTGCTCTCTCGAAAACCATGGCCAATTCTGGAAGGACAAACCAGTTGCCGAGGTGAAGGCTGCGTTGGGGTTGTAGCCCTTGGCTCTTTCGCAAGCGATATACTTCCACTGAGTTTCATCATGCCATCATTCCGATCGGTCGTCTTACTGCGCGCGGTGTGTGTTGTGCTGACGTCTTGTGCGTTGGCAGCGGCGCAGCAGCTTCCAGAGGCGCCTGCAGTTCAAAGTTCTGGGTCGAAGTCGACATCCACAAAGCCAGCTGAATCCTCGCCGCCGCAGAAGCCTGCGGCGCAGGCTGCGCCCCAGACCTCGGCGGATCAATCCGCGCCGACGAAAGAGAAGGCCATCATTCCTGCTAGCGCTGAGCGCCATTATCATCAAGGAGTGCTCTACGAACGGGAAGGCCAGATCGACAGCGCGATCGCGGAGTACAAGGACGCTGTTAAGGACTTTCCGGATTACTCCGAGGCCCACTACAGCCTTGGCCGCCTGTACCTCGACAAGCACGGATACAGCGACGCGATCAAGGAACTGAAGGAGGCGGTGCGCCTTAAGCCCAACGACGCCAATGCCCACAATAACCTCGGGCTGGCGATGAAGCGAAACGGCGATTTGAACGGCGCCATTCTCGAGTACAGACAAGCTGTGCAACTGAATCCCAAGATGGCCTCGGCGCAGAACAATCTGGCCAACGTGCTGTACGCAAAGCGAGATTTTGCCGGCGCCATTCAGCATTATCGCGCCGCCCTGGAGATCCAACCCAAGAGTGCACAGACGCGCATGAATCTCGGCAGTGCCCTCGACGATGCCGGCAAGACCGACGACGCGATCGCTGAGTACAAGGAAGCATTGAAGCTCGATCCCAGGAACGCCAGTATTCATTACAATCTGTCGATCGTGTATCAGAAGAAGAAAGACATGCCTGCGGCCGTCGCCGAACTGAAAGAAGCAGCGAGGCTGTCACCTGACTGGCCAACTCCGCACATCATGCTCACCAACCTGCTGAAGGACTCCGATCCCAAGGCCGCGATCGACGAATGCATGGTTGCCGACGGCCTTACCCACGATGCCAAACTGCATGAACAGTGTGTGGAGCTGGAGAAAAAGGTGCAATAGAGGTCACGATCGGGGCTGACTATTTCAGGTAGTGAGTCAGATCAGCCGTCACGCTCCCGGGGTCTACATCCATTTAATGCGTCACATGCCGAAAGGCCCAGAATAACGTCGCCGACAGCATGATGGAAATGGGGAGAGTCAGCACCCAGGCCATCAATAGATTACGCACCGTGGCCCATTGCAGGCCGGACTTATTGGCCATCATGGTTCCCGCCACACCCGACGACAGCACATGCGTTGTACTCACTGGCAGACCGAAATAGTCGGCCGCCCCGATCGTTGCCATGGCTGTAATCTCAGCTGCTGCTCCCTGTCCGTAGGTCAGGTGGTCCTTGCCGATCTTCTCGCCGACGGTAACGACGATCCGCTTCCAGCCGATCATGGTGCCGAGGCCGAGGGCCAGCGCAACGGCGACCTTCACCCACGTGGGAATGAACTTGGTGGCGTAGTCAACGTGCTTTTTGTAGTTGGCCAGCGTCTGCAAATCGGTGGCCGAGATCTCGACCTTGGATTTCTGCATAAGGCGAATAGCTTCGCTGACCAAGTACATGTCGTTACGGAAATTGCGTACATCGTTCTGCGGGATGTAGCGCAGCTCCTTGTAATTCGAAACTTCGTCGCCGATGTCGTTGATCATTGAGCGCAGCGCCAGCACGGTGTTGGGGGTGTACTCCTTGGTGCGAACGTAATCCGCGATCTCTTCGCGCGGATCGCCGACGACGGCATTGGGCGAGACGTAGTTGTTCACCGCATTGGCCGCCTGCTGGGACACGGCGATGAAGTCCGCCGATTGCTGCGTCGTGATCGCATGGTTTAAAGCGTACGCCGTCGGCACGGTGCCGATCAGGATGAGCATGATCAAGCCCATGCCCTTCTGTCCGTCATTAGAGCCATGGGCGAAGCTCACACCGGTGCAGGTCAGTATGAGCAGGGAACGAATCCAGAACGGGGGTGGGGCGGAGCCTTCCGGAGCCGTGTAGAGAGCCTTGTTGGGGATGAACACTTTGGACAAGCTGAGCAACATTGCCGCGACTGCGAATCCGATGATAGGCGAGAACAGCAACGATTTGCCCACGTTGAGCGCTTGCACCCAATCGACGCCACTGGTCGCCGTCCGTGCCGCCATCAACTGGTTGGCGATACCGACGCCGATGATGGAGCCGATCAGGGTGTGCGAGCTCGACGAGGGCAGCCCGAAGTACCATGTCCCCAGGTTCCAGATGATGGCCGCTGTCAGTAATGCGAAGACCATCGCAAACCCTGCGCCACTCCCAACCTGCAGGATCAATTCCACCGGCAGCAGAGAAATGATGCCGAAAGCCACCGCGCCCGTCGAAAGTACGACCCCGATGAAGTTCCACATGCCTGACCACGCCACTGCGATGTGGGGATCGAGCGAATGGGTGTAGATCACGGTCGCAACCGCATTCGCCGTGTCGTGGAATCCGTTGACGAACTCGAAGCCGAGCGCTACCAGCAGAGCTACCCCCAGCAGCACAAACGGGAAGATCGTCGGGGAATGTACGGTGGAAAGATCGGAGATCAAGTGTGCCGCTGCGTAGACGAAACCGATGGCAAGCGCCACCAGAAAAATTGCTACTCCGATCCTGCCGGGTGATTTGGAGAGCTTGGCGTGAACTCCATGGGTTGCTGGAATGGATGGTGCGGACGGCACCGGCGCAGACGCTGTGGCCATGCTTTTTCCTTTGCTGGCTGAATTTTGCTGGCTGACCGCCGCGAAAATTGAAATCTGGTGTCAGCGAAAGATACTACGCAAGACGCCACCTCAGTATTAAGGGCAGATGAATGCTGCGTGAAAATCTGGTAACAGGCTTGGACGGCGGTGCCCACCCTGCCGGGAATCGAAGTGGCGCCGGCCAGCATCCACATGCCATGGCTTCCCTTTATTGGTTGACTCAAGCTGTTCCCGACACTCCACTGGCTCGGCAGGGCGATTTCCCACGGAATCCCGACCTTGAGTTGCTTGATGCCTACTCGCGCTCCGTCGTCGGCGCGGTCGAGCGCGTCGGACCCGCGGTGGTGCATATTCAGGTGCGACAGGACGGCGGGCATGGCGGTTCAGGGTCGGGATTCATCTTCACTCCGGACGGATTCATTCTGACCAATAGTCACGTTGTGCACGGCGCCTCGGAGGTTGCTGTCACTACTGCCAGCGGCGAGCGCTTTCCTGCGGAACTGGTCGGCAACGATCCCGACTCGGACCTTGCCGTAATTCGCGGTGGCCATGAAGGGACATCGGTGCCTCTGGGCAGCTCCCGCCGGCTCACGGTGGGACAACTGGTCATCGCAATCGGCAACCCGCTGGGTTTCCAG
>Ga0074045_10003823_pt1 | contig 13505 bp, 11 predicted proteins | sample BogForMeECP23OM2_FD_94442 | JGI IMG/M metagenome (GOLD analysis project Ga0074045, IMG submission 94442) | Bog forest soil microbial communities from Calvert Island, British Columbia, Canada - Bog Forest MetaG ECP23OM2 | ecosystem: Environmental > Terrestrial > Soil > Wetlands ... | reverse complement strand
GGATTCCCCATCGAAACAGGAATCCCCCGCACCTCTTGCCCATGAATTCTCACCGCGAGTTCGGCCCCCACCACAGGCTCGCCCATTTCAACCTCGAACTCATAGTCGAACTCGCTGCGCGCTGTCAGCACGCAAGTCTTCAAGCCGGCCCCAGTTTGGATCGTGATTCTCTCTTTCTCCCGTTCCGCGCAAATGTACGCCGCCACACCGCGCGTGCCATTGCCAGAAATCTCCGCCTCCGAACCATCGGCGTTTATCAGGCGAATCTCAGCATCTGCCGTGGCATGCGGATATATCCATTCCACTCCGTCCGCGCCAACGCCTTCATGGCGGTCGCATATCCGGCGCGTCAAGGCTGAAATGTCTGCAGGAGTAGCGTTCTCGATCTCCGAAGAGTGGATCAAAAGAAAGTCGTTCCCGCACGCGCTTGCCTTCACAAAGGGAATCACTAGGCTGGGCAGCGTCACTCCAACTCCACCGGTCCCAGCGAAGTCGCGCTGCCCAGCACTGTCGACGCCTTTAGGTGTCGCAGCAACTCCTTCTGTTCACGATTGCACCCGGACACGTCAAACTGCAAGCGCACGTGCTCGCCGGTGTCTCCACTCACCACATTCTGCATCATGCGATGTTCCCGCTCCAGAATGCGGTTGACCTCCTGCGTTATCCCATCGACGCTCACGCCGGTTACCTCGTAGCTGATCAGCAGAGTCTTCAGGTTGAAGGTTGCTTCCAAATGGCCCAAGGCAAACAGCGAGAGCAGAACCACTGCGGTGGAGAAAATTGCCGTCAGATACAGCCCGCCACCTGTGGCCATTCCCACCGACGCCACCACGAATAGGGTTGCCGCCGTCGTGAGGCCCGTGGTCAGGCCGCGCGTGTGCAGTATCGAACCGGCGCCAATGAACCCGATACCGGGAATGATCTGTGCCGCGATGCGGGTGTGATCGCCCGTATGCTCACCCGCCAGCACGTCCGACAACACAGTGAACAGCGCTGCCCCAAAACAGATAAACATGTTGGTGCGCAGCCCTGCCGGACGATGTTTCAATTCGCGGTCCAGCCCGATGAGCCCGCCCAGCAGCGCCGCCAAGACCAGCCGCGCCAAAGAAGTCGCGACGATTCCACTCGTCATTTCCCCGCGTAGCAAACCGCCAATTTGTTGCCAGTTCATCTTTTGAATTCGCGGTCTGAATCCGAGGTCCCGACAACGCCCGGCAAACCGTAAGATGGCCGGATTCTATCACCGCAAACCGCCGCCTCCGCGAGAGCGGCATTAACCGGCGTGATTACCGTGCACTCCCCGGTAAAAGCTTGGGTATGGGATCGTTTGGGCCTTGAGTTCGCCCTTGAGCCCGTCCCAGAAAGATGACCGCCCCTGGCTGTCCCGTGGCTTGTAACGCGACCAGCGCCGTCAAGCGCCGCTCCCGCGCTGCCGCCCACACCGGGTCGCCTTCGAAGCCCACCACGTAATCTGCATACGCCGCCGGATCCACCAGGGCGCGCTCCCACAATCCCTCGGGATCGGTGGGCCGCTTCCAGACCCGGTGATTGCCCTCGTTGATAACGCGCTTCAAAGGAATCCCGGCCCGCTGCAACGCGCCCGAGTGTTGTCCCGTATACATCAGCAGCGTGGAATCCGCGGGCAAGGATTTGATCCACTCCGCTACTTGCCGGTCCAGCGCAAGCAGTCCCCGAGTGTTGTTCGCAGCCTCGCGATAACAGATCGGGTCCGCCCGCCAGATTGCGGCGTAGCTCGACGCCGCGAGCAGCAATGTCCCAACTACCGCTGCTGTTCCGACCCACCGGGACCATGAGGCCGCGACCCAAGGAATCCTGGTTGCAGACTCACTGATGAACGAAATCGCCAGTGGCACAAAAACGGCGAAGGCTGGAAGCAATTGCAGACCGTAACGCAGATTGTAGTTTGAAAACGGCCACCAAACCGGCACGAAGATGGGCACGCTCCCATAGGCCACCGATAACGCGTAGAACGGCAGAGGCGACCATAATAGCAACGCAGCTCGTCCGCGCCTCTCGAACCACGCCACCACGCTTCCCAACAACGCCAGGGCCAGCCACAATCGCCCCAGCCAACTCGCTTCGGCGACGTCCAATTCCGCGGCTTTCACAAAGTAGGAACCCGCCGCCAGCAGATTCCCTTTCGCCGGATTCATCGTCGCAGTCTCTTGCTCAATGGCTTTCGCGGAGTAGGGCCCGTTGGCAAATTCGAGCGGATTCCGATAGACGGCGGCGTTATAAACCAGCCAGAGCACGGGACCGGCAGCTGCCAGCAAAACGAACTTCCAAAGCACCCTGCGGGAACGTCGGACCCTAAACCTGGGCCCGGGGGTCCGATCATTGGGGTCTTTCTCTCTTTCTCTTTCTTTGCGAAAGCGGGCTTTGCGAAGGCGGGACTCTACCAGCAGAACGCCAGCGACTAAAACGCCAGCCAGAAACCACCCGTCATAGCGCGTCCAGCAAGCTGCGGCCAGACACAGCCCGCACTTGGTCAGCGCCTTCGGTTTCCCCCGTGAGAACTCCGCAAAATACACCACGGCCCAGATGAACAATGCTAAATACAGCGACTCCCCCATCGCCGTCGACTGCATGTAAATCAGATTGGGGTTCGCAGCGTAAAGAATCGCCGCCGCCCACGCCCCGCCGGTCACGGCACGGCTCACTTCCGCATCGCCGTTGAGAGTGGTCCGCACCAGGCGGAATATTCCCACCACCCCGAGCACGAATCCGGCCATCGACGGAATCGAGCCGCCCGAGCCGCCCTGCCACATCTGCATTGACACGATGAACGGCATGATCAGCAGATGCGGCAGCGGAAGCCAGACCGTCCCCAGCTGCAGCAGCCCCGGAGTCCTCGAGTCGAAGACCCGGCGCGCAATGTTGATGTGCGCCACGGCATCGCCGTAAAGCAGCACATCTCCCTGCCGGTAATAGAAGAGAAAGGAAAAGACCGAGACAAAAATCGCGAGCCAAGCCAGGCGTACGACCTCAATTTCGGAATAAGCCTGCGGAGGCGGAGCTTGCGGCTTCATTCGAGGTGGGTGAGTTCGCGAAAAATCTGAAAGCGCTCGTCGATGGCTTCGCGGGTCAGCGACTGCAGCCGCTCCGTGCCGAAACTTTCCACGGCAAACGATCCCATCACTCCCCCATAAAACAACGCCCGCTTCAGTACCTCACGATTCAATTCCGGCTGCGACGCCACGTAACCCATGAATCCCCCGGCAAAGGAATCGCCCGCGCCAGTAGGATCTTTCACCTCATCGAGCGGCAAGGTCGGCGCGCGAAACGGATGGTGCCCAATCCCGAACGCACCCTCGCGAAAGAAAATCGTCGCTCCATATTCGCCGTGCTTGATCACCAGCGCCTGCGGACCCATGGCGAGCACTTTTTTCGCGGCCCGCGGCAGGTTTCTTTCCTCCGCCAGCATCTTTGTCTCTGTGTCGTTGATCAGCAACACATCGACCAGCTTCAACGTTTCGGCGAGCTCCTTGCGCGCACCGGTAATCCAGTAATTCATGGTGTCGCATCCCGTCAGGCGCACGCCGTTCATCTTCCGTCGCACCTCGGCCTGCAGGGTCGGCTGAATGTTCGCCAGAAACAGAAACTCCGTGTCCTCATACTCCTTCGGAATCCGGGGCTGAAACTTTTCAAACACATTCAGATCGGTGAAGGTGGTCTTGGCCTCGTTCAGGTTTTCGGCGTACGACCCGCCCCAGCGAAACGTCTTCCCCGCGCTGCGCTCAATACCCCGTGTATCCACTCCACGACGCTTCAGAACGTCTTCGTGCTCAGCCCCAAAATCCTCACCCACCACCGCAACCATTCGCACCTGGGTAAAATAGCTGGCTGCCAGCGAAAAATAAGTCGCCGCGCCGCCCAGAATGCCCTTCACGCTGCCCGAAGGCGACGCCACATCATCAAAGGCAACCGATCCCACCACTACAATGCTCATCTTGAACGCGTGCCTTTCCCAGGCTCAGTGGCGAGTGGTTAGTGATCAGTGGTCGGTAAAATCGGAAGGCTCTAACCTCACTGACCACAGACCACTGTTCACGAACCACTGACCTTCACATACTTTCCGATAATCAGCTTCAGCTTTTTTCTCGTTGCGGGCGGAATTTTCTTGGGATCGGTCAAGATCGCGTGCGCCAGCGCACGCCCGCATCGGCACGACCGTCCGCGTGGCACCGCGGCGACGGTCTCGCGCACGACTTTTGCCGCGTTCTCTGCATTCTTCACCAGCACCGCCACAATCTGATCCACCGTCACCGAATCGTGGTGCGGATGCCAGCAGTCATAATCGGTCACCATCGCCACCGTGACGTAGCACAGCTCGGCTTCCCGCGCCAGCTTCGCCTCCTGCAGGTTAGTCATCCCGATCACATCCATGCCCAGGCCGCGATACACATTCGACTCGGCCCTGGTAGAAAACTGCGGACCCTCCATACACAAATATGTCCCGCCGCATTTGCCGGTGACGCCGACTCGTTCACAGGCTGACTCGACCACCCAGGCCAACTCTCCACAGATAGGATCGGCAAAAGCAATGTGCGCCACTACCCCGTCACCAAAAAAGGTATCCACGCGATGTCGCGTCCGGTCGAAGAATTGATCGGGAATTACGAAATCCAGCGGCTTGTGCTCTTCCTTCAGCGATCCCACTGCAGAAATCGAAACAATCCTCTCCACCCCCAACTGCTTGAACCCGTGAATATTCGCGCGGAAATTAAGTTCGCTGGGTAGAATGCGATGTCCGCGCCCATGCCGCGCCAGAAACGCAACCTTCCGCCCCTCCAGCGTGCCGCAAACATATGCGTCTGAAGGCGCCCCGAAGGGCGTCCTCACCCGCACCTCTTTAACCTTGGTCAGCCCCGGCATCGAATACAAGCCGCTGCCGCCGATAATGCCGATCTCTGCCTGTGGCAATATCCCCCCAAAACTGCGTGACTTCAGAACACTTCGGAGAGCTTGGCCAAACTGGCGATTATACCAAGGCTCCTTGCCCTCCGTGCCCTGGAGGTTCGAGGTTTTCTGTCACCCGCTACAATCCTTCCATGCGACTTGCGACCCTGCTGCCAGTTGTGGCGCTAGCCACCACCGCCCTCGCACAAAGCCCTCCGACGCCGGCGACTGCATCCCAACCGAAATTAGTCACCGTCCCCATGATGGTCGATCACAACCGCGTCATCATCGATGTCGACATACCGCTCTCCGATGGCGTAACCCAGCGCGTTCGTGCCTGGGTCGATAACGGCACTACAGATCTCTGGATGAACCAGCGCGTGGCGGGATGGATGGGGCTCGATGTCACTTGTGACGGGCAGGTCTGCTCCGCCCCACCGAAATCGCGCGTAGTCTCACTCGAGATTGCTATCGGCGGAATGAAGGTTTCCTTACCCGCGATCGGGGAAATAAAAGTCATAGCCAACAACGGTTCCCTCGCTCCCGGCACGAACGCCGAGATCAACATCCCCTCCACCGTCTTGCGCAACCACGACGTGCTAATCAACTTCCCCGAGCAACAGCTCACCATCGGGCAGCCCGGCAGCCTAAAATTCAACGGCGTCAAGAGCAAAATGTTCGTCAATCCTGCCAACGGCTTGATTCAAATTCCTGCCAGGATCGAAAACAAAAATTACAACCTCGGCCTGGACGTCGGCTCTGCCATCAGCTTCCTTGCAGCGGACTTATTCGACAAGCTCTCTACGACTCACCCCGACTGGCCGCAAACGACCGGGGCTATCGGCCCCGCGAATATGTTGGGATCTCAGGACGAGCTTAAGCAGAAGCTCATGCGCGTCGAGCGCCTGCAATATGGCCCGCTCTTCCTCACTGGCGTAGCCGCCACCGCTCTTACCGGCGACGCGAAGGCATCTCTTGAAAAGGCCGCCGGCACGGCAACCGCCGGTCTCGTAGGAGCGAATGCCTTGACGAACTATCGCATCGGTCTTAACTACGCCCACTCCGCGGCGTTTTTCGACATCGGACGCACCTTTAAGTTTCCTGATTTCGACGTCGTAGGCCTCGTGCTTCGCCCACAGGATGACGGACGCTTCAGCATCGCCGGCGTCGCCGATTTCGAAGGCAAGCCTTCAGTCCCCGAAGTTCAAGCCGGAGATTTTCTGGTCGCGGTCGATGGCACGCCAGTTCCCGGCTCTACCATGGGGCAAGTATGGTTGATGCTCGGAGGTTCGCCCGGCCAGGAGCGCCTCCTGACCATCGAGCGAGGCGGCAAACAATTCACCGTAGCCGCCAAAGTGCAGCATTTCTTAGGGGAAGAATCCGGCAAGGATGAATCGGGAAGAAGATCTAAGAAAAAATAACCAATTCGGTGTATCGACCACCTAACGCAAATTCAGAAAACTGTCGTTTTAGTTTCCTGCCCCAAACAATTCCTTTTCCAAGGTCGCGGTCGTAGCCGCATCAAGACTTTCGCTGACCAGCACAGTATCGCCCTGCTCCTCAATCACAACAGTGCCTTCCTCCGTAGACCATGCATGCCGGCCCTTGAGAACCTCGACCTTATATTCCGAAGTCGTCGGCGCTGCCGGCGAACCGGCGGCCGGCCCAACTTCCTCCGCCGCTTTGCTGTAGCGCTTTCCCAGCGATCGCGCATAAATCTCCGCGAACTCACCCGCCTTCTCGGCGTTCGACCAGCGCGACACGTACAGCAAGCCCAGCGGGGCAGCAGAGTCGCTTTTTGACCGCGCCGCGTAGTAATACCCGCCCCGCCACTCCGGATACATCCGCTCCGACACTTTCTTCCCCGCGTACTGCTCGATCAGCACCGCGACATCGAACTCGCCCATCCCGCCAATATCGAACTTCGTGTAATCCTTGAAGTCACGCTTGAACTCCAGCACGCGCATGGGCTCGATCTTCTCGCCAGTCAGATAAGTGTCGGGCTCCATGATCTGCCGCGTGGTGTGCGGAGGGTTCGCCAGCACCCCGGCGTAGGCCTTCTCCTTACCCCCCTTCTCCATCAACCGAACCACGAACTTCATACCGTAACTATATGGAAATGCGAGCGATTCCCGCATAAATATTGGGGCCTGCTTAAACACAGTCGAATCGTCGGTGCCATTGACGATCTGCGATTCCATGGCCTCGACAAGGTCCGGTGAATCTATGATCGACCGTCCCAGCGGTGCCAAGTCGTACTCGAGCATCATGGCTTCAGCCTGACCCTCGACCACCGCCTCACGCGCGTTATCGACCTCGTCGTTTTCGATGTCGGCCGGGGTCGGATCTTTCTTGCTCTCGCCCAGATCCTTCTCGCCCTTCTTCATCCATTTATCGAGACCCACCGATTGATCCTGCAGCGCATGCGTCAACTCGTGCGCCATTACCGGCTCCTGCTCATCCACCGGAACCCAGTCGAGCAGGTTCACCGTCTTGGTCTTGGGATCGTAGTACCCCGCCACCTGCTCGCGCAGCATGGCCACCAGCAGTTTTTCCAGATCGAAATCGCGCGGCAGCAGTCCAAATTTCTTCAACACCAGCTCCGACCGCTGCAATTTTCTTACGTCTTCATCTTTCATGTGCTTGGTCAGATACCCGACCACTTCATCCCGGCTGGTCAGGCGGCGCTTGACCTCCTTCTTGATGGGCAGCCCAGTATGCTTGCTGTCAAACGCCAAAATCTCATCGACGGAGTGAAACAGTTCCTCCGCCTGCCGCGGCGTGATCTTGACCTCCGGCTTCGGAGCTCGTGTGGGCGCTGGTGAGGGGGATGCCGGTGTGGGGCGGACACTCTTGTCCGCCTGCTTTTGATTTTGATCCTGATTCCGACCCGGCTCTGCCTGAGCCGACGGCTCCGCCGCCTGATTCTGCGCCCGACTCGCGCCGCACAACATCAGCAGCACAACCGCAAAAAGCGCCTTCAGAGGCCTCTTACCAAGCAGATTAACGGAATCCATTAGAAACGAGTGTACCCTCTTTTCTTATACTTTCCCCAAGGCCACAAACATGACCACAAATACGCCAGTCAATCTCTGGACTTCCACCAACCACGCGCGCGACTATCTCGACCGCGCCGACCACATCCTGCACCGCACCGAGGGCGAGTCAACCCTTCTGGAGTTTCTGCCGAAAGTCCCAGGCCGCATTCTCGATCTCGGCACCGGCGACGGCCGTCTGCTCGCCCTAGTCAAGTCTGAGTTGGGGAGACGCGAGAGCGCCCATAGCGTTCCCTCGAACGCGGAGGCCGTTGCCATCGACTTCTCGCCCGCCATGCTGGAGGCCGCCCGCAAGCGCTTCGCCGACGATTCCTCCGTCACCATCGTCGCCCACAATCTCGACCACCCGCTCCCCGCGCTGGGCAGGTTCGCTGCAGTCGTATCCTGCTTCGCGATTCATCATCTTGTCCACGACCGCAAGCGCGCCCTCTACGCCGAGATCCACTCCCTGCTCAACCCCGGCGGCGTCTTTTGCAATCTGGAACACGTAGCCTCGCCCACCCCTCGCCTGCACGAAGAATTCCTGTACCGCATTGGCTACACGGTCGAGACCGAAGATCCTTCGAATAAGTTGTTGGATTTAGAAACGCAACTCGGCTGGCTGCGAGAGATTGGGTTCATCGATGTGGATTGCCACTGGAAGTGGCGGGAGTTGGCGCTGTTGGTGGGAAGAAAAGTCTAGACGCAGCCTCGTTTATGTTTGTCATCCTGAGCCCGGTGAGAAGCGCGCTTCTCACGGAGTCGAAAGGCCCCTGCATTTCCCTCTCTTGATTGAGAGATCCTTCACAAGACTTAAGAGTGGCTGACTCGTCCCGCCACCCAATCCCCAACTTCCCGCGTCCCCAGCGACCCGTCGATATCCTGCGTTGTCTTCTTTTGCCGCAGAGCCTCCAGCACAGCCGCCTCGATCTTCTCCGCCTCGTGCATCAATCCCAGATGCCGCAGCATCATCGCTGCCGTCAGAATTGCGCCAAATGGATTCGCCACATTTTTCCCCGCGATCGGCGGAGCCGAGCCGTGCACCGGCTCGAACATCGACGTCTTCCCGGGATGAATATTTCCGCTGGCCGCCATGCCCAGCCCGCCCTGCAATCCAGCGGCGAGGTCGGTGATGATGTCGCCGAACATGTTATTGGTCACGATCACATCGAAAGGCCTCGGATCGCGCACCATCTGCAGGCACAGCGCGTCCACGTACATGTGCTGCGCCGCGATCTGCGGGAATTCGCCGCTCACTTCCTTGAAAACGCGCTGCCACAAGCCCCCGGCGTGAGTCATGGCATTCGACTTGTCGCACATGAGCACGCGCCGGGAGCCGTCGAGCCTGGTGTGCTGCTCACAATAGTCGAAGGCGTAACGAATGATGCGCTCCACCCCCTTGCGCGTGTTGATGTCCTCCTGAATCGCGATCTCATCCGCCGTGCCTTGCTTGAACACTCCGCCCGCGTCGGTGTAGACGCCCTCCGTGTTTTCGCGAATCACAACGAAATCCACATCCTTGGGCTCAATGCCTTTCAGCGGGCACAGCGCGGCGTCGAGCAAATGCACCGGCCGAACGTTGGCGTAAAGGTCCATCTTGAAGCGCATGCCGAGAAGGATCTCTTTGGCGTGAATGTTGGTAGGCACGCGGGGATCACCGAAGGCGCCGGCAAAGATGGCATCGAAGTCGCGCGCCAGCATGGCGAAGCCGTCCGGTGGAACGGTCATTCCGTCGCGGAGATAGCGGTCGGCGCCCCAGTCAAATTCGTTAAGCTCGACGTTGGCTCCGGATGCCCGCAGGACTTTCAGGGCCTGTGGGATGACCTCTTGCCCAATCCCATCTCCGGGAATGACGGCAATGCGTTTTCGGGAAGGCGGTTGCGGGTCCACGGCAGAAAAGCTACCACAAGCCAAGCAGAATGAGTAGGTTGGTCGGCCATCCGGAACCCCGCGTTGCCCATCAACGTTGAATCACCGGCCCGTTCGCTATAATCAATACTCGCATGTTCTCGACTCCCCTCCAAGACGCCCTGCGCGCGCACCTGGCGAACGGCGCGCAACCGGCCAGCGTAAACGAGTATCGCGGAGCCGAAACGCCGGCTCGCTTTTCCGACCCGCAGGAAGAGTTCTCCGCCTTGATCACAGGCTGCGGAGTCTATGACCTTGGCTTCCGCACCCGAATCTCCCTGACTGGCACCGATCGGGTGCGCTGGATGAACGGCATGGTCACCAACAACATTCGCGACCTCGCCGTTGGTCGCGGTGTTTATGCTTTTCTGCTCAATCCCCAGGGACGCATCCTCGGCGATATGGTCGTCTACAACCAGGGCGAGGCTTTGCTGGTTGAAACCGATCGCAGCCAGGTTGAAAAGATTATCGCAACCTTCGACCATTACATCATCATGGACGACGTGACGGTCGAGAACCTCGGGGAGCAGTGGACTGCTCTGGGCCTCACGGGGCCAAAGTCACACGCCCTACTGAACCAGATAGGGATCAAGACTCCCGACATGGAGCCGTTGCAAATGATCACTCCGCAGTGCGTCTGCGACTGCGACTGCCTTGAGTGCACGGTGATTCGCGGCGAGAACGCACCTCAGGAATGCTACGAACTCTGGCTCGCGCCCAAAGATGCTCATAACACCTGGCACGCGTTGCTTGCTGCAGGAGCAACTCCCGTGGGCAGCCAGGCCGTCGAAATGCAGCGGATCGCGGCCGGCGTTCCACTTTATGGCGTCGACATTCGCGAGCGCGACCTGCCCCAGGAAACCGAGCAGATGCGTGCTCTCAACTTCAACAAAGGATGCTACGTGGGGCAGGAGATCGTCGAGCGCATTCGTTCGCGCGGCAACGTACACCGCAAACTTACCGGCTTCGTGGCAGAAGGCGCGGCGGCAATCGCGGCGGGAGAAAAGATTTTATCTGGAAAATCCGGAGAAGACGAAAGGGAAGTGGGCGAGATCACTAGCGTTGCAGTTGTGCGCACACCCGAAGGCCAGCGCACAATCGCACTTGGCTACGTCCGCCGGGAAGTGGGTGTGCCGGGGCGTGAGGTCACGATGGGAGGAGCTAGGGGAACGGTAATCCAGTTACCGCCCCCCAGCGTCGCAACGGGACAGACCGAAGATGCGCTGCTTCACAAAGTCTAAGTTCAAAAACATTAACCGCAAGCGCCGCCAGGTTGCGCTGAAGACGCAAGAAGAACCAGGATCACAGAGAGATATCACCAAGGACAATCGCTATGGCTGAGAAAAGACAGGAATCAGGCTTCACTGTAACCGATCGTCGTTTGTTTACCGAGGATGGAGAGTTGCGCAAGGACATTGCCGAGGAGGTCGAAGCACCAAAGGCTGCTAAGCCTCCATCTTCTGTTCCGGCAGCAGGCAAAGAGCCGGCCCACGCCAGCCCTGTAACTCCGTTTCCCACCGAAACCGGCGGTTTGGGAGAGAGCGTTCCGCCCGCACCCACGGCAGCCGAGCAGCAGGCCCAGGCCGATGCCTACCGGCGATCGTCCAAGGACCTTGACTCGCGGGTTGAACTCAGCGGACACTCCGCCAAAGAGTTGGAGATGACCTTCGAACGCTTCCTGGCCTCGCTGTACATGACAGCAATGCTGCAGCTGGGATTAATGCACCAGCAGGGCGAGCAGCCACGCGTCGATATTATCGGAGCCCGGCAGACCATCGATACTCTTTCCCTGCTCTCGGAGAAAACCCGGGGGAACCTGACTCCAACTGAAGAAAACTTTCTGCAAAACAGCCTCTACGAAGTGCGCATGGCCTACGTCGAGGTAACTAACGCGCTCTCCCGCCCTCCGCAGCCGGGCGCGGCCACGGGAACCGGCGGACGTTAGCGAAACATGAAGCCTGGCGCAAGCATGGAGGTTGGAGCATGAACGTTACTGCATGAAGGCGACGCTCACGGTGCTGGGCAGCGGCACGTCGATGGGCGTGCCTACTCTGGGCTGCGACTGCGCCGTCTGCCGTTCCACTGATCCGCGCGACCGGCGTACCCGGCCTTCGGTGATGATCGAATTTGCGGGCAAATTCGTCCTCATTGATACTTCGCCCGATTTTTACGTGCAGGCCCTCCGCGAACGCATTACGCGTGTGGACGCCGTTTTCTACACCCACACCCACGCCGATCACATCCTGGGCATCGACGATCTCCGCCCGCTCAGTTACCTGCACAAACCGGCGAAGTTGCCTCTCTATGCGCGTCCGGACGCAGCGGCTTTCCTGCGCAAGATGTTCGGCTATATCTTCGACGCCGATTATAAATATGGCACCCTGCCACAACTGGAACTCCGGCCTATCGACGGCCCAACGGAGCTCTTCGGGGCGCGCTTCGATCCGGTGCGGCTGATCCACGGCGAGACGGAAATTTGCGGCTACCGCTTTGGATCGGCGGCGTACCTCACTGACCACAGTGAGATTCCCCAGGCATCGTTCCATCAACTGGAGGGCCTGGACGTTCTTTTTCTGGACGCGCTTCGCCACAAGCCCCACCCCACGCACTCTACCGTCGAAAATTCGCTGCGCATCGTGGAGCGGGTAAAACCGAAACGTGCCTTCTTCACCCATATTTGCCACGATCTGGGGCATGAGGCGACCAATGCAGCCCTCCCGGCGCACGTAAGGCTGGCTTATGACGGGATGAAGCTGGAGTTTGAAATCTGAAAGGCTGTGGTCAGTGATTAGTGGTCAGCAAGAACGCTGAGCGCGAATTTGTTACTGACCACCGGCCACTGACAGCTGGCCACTGCTTTTATGCAAGTGTTTCACAAACTCGAAGACGTTCCCGCAGGATTTGGACCGGCGCTGGTGACCGTGGGAAATTTTGACGGTGTGCATCGGGCGCACGCGCATGTGCTCGGCGAAATTGTCCGGCGGGCGCGGTTGAGCGGCGCGAAGGCCGTGGCAGTCAGCTTTGAGCCACATCCCGCGCGTATTTTGCGGCCGGACTCGGGGCTGAAGTTGCTTACCCCTGTACAGGAAAAACTGCGCCTCCTCGAAGCTACGGGAATTGATGCGGTTCTGTTGCTCCCTTTTGCGCGCGACCTTTCGCTGATGACGCCGCGGCAGTTTGCCGACCGCATCCTGAAGAAAAAGCTGGGGGCGCGCGAAGTGCATGAAGGCTACAACTTCCGCTTCGGGCACAAAGCTGCCGGAGATGTGAATCTTCTGGTGCAACTGGGGCAGGAGATGGGCTTCGAGGTGAAGGTCTATCCTGAGCAGACGCTGCGCGGCGAGCCGGTTTCAAGCAGCCACATCCGCAAGCTGCTGAGCGAGGGACGAGTGAGCCGCGCACGGCACTTACTGGCGCGACCCTTTGGAATCCTGAGCGTCCCGGGCCGGGGGCGCGGATTAGGTTCGAAGTACACCGTACCTACCATCAATCTGGCTCGCTATGAGGAGCTCGTGCCCAGAGATGGTGTTTACATCACCTGGACGCGGCTCGCAAGCGAGCGCTTCGATTCCGTCACCAACGTGGGCAATCGCCCGACTTTTGGCGCCGATTCGTTTGCCATTGAGACGCATCTACTGAATT
>Ga0074045_10003822_pt1 | contig 13507 bp, 14 predicted proteins | sample BogForMeECP23OM2_FD_94442 | JGI IMG/M metagenome (GOLD analysis project Ga0074045, IMG submission 94442) | Bog forest soil microbial communities from Calvert Island, British Columbia, Canada - Bog Forest MetaG ECP23OM2 | ecosystem: Environmental > Terrestrial > Soil > Wetlands ... | reverse complement strand
TGGGCTCAGGCATCTGTTCGTAGAGGCGCAGCACAATGGGGGCAATTTTTTTGAACACGGTCCCGGAAACGATAAGAAGGTCAGCCTGCCGGGGAGAAGGCCTCAAAACCTCGGCGCCAAACCGGGCCAGGTCGTATCTGGCAGTAAAAACCGTCGCTTCCTCGACAAAACAGCAGGAGAGCCCGAAGAACAAGGGCCAGAGGCTGTACTTTCGCGACCAGTTGACCAAAGTGTCCGATAGACTCAGGAACCGGTCTGCTGACTTTCCTTGTAAACCTCTCTCCAATCGAGTCCTCCGTGTTTCCAGATATAAAACAGTCCGACAAGCAGCAGAATGATGAAAAACGACATCTGGACATACCCGGCCAGGCCCACCTCCTCATAAACCACGGCCCAGGTTAAAATGTATGCGCCTTCCACATCAAAGATCAAAAAGAAGATAGCGACCAGGTAGAAAGGGACCGGGTAGCGAAAACGAGCTGACCCGCTCGGAATGATGCCGCATTCGTAGGGCCGCGATTTTTCCGTGCTCTTTTTCTTTTCTCCTACCCAGGTTGCGAGGAAAAGCTGTAAAGCTATGAAAGCCACCACCAGGATCGTGTAGACGACCAGACTGAAAACTCCTGGTTCCCAGGGCGACATTGCTCCTTGAGCTATCGGCTGCACGAGACCTCCTCAGGATAGTCCGCCTCCCGGCAAAAAGTGTCAACGAATGCCAATCTAATAATTGGCCAGGCGGTGGTAAATGGCCGTGGTCTAATTTGACAGGCCACCCGCCGCCGGCCCACCGCGACTGAAAGACGCAATCCAATGTGGGCCGGCGCGGGTTGTGCCGCGTAGCGCACTAGAATGCGCGTAGCGGCTTTTTATAGGTTTCTTTGTGTTCATTACTTTATTTATAGTCTATCTCAGTAGGTTTTAAAAAAGTTCCGCCACGGCTGGATGCATGCACCAACTCCGATGCATTATGGCGGAGTTTATGAAGTGTTCCGTCAAGTAGTGTTAGCTGAAGTACAAGCCGCCGCTCACATTGATCGTCTGGCCGGTTATGTAGCCGTTTCGGGCCAACATGAGGACCACGTCCGCGACTTCTTCAACCTTCCCGAAGCGGCCAACAGGAATGCGGCCGGGGTCTGCCTTGATCTCCCGGAGCATATCGGTCTCGATTAACGCTGGAGCAACGGTATTGACCGTAATGCCATCCTTTACAAGTAGCGCGGCATAGGAGTGTGTAAGGCCCCACAGTCCGGCCTTCGACGCAACATAGGGCGGAGCGGTAATCCCGCCGGTCTGGGCTGCAACAGAGGAGATATTGACGATCCTTCCCCAGCCCATCTCGCGCATTGCCTGAAAAACTGCCTGAGTGATGAGGAAAGCCGACTTGAGATTTACCGCAAGCACCCTGTCCCAATCCTGCTCGGTGATCTCATGGAGTCCTTTTTGAAGAACGATCCCGGCATTGTTTACAAGGATCTGGACTCGCCCAAGCTCGCGCTCGACTACGTGGACCATCTCTGCCGTTTGCGAAGAATTCGATACGTCCGCTTGAACCACGACACCCCGCTGCCCCGTCTCGCGAACCAGAGCCAGGGTCTCCAGGGCTTCTTTCTCACCGGTGTAGTAATTGATGGCAACGTCTGAACCCGCTCCTGCAAGTGCTGCCGCAACTGCACGCCCGATGCCGCGGCTGGCTCCGGTGACCAGCGCCACTTTGCCACGAAGATCGTCCATACCGGTTTCCTTCCAAGACGGGTTACTTGACACTGTCACTTTCTCCCAGTTCCTTGTGTTCGAGGAGCGGTCGGGCCTTCTCCATTACCAGGTCGTACTGTGTTTTGGTGAACTCGTTCCAGACTGCATCGTTTGATGCCTGAATCTTTTTCACTTCCTCCACCATGTTCGGATCGACGAAATCCATCCGACCGAGCGCCACAGCTCGTTCGGTCATAACCGTCATGCCGTAGGCGCACATCTTGATGGTTTCATTCATCGTCTGGCTGAGAGCGGCGAGAAGTGCTGCACCCTTGAGTCCGCCGGCCTGGGAGTTGATGATGACGATGGCTCGCTGCTGAATCGGCCGCGTAACTTTGAGAAACGCGTCCAGCATAATGCTGATGGCGTTTATAGCTTTATATGTTACGGCCAGTTCGCCGATCTGGACTTCAGTCAGCTTATAGCCGTCTTTGGCAGCCCGGAATTCCTGAGTGGTTGTCTGCAGGGTTACTTCTCTTTGGTCATCAGTGGACATGAGTTCGGTCCGCCTCTGCATGAGTTTCGAGTATTCCTCGGAGCCGAGAATGGATTTTGCCTCAGGAAAAGGTTTGCCCTCCTCAAGGAGTTTTTCAAGCTCTTCGTTTTCCTTGAGTTTCTGTTCGATCTCAGCCAGTTCTTTGCGGCAAACATCGAATTCTTCTCTTGCCCTTTGTGCTTCTTCCCGATATCGAATGTTATCATCTCCGAGTTGCCGGAAATATTGGTCGGCTTCTTCTTTGGACTCGGCCAGCAAGGTTTTCTGAACCTGTATCCGGTCAGCCGACTTTTGGGTGACATCCCACTGCTGGCGCAAAAGATCGGGCAGGATTTCAAGAATGTCTACTTCAATTTCATGCTCGATCGATTTTTTGGCTCTGTCGCTAAAAAAGGGAATATGGGCCGTAGCCAGCTTTTGCTTGAAGTCGGCCGCACTGCCGGCCTGGCGCGCGGCCAGAGCGCCTAAGACTTGCGACCATTTCTTCTGGAGATCATCATTTTCCGCCAGCAGTTCATGAACGGCGATTCCCAAGCCCCTGGATACTTTCAAATAGTTCTGGCTGGCCTCGGTCATCTGGGCCGTGGTTTTGCGCGATTCAACATCAGTCGCGGTATCCTCACGGAAAACGGACTTGATTTCATCTACCGACATGTCTTTGGCCTTTTCCATCTGGCCGATGGAAAGCGGGACGAGAGTCAATGCTTTGTTTTCTGCAGGTTGGCTTTGCTGTTCCATTCTTCAAAACCTCCATTCATTCGAGCCGGTTTAACCCTGTTTGATTGTCTGGTCGTTACTGCTTACCGCCACCAATGTTTTCTCGATGGCTGTCGCCGTCGACGACAGAGTGAGCTGAATTTGATCCATGATTTCCTTCTGCCTTCCGGGATCAGCTTCGGCTTCTGCAATGGAGGCATCCAGTGATTCGAGAGTAGCCTGGATGGTCTCTATGCCGTTCCGTATGATGGGTTGATTGCCCACCATGCCTTCAAGCCGATGAAGGGTAGACTTTTTTTCGGTCAGCATTTTCTCCAGCCCTTTTTCGCCGTCTGCTATGCGTTTTTCCAGAGTCCGGACCTCCAGTGCCAGGGAATTAGGGTCCTTGGTTTTAATGAAGATCCTGGCCCGGCGGTATTTTTTGGCAAAATCGGCCGCCCCTTCCAGGTAATCCCGTACAAATCCGCTGTAGGCTTTGAGAATCTCAGCCACCACAGGACTGTTTTCGGCATCATAATGGACAAGCCGGCCGCCGGTATCCAAAATGGAGCGCAACTGCATCGTCAGCTCATCCGCCATGCCCGTTTCGGCCCCCAGCTTTTTGAGCGGCTCATCTTTAGCCGCTTCGGCTGCTGCTCTGGTTTCAGCCGCCGCTTTGACATCTTTTTCCGTGCTGTTTTTAAAACCAGTTCGTGCGGCCCAGAAAGCCAAAGCTGCTCCGAGGAACACAACAATTGTGCTTAATGCCGTGTTTCGCAACACAATGGCTATAATCACTGCCGCTATCATGATAACGACAGGCTTCAAAAAAATCTCTTTCGGGATTTTCTTCGATTCCATATTATCCTGCCTCCCTCTCTCAGCTTCTGGAAAGAAGAATTTGCCGCAAAACGTCGAGCGATTCCTGTATGCCCTGATCACTCCAGTTTCGCCGGCGCATCGTCTCGAAATACTCTGCAGTTAGATCCGGAGACATAATGATGGCCTTGAGGTCGTCCCGGCAGGTTGCGTCCTTGCCGAACCAGTCGCCGAGGATGCTCTGTCCCTTTCGGGACAGTTCATCGAGCGATGTTCCGATGTTTCCCAGAACATCCTGAAATTTCTTCCTGGCATCCGCTGCATGCTGTTTCACTTTCTCCACGACATATTCCATCCTGACATCTTCCATGCCCTGGAGAAGTTCGATGACTTTTTCCCTAAGCTCATCGATCTCACTGCTCAGCCTTTCGGCCGGCTCGCCGCATTCCAGCCGGGCTATCACGCGGTCCATGAGCTCTCGGAGTTTCCTGGCTTCTTCCAGTAAAATGGGTTTCCTTCCCTTCGGGTCGCACATTTCCTTTTCCTCTCGTATGAGAGACTATATACAACACTAAGCAGAAGAATATCATTTCTATTGCGCACCCCTGGGCGATGTATCCCGCGTAGCGCGGAAGGCCGACCGCTCGAAGTGTCTATCATCCTCGTTGGGTACTGTACGGGAGGCCTTGATTGAATCTCAGGCTACATGGAGTTGGCAATGAAAACCGCCACGCTGATTTGTATGCAGGCCGAGAAAATAGCTACAGCCTCATTACGCTGCTTGTCCATTTCGTCCGCATAAGAAACCCGGGGCATAAATATCTTTCGGGCCAGAGCCTTAAAAACAAAGAGCGCCAGGAGGCCCAACGCGAGATAAATACCAAATCCTTCAAGTCCCGGTATCCATCCGGTAAATGGTCCGACAATACTGGCCCTTAAAATAATAGAGATGGCGATCAATATCCCGGCAACATCGACTCCTTCGGCAATATTACCTTTGATTTCGATCTCCTCCTGAATATTGCGTCTTGAAATGGCTGATTCCAAATAGAAGGTGATAACCAGAGCTATTTGACCGATGGCAAAAAACACGCCCGCTGCCCAAAGGCCCCCGCCCTCTCCGGTGAAGGCGCCATTCATTATTATGCCGGTACCGACAAAAGTGGAGAATTCCACAGCTCCCACGGCCACATTACCCTTGGCTACCGCCACGTCGTTATTGACTCTGCGGAGGATTACCCTTTTGTTGATTTCAAAAGTTACGAAAAGAAGAATCACGATCATGATCGCGCCTTGAAAAAAATTCCACAAATCCACCATGATCTTCGGCGATTTGCCGGAAAGAATGCCGGCAAGAGCCAGAAACAGACCCAGACATATACCTGACTTTCTAAGCCCCACAGCCAGATTGCTTTCCAGGAGCATTGCCTTGTCCTCATCAAAAGGCGCGCGCTTGTCGTCGACCAGTTTGACCAACCACACCACCAGCATGCCCAATAATGGATAAACAGCCATCTGAAGCACTATGTTCCAGAAATCCACTCCGATCTCCTTCCGTTCGTTAGCGTTGGCTATTCGAATCTGTGCGGTACAAATTGGCTCAGGTTATTGGTAACAATAGTCTGCGACTCCCGGATGCCCATGCCGGCGCTGTTGCCGCCGATCACCCAGCAGCCAAGTATCGGATAATTCCCCTCGAAACAGGGAACAGGGGCCAGGGCCTGGTAAATGTAGCCTTCTTCCCCATAAGTACCGGAGGTATGAAACCCTTCTTTGCCTTCGTGGTACACGGTAACGTTGGCTCCTTCCCTGGAGAGCAGGGGTTTCCTCACGAATTCTTTCATCCCCCTCGGTTCATCGAAATAGGCTTCGAGGAGATTGGGATGCCCCGGGTTAAGTTCCCAGAGAACAGGAAGAATCCCTTTGCTTGAAAGAATGAGCTTCCATATGGGTTCAATCCAGTTCATCCTGTCGAATGTTTGTATCAGGTATTGCCCGTACTTGTCGGCCAGGAGCCACTCCCAGGGATAGAGTTTGAAAATGTTTTCAATAGTGATGTCATCCAAAGTGGTGAATCGGGTGAATGGTTCGAGCCCCAGGCCGATATCAGCGATGAAAATCAACTCTGCCTTGATTCCGGCCTCAATGGCCGTATCCGTGAGATAAGTGGTAGTGACCAGGTCTTCCATACTATCAGCGACACAGGTCAGGTAGAGCTTACTGCCCTCTTCCCATCGCCGGAATATTTTCGGCCAGCTTTCCAGGAGTTTTTCATGGATGGAATTAAACTGATCTGATCCGGTATCGAAGACTTCCTGAAGCCAGAACCACTGAATGACACTTGCTTCGAGCAAGGCCGTCGGCGTGTCGGCGTTGTATTCCAACATGCCGGGTGGATTGACCCCATCATAAGCGAAGTCGAACCGGCCATAAAGCGTGGGTTCTTTTTTCGCCCAGGATTTTTTGATAATAGGGATGGCCTCTTCCGGAATGCCAAGTTGCGCGAAACGATTATTGTCGATGACATACTGGACAGCTTTCATGGCCAGTTGATGAAGATCATTAGCTGCATCGTCGAGAACATCAATTTGTTGAGAATTAAACAGGTAATAGGCGCTTTCGTTCCAGTAAGCGCCGTCAGGATTATGATGATAAAGCAATCCCGATGCTTCCACCTTGGTTTGCCAGTTTTCGCGGGGTTGGATTTTTATTCTCTTCATATTTTTCTCCTTATCCTCCGATCCCGCCACCAAAGTGTGCGCCGGCACTGCCGCCAAAACCACCTCTGCTTACGGACCCGCCAAGCGAACCCGAACCGCCGAAAGGACTTCCGCCTGACGGGCCGACTCCGGGGGAAGTCGAAAAGCGGCCGCCCCCATAGCTTCCAGAACCTGAATAGCCACGGGGCGACGTATAACTGCCCCCACTGACCACGCTCCCCGGACTGTATCCGCCGCCGCCATAGTACCAGAAAAATATACCGGGACCGCCCCCGCCATAATATCGTCTGGTTTCATCGTCCATGCATTTTTCTTCAGTGACTACCTTACCGGTGTTGTCTACACATCGCCTCCTCTGAGCCGAATCATCACAACCGGTCATGGTTGCCACAAGGCTCAACATAGCCACGCCCAGCACAATTTCCTGTGACTTTCTTATTTTTCTCCTTCTTGTCCGGGTCACTGTTGACCTCCCCATAACCGGAATTAATCGTCTGAAATAAACCTGTTGCCTATCTGTAACCTTTTCAAAGGGCTGGTATTATTGATTATTTTCAGCGGAATACCATATTCTGCTCATGCCAATTTGTCAAACAGTTTTCGATTTGCAATTTAACTGAATTTTTGTTGAAAATTTGGTTGACTTTCAGTTAATTAACAACTCGATCTAACAACACATGCATATATTGCCTTAAATATTAACAGACGGTTCAGATATCACCAGATTATCAGGGCGCTGCCTTTGCGGAGAACTATACGGTTACAGTTGATTTTAAAGACATGGCAATGTAGACTTATAGTCAAGGGTTGTCCACTCAAGATGCCTCACCTGATCGATTCAATATTATTTTCTCAATTCAACATTTCTTCACCCGACAATCCGGGCACTCATCGAACAAGGCTCCCGGGAACCTTGCATGGAGACTTTCACTCCATCCCTGACTACTCTTGTCCTCGTATGAGAGACTATATACAACACTAAGCAGAAGAATATCATTTCTATCGCGCACCCCTTGGCGATGAATCCCGCGTAGCGCGGAAGGCGCCCCGCTCATTCTCGACGCTCTCCCTTCCTGGCCTGTCCATGATCACTGTCTATTCCCAGAGACGGGGCTGTCAGCGGGGCGCCTTGCCTCCGCAGACCCAGTGCGTCTATGCGGCAAGAGGCTCGCAAAGCTCGGTCTCCGGCGAAACAACGGGCTCCATCTCCCCTGCAGCGGCAATCACCCACGCACCCGGCTTGAGGAAATAGGACGCAAGAGCCGGCACGGGGAAAGCGACAAAAATTCCGATTATCGGGAGAAACGTCAGTCCCGGCGCGATCACAATCAACCGGACTATAGAAAGGGCCGTTATCGAACTCGCGCCACAGCTATGCTGGGGGTGAATCGTGTTTCAGTCTGGCGCCGTGAAGAATAATATGGCATAGATATGGTTGACTTTGGGAAATGGTGAATTCCCTGCCACTGACTTGACCCCGATCGAGCAAAGGAGCCTCGATGTTTCTCAGCGATCGATGCGATGAATGCGGAGACTGCCTTGTGTTCTGCCCTTACAACCACTATGAACAGGACCGCGCCCGGCAGGAGATTGCCCAATTGAAAGCGGGCGGATCGCCCCCCATCGTCGGATCCTGCATTACTTGCGGGGCCTGCAATCAGGTCTGCCCATCGCAAGCCAATCCCTTCGACCTGATCAATGGCCGCCAGGAAGAAACCGGGGCACTTGGAGTTCCGGGGGAGGCCCTTGACCGGTTTGCCAAGTTGCATGAGCTTGCTGCCCATGTCGAAAAGGGGGAGCCGGGGAAACCTGTTGTAAATCTTTGCATCGTGGGGGCGATGGTGCGCGAACAGCTAAGAGGGCCCCTCTTCAATGGCCTGACCATCGTTGAGGGAGCGGACTACTTTTGCGGTGTCGGCTACATTCACCTTGGAAAACCTAGTCTTACGGCAAAACAGGCGCTCCCTTTCATCAAAAATCTCACGGATCTGAATGCCGGCGAGGTGATCTGCTTTCACGACGACTGCTACACCATGCTGACCTCTTTTGCGGCTCAGTATGAGCTTCAGGTTCCTTTCCGCCCGGTGCATCTTTTCGAATATTTGTTTCGCGCCATCTCCTCACGACCTCAGAAGTTAAGAGCGCTCGGGCTGAGGGTAGCCTATCAAGCCCCTTGTGCATCTCGATACACTCCCGAGAAAGACCATTATCTTGATAAGCTGTTAGATCTGGTTGGGGTCAGGCGGGTCCGGAGAGACTGCGAGGGACTAAACGGGCTCTGCTGCGGCGCTCCTCTCATGGCAACGGACAGGCAAAAGGCTTCGGAGGTAAAGCTGCGCAACATTGCCGAAGCCGCAAAACATGGGGCGGAGGCCATGGTTTTTCTCTGCCCCATGTGTTTCTTAAATCTGCGGAAGCTCTGCCAGGAAAATGGGATAAAACCAATCTTCATCACAGAACTCTGCAATCAATCTTTGGGTGGATGAACTGAATGAACCACACAGGAATAACTTCACTTTCATTGCATGGTCAGCCTTTGACAGTGCTTGTCTCAGGAGTTGCAGGTCACAAAGCTGGTCCCGCGTTCCGGCGAAAAAGAGCATCGGAATCGGGATCTCATACAGATGGCCGTCCCTGACTGTTCTGTCCTTGCCTCCGCAGATTCAGTGCGGTATATCTTCCACTACCTCCCAAAGCTCCAGATGAGTTTTTGCCCAAATCACCATCTGGCATTTCAGAACAACCTCCCTGCAAATTTTGATGGACTTTCGCACAAACTATCAGATATCGTTTATAAAAGTGGCTTCGGTTGGAATGCCACACTGAAATCCCGTTGATCACCTTATTGGATGGTGCAACATTGCCCGTACTTAGATTTTCGAGTTATTCGCCCCCGCCCTTTTTCGCCAATGGGCATTTTCAGACCATTTTCTCAAACATCCGTCGAGTACCCAATGTTAACTACCAGCGGGAGCGACTCATCACTTCCGACAATGACTTTCTCGATATTGACTCTTGTATCATTGGATCAGATCGAACGGCGATCATCAGCTGCGGGTTAGAGGGAAATTCCCGTCGACCGTACGTTCTGGGCATGGTACGAGCATTGATTCGTAATGGCTGGAACGCTGTGGTTTGGAACTTTCGGGGGTGTAGCGGAGAACCTAATAAGAAGCTCCGTTCTTATCACTGCGGCGATACGGAAGATCTGAACACTGTCCTCCAGTTTGTTCTTAAAGAAGCAAATAGCCGCAAACTTGCCATGATAGGATTCAGCGCGGGCGGAAGTATGCTAATGAAATTTCTTGGTGAGCAAGGTATAAAGATCGCCCCATATGTTTCAGCAGCAGTCGGGATCTCCGTGCCCTGTGATTTAGCGGGAGCCGTGCAGAAAATGGGAATGCGTTCAAATCGCATTTACACCATGCGTTTCCTGCTAATGCTTCGTGGAAAACTACGTATTAAAAAGCAATTATTTCCTGGTTCAATTCCAAACCATATTAACAGAGTTAAAAGTTTGATCGATTTCGATTCTGCTTATACTGCTCCGGTACATGGGTTTAAAGATGCTTATGATTACTATTATAAGAGCAGTTGTCTTCCATATTTGACAAACATAGAAATACCCTCACTACTGTTGAATGCACTTGACGATCCGTTATTGTCTCGTTCCTGCTTTCCTTTTTCCCAAGCTGAATCAGCTCCACAACTGTACCTGGAAACACCACCTAATGGCGGGCACGTTGGCTTCGTTTCATTCAACGATCAAAATGAGTATTGGTCAGAAACACGGACGTTAGAGTTTATCAACGAGCATGCCATATAACCGTTTTCTCAAACGGCATATCTAATTTGGCCTTCAAACGATTCTTCCTCTCGGTTAAGCCAACGGTTCCGCCAGGCCGTCTGCATCCCGGAGTAATTCTCAAGCACTTCAATAAAGAAGCGAAGGAAAGATCCGGGAATGCCGCCGACAAAGACCGGAAAAACCTCGTATGACAGACTATATACAACACTGAGCAAAAGAATATCATTTCTACTGCGCACCCCTTGGCGATGTACCCCGCGTAGCGCGGAAGGCATCCCGCTCGGTTCGTCTGTCATGCGCTTTGGGCCGTCAGCGGGATGCCTTGATGAGGCATTTAATAGAAAAGGCCGACCAACTCCCCTGCCGGGAGCCTCTGGTCGGCCATTTTTAAGAATCGTGAAATCGCTATAAAGGCCCCTCAAAAGGCCCCCGGCATTCACGACTGGAAAAAGGGAGCTGGTAAGTCCCTGAATTTACTAGCGTCCCCAGCCGGATTTGAACCGGCGTCGCCGGCGTGAAAGGCCGTACTGGGGCCAATATGCACTCTCTTTTATATTGATTTTACATGGTTCTTGATGATTCTCGATGAACTAAGATGAAATAGATTTACCCCTTTTTTACCCCCCGATTTTCCACTTGTCCATCGGTTTGCCCAGCCAAAGATGCCAAAGATGCCACACCTGATCGATCCAACATTATTTTCTCACTTCTACATTTCCTCACTCGACAATCTGGGCATTCATCGAGCAAGTCTCCCGGGGAGATTTGCATGGAGGCATTTCTTTGATTTCATCTTCTTCGCTCCATCCCTGACTGCTCTGTCCTTGCCTGAATTCCGATGGCCGGCTCGGAAACAAAATCAGTGCTGAGTTAGCGATCTCGACCTTGAACTGTCAATTTAAAGTACGGATTTCGAGGATCGTTGCAAAATACCAATGCTATCTTCTTAGTATCCCCACGACACGATAATGGGTAAAGTCGGATTGATATTTTTCCCTCCCCTCCGGGGGGAATGGACCGGTCAAAACCAGCCACCGCGCTTCCTCACCCAGGGAAGATTTTTCTTATTACCAAAACCCCCGTTCCTGTATTCCTGATCTTGAAAGCATGAAGGTAGTCGTTTCCTTCCGTTACTTCTCCGAAATCGAAGGCTGTCTCTGAAACTTCCACTGCCGGCGTTCCATTTGTTTGCGCCGCAGCAGTCTCCTGTGTCGGCGTTCCATTTTTTTGTGCCGTAGCAGTCTCCTGATTTTTAGGCATGCTGCCAAGACTATCGGGAGTATGTGCACAACCGAGAGGAACTAAAAAGAACCAAACGACAAGCCCAAAAGTTAATAAATTCTTCATTCATAAGCTCCGTTTGCAAAAAAGGAATCAAGCAGGCAATGCCATGGTGGACTCTGTCTTAAAGCTTTTGACAGGATGTGGCAACTTAGAATACTTACCCGACTCAGTCAAGATAAGACGCACACCGAACTCGATGATCTGGCACTCATTGAGCAAGTCTCCCCGGGAGCTTTGCATGGAGGTATTCACTCCATCCCTGCCTGCTCTATCGTTGCCTGGATTTCACTGGCCGGCTCAGACGCTTGAGCTGTACGCCTGCTCTTCGACTTTGAGACTTAAGTTGATGCATTGACTCACGGTGATTATTTTTAAACTGCACGGAAACATACCGAACAGGAAGTAATGCTATGACCGGCATTGGAATAATAACCTCTATTTTCGTTCTGCTGCTTACGGCAACGGCTTCTTGGGCGTTTGGCGGTGTCACTATTAACCAACTCATGCCGGGCCCGCCAACTAACGTAATCGCAACCGCAGGCAACGGCGAGGCGACCGTCAGTTTCAAGCCCCCGAAATCGGACGGCGGGAGCCCCATAATCCGCTATACTGTAACATCGCACCCAGGCAACATCGCAGCCTCGGGCAAGCAAAGCCCGATAACCATAAAAGGGCTGACCAACGGAATAACCTATACTTTTACGGTAACGGCCAGCAATTCCGTTGGGACCAGGGTCGGCTCGGAATCGTGCAACAGCGTGACCCCAAAGGCTGAATGAGAACCGGAGGCCCGTCTGTTTAGTTCAGTTGAGCCATTGCCGACTTTAGTGAAAAGACGGTTCCAGAGTGGTACCCCAAATCTTTTCCGGCTTCCCGCTTTCATGACGGCTTCCGATAAATTGGGATTGGCAAGCCGCCCGCGGGCGTCTTGAACTGCATCATCGATCAATTTCGCTCACTCCTTTCAACCTCAAGTTAACTGACAGCCCGCTCCATCCTTGCCTACTAACAGCCGGTGCGCTATCGTCCCTCGTCCCACAAACTGCCCACGTTCAAGTTCTGGAGCAATCAATGACTCTCACCAAAGCCCAAATCATCGAAGCGCTCTTCGCCAAGAATATTTTCATTAAGACTCAATCGGCCCAGACTATCGACACCTTTTTCGAGCTCATTAAACAATCCTTGCAAAACGGCGAAGATGTTCTCATCAGCGGGTTCGGGAAATTCTCAGTGAAAGAAAAGCAGGCGCGTAGGGGCAGGAATCCCAAGACAGGGGAGCCGTTGAAGCTGTCGCCGAGGAAAGTGGTGAGCTTCAAATGTTCCAGAGTGTTGCGGGTTGCAATAAAGATATGCCAGTGAAAAACCATAGGTAATATATTCTCCATGTCAAAAAAAAGATAACTTTTCCCATTGAATCTTGAACGTTTATGTGAACAGAGCGACCCAGACAGGGGTGTGGCTCCTGATTTCGCAAGGGGGGGATACCAGTCAGGTCGGGCTGGGCCCATGAAAGTAAAATTCCCACTGCTCGAACAAAATCGGGCAGGGGGAATTCTTAAGAACTGATCCTGGTCTTTAACGACAGGTCCGAGGGTTTCTGAAACTTTACAGCTTCCCCGGGCGCCTTCCGGTGTCCGTAGGGCGCAATACCATAAACGAATATTGCGCCCTCAGTTCACGTGAATATCAGTTTACGGTCAGACTCTTGCCGTTGCCCGTAAAAATCTAATTGTCAATATTTCCTGAGAGTGCATATTTATCTCTTGCGCCCACCGCCACCGCCGGTTCTGCGTCCTCCACCGCCGCCGCCGGTTCTGCGTGCTCCGCCGCTGCTGCGAGCCGCGCTGCGCGAGCCTCCGGTGCGCGATCCGGCGCTGCGAGCTGAGCTGCGCGAAGCGCTGCTTTTGCTTCCGCCGCTTTTAGCCGAGCTGC
>Ga0074045_10003821_pt1 | contig 13510 bp, 11 predicted proteins | sample BogForMeECP23OM2_FD_94442 | JGI IMG/M metagenome (GOLD analysis project Ga0074045, IMG submission 94442) | Bog forest soil microbial communities from Calvert Island, British Columbia, Canada - Bog Forest MetaG ECP23OM2 | ecosystem: Environmental > Terrestrial > Soil > Wetlands ... | reverse complement strand
GGCAGGATACAGATCAACATGCCGAGGAAGTAAAAGGCCAGTGTCCGCTTGCGGCCAAAGCGTTCGGCCAGCAGCGGAACCGCCAGGCATCCGAGGATGGTTCCCAGCGACAGCAAGCCCATGCCGAGGGATGACATGCGCACGGCCTGCGGCTGCAACATGCCGGCACGTTTCGACAGGCTGATGATTGCCGTCGGAGCATAAACGGCAGCCGCCCACAGGCCGCAGATGGCCGAGGCCAGCAGGACGGTGTTGACCAGCGTGCGCCGCGTGTAAGGAGCACTGAAGATCCGGCGCAGGGAAGAAAGTCCGCCGGTTTTCACTTTGGCTTTTTGCTGCCAGCGTTCGGGTTCCTTCACGCGGAACAGAACCATGAAGGCCACGACGACGGGCGTCAGGCCGCACCAGAACATGGCGCGCCAGCCATAGTGTGGTGCGACCGTGTAGTTGAGAGCCGAAGCCAGAAAAAAGCCCGCGTAATAACCAGTCTGCAGATATCCGGCGCCCATCTTGCGGCGGTCTTCCGGCCAGGCTTCGGCGACGTATGTGCCCGCCAGCGCCCATTCGCCGCCAATTCCGATGCCTGCCAGCAAGCGGAACAATCCCAATTGCCACACCGTCTGCGACAAAGCGGCAGCTCCGGTGAAGATGGCATAAACGAAGATGGTGGCAGCAAGCACCCGGGTGCGGCCAAACTTGTCGGCAATCGGCCCCCAAATTAACGACAGTCCCCATCCGACGAGGAAGAGGGCAAACAGTATCGATCCCGCAAACCCCACATTGGCGGGAGTGCCTTTGTACCCCGACTTCGGAAGCAGTTCCGTGAGTGCGGGGCTGAGGACGAGTGCATAGATCACCGAATCCATGCCGTCCAGCGTCCAACCGAACCATGCGCCCCAGAATCCAGTGATTTGCTGGCGTGAGAGTTTGGTGTGAATTGCGGGTAGTGGGAGGGTCGCTGCTTCATTGGCCATGGTGTCCTCCTGCGCAGTGAGGATGAGCGCGAAACCAGAGATTTGTTGCGCGCGGGCAGCATACCACACCTTGTCAAGGGCGCACGGCAGGCCGGCCCTGGTATGGCGTCCCGCAAGTTCGTGGCATAAATCCACACTGTCATCCTGAGCGAAGCGAAGGACCTATGTAATTGACCGCGCAAATGCATAGGTCTTTCGCTTCGCTCAAGATGACAGATCATACTTATGTCGCGAACTTACCGGGACACGACACTGGGCGGGTGGCCCACTCAAGCCCGCTTTTGGCTTGAGTGGGGCAGTACCAGAACGTTCCCAGCAACTAGTGTGAATCACACCCCAGAGAGAACCGCAGAGCAGCACACACCTCATTCATTCGTGCGGGACCAAGCTGGGCCACACGTTTACCCAGGCGCTGTTGCGACACCGTAACTGCATTGTGCAGGTTCACCGCGCACGGGGACTTCATGCCGTCCTCCTCATTCAGGACGACTTCCGATGGCACACCTCGAATGGTGGAAGTGACAGGCGCAACCGTGACTGTCGATAAATACGCGATGGCGCTGTTGCGGGTGAGTACGAGGGCGGGCCGTTTCTTGTCGGGCGCGGCAAACTGGTAGAGCCGAATCTCGCCTCGGGCTATTCTTCCGGCCACGTGGCCTCCGCTTCCCAATTCCGCGCCTCCGCGTCGGCTTGCGACTGTCGCGAGTAGCCCTGGCGGTCGCGTTCTTCACTGGCCCGCAGTTCCAACCGGCGGAGATGTTCGCGCAGGGCGTCGCGCACCAGAGCGGACCGGTTTCGCTTAGTGCGCTTCGCGGCTTGGTCGGCGGCGTGTAACAGCTTTTTATCCAGTACGATTTGAACGATTTGCATATGTGGAATCGATTCCACAGTATACTCCACATAGAAGATATTTTCAAAGCAAGCGGTTTGGCCCACATGGTTGAGCGTGGCCCTTTTAGGGGCTGGGGCGCGAAGTTAGACTTCTTCCGCAGCCGGCTAGGCGACGCGCTCGCCGTCGCCCGCGGTTTGAAACAGCGCCACCACCGCGGGCTTCATTACCTTTCCCATCGCATTGCGCGGAAGCGCATCCAGCACGAGAAGCCGCGAAGGCAGCTTGTGAGCCGCGAGCAACTCCTTGGCCCAGGCGCGAAGGGCCGCGAGATCGAGGGCATCGCCGTCATTCAGCACGTCGGTCAGTACCTCTTTCAGAACTATGGCCGCAGCGACGCGCTCGCCCCACTCTGGATCGGGCACGCCGACCACGGCACACTCGGCGATCGCGGGATGTTCGCGCAGCGCTTCCTCAATCTCCAGCGCGGATACCTTGTGTCCGCCCGTCTTGAGGATGTCAATGTTCGTCCGGCCAAGAATGCGATAGACACTGTTCTCGACGACCGCAGTATCGCCCGTGCGAAACCAGCCATCGCGGAAGGCAGCGCGGGTTGCTTCGGGCTTGCCCCAGTATTCCGCGAACACGCTGGGGCCACGGACTTCGATTTCGCCCGGTGTTCCCGGGGCAACCGGCTTGCCGTTTTCTCCGACAAGCTGAACCTCGACGCTCGGCAACGGCCTTCCGACGCTGCCCGGCACGCGCTCGCCCCGTAACGGGTTCGATAGCGCCATGCCAATCTCCGTCATACCGTAGCGCTCCAGCAGCGTGTGGCCGCTGATTTCCTTCCAGCGCTGGAGCGTGCTCACCGACAGCGCTGCCGAGCCGGAAACCATCAAGCGCAACCTGGTGCACGCCCGGCTTAGGCCCGCGCGGCGCTCAGGGGAGGCCCTGTCCCAGGCGGCGATGAGCTTCACGTAAATCGTCGGCACCGCCATGAACAGGGTTACGCTGCCGCCGGCGATGCGGTCCCACACGGCATCCGGGTCGAAGCGCTCCAGCATCTGGCAGGTTGCGCCCGACCACAGCGCACAGGAAACAACGTTGATGATTCCGTGCACGTGGTGCAGAGGCAAACACAGCACAATGCGATCGCCGGCCGACCACTCCCACGCCTCCACCAGGCTCACGATTTGCGCCGTAGTGTTGGCATGGGTTGTGACCGCGCCCTTGGGACGGCTCGTCGTGCCGCTGGTATAGAGAATCATGGCGCGCCGGTCGCTGGTTATGTCCGGGGCGATGTTCGGGGTGATGTCCGGCAATTCTGCTGGTTGGCGAGCGGGAAGCTGGTCGTACGACAGCGCGCGGATGCCGCGGGCGGCGGCAATTGGCGACAGCAGCGGAGCCGCCAGAGCATCGAACACCAAGGTCGATGCCTCGGTATCGTCGATAAAGTATTCCAGCTCCGACCTTGTAGAGTTGAGCGGTAACGGGACGGCAACGCCACCTGCCCGCCAGATGCCCCACTGCGCCGCAACCCACGGAAATCCCGGCGTCAGTAGAAACGCCACGCGGTCTTCTTTAAGGTCCTCGCGGCCAGCGAGCAGCGCCGCCGCCACGCGCGACGACGCATCCAGCAGATCGTTGTAGGTGAAGGACCCCTTCGAATCGACGACAGCTGTGCGTCCGCCATGCCGCTGGGCGTGAGCAATGAGTGGAAGACGATTGGTACGGCTGATCACACGCAGACTTTACTTCGTCTCCGCTGCATTGTCCACTTATTCGGACAGTCATCCCCATTGCCGGCTAATTTAGACAGCAATGACTCAAAACCTGCTCCTAAAGGGCGCCTTTTATATAGCAGCAACAGTGGGGACTGAATTTGACTCCTTGGGGTCAATCCGCGTTTGGATCAGGCGGTTCTAGCCAATAGGGATGCAGTTCCTGGCCCCACTCCACCTTGACAGACAGCGATCAGAGCAGTTCGCCTCTACCCAGAAGAACTGACCCGTTTGGCGTATGTCGGGAACAGGCGGGATGGGTTACAATTTGTCCGCAGTTTTTCGAGGTCAAAAAAGCAGTTCGGCTAACAAGGTCGCAACTATGTATCGGAGCACTCGCAGATCGCCGGCGCCGGTCATTGAACACCCTGATGTCGTTCCAATGCCCGATCGAGGCGGAATGCTCTCTTCGCTTGATGCGCTTCGCCGTGAGATCCACGAGGTTGGTGACGAGTACGTCGATGCGGTTTTGCAGCTGATCACCGAGCGCGCCTTGAGCCTCACCGGAGCCAGTGGCGCGGCTCTGGCGTTTCTCACGGATGACCAGATGATCTGCCGGGCGCGAGCCGGTGAACCAGCTCCGCCGCTCGGAGTCCCGGTGGACGTACAACAGGGTCTCTCTGGAGAATGCGTTCGCAGTGGCCTCCTCCTCTCATGCGAGGACACGGAAAACGACCCGCGTATTGATCCTGAAGCCGGTCGCAGACTGGGTATAGGCTCGCTCATGGCCGCTCCCATCCTGTCCGATTTCAGGGTCGTCGGCCTGCTGGAGATTTTCTCTCCGCATCCACGCGGTTTCACGAACGACCACGAGGCGGTGTTGGACCAGCTCGTCGAAATGATTCCCAAAACCTTTAGTGAGAAGACGGAGCCGGAAAACACCGAGCCCGAAAAGACTCAACCGGAAACGGCGGTAGGTTCGGAAACCGCGTCGCAACCTCCCGGCTTGGACTCAGGTTCGATCGAATCGGGCTCGTCGGAGTTAACTTCGATCCATGCTACACACGAGGATTTGGGGGAACAGGAGCCCGAAGTTCTCGAGCAAGTCTCGCAGCAGGTCGTCGGTCAGAATGTCTCCGAACAAGTTCTCGATCAGCCCCCCGAGCTCGCGCCCACAGCTCCGTCCAGCTGGCTTCATTGGGTGCTGATTAATTGGGCAATGCTTGGGCTGGTTAGTGCAGGAGTGTCGATGGCGCTCGGCTATCTGGTCGGCTCCATCATCAAGACGCATTAGGCTCAAATTGACGAATGACATCGGTTGGAACCGTTTCCCGATGTAAGTCGTTACTGCCGGAAGATCGCCATTTCACCAACCACCGCTGGACAAATCATTGATGAGTCGAGTTGCAGCGCCCAACCTTTTGTGTAGTGCACTCCTGTACAATTTTTTCTGAATGAAACGGCTGGTAAGAGTTTCGGCGATCCTTTGGATTCTGCTGGGGGCGGCGGTGTGGGTTGCCGCCGAGCCCATTGCTTCTCTGCATGCCACGAATTACGTCAATGATTTTGCGGGGGTTCTGGATGCGGCTACGCTGGCGCGGTTGAACGATCTTTGCCGGCAGGTGGAGCAAAAGGCGCAGGCGCAGATTGCCGTGGTTACGGTGAAGTCGGTCGATGGGCAGGATGTGGTGAGTTACGCGGTGGCGCTGTATCAGAAGTGGGGGATCGGGGCGAAAGGGAAGGATCGCGGGGTGCTGATCCTGCTGGCGACCGAGGATCACAAGTATTGGACCACGGTGGGATACGGGCTGGAGTCGATTCTTCCGGACGGGAAGGTGGGCGGGTTCGGGCGGGAAATGGTGCCGTTGCTGCGCAGCGGGGACTATGCGGGAGCGGTCACGCTGATGACTTCGCGCGTGGCCTCGGTGATTGCGCAGGATGCGGGCGTGACGCTGGACAATCAGCCTCCTCTGGCCGCGACTCGTCGGCAACCTGTACCTGACATTGGAGCGGGAACGGTGCTGGTTTTAATCTTCGTTCTCTTCTTTATTGTGCTTCCCATTTTGCGGGCGATATTTCGCGGCCGTGGTGGGGGCCGGGGTGGGGGCGGATCTGGATTTTTGTCGGGGCTGCTGTGGTCCATGCTGCTTAGCAACATGGGCGGAGGCCGCGGCGGGTTTGGTGGAGGCGGGTTTGGAGGTGGATTCGGCGGCGGGGGTGGAGGCGGCGGGTTTGGTGGGTTTGGCGGTGGGAGTACGGGCGGTGGCGGAGCGGGTGGCAGTTGGTAGTGGAGCGTCGCTCCACCTGCTAGAAAGTGAGAGGCGCGGAATGGTTCCGGAAAAACTGATTGACGAGTTTGTCGAACGTATGCGGGGAGCGGCGGGAACGAATCTGCTGGCTGTGATTCTTTATGGGTCGGCGGCGGCGGGAGACTATGTTGCCGAGCACTCGGACGTGAATTTGCTGTGCGTGCTCGGCGAGACTTCTTTCGCTGCGATTGCGGCGCTGGCTCCGGCGATCGAATGGTGGGGGAAGAAGAAGCATCGGGAGCCGTTGCTGATGGGCGTGGAAGAGATACGGCGGTCGGCGGACCTTTTCTCCATCGAATTTTTGGACATGCGGCGGCACTATCGCGTGCTGTGGGGAGAAGACGTTCTGAAGACGTTGGAGATCCCGATGCGTTTACATCGGGTGCAGGTTGAGTATGAGCTGCGGGAGAAGACGATCCTGCTGCGGCAGCGGTTGCTGATGGTGTCAGGGAACGCGGAGGCGAAGTGGGACCTGTTGCTGCGGTCGCTGCCGGCTTTTGGGACGCTGTTCCGTCATGCGCTGATTGCGCTGGGAGATGCGGGAGCGGGATCGAAGAGGGAAGTGGCGGCTGCGCTGGCGGGTAAGCTGGGGATTGATGCGAGCGCGTTTGGTGAGCTGCTGGACGTCAGAGAGCGCAAGGCCGAGCGGAAGTCGGCGAAGGTGGATGAGGTGTTTGCGCGCTATCTGAAGTTGGTGGAACAGGTGACCGCGGCGGTGGACAAAATGCTGGATCCGGCGGCGTAAGAGTTGCGTGGCTTTTAGACTTGCGATTAATTTTCTATTCAGGAGAGTGATATGAGCAAGGGATTGATTGTACTGGTGGTGCTGGTGGTGATCGTGCTGGCGCTGTTTGGGCAGTACGTGGGAGTGCGCAATCAACTGGTGGCGAAGGATCAGGCGGTGAAGGCGGCGTGGTCGCAGGTGGACATCGTGCTGCAACGGCGCGCGGATTTGATTCCGAACCTGGTGGAGACGGTGAAAGGATACGCGCAGCAGGAAGTGACGGTGTTTGGGGACATCGCCAAGGCGCGGTCGGCGTTGCTTTCGGCGCAGACGCCCTCCGACAAGATTGCCGCGAACGGGCAGTTGGATGGCGCGATCGGACGGTTGCTGCTGATCGTGGAAAATTATCCGCAATTGAAGTCGAATGAGAATTTTCTGCGCTTGCAGGATGAGCTGGCGGGCACGGAGAACCGGATCGCCGTCGAGCGCAAGCGGTATAACGACACGTTGCAGGATTACAACACTTATGTGTTGCAGTTCCCGAACAGCCTGTACGCGGGATTTGCGGGCTACAAGCAGAACCCGGCGTACTTCCAGGCATCGGAAGCTTCGCGGCAGACGCCGAAGGTGGACTTTAGCGCAAAGCCAGCGGCTCCGGCGGCAGCTCCGGCACATTGAGTGGGTGATGCAGTCGTTGGTCGTCAGTCGGTAGTCGTTCGCGGTTCGACTTGTGGCTGAAAGGCCTTTGCTCGCCAACGACTGACGACCAACGACTGACGACTAACGACCAACGACTGACGACCAACGACCCTTACAAAAACTGAACATATTGCCTGTGCGCGCGTCACATTCTGGCGCGATGCACTTTGATATATACATGCGCAGGGTTTCCGGAATCCCCTCCGATTCCGAAGTCTCGGACACGAGGGGATTCGTATGTGCCGCCGCGGCGAGCCGTTTCTGGTTACGATTCGCAACGTTTTTCGCGTTGTCTCACGGGTATTCCTGCTTCAACTCATTTTCATTGCGTCTGGGGCTTGGGGGCAGGATGCATCCACGGGCGCATTGCGGGGCGTGGTGTTGGACGCCCAGGGAGCGGTGATTACAAACGCGGATATCGTGGCGATCCGGGTGGAGACGGGGATCCGCTACCACTCGGCCACGGATTCGGCGGGACGATTCGCGCTGGACCTGCTGCCGCCGGGGCAGTATTCGGCGCGGGCGGAGGCGGAAGGAATGTCACCGCAGATTTCGCCGGCGATTCGGGTGGAGGTGGGCGCGGCGGCGCAGTTGACGTTCAAGCTGAACGTGGCGGGGCCGACGGAAACGATCACGGTGTCGGAGGCGCCGCGAATGGCGGAGGCGGATCCGAGTTCGATTTCGGCGCTGGTGGATGAGCGGGCGATCAAGGATCTGCCGCTGAACGGGCGCAGGTTCACCGATCTGCTGTTACTGTCGCCGGGCGTGACGCAGGATCCGCGAGGGCTGACTTCGGGTTCGAACGGGGATCTTTCTTATGGCGGGATTCGGGGATACAACACGAGCTTCCTGGTGGATGGCGGGGACAACAATAACGGGTTCTATGCGCAGGCGTTGGGACGTTATCGCGCGCCTTACCAGTTTTCCGACGAGGTGATACAGGAGTTCCGCGTGCAGTCGAGCGGTTATGGAGCGGAGTCGGGGCGGGCTGGGGGCGCGGTGGTAAATGTGGTGACGAAGTCGGGCACCAACCATTGGCACGGAAGCACTTTCTATCATTTGCGCGACAGTGAACTGGGCGGAGCGGCGCCGCCATTTGTCGGTTTCAATCCCAGCAACGAGCAGCACCAGTTTGGCGCGACGATTGGAGGGCCGATCCAGCGCAGCAAGACGTTCTTGTTTGCGGGATACGATCAGCACATTTTTAATGTGCCGGCGGTGGTGGAGTTCGACAACGGCCAGACGGCGGTGGCGCCGCTGGTGGGCATTTACCCGACGCCAGGGGATTACGAGATCTGCAATCCCGCGATTGGGGGGCCGGCATGCGATGAAGCGCTGGTTATGGCGTCGGCGGCGCAGCTTTCGACCATGGGCGGAACGTTTCACGCGAAATTACTCGGGGAAACGGGATTGTGAAGCTGGACCGCGTGCTCTCGCCGCATCAGTTTCTTACCGCACGCCTGAGCACATCGCGGTCTTACGGGGCGAACAACGTTTATTTTGATCCGGGGAGTCCGATTACCTTTGATTCGATCAGCGCGAATGGGGAAGAGGACGTGGCGACGGAAAGCGCGTCGCTCAGTTTGCTGAGTGGCATCACGCCGCGGCTGACGAGCCATCTGCGGGTGCAGTTCTCGCGCGATCTGGAGCAGCAGTTTCCCAATACAACCGGGACGCAGACCAGTATCTACAGTTGGATGGAGGATTTTGGGCAGTCGTCGACACTGCCGCGGCAAACCCGGGAACACCGTTTGCACTTGGCGGAGACTTTGAGCCTGAGCCGCGGGCGAAACCAGTGGAAGTTCGGGGCCGACGGCATGCGGACCTGGGACTACGATTACTTCCCGTCGCTGTTCGGTGGGGAGTATCTCTACGATGACATTTCAGTGAATCCGTGGTCTTTACCGATTCCGTTTGAGCCGATGCATGAGGGGCTGGAGTTAACCCCGCTGCGGGCGTGGGCGCACAATGTGCCGCGATATTACGAGCAGAATTTCGGGAATCCGGTGTCGCATCCGAACAGCAACGACTACTCGGCGTTCGTGCAGGACACGACGCGGCTGACGCCGCACTTCAGCTTAAGCCTGGGAGCGCGCTACGATCTGCAGACGTTTTCGAAGACGGGAATGGCAAGTAATCCGCTGTGGTCGCAGGTAGGGAAGATGCCGTTGCCAGGAACGAATTTTGCGCCGCGGGTGGGAATCGGGTATGCGGTCGGCAACGATCGGCCGCTCATGGTGCGGGCGGGATTCGGAATTTTCTATACCCGCATCCCGCAGACTTATCAGTCGGCGGTGATCAATGACAATGGGCTGAGCGATAATTTTATTTCTCTCGATAATACGGTTACCTCCCAACATCAGGTCTTTCCCTCTTATCCGAATGCGGCGGTGAACTGTCCCGGCGTCCCGGTCTCGTGCACGATACCGGCGGCGTGGCAGCCGTATGCGACCAGCGAGGTGGCGGCATTTGCCCCGGACTTCAAGACGCCACGCGTGCAGCAGGCAAGTCTGAGCCTGGAGCGGGAACTGGCCGGCGGGGTCAAGGGGACAATATCTTACCTGTTCGTGCATGGGGTGGATATGATCCGGGCGCGAGATGTGAATCTGCCGCCGCCGACTTATTACAGCTATCCGATCTTCGACCCGGCCGGCGGTACTTTTCAGAATGCGTTTTATAACGTGGAATCGTTTACGACGTGGCAAACGAGTTACAGCATCAGTTGTCCGTATCCGCCGTGCATTAACTCTTTGGATCGTCCGATCTCGCAACTGGGGGCAATCGATCAGTTTGAGAGTGCGGGATCGAGCGTGTACAACGGCATGACGGTTTCGCTGCGCAAGCGGATGTCGGGGGGGATGTATTTCAACCTGGCGTACACCTGGGCGCACGCCATCGACGACGGGCAGGACGCTCTGGTGGCGGGACAGCCGGTAACCGTGCAAAACTCGTACTCCACGAAGAGTGAGCGGGGGCCGAGCGTGACCGATCAGCGGCAAAGGCTGACGATTTCAGCCATCGAGGAGCCGCATCCGTTTGCGGCGGGGCAGAAAGCTCTGGCGACGGTCTTCGATCACTGGAAGGTTTCTGGGATCATGACGTATGGCAGCGGACGCCCGGCGAACGCGATGGTGTCTGGAGATCCGAATCAGGACGGGAACACGAGCAACGACCGTCTGTCCGGATACGGACGCAATGCATTCACCGGTCCGGACTACGCGAGCATGGATCTGAAGATGGGAAGGATGATGAATCTGGGCGCCCGATATCATCTCGAGTTGACGGGGGAGTCGTTCAATCTGTTCAATCGCAACAATGAGAGGCTGGCAATCACCGACAACGGCTTCCAGAGTACGGCGGGCCAGTTCATCAAGTACGCGCAATACGTTGGAAATACTTACTATCCGGCTTATTATCAGCAACCTACGAGTCTTATGAAGCCGACTAGCTCATTTGCTCCGCGGCAGATGCAACTGTCGATGCGGTTGAATTTCTGAGGTGGAGTGAAGATTCCTGCACATTCCACTTGACTTAGGAGGGCAATACTTGCCATAACTAACGAGTCCAATTTAGGACGAGCGGGGGGGTGCAGTCCGTTGGCGGAAGTTCGACTTCAAGAGGGTGAATCCCTCGAAAACGCGCTTCGGCGGTTCAAGCGGAAGGTGCAAACCGAGGACATTATCAAGGAAGTGAAGCGTCACTCGTTTTACCTGAAGCCCGGCGAGAGGAAGCGAGTAAAAGAAGCACTGGCTCGCAAGCGCAGCCGCAAGAAGGCACGTAAGGAACAAGACTGAGGAAAAACGGGCCGTTCGCTGGCCGCGACGGCCCGTTCCTCGCAGATACGGCTGTGTGCCGATGATGTTCTCTTGTTCGGAAAATGTAACAAGATCGGTTTGTTGCCTCTAAGCTTGCAAGACGCGCTAAACTACGTGGCTTTGAAAGTTGGAGACGCGGCAAACCGCGTCTCTATGGATCAGAAAAGCAGTATCCACGCGGTGCATACCGTATGGCGGGCCGAATCCAAGGGTAAGCATGAGGGGGATGTAAATCTCCTGCCCACGATGTGAACCGGATCCTTCCCTATTCGGGTCTCCGTGCAGAGCAGGGACGCGAAATGGGAGCGCCTCTTCCAATGGAATACCAGGACAAGATTTTGAAGTGCATCGATTGTGGCACGGATTTCGTGTTCACAGCGGGTGAACAGTCGTTTTTCCACGACAAGCAGTTCAAGAACGAACCCAAGCGCTGCAAGAACTGCAAGGGCAAGCGCGTGGCAGTGCTTGGAGCTACGACGCGCGGACCGTCGCGCGGGCATTCGTACCCGAAAACGGAGACCCGGACGAACTGTTCGCAGTGCGGGAAAGAGACTACGGTGCCGTTCCGGCCGACGCAAGGAAGGCCGGTGCTGTGCCGCGAATGCTTTCAGCAGGGGCGGCAGGTCGCGAGCGCCTGATTACTCTTTGATCGTTGAGGGAGCGATCGTTGCGGGAAGCCCGGCCAGCGGGATGCCTGCGGTGGCGTGAGGCTCAAAGGCGGAGTTGCTTGTCGGCTTGGCGGATGAGCAGGGCTTCGACCTGACGCAAGAGATCGCCGGTGCCGATCGGTTTGATGAGCAACGAGTCAGAGTTTTCTCCCGTCCAATCTTCTCCGTCTCGATGTGTTCCGTCCCGATGTTCTCCGCGCCAATGTTCTCCGGATGGTGGATAGGCTGTGAGCAGGGCAGTCGCGGGGTTGTAAGCCTGGCGCCGCGCGGTGCGGATGACTTCCAGGCCCGCCTCTGCGGTTTCCATGCTCAAGTCGCTGATGACCATGTGGTAAACGGCGGATTCCATGCGGGCAAAGGCCTCGGCGGAACTGCTGGCGGTTTCGACTTCAAACCCGTGGAGTTCGAGAACAGCTTTGAGGGTCAGCAGAACGGCGAGATCGTCGTCGACCAGAAGAATGCGGCGTTTCATGTGCACCTCTTCAGCTGGAGTTGGAGATGCAGTGCGCGGCGGCATCAGCTCGCAGCGATCTTCCTCAGGCGATCACGGGAGCTGCACAGATTGCTGGAAAACTTGTGTTGCGCGCCGCGGTCGCCCGCAGCGGCTGAAGCCGCGCCCCTGCAAAACAAAATCGAGACCCGAGTTTTTCAGAAGACTGTTCAGCCGCAGCATCCACTCGTTTAGTATAGGAGCGTGGCTCGCTTCTACATAGAAAATTTTGGCTGCCGCGCTACGCAAGCGGATGGGGCGGCAATGGAACGGCAGTTTCTGGAACGCGGACTGGAGCGCGCCGGAGCGGCTCGCGACGCGGAAATTGTTGTGCTGAATACCTGCACGGTGACCGAGGGCGCGGATAAAGATGCACGAGCGTCGATACGGCGACTGCAGCGGGTGAATCCGGATTGCCGCATTCTGGTGACCGGCTGCTACGCGCAGCGGGCGCCGGAAGAGCTGGCAGCGCTGCCCGGTGTGACTTGGGTCGTGGGTAATTCGCACAAGCACCAGGCGGCGGAGATTGCGACTTTTTCTGTTCCCTTTGCTGGGTCTTCTTCGGGTTCCGGTTTCGTGCCGCTGGGGCAACTCTGTAAAGATCAACTCTGTAAAAATCAACCTTCCGTTGAGCAAGCTGGCAATGTGATTGTGGGGGATATTTTTGCGCATACCGAGCTGTTGGCGGCTCCGGTATTTGAAGCGGCCAACCAGCGGACGCGTCCGAACCTGAAGGTGCAGGATGGATGCGACAACCGCTGCTCGTTCTGCGTGATTCCGTATGTTCGGGGACAGAGCCGATCGCTGCCGAGGGAGCGTGTCATCGCGGAAGTACGGGCGCTGGTCGAGGCGGGCTATCGCGAGGTGGTGATTTCGGGGATCAATTTGGGGCGGTGGGGGCGGGATCTGGAGGGAAGCTCTCAGCTCGCGGCCGTCAGCTCTCAATTGTCGGTCGTTGGTCGTCGGTCGCTAGTCGTTGGCGAGCAAGGTCAATTGAGCTCGGCGATTTCGTCAACTGAGCAGCCTGAGTCGAAACCCGAACGACTAACGACCAACGACCAACGACTTGTCGATCTGATTCGCGCCATTCTGGAGCGGACGACTCTTGAGAAATTGCGGATCAGTTCGGTCGAGCCTATGGACTGGAGCGATGAACTGATCGGGCTGGTAGCAGCGTCTGAGCGGATTGCCAAGCATGCCCACGTGCCCATGCAGTCGGGGAGCGACGCGGTGTTGCGGCGCATGCATCGCAAGTACCGGCCCTGGCATTACCGCGAAAAG